>Ga0194052_1000008_pt1 | contig 186913 bp, 159 predicted proteins | sample SepL226m_MetaG_FD_160117 | JGI IMG/M metagenome (GOLD analysis project Ga0194052, IMG submission 160117) | Anoxic zone freshwater microbial communities from boreal shield lake in IISD Experimental Lakes Area, Ontario, Canada - Sep2016-L227-6m | ecosystem: Environmental > Aquatic > Freshwater >...
CGCCTTGAGTGCCGCCTTGTTGGCCGGGCCGACCGACTTGTTGTGCTCGATGGCGGACAAGGCAGCAGCCTTGCCAAACACCAGCAGTTCGACCAGCGAGTTGGAGCCCAGGCGGTTGGCACCGTTCAAGCTCACGCAAGCGCATTCGCCAGCGGCAAACAGGCCCGGCAGCGGCGTGGCGGCCTTGGTGTTGGTGGAGATGCCGCCCATCATGTAGTGCACCACCGGGCGGATCGGCACGGCTTCCTTGACGATGTCCACGCCCAGGTAGCTGATGGCCAGTTCACGCACCAGCGGCAGGCGCTCGTCGATGTATTTCTCGCCCAGGTGGCGCATGTCGAGCAGCACGCACTCGCCCCAGGGGGTGGTGACGGTATTGCCCTTTTGCAGCTCGTGCCAGTAGGCTTGGCTCACGCGGTCGCGGGGGCCGAGCTCCATGGTCTTGAGTTGCGGCTTGCCCAGCGGGGTTTCGGGACCCATGCCGTAGTCTTGCAGGTAGCGGCGGCCATTCTTGTTGAGCAGCACGCCGCCTTCACCACGGCAAGCCTCGGTGAGCAGACTGCCGGTGTTGGGCAATCCGGTGGGGTGGTACTGGACAAACTCCATGTCCTTGAGTGGCACACCGGCGCGGTAGGCCAGAGCCATGCCGTCGCCGGTTTTGATCGCGCCATTGGTCGAGAACGGGAACATGCGCCCAGCGCCGCCGCCGCAGATGATGACCGACTTGGCATTGAACTGCTTGATCATGCCGCTCTTCATTTCCATGGCGGTGAGGCCCTGGCAACGGCCCTCGTCCACCAGCAGGTCGAGCGCAAAGTACTCGTCGTAGCGTGTGATCGAAGGGAACTGCAGCGTGGTCTGGAACAGCGTGTGCAGGATGTGAAAGCCCGACTTGTCAGCGGCAAACCAGGTGCGCTGCTTCTTCATGCCGCCAAAAGGCCGCACCGCCACCGAGCCGTCTTCTTCGCGGTTCCAGGGGCAGCCCCAGTGTTCGAGCTGGAGCAGTTCCTTGGGTGCCTCGTTGACGAAGTACTCGACGCAGTCCTGGTCGGAGAGCCAGTCGCCCCCGCCCACGGTGTCGTCAAAGTGCAGGGCCAGGCTGTCATCCTTCTTGATGACGCCAGCAGCGCCCCCTTCGGCTGCGCAGGTGTGGCTGCGCATCGGGTAGACCTTTGAGATCAGGGCGATCTTGATGGTGGGATCGGCCTCGGCCAGAGCGATGGCCGCTCGGAGCCCGGCTCCACCTGCGCCTACGATGGCGACATCTGCTTCAACAATTTCCATAACTTCCTTTCGATCACCGAAGTGATTTCAAACCCAAAACCTGCGCAGGACGCAGGCAACGAACACCCTATTTGGTGAAGAACCCGATCGCAACAAAGGTCAGCAAGGTCAGGCCCACCGTGATCAGGGTAAAGCCCAGGATCTTGGAAGCCGTCATTCTTGCCGCTGATGGTGCTGGCACCAACAGGCCCTCGAGTTCACCACTGTCAAGCAGCCGCTGGTATTCCACAGCATGGTCGTGCTTGAATTCTTCCAACGAGAACGTTCCGGTGAACATCACCACTTCCAGCGGGAACTTGTCGGGCCGGAAATGGTTGTTGAAGAAGTGCACCGTAAACAGGAACACCACCGCCAGGAACGCTTCTTCGCCGTGGAAGATGGCCGCCACGTTGAAGATCCAGCCCGGCAGGAAGCTGCCAAAGAAGCCCGGCAGCCACATGATCAGGCCGCTCACGCCAATGATGGTGACCCCCCAGAACGGAGCCCAGTAGTCAAACTTTTCCCAGTACGTCCAGCGGTCAAACTTGGGACGCGGACCCTGGCCAAAGAACCACTGGAACATGGCCAGCATGTCTTTGCCGTCCTGGATGTTGGGCACCATCGAGTTGGGGCCGAACAGCTTGAAGTTTTTCCAGTCGCGCCCGATCCTGAAGATCAGGTACGCCAGATGCCAGAAGAACACACCGGCAAACAGCACGGCAGCTACACGGTGGATCAGTCCGGCCATGTGCGGGCCACCCAGCGCTTGCATGATGGCCGGCGCCCACTTGGTGCTGGAATAGAACAGTGGCATGCCGGTGAGCGTGAGCACCATCAAGCTGGAGGCAAACGTCAGGTGGGCAATGCGCCAGGTGCGGGTAAAGCGCTGGATGTGCTTGCCTGCCCACTTGGCCGGAATCGAGTCGGTCTTGATGTGCGGCTTGCCAGCGCGCTCCTTGCGCTCCTGGTACTCGCGGTAGAACCACAAAATGGTGTGCAACCAGAAGAAGCCAAAGGTTCCCACCAGCAGTTGCACCATGATCTGCCAGGCCACCCAGATCTGCGGATAGCGGTTGAAGTCGTGCGCGTTGCCGTGCGGCTGGAAGGTGGCAAAGCCAGCGGGCACATCGGGCAGGCCCTTCTTGGCGTTGTGACACGTCTGGCAGGTCTTGATGCGGTTGTCCGGGTGCACCTTGGAGGCCGGATCGTCTACCCGTGCAATGTCGTGGCTGCCGTGGCAGTTGTAGCACTTGGCGGTGTAGGCGTAGCCCAGGCTGCTGACCTGGCCGTGGAAGGTTTCCTTGTACGACTCGAGCTTCTCGGTGTGGCAGTTGCCGCAGTTGGACGACACGGTGAGCTTGAACGCTTCACCCGAGGTGTTGGTAATGCCGTGGGCGGTGTGACAGTCGGAGCAAACCGCTGCCTGGGCCAGCATCTTCTTGGCGTTTTCCTGGCCGTGCACCGAGGTCTGGTAGGTTTCCAGTTGATCGGTGTGGCAAGACGCGCCGCACAGTGTGGGAATGCTCAAACGCCACTGCGTGTTCTGGCCGGATTTTTTGTCGGCGGGCACATTGAAGATGTGCGTATCGTGGCAGTTGTCGCAGGCGGCGTTGGGCTTGCTCGCGTCGTCTGAACTGGGCTTGGCGTGGAACGACTTTTTGTAGGCCTCGATGTTCTTGGCCACCAGCCCCAAACGCGGGCGCTCTTCAGCGCGGCCACGCTTTTGCGTTTGCTCCCACAGCTCTTCGTGGCAACCAGCGCAATCGACCTTCTTGAGCGGCTCGGCGGTGTTCTTGACGTGCAGGTTGCCCTTTTCGGCGTTGTCCACAATGTCAGCGTGGCACGACACGCAAGGCATGGTGGCGTGCACGCTTTGCGCAAACTTGTCAGCGGGGATGGCGCGCAGCTCGCGGCCCTTGCCTTCGGTGGGTGGAACCGCGAGTTTGCCCTTCTTGCCATCGTGGCAGCTCAGGCAGGTGGCGTTATCAAGGGTGGGTTCGGCGGCAGCGGGGAGTGCTAGAAATACTCCGGCCAGACTAATCAGTGTGGCCCACAGGGCCGGTCGCACGAGTCGCATCAAAAAGACCTCCGGAAAAAGTTGCGCAAGTGTAAACGCCAACCGCCCGGGGTTCGGCACAGACTGCGCGGGTTATGACATGGATCAAACGACTCTTGCGCCTGATCCGCTGGCATAACCGGGCTGTGCCTTTGCAGTGTCAGTGGTTCAGGAAGGGCGAGACTACGCCCTGGAACACGACCGTGGCGGTGTACAGGATGATGACCGCAGGCACGGCGGCCACGGCCGCCTTGATCATGAACCAGAAGATGGTCATGAAGTTCATGTCCAAGTCAGTCACCACCACCGACAGCGACTTGTCCGACTCGGGCGGCAACGCACCGCAGTGCGGGCACGCAGCCGCCGTGTCACTGATCTTGGCCTTGCATTCGTAGCATTCGATAAGCATGTTGAATCCTTTCGTTACGAACAGCGGGGTATTACTTGCCAGCGGCAGCAGCGGTAAGCTCCTGCGGTCCGGGGCCTTCGGGCTCTGTGTGCGCAATGCCAAAGTGGCAGTCCACGCAGGTGAGGTTCTCGGTGCGCAACTTCTCATGCCGCGCCTTGGCCTTGGTGGTTTGCTTGTCCGGGTCCATCTTGGCCGTCGTGTGGCAGTGGCGGCACTCACGCGAGTCGTTGCTCTTCATGTAGGTCCAGACCTTCTTGGCCAACTCATAACGCTTGGCCTCAAACTTTTCCTTGGTGTCAATCGATCCGGTCCAATGGCCCCAGTAATCGTTGAAGAGGGCCAGCTTGGCAAAGTAATTGGGCACGTAGCCGTGCGGCACGTGGCAGTCGTTACAGGTGGCGCGGTACCCGGTACGGTTGGTATCGTGAATCGTGCCTTTGTGCTCTTCGGCCAGGAAACTCATCTCGTGGCACGAGGTGGCGCAAAACTTCTCGGAATTGGCGTACACCATGAACGAGCCGCCCGAGAAGAAAAAGGTCAGACCAAGAATCACCCCCAAAATCAGCAAGCCAATGCTGCCGGGGCCGGCCTTCCAGGCGCGAAAACTATCTACTATCTTTGACATCTGAAGCTACTCCTCAAGTTCGCGCAGCACGGCGGCTGCGCGGGGAAATCCATGCAAAAGCTGCGCGCTTTAGAAAATGGCGCTGCGGGAAATGAAGGCCTTGTCGACTTCGAGTTCCTGCGGTCCGGGGCCATCGGGCACCTTGTGCGCAATACCGTAGTGGCAGTCCACACAGGTCAGCTTTTCCTTCTTGGCCTTGGTGTGGCGTGCCTTGGCCATGTCGGACTGCTTTTCGGGATCCATCTTGGCTTCGTTGTGGCATGAGCGGCACTCGCGTGAGTCGTTGCCCTTCATGTAGGTCCAGATGCGCTCGGCCATGTGGCCGCGCTGGGCGTCAAACTTTTCGGGGGTATCCACCGCATGGGTTACGTGGTGGCTCCACAAGTCGTTGAGCGCGCCAAACTTGGCGATGTACAGCGGCACGGGTGCATGGGGTACGTGGCAATCGGCACACGTGGCGCGCACACCAGTACGGTTCTTGTCGTGAATCGTGTCCTTGTACTCTTTGGTGTTGTTATTGGCCATCTCGTGGCAGTTCTGGGCGCAGAACTGCTCGGTGCCGGTGTAAATCATGCTTGTGCCGAAGAGACTCAGCGCAATAAAGCCTGCGGCAAACCCGGCCAACAACACCACTCCAGCCGACTTGCTGGCTACCAGCCTGCGCACCTTGGCAAACAATCTCTTGGGCATACGCCTCTCCTACAATAAAAACACACATCGTCGTGCTCCGGCTACGCGCCGGGCACTCCGATGTGTGTCAAACGTTCCAACGATTACAGCGACAACATCCACTGCACTGCGTTCTTGATCTCGGCAGCGTCGCTGCTCTTGATCTTCTTGTGCTCTTCCTTGACGCCGTCGATTTCAATCATCGGGCCGGTGGTGATGTGTTTGACCAGCTTGTCTTCGGCATCGGCCTTGCCCTTGTACTTCTTGGCCACTTCCTTGAATGCCGGGCCGTCCTTCTTCTTGTCCACTGCGTGGCACTTCAGGCAGTCGCTCTTTTTCATGAGCGCCTGGGCCGCATCGGCGTCGGGCGCAGCGTGGGCAAGGGAGGCAGCCAGCATACCGGTAGCGACGAGCAAAGTGGAGAGCAGTTTCATTCTCAAAATCCTTTAAGAAAAAGTGTGGCAACTGGCCACAAGGGTGTGGCAAAGCGCCACCATCGAATCGACACGCAAAAAAAGGCAGGCGCAACGGCCTGACGGGGCATCTTAGCAGCGCGCCGGTCAGCACGAAATAATTCTTGCGCTAATGCGAACAGGTTTGATCTAACGCAAACTCGGCGTTCGAGCAGATTCCCGGTAGCACAAAAGAAAGAATAAGCAACCCCGACGCCCGCGTAATTATCAAAAAAGCCCGCACGCGGCGGGCTTTTTCTGGTTTTACGTCTTTGCGAGCCGCTGCCTGGTCATTGCGAAGGCTGAAGGCCTGTGGCAATCCATGTCCTTTGGCCGTCATTGCGAGCGCAGCGTGGCAATCCATGCCCTTTGCCCGTCATTGCGAGGAGCGAAGCGAAGCGACGTGGCAATCCATGCCCTTTGGCTGTCATTGCGAGGCCGAAGGCCGTGGCAATCCATGCAGTCACGAAGCCATGGATCGCCGCGCTTCGCTCGCGATGACGAAGTGATGGGGGCGGCCTCGCGAAGACGAAGGGGGCGGCCTCGCGAAGACGAAGGGGGCGGCCTCGCGAAGACGCGCACGGCCTCGCGAGGACGAATGGCTCTTAAGCGCGCTCAAAGATGGCGGCGATGCCTTGGCCGCCGCCAATGCACATCGTCACCAGGGCGTAGCGGCCGTTGATGCGTTCCAGCTCATACAGGGCCTTGACCGTGATCAGCGCGCCGGTGGCGCCAATGGGGTGGCCGAGCGAAATGCCCGAGCCGTTGGGGTTGACCTTGGCTGGGTCCAGGCCGAGTTCCTTGCTTACGGCGCAGGCTTGGGCGGCAAAGGCTTCGTTGGCTTCAATCACGTCCATGTCGTTGATGGTCAGGCCCGCCTTTTGCAACGCCAGTCGCGAAGCCGACACCGGGCCGATGCCCATGATCTTGGGGTCCACTCCGGTGTGCGCGTACGCCACCAGACGCGCCATCGCCTTGGCACCGCGCGCCTTGGCAACGTCTGCGCCCATCAACACCACGGCGGCGGCGGCGTCATTGATGCCGGAGGCATTGCCAGCGGTAACAGTGCCGTTTTCCTTGATGAAAACCGGCTTGAGCTTGGTCATGTCTTCGAGCTTGCAGTTGGGGCGGAAATGTTCGTCAGTGGCGTAGGCCACGTCGCCCTTCTTGCTCTTGAGCATCACCGGAACGATCTGGCTCTTGAAGTAGCCCGCTTCGGTGGCGCGTTGGGCGCGGTTGTGGCTTTCTACCGCCAGGGCGTCCTGCATTTCGCGCGTAATGCCAAATTTGGCGGCCACGTTTTCAGCGGTGACGCCCATGTGAATGGTCTGGAACGGGTCGTGCAGCGCGCCCACCACCATGTCCACCAGCTTGGCGTCGCCCATGCGTGCACCCCAGCGGCCGGTGAGCGAGGCGTAGGGGCCGCGGCTCATGTTCTCGGCACCGCCGCCAATGGCAATGTCGGCGTCGCCCAGCATGATCGCCTGGCTGGCCGACACGATGGCTTGCAGGCCCGAGCCGCACAGACGGTTGACGTTGAACGCGGGCGTACCTTCGGCACAGCCGCCGTTGATGGCCGCCACGCGCGAGAGGTACATGTCCTTGGGTTCGGTGTTGACCACATGGCCAAACACCACATGGCCCACGTCCTTGCCTTCGACGGCGGCGCGTGCGAGCGACTCGCGCACCACTTGCGCAGCGAGCTCGGTGGGGGGAATGTCTTTGAGACTGCCGCCATAGGTACCAATGGCGGTGCGCACTGCGCTGACGACTACGACTTCACGGGACATGATGGAACTCCTCGGTTTACTTGGTTGAATGAATGGGCTAGCGTTTTCAAGCTTGCAGGGCTAATGGTAGCAATGTGCGGCTGCATGGAACTTACACCGGCCCGCCATGGAGATGGTTCAGACGTGCTTGCCGCTGCGCGCACGCGCGCGCTTGTGCATCCTGTTGGAGCGTGCCTGCAAGCGACTCGCAGGAACGCCATCGCCAGCAGGCTGGCTCCTGCATGCAGCCTGCGACCTGTCACCGGTCCGGGGGGGTCCCACCAATCCTTCGTCAGCAGGGGATCTCCCATTTGGAGCATGGCGTTGTCACGGTTTGGCCGAGGGCTTGGCAGGCTTCTTGGGCTCGGGTTGGCGGGCCACGATGTGGGTCTTGATGGACTGGAATACGTCTTCGGGAATGATCTTGTCGGTCACCAGTGAGTACTTGGTGGTGTAGGGTCGCCCGGCGATGATCTTGTCGGCGTGGGCTTCGGTGACGCCATTGAGTTTTTTGAACTCGTTTTTCTTGGCGCTGTTGATGTCAATGGGGGCAAAGGGCTTGGGTGGTGCAATCACCGAAGGCTCGCGGGCGGAAGCAGGCGGCGTTGCAGGCTTGGCCTTGTCGTCCGCAGCGAACGTGGTGCCTGCGCACAGCAATAGCGCAATGGTGAAGCATCGGCTCCAGGCCGAAGAGGTAAGCAGTTTCATGAGAATCCTTTGGGTGCAAAACAAAAAACAACCCGGAGGCGTTGCCGCATCCGGGTTGTTAGGGTAGCCAGGGCAAACAAGGTTCCCCTTGTTTGCACCGGATTGCAGCCTGTTACTTGGCGTGCATCACCTTGATGTCAGCCAGACGGCCGGTGCCGTGGCAAACCAGGCATTGCTCGGTTGTGGCCAAAGCGGTAGCGCGCGGTGCGTAGATCGAGCCACCGTTGACACGCATGTGAGACACGGCCAGGTCGCTGTCGTGGCAAGAGAAGCAGGAGGTCGTCACCGGCGAATTCACCAGGGTCGTGCCAGCCGCCTCAACGGTCACACCGGTAGCAGCATTAAAGCTGAAGCCAGCGCCGTAGTCCTTGACATTGTCGGCAGTCACATAGGGCGACAGCGAGAACGCAGTCAGCGCATTGGCAGCAGCGTTGTACTTGCCCGTGCCTACGGTGCGGTACAGGCGGTTCGACACTGCGCTTGCGGAAGCCGTGGCGCTGAAGTCGTAGGTACCGGTGATGTGGCAGGTTTCGCAATTTGCCAACACAGCCGGGTAGGCAATATTGTCAAACGACGAGGTCACCGTGGCAGCATGCCATGTGAACGGCTTGACGCGCTTGCTAGCAGCGTGGATGGCGTGCACAAACGATGCCGAGTCCGCAGACCAGCCACTGCTGGTTCTGTTGGGGGTGTGGCACCATGAGCAGCTGTTGCCGTCGTTGCGTTGACCCGCGTGGAACGACTCTTCGGTAAACACGCCGAGTTGTTCGTGGCAGGCATTGCACTTGGTGTCCACAACAATGGCGTGGCGACCGGTGTAGCCGGTTGCAACCAGGGTCTTGTCTTCGGCAATCACGATCAAGCCGCCGGTCTTGAGGGCCGGAATAATTGTCGAAGCTGCCGTGGGGTACTTGGTAAGGTTGGTCTGCGTCAGCGGCATGGTAGTGGCCAAGCCGTAGGTGTAGCCTACGCCAGCAGTCAGCATCTTGGCGCTGTCGGGGATGGCGACGCCAGTCAACGTGATGGTGTAGTAGCCGCTAGTGTCAGGTCCGGCGATTGTGCCTGCGCCCGTGCCGGTGGCCGTGCCGTTCCAGATAGTCTTGATGTAGCCAGAAGCCGATGCGTTGAAGTCCTGCGGTGCGGCAATGCCGTCCTGCGGAACAGAGAACACAAAGTACACGCTGGGTGAACCCATGAAGTTGTCCCAGATTTCGGTCTTGGTCGTCTTGTCGTTCAAAGGCACCGCAACACCGTTTTGCAGCATCTTGAACACAATCACCGGCTGCTTGCTGGCGTTGCGCGAGGCGCTCTTGATGTCGTAGCCGATCTGGATCGCACCTTCAGGCAGGTTCTTGGAATTGTTGGCAATCCAGGCTGCGTTGGTGTTGTTATTGCCACCGGCAACCAGCAGGGCGTTGGCCGAGTTCGGCGGGCTCACCGGAACGTGGGCTGCAACGATGGTCGCTGCCTTGTGGCAGGTTGCGCACTCTGTGTCGTCCGTCAGAGGACGCTTGGCAAGGTGGCCGTCAAGCGCACCAGCGTTGGTCTTGCCCGTGCCCGTTGCAAAGTCAATACCGTCGTGGCAGGCACCGCAAGCCAGGCGGCTGGGCACGTTCTTGTAATTGTCCGCCTGCGGAGCTGCCTTGGGAGCAGTGTTGTCGTGGCACTTGGTGCAATTACGGATGTCTTGCGGGAAGCGTGTTTCATTGAGCAACACACCACCGAAGTTGTATCCCGACTTGATCAGCATTTCACCCTTGTGCACGCGGTGAATCAGCACCGGGAAGTCAGCAACGTTCACGCCGTCAAATATGGTTGCCTGGGTGCCAGGGAACGCGTAGTTGGTGGACGTAACCGTGGCTGCGCCGAACTTGCGTTGGTCGGTATGGCAAACCACGCAGTATTTCGGATCTTGACGTGAGCCACCGTGGAATGCGGCGCTTTCTGTGCCGGGAATGCCGCCAAGCTTGGTGTGGCACTCATTACAACTTGCCACATCAACCACCAGGCGTTGGCCCGCGTCGGCAAGCGCAACTGCCTTGCCGGTGGAAGGAAGGAAGTCATAAATCACGTTGACTGGCTTGGCAATGGGCACACCCGCGACGGCCTGAACTGCAGTGGCGGTATTCGTGCCAGTGCCAGGGACATTGCCAGAAATCACCAGCGTGAGGCGGTGAATCTTGGCTGCGTCGTAAGTCAAATCGCCCAGGTCGGCTGCAACCTTGGGTGCTGCCAGCGTAAAGCCTGCGACCTGGTCCTTGACCTTGGTGACGTCGGTGAAGAATGTGTACTTGTAGCTGCCGTCGCCATTGTCAACCAGCGTGCCATTGGCATCGGTGGAGGGCGCGCGCGCTGTGGCTGCTGCAGTTGTGGTGGGCACCGTGGTCACGATATAGCTGACCCATTTTTTCGGTGTCGAGGTGGTGGTTGAAACGCCAGCGGTGGTCACCGTGGTGTCCACTCCGGGAACCAGTTTGGCCATGGCAAATGCCAGGTTGGGGTAGCTTGCCACCGTGGCGGTGGATGCCTTGGATGTGCTGCCCAGTCCAACGATGGGCGTGCCGAATCCATCGGTAACCTTGAAGTTGACCACGGGTGGGCCGCCAGCAATGCTTACGCTGGTGACTTCAGCCTTGAACGCCGTCGCGGCAAACTGCTCTGTCGTCAACTTTTGAAGGTTCACGACCGCAGTCGCGTCCTTGCCGTTGGTGCCATTGGTACCGTTGGTACCGTTGGTGCCGTTCGTACCGTCAGATCCGCCTCCGCACGCACTCAGGACGAGTGCTGCGGCTGCGAAGGATGTCGCCAGTAGCGACCCCCTTCTCAACGCACTATTTCTGAACAACATACCTTCTCCTTGTGGTTAAACCGAAACACAAAATTTTCGCCGTTAGGGAACTAATGTCTTCAACCCGCATCCCCACCCAGACTTGCCCGCATGGTAGGCCAACGATGCATCAAAACCCTGACGAAAATCAAACTTTTGTTATTGGCCGTGAACTATATCCACGGGCGCAACAGTAGCACCGGACTTGTGGCAACTGTCACAAATTTCCAACTGCACATTCAAATTAGCCTGGGTCACGGTGCCAAACTGGGCACCGCCAGCGCGGATCATGTGGTCCTTGGCTCCGGCCGAGTTGTGGCAACCGTAGCAGGCGCTGGCTTTGGGTGAAATCACCCCGTTGTTGGCAGGTGTAACGTCAATCGACGCCAGACCCGTGCCGGTGGTGGCAATGGCGGTGCCGTTGCTCACACCCACGTCGTAGACCATGGTGGTGCCCATCACGCCCTTGTCGCTCTTGTACGAGTCGGCTTCGTGGCACATGGTGCAGTTCTTGATGCCGCTGTAGTTGCCCGCCATGGCGCCGGTGCTGGTGGACTTGGACAGGGGCCAGACCGGGTAGTTTTCTTCCTGCTCCTTGTGCAGCAGGTGAATGAAGGACTTGAAGTGCACGGGCGTGCCATAGGTGGTCACACCATTGACAACCGAAGCGTCGCGCAGCATGGCGTTGCCGTTGTGGCAGATCACGCAGACTTGCGGGTCGTTGCGCGAACCGCCGTGTCCGCCCCAACCGGGCGCAGCCGTAGTAGCGTTGCTAAAGCCCAGGAACTTGCCGTGGCAGCTATTGCACTTGTCGGCGCTGACCACCACGCGGCGTGGCACCGCAACCGGGTCGGTCAGGGCCACATAGCTCACCACGTTTTTCACCGGAACGGTGTAGCTGGTGGATGTGTCGCGGGTGGTGGGCGTGCGCGGCACCGCCACCTGACCAATGAAGGCCACCACGCCTGTGCCGGTGGCACTGTCGGGCAATTCCGTTGACGTCAGCTCAAACTGGTTGCTGGTACCCACACGCACGACGGAACTGTCGGCCAGGGCGTTGATGGAAACCGGAGCGCCTTCGCGTACCAGACCAACCGCTGAACTGCCCGAGGCGGGTGCCAGAGCGCTTGCAACCGGGCGTCCCGTGGTGGCATTGCAGGTGGGGCTGGCCGTGGGGGCCACGGTGCAGCTGGTGCCCCACGGGCGGCCTACCGCACCTTCGTTGCTGTAGTCAGCGGTGTTCCAGCTAAACAGCATGGTCATGCGGCCGAACACGAAGTTGCGCGTGGTGGTGGCACCACTGACGGTGTTGAACGTGTATTTGCTGTTGTCCCAGATGTCGTACTCGGTGCCATCCTTGGGGTTGCTGACCGAGTAGCGAACGGTGATAGTGCGCTTGCTGGTGGTTGTGGCAGGGTTGACCTTGGTACTGAGGATGTTGTACTGGTAGTTCTCGCCCAGCGTCCATTGGGGAATGGCGTGCGCGGCGGCGGTGTTGACGGGGTGCTCGGTGCCATCGTTATAGACGCCGCCCACGGCTGCATCGTTGTGGCACAGCGCACAGGCGTAGTCTTTACTCGCATCGGGGTTGGCTATGTCCAGGCCGGCCACGGTCCAGCCGTAGTTGTGCGCCTTGTACCAGTAGGAACTGGTGCTCTTGTAGTCATCGTGACAGGAGAAGCAGGCGTTCTTGCTGGCAACCTTCTTCCAGTTGTCGCCTTGTGCCGTCTTGTTGGTGGCGGTGCTCGAGCCGTCGTGGCACTTGACGCAGTTTTTCTGGTTTTGCGGGTAGATCACGCCGGTAACAGTGGTGCCCACGGTCTTTTTGGCGATGGCGGCTACCACCTGGTAGTCGTTCTTGAGCAGTTTGCCCATGTGGAACTTGTGCACCATCAACTTGAAGTCGATCGGGTTATTGGTGTTGAAGTCGGTGCTGCCAGGGTTGTGGCACATCACGCAGAAGTTGGGGTCCACGCGGCCACCACCGTGCTGGGCGAAGGTCTTGTGGCATTCGTTGCAGGAGGCGCGGTCAGCCACCTTTTTCCAATCGGTCAGCACGCCCTGGGCATTGCGCACGGGGGTGGCCTTGCCGTCGGTACCGAGGGTGAAATCGATGTAGGGATTGACCTTGACGGTGGCCTTGGTCACCGGGTCCACATAGCACAGTTGCAGCGCAATGCGGTGAATGGTGTTGCCGTCCTTGACCGCCAGGTTACCGTTGTTGGCAACCTTGCCAGTGGAGACGTTCTTCTTGTCCACGGCGTTGGCCATGAGCAGGGGTTTGGTGACGTCGGTGGCAAAGCGGTAGGTGTAATAGCTACCCGTGGCGTTTTCTTCCAGAATGCCGACCACGCGGGTTGCCGGGTCAGCCAGGGCGGTAGCCGGGTTGACGATGGTGGCGGTGGGTTTGGGGTCGGTTGTACCTTCGACCACGGCAAACTGCGTTGCAGTGTTGGCGGCCAGGCGCTGGCGCGAGATCAGGTTTTGCCAGTTGTCGCCGTCGTACTTGGCAATGGCAAAGGTGATGTTGGAGCCGCTGCAGGCGGGGTCTCCGGCAGCGCCCGAGGCATTGAACAGTTGCAGGCCGGGTACGTGGTTGCCTGCGGAGTCCACCACGGCAAAGTTGACTACAGGCGGGCTGTTGATGGTCAGCGGCGAAGCGCCAACCAACTCAAACGCCATCTTGGGATTGACTGCGGGCGTGGCGTTGCTCACGCCGTTGGTGCTGCCTGCTGCCTTGACTGCTGCCGCTACTGCGCCCGCAGCCACCACCGGGTCGGCCGCTTGTGTGCTGCCGTTGTTGATGGGTGTGATCGGGGTGGCATCGATGCCACTGCTGCCACCGCCGCAGCCTGCAATGCTACCGGCCACCAGGGCCAAGAGCCCCATTCGAACAAGTGTAGATTTCACTTTGTCATCCTGCTTTCAAGAAAATATTGGGCTGTCTTCGCAATCCTGTGGATGCTGTTGAGCGTGCTGCTTGGCTGCCTCGATCACTTCATCTTGTAGATGTAGCTCACGCCAATGAAGGTTACGTCCTGGTTGGGCTGGAGTGAGACGGAGGAATTGTCGGAGTAGCTGAACACACCGGCGCTGCTGCCCCAGGTCCACTGGTCGAAACTGGCCCTTTGGTACATCAGATCAAGACGCACATCGGCGTTCTTTTCCATGGCGTATTTGCCAAAGAGTTTGAGCCCGGTGGAGCGGTAGTTGACGTCAGGCAAGCCACCACCCACCACGGCCAGGCCCGAGCCCAATGCTTCCAGGTAACGGTTGCGGTCGTTCAGGTAGGAAACACTGGCACCGACTTCGTACTTGCTGGCAGGACTGCCGACTATGCCGATAGCCACGTTGTCCGCAGTATTGGCCAACTCGGCCAGGTACCCGGATTGGTTGACGTGCAGCGTTTGTGTGCCCTGGTTCAGGTACGCAGTGAGCTTCCAGTTATCCGAAATTTTCCAGGCTGCATCGACGCCGTAGGAGCGCACGACACTGTCGCGCAAGCCCGCTGTGGTGGGAGCCGAGTAGCTGTCGGTTCCGCTTTCCAGGTTGAACTGCAGCGACAAGTCGGCCATGGGCGTCCAGTCGGCAGCCAGCCTTGCCTTGTCGCGCTGGCGGTCTTCCAGCGTGGTGGGGAATACGCCGTTGGCGTTGTAAATCACCGCATCTGCCACGGCGGGATTGCCCGCGCCCAGGCTGAGCCAGCTTGACCCGTCGCGCTTGCTGCGGCTCAAGCCCAAACTGGCGTTGAGGCTGTCAGACATGGAGCGGCGCAATTCGGCGCGGTAGCCGGTTTCGGTGGTGTTTTCGCGCAAGCCCGAGATGCCATCCACCAGTGATCCGGCGGCCGGACGATTACGCAGCACCGATTGGTAGTCCAGGCCCACAATGGCGGAGACGTTCTCAGGCAGGCGATAACTGGCTTCGAGCTTGCTGGTGAACTTGCTCGATGAACTGGGGGTGTTGTAATAGATCTTGGCGTTGGGCGTATTGTTATAGGTGTTGCTGCCTGCCGTGTAGTAAGGAGCAACCGGCGTGCGGTCGTCCTTGCTGTCGTAACGGGCGTTGGCCAGCACCGAAAGATCGGCTGAGACGCGCGAGGTTAGCCCGACTTGGGCCAGCGTGTTATTGACTTCACCGGCAAGTGACGCCGGGGAGCCAGCCAGCAAGGTGCCAACAAAGCCGGCGTTTTGCGTAGCGTGGGTATAGGCGTACTTGAAGTTGGCACGGGTGGCGCTGCTCAATGCGTAGCTGCCGCCCAGATAGAGCTGGTGGGCCTCGTTCGCCGGTGCCAGCGCCGAGGGTGCCTGCAGCATGCCCAGTAGCGTACCGCCGGGAGCCAGGACTGAGCCATCCGGGTTGACCAGATTGCCGCCCACGGTGAGGCTTTGTGCGGCAATGCCGCTGGTGTAGAACGAACCGTAATAGCCACCGTTGAGGCGCAGAGCCTTGTCGGCGTAGCTCAGGCGCGCGTCAATCTGCTTGATAGTGGAGCTAACGGGTTCGGGCACCAGCAGATAGGCACCCGTGGTGCTGGCCAGCAGAGCGGCCGCTCCAGCGGCTGCGCCGCAGACGTTGTAGGCGTTGCTGTACGCGCCGCAGGCAATGCCACGGCTAGACAAGCGCGCGCCTTCCTTGGTTTCGTTCTTGAAGTCAAGTTCCAGCAGGAGTTGCGGTGTCAGCCACGTACCACCGCCCAGACCCAACCCCTCGCGTTTTGTGGAGAGGTTGATGTCGGTGCCGCCACCGGCCTTGGCCAGCGTGGCGATAGTGGGGGTTGCGCTCAGGCCATTGACAATGCCACTATTGAGCGTGCGCGGGTCGTTGTGCACCAGGGCGTTGTAGCTGGCCGAAATGCGCCAGTCGCCTTGCTTGTTGTAGCTTGCGCGCATTTCGCGGTTGTCCAAGCCCAGGTTACTACCCTGCAATTGGGTCCAGGTTCCGGTCTCGTCATCACGGCGATTGATGTCAACCTCGAGCTGCAGCTTGGCACCATCGGCGCGCAATCCGTTGTACTGGCCCGACAGAGCCCTGTCCTGGCTGTTGCCGCTGGCGCTGATGATGCCGACGCTGATGCTGCTATCGGGACTGGCGAGGGCTGCCAGCGCGTCTTCTTCGTCGTCGGCGTGAACCGCGCCGAACGCGGCCAAGAGCGAGAGTGCCAGAATGGTTTGGCGCAGACCCAACTGTGTTTTAGCTGTTTTCATGTGCTTGGGGCTCCAATATCAACGGAGTAGGAATTGCGAAGAGGGAGTGTTGCTGCCGTGGATCTGCGTATGGCAGTTGACGCAGCCCCGGCCCTGCAGGATCGCAGTGCCATTCCAGCCAGCAACGCCTGCTGCACTGGACTGGCCGGCGAGCAAGGGCTGAATGGCAGCGTGCGGTGTGTGGCAGCTTTGGCACAGGAACGGCGCGCGCGTCTTGAGCATATTCTCGGCCGTGGTTCCGTGCGGGTTGTGGCAGTTGCTGCAGTCTTCGTTGACTGGTTCATGGCTGTGGACAAACGGACCGCGTTTTTCCATGTGGCAGGTGTAGCAGGTCTCGACCACGCTGTCGCGCTTCATGAGTTTGGGGCCGGTGGAGCCATGCACGTTGTGGCAGTCAGAGCACGCCATCTTGCCTTCGACCAGCGGGTGGTGCGAGGGCTTGTTGATCTGGGTTCGTTGTTCTTTGTGGCAAGTGAAGCAAACCTCGGACTGGGTGCGCTTGTCGCGTACCTTGTCGCGGCCGTTGTGAATGGCATGGCAGGAAGTGCAGGCTACGTCGCGCGCATCGTGGGTGCTACCGCTCCAGTGCGAGCGCTGGGCATCCTTGTCGTGGCAGGCCAAGCATGCAGCGTTGCGCTCGGCCACTGGTGTGGAAGGAGACTTGCTGAAGGTGCGATCGGGCTTGACTTTGCTGGAAGCCTTTTTGTGACCTTCGCTGGTGCCATGGCAGGAAACGCAGGCGGGGGCGCGACTATCGGCCGTGGTGCCGTGCTTGGTTTTGCCGATGGGCAGCACCATTTCATCGTCCCCGTGGCAGTCGTCGCATTTCTTTTCGGCCGCCAGTGCCGACCCTCCAACGCCGCAAAGAAGGGTAAACAGGGCTGCCGTGGCGAGTAAGTGTCGCAAGAATTTCATTTTGCTTGGGTCCGAATTAGGGTAAACCGCTTGCCTCTCTGTTGCGTTATACGCGCACCGGGAGGCAAATTGTCTCTTGGCGCGCTATCGTAACCGAGTTGTCATGGGCCAATCGAATTGGTTCCAGGGGGGCTTGAGAAAAATACGACATAGATCAAGGAAACTTGTGAAATGATTGACCGCCTGGGGGTGACATCGCAGAATGCCGCTTGGCCTCGCGACGATGTCGCACGTTATTAACCTTGAAGGAACTTCACGCATATGAAACGTTTTCAAATCTCCGTCATTACCGGTGCAGCACTGATTGCACTCGCCGCCTTGGCTCCCGCACATGCTGCAGACGCAGATGCTGCCCAGGCGTTGTTCAAGAAGAACCAGTGCACCAAGTGCCACGATGTCGCCAAGAAGAAGAAAGGCCCGTCACTCAAGGACATCGCGGCCAAATACAAAGGCAAGGCTGAAGGCGCTGACAAGGTTACCAAGGCCATGACCACGGGCCCGAAGGTGAAGTTTGACGACGGCTCGGAAGAAGAGCACAAGGTCATCGACACCAAGGACGCCAAGGAAATCAAGAACCTGGTCGATTGGATTTTGGCGAACTAGGGGTTCCCCCTGATGGGCGGCGGCCAAGGCGTCGCCGCCATTTTTGAGCGCCTGTTCGTCATCGCAAGGCCTCTCGTTCTCCTCGTCATCGCGAGCGAAGCGCGGCGATCCATGGCTTCGTGACTGCATGGATTGCCACGTCGCTTCGCTCCTCGCAATGACGGGCAACTCGCCTCGCAACGACAGCCGCTGGTCTTCGCGAGGCCGCGCGCGTCTTCGTCATCGCAAGGCCTCTCGTTCTCCTCGTCATCGTGAGTGAAGCGCGGCGATCGTCATCGCGAGCGAAGCGCGGCGATCCATGGCTTCGTGACTGCATGGATTGCCACGTCGCTTCGCTCCTCGCAATGACAGCCTTTAGGCCAACGCGGACTCAGAAGAAGTCTGCCTCTTGCGAGTCTTCCTGGGCTTCGATGAGTTCGCCTGCGGCTACCAGGGCCTGGTAGCTGCAGACTTGGTTGCGGCCGTGGCCCTTGGCGTAATAGACGGCCTTGTCCGCACGGTCAAAGGCCGCGCCGGGCGTGTCATCAGCGGTGAGCGACGCAAAGCCAACGCTAACCGTGATGTGACCCACTTGGGGGAAGGCGTGCTCTTGCACACGGGTGCGAAAGCGCTCCAGCACGCCCGCAGCATCGACGCCGTTTGCACAGCGCATCAGAATGACGAACTCCTCGCCGCCAAAGCGGTAGAGCTGGTCGTTAAAGCGGAAACTGGCGCGCATCAGCCGCGCAATCAGCACCAGCACTTCGTCGCCAATCAAATGGCCAAAGGAGTCATTGACACGCTTGAAATGGTCAATGTCGATGACAGCCAGCCAGTAGGAGCCGCCGTGCACCATGCGCCGCTCGGGCAAAGCCAACTGGCGCGATTCGGAATCGTGAAACGTGGCCTTGATGAAAGCGCCATCAAAGGTCTTGCGGTTGAGCAGTTCGGTGAGCGAATCTTTCTCGCCGTAGTCGAGCAGGCCTTGCACGTTGCGGTAAATCCGCAGCAGCCCGGTGACCATGCCCTCCGTGGCGGCATCCAGGCGTTGTTCGCTCTGGATTTCGAGCAGGCCATCGACCTTGCCGGCCGGGCCGAGCGCAAACAGCGTAAACGCAGGCGTGCCCTTGCTGCGCAGCATGCCGCCCGAGAACGCGCACAACTGCCGATCAGGATAGTCTTCCACCCGGGGCAAGGTATTGAAGTCCACCCAGACCCGGTCGCGTGTGGGTTGCGCCTCGTCATGCACCAAGTTGGCGCAAGTCTGCCAGCGCTGGTCTCCGGCTTCGCCCACCAGGCGCAGCAGGCGCACGCTGTCAAAGACCATCGGGCAGTGCTGGCGCAGCAGCAGTACCAGGGCGAAGTCGAGCGCCTCGCGGTCGCGCAAGCTGCTTAATTCGGCAATGCCGTGCACCAAATCACTCATGGACGCCAGTGTAGCGCCAAGCGCAGCGCAAACGATGCAGCGCCCATAGGCATAAACCCGGCACTGTGGGTTGCCATTGCTTTGTGTCAACGTGGTTGTCATGTCAGCGGCGTACACTCGGTCCATGGACCAGCACTACCTCACCCCGCTCTTCACTCCCAGGTCGATTGTGGTCTTTTGCGGCACCGCCGATCGCCCGGGCTCACAAACCGCGCAAGGCCTGGCCCTCTCCGAGGCCTTGCGCGCCCAGAAGTTCAGTGGCACCCTGAGCTTCCTGGACATTCAAACCAGCGGCACCTTGGCCGATTTAGCCCAGACCCACGCCGATCTGGCCATCATCGCCCTGCCCCCCAATGAGGTGACCGCGGCACTGGAACTTGCGGCACGCATGGCCTGCCGCGCTGCGCTGGTGATCTCCAACGGCCTGTCCACCGATGTGGCGGGCGAACTCAAGAAGATTTCACGGCGCGAGGGCGTTCACCTGCTCGGCCCCAACACGCTGGGCGTGCAGCGCCCGCAACTCGGGCTCAACGCGTCGGCAGCCGGTCCGCTGGCCGCAGTGGGTTCGCTGGCGCTGGTGTCGCAATCGGGCGCGCTCACTTCGAGCATGCTCGACTGGGCACGCAGCAACGGCGTGGGGTTTTCGTCGGTGGTGTCGGTGGGACCGCACACCTCGGTGGACATTGCCCAGGTGCTCGATTTTCTGGCCAACGATGCCCAGACCCACAGCATCGTGGTCTACCTCGAAGGTATCTCCAATGCGCGCCGGTTCATGAGCGCGCTGCGCTCGGCTGCCAACGTCAAACCGGTAGTGGTCCTCAAAGCGGGACGCAAGCCCGCTGGCAACGAAGCCGCGCAAACGCACAGCGGCGCGATTGTCGGCAGCGACGACGTTTTTGACGCGGCGCTACGCCGCGCCGGTGCGGTACGGGTGCGCTCGTTTGTGGCCCTGTTCTCTGCCGCCAAGTGCCTGGCTTCGCGCTACCGGCCAGTGGGCAAGCGCTTGGCCCTGGTGACCAATGGCGGCGGCCCGGGCGTGCTGGCGGCCGACTGGGTCAACGAAATTTCATTGCAGTTGGGTCGCCTGTCACCCACTACGGTAGCTGCACTCAAACCGCAGTTGCCTGCACTGGCGTCGCTCTCTGACCTGATCGACCTGTCCGAAGACGCCGGCCCCGAACACTACACAGCAGCCGTGATGGCGGCTGAGAACGACCCCAAGATTGACGGCGTGTTGGCGATTTATTCGCCCAAGGCCGGAGGCGACGCAGCATCGGTAGCCAAGGCACTGGCCGATGTCAAACGCAATATGGGCAAGCCCCTGCTGTCGTGCTGGATGGGCGACTCCACCGTGGGCTCGTCGCGCACCATCCTCACCGACGCTGCGATTCCGAGTTTTCGCACGCCCGAGGCCGCAGTGGGCGCGTTTGGCAACCTGGCCGCGTTCTACCAGAACCAGTTGCTGCTGCAGCAAACGCCACCGCCCATGTCTACCCTGGCACCGCCCGACATTGAAGGCGCGCGTCTAGTGATTGAGAGCGTGTTGGCCGAGCGACGCAAGGTGCTCACCGAGATGGAGTCCAAGACGCTGTTGTCGGCGTTCCATATCCCGGTGACCACCACCATGCTGGCGCGCAGCGCCAACGAGGCCATGATGATTGCCACGCAACTGGGCTTTCCGGTGGCGCTCAAAATCGATTCGCCCGACATCAGCCACAAGTCGGACGTGCAGGGCGTGGCGCTCAACATTCTTACCGCCACCGGCGTGCGCGACTCCTACAACGACATGGTAGCTACCGTCAAGCGCCTGAAGCCCGATGCGCGCATCAACGGCGTAACGGTGCAGAACATGGCGCAGGCCAAGCGCGGGCGCGAAATTTATATCGGCATGGTCACCGACGACCCGTTCGGCCCGGTGATCGCGTTTGGCGCAGGCGGCACCATGATCGAACTGATCAACGACCGCGCCATGGAGTTGCCCCCGCTCAACCAGTTTCTGGCGCACCGGCTGATCGAGCGCTCACGCGTGGCAGAAACGCTGGGCGAATGGCGCGGCAATGCAGCGGTGAACCTGGACGCGCTCGAGCAAGTGCTGCTGCGCGTCTCGGAAATGATTTGCGAGCTGCCCCAGTTGCGCGAGATGGACATCAACCCCTTCATCGTGGACGAGCACGGTGCCGTGGCGGTGGATGCGCGCATCGTGATCGACCACGCCACGGTGGCCGCCGGTGGGCGCACCAACAACTACAGCCACCTGGCAATCCTGCCCTACCCTGCGCGCTTTGAGCAGGTCTGGCCGCTGCCCGGTGGGGGCGAATACACGGTGCGCCCGATCCACCCGGACGACGCGCAAATGCTGCAGGACCTGATGCACAACCTCTCGCCCGAGAGCCGCTACTTCCGCTTTGTCTCCAGCATCACCGATTTGCCACCTTCGATGCTGGCGCGCTTCACGCTGATCGACTACGACCGCGAAATGGCGCTGGTGGCGGTGGTAAAAGACCGCACCGCCGACGCCGAGGGCGCAATCACCGAAACCGAGCGCATCGTTGGAGTTTCGCGCTACATCACCAACCCCGACCAGTCGAGCTGCGAGTTCGCGCTGGTGGTGGCCGACGACTTCAACGGCAAGGGCCTGGGCTCGCGCCTGATGCTCAGCATCATGGACGTGGCGCGCGACAAAGGCCTGTCCGAAATCGACGGGCTGGTGCTGGCCAACAACCCGGGCATGCTCAAGCTCATGCGCAGCCTGGGGTTCAGCATCAAGCCGTTCCCGGAAGACCACGACTTCAAGTTGGTCACCCACGCGCTGTAGACCTGCATGAGCACCACCCCAACACCTGCACTGACCAGCATGGTCAACCACCAGATTCGCCTGGCATCGCGCCCGGTGGGTCTGCCCCAGGCCAGCAACTGGAGCCACACCAGCGAGCCAGTGGCCGAGCCTGCCGAGGGCGGCGTACTGATCAAGGCACTGGCACTCTCGCTTGACCCCGCCATGCGCGGCTGGATGAACGAGGGCAAGAGCTACATCGCGCCAGTGGGCATTGGCGAGGTGATGCGCGCCGGTGGCGTGGGCCAGGTGCTGGCCTCGCGCAACCCGCACTTTGCCGTGGGCGACTACGTCAGCGCCGGATTGGGCGTGCAGGAATACCTGAGCCTGAGCGCCGACCAGTTTGCCCGTGCCGGGTTGGCCAAGATCGATTTGCGCGTGGGCAGCCTGACGCAGTGGCTCAATGTGCTGGGCATGCCCGGCATGACCGGCTACTTCGGGCTGATGGATGTGGGCCAACCGCAACCCGGCGAGACCGTGGTGGTGTCGGGCGCAGCCGGGGCCGTGGGCCAGACCGTGGGGCAACTGGCGAAGATCAAGGGCTGCCGCGTGGTTGGCATTGCCGGTGGTGCGGCCAAGTGCGCCTGGGTCGTCAATGAACTGGGGTTTGACGCCTGCATCGACTACAAGGCCGGCCCCAGCGCCGTGCGCGACGGCCTCAAGGCGCATTGCCCCAGCGGCGTGGACATCTACTTTGACAACGTCGGCGGCGACATTCTGGACACCGTGCTCGCCCGCATCAACCGCAAGGCACGCATCGTCATCTGCGGCGCCATCAGCCAGTACAACAACACCACGGCTGTACAAGGCCCCAAGAACTACCTGAGCCTGCTGGTCAACCGCGCACGCATGGAAGGCATCGTGGTGTTCGACTACGCCGAGCGCTACCCCATTGCCATCGCCGAGATGGCGGGCTATCTGCGCGATGGCCGCATGAAGAGCAAGGAAGACGTGGTCACCGACCTGCAAGCCTTCCCCGATGCCCTGCTCAAACTCTTCAACGGCGAAAACTTCGGCAAGCTGGTGCTGCAGGTGGCTGACAGTTCTTGAGAACCCCATGAGTCATGGATCGCCACGGCCTGACGGCCTCGCGATGACGAAGGGAGCGCGGCCTCGCGATGACGAAGTGTGGGCATGGCCTCGCGATGACGAAGGGAGCGCGTCCATGGAAAGACGAGAGGGCACGGCGTCGCAAATCACGAGAGGCCGTCATTGCGAGCGTAGCGTGGCAATCCATGCCATTTGGCTGTCATTGCGAGCGTAGCGTGGCAATCCATGCAGGCATGAAGTCATGGATCGCCACGGCCTGACGGCCTCGCGATGACGAAGGGAGCGCGGCCTCGCGATGACGAAGTGTGGGCATGGCCTCGCGATGACGAAGTGTGGGCATGGCCTCGCGATGACGGGTAGGGGGCGCGGCCTTCAATCCATCAGCGCCGCGTACACCAGGTTGCGAAACAGGGGGCGGTAGTAGTCGCGCTGGTTGGGGGCCTGGGTCATCATGATGGCGAAGAACTCCTTGACCGGATCGACAAAGAAGGTGGTGCCTGCAATGCCGCCCCAGTAGTACAGCCCCTTGGAGCCCGGTGTGGCAGCTATGCCCTCATCGGTGCGCACGGCAAAGCCCAGGCCAAAACCGTGGCCGGGCGGCAGCAACTCGGCCGAGCGCCCGCCGCGGTACACGCCGATGCTGCCCAGGTGGTCGGCCGTCATGTAGCGCACCGTGCTGGGGGAAAGCAATCGCGCGCCCTGAAACTCGCCGCCGTTGGCCAGGCATTGCAAAAAGCGCGCGTAGTCCAGCGCGGTGGAGGCCAGACCGGCACCACCGGCTTCCATCGGCGCGTTCTCGCGAATGTCGATCAGCTTCATGGCAATGCCGCCGTCCGGGTCTTTGTCAAACGGTTCGGCAATGCGGTGGTGCTGGTCGGGTGGCACCGAAAACGCGGTGTCGCGCATGCCCAGCGGGCCGAGAATGTTCTCTTGCAGAAACACGCCAAGCGTTTGCCCGCTGATCACTTCAACCAGCGCGCCCAGCAAATCCGTGGCGCGGCTGTATTCCCACACGGCACCGGGCTCGAACATCAGCGGCAAGGCCGCCAGCGCCTTGGAAAACTCGCGGTTGCTGCGCTCGCGCGAACCCAGGCGTGCCTGCGCGTACTGACGCTGGACCGGCTCGGAACCCAGAATCTCGTAGGTCAGGCCCGAGGTGTGGCGCAGCAGGTCGTGCACGGTGGGTGCGGCCTTGGGCCGGTGCGTCACCGCGTGGCCGTTGACCTGTGCCGTCACCAGCACGTTGGCAAATTCGGGGAGGTGCTTGGCTACCGGGTCGCTGAGCAACAGTTTGCCGCGCTCCATCAGCATCATCACCGCCACCGAGACCACCGGCTTGGTCATGGAGTAGATGCGAAAGATCGAGTCCAGCGCCATCGGCACCCCGCTGGCGGGGTCTTGCTGCCCTACCGCCGTGTGCAGCAACAACTGGCCCCGGCGCACCATCAGCGCCACCGCACCGGGCAGGCGCCCGCCCTGCACTTCCGCCTGCAGTGTGGACACCAGATCGCTGGTGCGTTGCGCCGAAAAACCCAGCGCCTGCGGAGCGGCTACCGGAAACACCTGCTTTTTGCCCATGCTCACGCTCCGTAGCGCGCACGCGCCAGTGCCGCACCCTGCGCCAGCGCTTCAAGTTTCTTGAGCGCCACCTCGCGGCTCATCGGTGCCAAACCGCAATTGGTGCACGGAAACAAGCGGTTGCGCGGCACGTGCTGCAGCGCCAGGCCGATGGTGTCGGCAATCTGCTCGGGCGTTTCAATTGCTTCGCTGGCCACATCGATCACCCCGACCATCACATCCTTGCCGGTGAGCAGCGCCATCAGTTCGGGCGGCACGTGCGAGTGGTAGCACTCCAGGCTCACCTGCTGAATGGAACTTGCCGCCAGCGCCGGAAACACCTGCGCGTACTGACGCCATTCCTGGCCCAGGGTTTCCTTCCAGTCGGTATTGGCCTTGATGCCGTAGCCGTAGCAGATGTGGACGGCGGTGGTGCAGGTCAGCCCTTGGGCGGCTCGCTCCAGCGCCTTGACGCCCCAGTCGGCTGCGTCTTGCATGTAGACGTTGAAGGCGGGTTCGTCAAACTGGATGATGTCCACGCCATCGGCCTGTAGCGCCAGCGCTTCCTGGTTGAGCAGTTCGGCAAACGCAAACGCCATGCTGCGCCGGTCGCCATAAAAGCGGTCGGCCACGGTATCGACAATGGTCAACGGCCCGGGCAGCGTGAACTTGAGCTTCTTTTTGGTGTGTGCGCGTGCCAGTTGTGCCTCAAATGCGTGCACCCGGCCACGCAGACGCAGGGGCGCAATCACCTGCGGCACCTGGGCGTCGTAACGGTTGTTGCGAATACCCATGGTGACCTTGTTGTCAAAGTCGATGCCTTCCACCTGTTCCAGAAAGCCGTGCACAAAGTGCTGGCGCGACTGCTCGCCGTCGCCGACGATATCCAGGCCCGCGTCTTCCTGCGCCTTGATCCACAGCAGCGTGGCGTCGGCCTTGGCCTGCAGCAGCTCGTCGCCCTGGAGTTTCCACTGGGGCCAGAGCTTTTGCGTCTCCGACAGCCACGAGGGTTTGGGCAGGCTGCCAGCAATGGCGGTTTCAAACATGGAGGTCTCCTGTGAAATATGCGCGCCATGTTAACGCCCAGGCAGCAACCCCGCTGTCCCTGAGGAAACAGGTGCAAACCCGCACGACAACACGCCCGGGTGGCGCTATCATTGCGGCCTATGCACGCGGCGCGCGGCTGCATATCCCTTTCACTCACTGTTGGAGAACTATTCATGTCGATGAAACAAGTCAAACTGGTTGCCGTGGTCGCGGCAACCCTGGGCGCCCTGCTGGCCGCCCCGGCCCACGCTGGCAAGACTTTGGATGCCATCAAGGCACGCGGACAGGTTATTTGTGGTGTCAACACCGGGCTGGCTGGATTTGGCGCAGCCGACTCCAACGGCAAGTGGACCGGCCTGGACGTGGACTTTTGCCGCGCCTTTGCCGCTGCCACACTGGGCGACGGTGAAAAGGTCAAATACGTCCCCCTGAATGCCCAAGCGCGCTTTACCGCACTGCAATCCGGCGAAATCGATGTGCTGTCGCGCAACACCACGTTCACGCTGACTCGCGACGCTTCGCTGGGTCTGAACCAGACCGCCATCACCTACTACGACGGCCAGGGTTTCATGGTGCCGGTCAAGAGCAAGATCAAGAGCGCCAAGCAGCTCAAGGGCCAAACGGTGTGCGTGCAATCGGGCACCACCACCGAAAAGAACCTGACCGACTACTCCAAGGCGTCTGGCCTGGGCATCAAGCCGGTGGTGTTTGAAAAGCTTGAAGCCGCCGAGAGCGCGTACTTCGCCGGACGCTGCATTGCCTACACCACGGACGCATCCGGTCTGGCTTCCACCCGCAACAAGGTTGCCAAAAACCCCGCCGATCACATGATCCTGCCTGAGCTGATTTCCAAAGAGCCCCTGGGCCCGCTGGTGCGCCGTGGCGATGACGAATGGTTTGCCATCGTCAAGTGGGTCATTTACGGTCTGCTAGAAGCCGAAGAGTATGGCGTGACTTCAGAAAATGTGGATCAACAGAAGTCCAGCACCGACCCCGTGGTGGGCCGCATTCTGGGCACCACCGAAGACACCGGCAAGCTGCTGGGCCTGGACAAGGAATGGCTGGCACGCGCCATCAAGACCACCGGCAACTACGGCGAAATCTTTGAGCGCAACGTAGGACCGAAGTCGGCGCTGCAACTGCCGCGCGGCTCCAACAATCTGTGGAACAAGGGCGGCCTGCAATACGCACCTCCGGTACGCTGATGTTCGCACGCGGCGGGGCCTTCCCGCCGCCGAAAAGGGCAGATGCAAAGCGGTTTGCACTGCCCTTTTGTTTATGATTTGCCACACACCACTTCGCAAGGGCTTCGATGTCAGCATCCTCTCCCCCCAAAAAGAAATCATGGTCCTGGCGCAGCCAGGCATTTCGGGGTCTGGTCTATCAGGCTGTGACCATCATCATCATCGTCGCCACCGTGATGTACCTGGCGAACAATACCGCCACCAACATGCGGGTGCGCGGCATCCAGAGCGGCTTTGATTTCCTTAGCGGCGCGGCCGGTTTTGACATCGGCGAGAGCCTGTTTGCGTTTGATTCGGGCGAGGCCTACTGGCGCGCCTACCTGGTAGGTTTTACCAACACCTTGCGCGTGGCCGTTATCGGCATCATCCTCACCACGATACTGGGCACGCTCATTGGCGTAGGGCGGTTGTCGCGCAATGCCCTGGTGCGCGGGCTGTGCACCGCCTACGTCGAGTTTTTCCGCAATATCCCGATCCTGCTGCAACTGCTGATGTGGTACCTGATGTTTACCGAGGTACTGCCTGCGGCCAATGAACCGATGGTGGTGGGGCCGTTCTTTTTGAGCAAGGCGGGCTTCAGTTTTCCGATTCCGCAGTGGGCCGACGGCCACGTCTGGGCCACCTGGGGGCTGCTGCTGGGTGTGGTGGCGGGCTGGGCCTACCGGCGCCACGCCATACGCGTGTTTGAAAATACCGGCCAGATCAAAAGCCTGTTTTGGGCACCGTTGGCGATTGCCATCGTGGGTTCACTCGTGGCCTGGGTGCTGGGTGGCGCGCCGACCGAATGGAACCACCCCATCCTGGGTGAGTTTGCGATTGAAAACGGCGGTGCACTCACACCCGAATTTCTGTCCTGCCTGCTGGGGCTGACGGTGTACACCGCTGCCTACGTGGCCGAGGTGGTGCGCAGCGGCATCCAGTCCGTGGCGCACGGCCAAATTGAGGCGGCGGCGGCACTGGGCTTGAGCCGGGGCCAAAGCACCCGACTGGTTGCCTTGCCCCAGGCGCTGCGCGTGATCATTCCGCCCATGACCAACCAATACCTCAACCTCACCAAAAATTCGTCGCTGGCGGTGGCCATCGGCTACCCCGACGTGGTGTCGATTGCCAACACCGCCATCAACCAGACCGGGCGCTCGGTGGAGTGCATCGCCATCATCATGCTGGTGTACCTGAGTACGTCGCTGTTCACCTCGTTCGTGATGAACTGGTACAACGCCCGCGCGGCGATCAAGGAGCGTTGAGCAATACCATGAGCGCACAAACCTTTCAACCCATTCCTGCCCGAACCGCCCCGGTCAACACCGAGGGGCCGGTGGCGTGGATCCGCTCCAATCTGTTTGGCGACTGGAGCACTTCGCTGGGCACGGTCACCATCATTGCAGCCCTGCTCTACGTGCTGCCCCCGTTTCTGCAATGGCTGCTGGTCGATGCCGTGTGGGTACCCAATTACGACACCTGCCACGCCGAGGGTGCCGGAGCCTGCTGGGGCGTGATCGTCGAGAAATTCCGGCTGATCATGTTTGGCCGCTACCCCTTTGAGGAACAGTGGCGTCCGCTGGTGGCCACTGTGCTGCTGCTCGGCCTGATTGTGATGAGCTGCACCCGCGCCTTCTGGAAGGCCTGGCTGGCAGGAGTCTGGGTGGTGGTGTTTGCCCTGTTTTTTGCGCTGATGTTTGGCGGCGTCTTCGGCATGAAGTGGGTCGAGACCGACCGCTGGGGCGGCCTGCCGCTGACCATTCTGCTCTCCACCCTGTGCATGACGGCGGCGTTCCCGATTGCGCTGGTGATCGCCCTGGGGCGGCGCTCGAACCTGCCCGCCATCAAGAGCTTTTGTACCATCTATGTTGAGCTGATCCGGGGCGTGCCGCTGATCTCGGTGCTGTTCATGGCCTCGTTCATGTTCCCGCTGCTGATGCCCCCGGGCTTCAACATCGACGTGCTGATCCGGGTGATGGTGGGCATCACGCTGTTTGCCGCTGCCTACATGGCCGAGGTGATCCGCGGTGGCCTGCAGGCCATCCCCAAGGGCCAGATCGAAGCGGCTGCCACGCTGGGGTTGTCGTACTGGCAGACGCAGCGCAAGATCGTGCTGCCGCAGGCGTTGGCGATGGTGGTGCCGGGCGTGATGAACAACTTCATCGCCACCTTCATGGACACCTCGCTGGTGACCATCGTGAGCCTGTACGAGCTCACCGGCTCCATGAGCCTGGCCCTGAACTCCGACGCCAACTGGCGCCCGTTCAAGATCGAAGGCTATCTGTTCATCGCCCTCATCTATTTCATCTTCTGCTTCTCCATGTCGCGCTACAGCAAGTGGATTGAAGCCCACGTTAATAAATCCAAGCAAAGGTAAAACCTTGCGGGACAGACCGCAGTTACGCGCAGCGAACAAGCTCCGTCCCCAACTGATTAGGAGAGAACATGACTGAACCCATCATCACCTTCGACAAAGTCAACAAATGGTATGGCAACAACTTCCATGTGTTGCGCGACATCGAGCTCCAGGTTGCCAAGGGCGAGCGCATCGTGGTTTGCGGCCCCTCGGGCTCGGGCAAATCGACCCTGATCCGCTGCATCAACCGGCTTGAAGAGCACCAGGAAGGCCGGCTGGTGGTGGACGGCGTGGAACTCACCGACGACGTCAAGGCGATTGACGACGTGCGCAAAAAGGTGGGCATGGTGTTCCAGCAGTTCAATCTATTCCCACACCTCACCGTGCTGGAAAACCTGACGCTCTCGCCGATGTGGGTGGGCAAGCTGCCCAAGAAGGAGGCCGAGGAAAAGGCCATGGAGCAGCTCAAGCGCGTGCGCATTGCCGAGCAGGCGTCCAAGTACCCGCTGCAGCTCTCGGGCGGACAGCAGCAGCGCGTGGCGATTGCGCGCGCCTTGTGCCTGACGCCGAAGATCATGCTGTTTGACGAGCCCACCTCGGCGCTGGACCCCGAGATGATCAAGGAAGTGCTGGACGTGATGATCGAGATGGCCAGCCAGGGCATCACCATGATTTGCGTCACCCACGAAATGGGCTTTGCCAAGGCCGTGGCCGACCGCGTGATCTTCATGGACCAGGGCCAGATCGTCGAGCAGAACAACCCGCACGACTTTTTCAACAACCCGCAAAGCGAGCGCAGCCGCGACTTTCTCTCCAAAATCCTGGGGCATTGAGCGCCGCCCATGCCAAAGACCACCAAATCCCCAGGCGCACAAGCGCCCGACTTTTCGACCGCAGAATTTCGTCAAGCCTTGGGCATGTTTGCCACTGGCGTGACCATTGTCACCGCGCGTGCCTCCAACGGGCAGTTGATCGGGCTTACGGCCAACTCGTTCAACTCGGTATCGCTGTCGCCGCCGCTGGTGCTGTGGAGCCTGTCGCGTGCGGCGGGTTCGATGGCGGCATTTCGTGCCGGGTCACACTACGCGATCAATATTCTGAGTGCCGAGCAGCAGGATCTGGCGCGCCAGTTTGCCACCCGGGACATTGACCGCTTTGCCGGGGTTGCTTTCTCCAGCGGCGTCGGCGGTGCACCGGTACTCGAAGGGGTTGCCGCCAGTTTCGAGTGCTTCAACCGCAGCCGCTACGAAGAGGGCGACCACGTAATTTTTGTGGGCGAAGTGGAACGCTGCAGCCACCGCGACAACGCTTCGCCGCTGCTGTTTCACGGGGGCCGGTACTACGCCGAGCACCCGCTCTAACCGACCCCAACCGCGTTAGATTTTTTCCAGGTCTTTGGCGCTCAAGACCGCGCGGTAGGCGCCGCAACCGATCAGCCGGTCGTCGTCCAAGGGCAGCACGTAGGAAGACTTGCCGCGCACGTCGCCGGTAGTCGGGTTGACGATGTTGTATTCCACCCAGCCGCCGCCCTTGGCGCAACGCTCCCAGGCGTCGTCGAGCAACTGTTGTGCGTCCAGTCCCGGCGCGTCGAACAGGCTAGAGCCCACGCGGTTGGCATCCGCCCCCATCACGCGGTAGACCCCTTCGCGGTCAAACACAAACACATACAGATCGCGGTCCACAAACCCACCCTGCGGGTCGTGCAAGACGGGGAACGCCGCGTCAAGTCCGATCGACTGCACCAGGTCATAGGCGCGCTGGGCCAGTGTCAGGGCTTCGTCGGTCGTGCCCTGGCGCAGCCTGATGTAAGTAACGGCCTGCTCCAACTGGCGTGAGCGTTGCATCAGGCGGTTGGAGCGGTGCGAGGTGCGATCGACCAGGCCCGAGTTTTCAATCGTCACGCGGTCCAGATCGCCTACCGCCTGCACCACTTCGTTGAGCGCAATGCTTTGCTTGACGCTGCCCTCGGCCATGGTGTCCACATTTTGCGCAATTTCGCGGATGCCGGTCACCAGACTGCTCATCAGGTGGTTGACCTCCTGAATCTCCTGCACGGTGATGCCCACCCGCGTTGAAGAGTCGGCAATCAGGGTGCGCACTTCGGCCGCCGCCGCCTGGCTGCGCCGCGCCAGGTTGCGCACCTCGGAGGCCACCACGGCAAAGCCCTTGCCCTGGTCGCCCGCGCGCGCCGCTTCGACCGCAGCGTTGAGCGCCAGCAAATTGGTCTGGAACGCAATGCCGTCGATGGTGCCAATGATCTCGCTCATGCGCGCCGATGTGGCCTGCAGCTGGCCCATGCCATCGACCGTGCGCTCCATCAGGCCGCTGGCGTTGCCGGCTTCCTCGTGCAGGCTCTTGGTCATCAGGCTCACTTCCTGCGCCGCCTCGGAGTTGCGCGCCACGGTGTCGCTGACCTGACCCACGTTGGAGGTGGCTTCCTCCAGACTGGCCGCCTGCGACTGGGTACGCTCGGACAGCGAGTGACCGTCTTCCACCAACTGGCTGCCCACATGGGTCACCATGCTGGAGGCGCTGCGCACATCGGCCACCAGGGTGGACAAAACATTGAGCATGTTTTCAAATTCGTGCCCGATCTGCGCCAGTTCGTCCGACCCTTTGGCATCAACCCGCACCGCCAGATTGCCCATCGAGCCTTCGTGCAGGGCCGAGTGCAACACGCCCAGACTGCCCACGGTGGCAACCGAGAAGCACAACATCAGATACACCAGCATCAGGATGCCGCCCACCGCCAATCCGCCCAACCACAGCCCCTGCCACAACGCTGCGCTCTGGCGCTGTTGCAACAGCAAGAGCAGGCGCTGTGCGGACTCAGAGCGCAATGCGCGCGCGGCTTCGAGCACCTGCGCGCCCTGATTCAAAAAGGCCTGGGCGTTCTCCGGCGTGGGCTGCTTGCCAAACTGCTCGCGCGCCGAAGCGCTCAGCGCTGCTGCCGCGCCCAGCGCGCCCTGGGCCTGGGTGCGTACCGCCCCCTCGCCGGCGCGCTCAAGCGAACCCAACAGCGCGCTGACACCCTGGGTGCGCTCCGCAAACAACTCGTTCAGTGTGGCCAAAGAGGCCAATTGCGCTTCACGGTCTTTCGATTCGCTCAGCCACGCAGCCGCCACCACGCGCAACCGACTGGCCGACTCCAGCCAAGGCAGCGCCTGATCGATCAGCAGGGTCTGCAGAAAATAGGTCCCCGAAAAGGCGTCGAGCACCAGACCAGAGTGCTCTGCGGCACGCTGGGCAAGTTCGCGTAACTGGTTGATCGCCTGGGTATGTTTGACAAACACCTGGGCCGGGTCGGCACCGTCGGCACCCAGGGCCTGCACCTGCTGGCCCGCAGCCGACCAGGACTTGTCCAGATCGAGTTGCGGGTGCTGCTTGATCCAGGCGTCCAAAGCCGCCGTACTCTTGCCCAGTTGCGCGCGGACCTGGCTGCGCTCTGCTTCGTTGCCCGGTCGCGCTGCCAGCACCGCGCTCACCCGGTGGCGTTGCACATCGGTGGCTACATCGGTCACCAGGCCCGTGACTTCGGCCCCCAGCACTTCCATGCGCGCGGTCTGGTACTGCTCAACCAGCGAAGACAGCAAAACATAGGCGACCACCGCCAGCGGAATCAGCGACAGCACCGCCATGGCGGCAAGTTTGACCGGCATGCGCAGCCGCTGCATCAGCGCCACACCCGGTCGGAGCCAAACGGACGTACGAACAGGGGTGGAGGTGGAATGCATGCGGTGCTCGGTAAATGCGGGAGTGGAAAACTGGGGAGGCATGAAATATTACTCGGTCTAAAGAACGGCGTTTTACGACAGCACCCGCAGGCATTCGTCCTGCAACTGCTGCATGTCCAGGGGCTTGGCCACGTAACCATCGGCACCAGCGAGCTTGAAACGCGCCACATCGCCGGGTTCGACGTGGGCCGTGACCATGAGCACGGGCAGGTGGGTGCCGGTACCTGCCTCCTTGGCGCGAATCGCCGCCAGGGCTTGCATTCCGTCCATCACAGGCATCATCACGTCCATCAGCACCACGTCAAACTGCATGGCTTCCAGGCACTTCAAGGCCTTTTGCCCATCGCCCACCACCACGCCGTTGTGGCCCAGGGCGCGCAGCAGCCCTATTGCCACGCGCTGATTGATGGTGTTGTCGTCCACCACCAGTACCTTGAGAGAACGCATCCTTTGCCCTTGTTGAATCGAAATAGCCCCTGGTTCGCCCGACTTCTCGCTCGCGCGCAGCCATCATGACAAAATCGCAAAAAAATAACAACACTGCAACGCCTCCCATTTACCAATAGTTACCCATGACACAACGCAAACAACATCTTGACCCTTTGGCGGTTGCACTGTTGCTGCTGTGTTTTGCGTTTTGGGGCTTCCAGCAGGTGCTGGTCAAGGCCACGCTGGCCGAGGTGGCACCGGTGTTTCAGGCCTCGCTGCGTTTTGTTGGGGCCACGCTGCTGCTGCTGCTGTGGTGCGCGTGGCGCCGCATCCCCCTGTTGGGCCGGGACGGCAGCCTGACCGTGGGGCTGCTGGCGGGCAGCTTGTTCGCGCTGGAGTTTGCCCTGCTGTTTGTCGGACTGCAGCACACCACGGCCTCGCGCCTGACGCTGTTTCTCTACACCTCGCCACTATGGGTAGCGTTGCTGCTGCCCTGGCTGATCAAGGAAGAGCGCCTGCACGCCGTGCAGTGGTTTGGGCTGGCATGTGCCTTTGCTGCCGTGGCCTACAACTTGCGCGAGGGCTTTGCCGCACCGGGGCAGCAACAATGGCTAGGCGATTTTCTGGGCTTGAGCGCGGGACTGCTCTGGGGCCTGACCACGGTGGTGATCCGCAGCACGCGCCTGACGCGCATTTCGGCCGAGAAGCTGCTGTTCTACCAGGTGGCGCTCAGCGCGCTGGTGCTGCCGCTGATCTCGCTGGCCTTGGGCGAGCATTGGCACGCCGACTTCAGCCCCTTTGCCAGCGTGTCGCTGGGGCTGCAGATCGTGGTGGGCGCGTTTCTGAGCTACCTGGTCTGGATGTGGATTCTGGGGCACTACCCGGCCACCAAGGTCAGCGTCTTCTCGTTTCTGACGCCGCTGTTTGCGCTGGTCTTTGGCGCGCTCTGGCTGGGCGAAGCCGTGACCCCGGCACTGCTGGCCGCGCTGGCGCTGGTGGCGCTGGGCATCCTGTTGGTCAACCGCAAGCCGAGCCCAAAGCAATAGCCGTTGCTACTGCGCCAACTGGCGTAGCCCCTTGCCAACTACAGCCGGGCGTGCACGCTGTTGTACATCGCTTTCTGGGCCACGGCGTTCAAGGCACCATCGACCATCGGCTGGTCGGAAATCACGCGCAGCTTGCCGGCTTGCACCAGCTTGTCGCGCGAGCGCCGACTCATGGACTGGGTGGTCCCGACCGCACTGGTAAAAAGGAACAGCGTTCCGTGCGGGCTGGCCCAGGTCAGTTGGGTGCGAATCCACTCGCCCTGATGCAGCAGTTCGACCCATGAGCCCAGCGGCAGGTCTTCGAGCATCAGCTCCGTATCACGCACCTCGGTGGCGTCCAGCGCTTCAGCGCTTGCGGCAACATCGTGCGCTTCCACCGGGGTGGACGGTGGCATTTGCGAGTCGGGCAACTCGATGAAGTTGGAGGCCTGTGCCTCCTCTGGGGCAACCCAGGGGTTGCCGCTTTCGAGCAGTTGGGCGCGTGAGCTTGAGCTCGCTCTGGGGGCAGGTGCACTGCTTTCCTCGGCGGGCTTTTGGGCTGCGCGAAACGCCAACTGGTGCAAGCCCATCAAGGCTTCCAGAAAAGCGCTGGTCTTGGTCGCTGGATAGTGGATCGACTCCAGGCCCTCGCGCAGGGTTGCCAGCAGCAGCGGCACCAGGCGCGTGAGCTTGCTGATATTGCGGCGGTTGAGCTGCGGGTGCGTGCTCCACAGCAGCGCCGAAATCAGCGCATGGTATTTCTCGGCATTGGTCGAACCGGTGCCCCCTACGATGCGCGCCTGCGCCACCACCTGAGCCCAGGGGCCACACAAAAATTCGATCACCACTTCGGGCACCATGGCGGCGTCGGGATGCGCGTCAATTTCACGCGCAATGTGTTCGGCCAGCAAGTTACGCTGCTCGGCGTGGCGCAAGACTTGCATGGCACCGGCACTGGAGCGCAACCGCTCCTGGGTCACACGGTCCCACTCCTTCTGCAACTTCGCCAACACCCGCTCAAACGGCTCGGCGCTCTCGATCGAATCGGTCAGCAAAGGCGCGAGCGACTGCTGCAAGTCGCGCACAAAATCCTCAAAGCCGGGCGTCTTGTCCGAGGCGTAGGCCATGCTGCGGTGGGTGAGTTCCTGCACCAGGATGCGCGCCGGATGCTGCTTGTTGGAAAACAGCCGGGGATCGACCAGCGACAACCGCAATAGCGCAGGCTCGATCTGGCGCACCAGTTGCTGCACGGGTTCCAGCAGCCGCGTATCGTTGGCAATGTTTTCTACCAACAGTCCGATCACCTCCAGACTCAGCGCCTGTGCCACCCCTTGTGCGCGGTTGCGCAGCGCGTGGCGTACAGCCTCGACCGAGCCGTGCCCCGCCGCCGCAGTGGGTGCCGAGCGGCGGCGCTGCTCGAGGCGTTGCACCATGTCATCCACCGCTTCCATCTCTTTGAGGGCTTCGAGCGCGGCTGGCACGGTGGCGTGGAAATCGCTGGAACCTGACTCGGCCACGGGCGGGCCGTTCTCGAATTCCATGGCAAAGCGGCGCGCAAAGTCCTCTTTCGAATTGGGGCTGACGCGCGTGTCCAACTCGCCAGTCAGGAGTCGGCGCAATTTGTCCAGAGTGAGTAGCGATGAATCGCTTACCTCGTCCTGATCGCCATTGACTTCCCAGCGCTCGGGCGCTGGAGCGGCAGCGCCGCCCGATGAAGACTTGGCCGCTTGTCCGGGTGCGCCAGGTGCCAGCGGCGCAGCACCATGGCGCAACTCCTGGGCAATGCCGCGTCCGATGCCCTGGCCCAAAGGTGTCTGCAGCACCGCGTAGTGGGCCGCCGCCACACCTTGACCGCGCAGTTGGGTGCACAAGTGCTGGTACAGGTCGCGCAACTCGCGCCCCAGCGCCGCGCCCATGGCGGCCATCCATTCCAGTTGATCGGGCGCGGGAAGCTGGGTTTGCTCGAGCAACTCTTTCAAGGTATCGATAAACACCTCGGGCCGCAGCGGGTTGCGCTCGGGTTGTACCGAGCCCAGACCCAGGGTGGTGCAGACCAACGCGTTCAACTCCGAGAGGCTTGACTCCACCGCCAGCATCACCACCTGGTGCACGCGCGCCAGCGTCACGCTGCTGACCACCTGGGATTCGTCCATCAGTTCAAGTTGGTCAAACTGCAGATCCGTTGCCACCGACTTGACAACCTTGGTGCTGACCTTGGGCCGCGAAAACGCTTCCAGCAGCATCTTGGAGTAGCGCTTGCACAACTCGGGCTCCCACATGCGTAACTGCTTGGCCGACTGCGCCAACGCGTCGCGCTCGCGCAGGTCGCGCGTGGCGGCTTCGCGCGTATTGAGCGAAAGCCGCGCCGCTGCCACCATCTTGCCCATGGCGAAGTCGCCGCGCGCCGCTGCTTCCTGCAGCGTGGCGCGCAGAATCGACTGGGCGTTTTCAGGGGAAAGTCGTGTTGCCATGGCGAAGCGTCCGAAAGCAGGTTGTTACTTGAGCGCCTTGAATCGCATGCGCTTGGGCTTGGCACCTTCCTCACCCAGACGGCGCTTCTTGTCGGCCTCGTATTCCTGGTAGTTTCCGTCAAAGAACGTCCACTGGCTGTCGCCTTCGGCTGCCAGAATGTGGGTGGCAATGCGGTCCAGGAACCAGCGGTCGTGGCTGATCACCATGACCGAACCGGCAAACTCCAGCAGCGCGTCTTCGAGCGCGCGCAGGGTTTCCACGTCGAGGTCGTTGGACGGCTCGTCAAGCATCAGCACATTGCCGCCGGCAATCAGCGTCTTGGCCAGGTGCAGCCGCCCGCGCTCGCCGCCCGAGAGCGTGCCCACGCGCTTTTGCTGGTCGCCGCCGTTGAAGTTGAAGCGCCCGCAGTAGGCGCGGCTGGGCATCTGGAACTTGCCCACGTTGAGAATGTCCAGACCACCCGAAACGTCTTCCCACACCGTTTTTTCGTTGGCCAGTGCGTCGCGGCTCTGGTCCACAAACGCCATGCGCACGGTCGAGCCAATCACCACCTCGCCTGAATCGGGTTGCTCCTTGCCGGCGATGAGCTTGAACAGCGTCGACTTACCTGCACCGTTGGGGCCGATGATGCCGATGATGGCCCCAGCCGGAATGGAAAAGCTCAGGTTGTCGATCAGCACGCGGTCGCCAAAGGACTTGGTCACGCCACGGAATTCGATCACCTGGCTGCCCAGGCGCTCGGCCACCGGGATGAAAATCTCATTGGTTTCTACGCGCTTTTGGTATTCGAAATCCGACAGTTCCTCAAAGCGCGCAATCCGCGACTTGCTCTTGGCCTGGCGCGCCTTGGGGTTCTGGCGCACCCACTCCAGTTCTTTCTTCAGCGCCTTGGCGCGGGCCTCTTCGCCCTTTTGCTCCTGCGCCAGGCGTTCGCCCTTCTGGTCGAGCCAGGAGCTGTAGTTGCCCTTCCAGGGAATGCCCTGGCCGCGGTCGAGTTCCAGAATCCACTCGGCCGCGTTGTCCAGAAAGTAGCGGTCGTGGGTGATGGCCACCACGGTGCCCGAGAAACGCTGCAGGAACTGCTCCAACCAGTCCACCGATTCGGCGTCCAGGTGGTTGGTGGGTTCGTCCAGCAGCAGCATATCGGGCTTGGACAGCAGCATGCGGCACAGCGCCACACGACGCTTTTCACCACCCGAGAGCACGCCGATCTTGGCGTCCCAGGGCGGCAGGCGCAGCGCGTCGGCGGCAATTTCGAGTTGGTGCTCGGAATCGGTACCGGCCGAGGCAATGATGGCTTCCAGGCGCGCCTGCTCGGCCGCCAGTGCGTCAAAGTCGGCGTCGGGTTCGCCATAGGCGGTATAGACGGCTTCGAGCTTGGCTTTGGCGGCAAACACTTCGCCCATGCCGTCTTCGATGCTTTCGCGCACGGTGTGCTCGGGGTTGAGCTTTGGCTCTTGCGGCAGGTAGCCGATGTTGAGACCCGGCATGGGGGTGGCTTCGCCCTGGATCTCGGTGTCCAGACCAGCCATGATCTTGAGCAGCGTCGATTTACCCGACCCGTTGACCCCGAGCACGCCAATCTTGGCGCCGGGAAAGAAACTCAGCGAGACGTCTTTGAGAATCTGCCGTTTGGGCGGCACGATCTTGCCGACCTTGTTCATTGTAAATACGTATTGGGCCATGGGGTGCTAATTGTTCTGAGGAAAAGGCCACATTATCGACTGCGCGTGCCGCCGGCGCGGCATCGGCGCTGCAATCATTCCGGATCGACTGGTTTATCCATCTCATTGCGAAGGGCAGTCTGGGCCACGGCGTCGAGCGCGTTGTCAATGACGCGCCCGTCGGAGACCAACCGGATCAGCCCCAGGGCGCGCAGGCGGTCCATGGTGCGGCGCGACATGGAGTGCGCCAGACCACCGCCCGACATGAACATGAACAAGGTGCGGTGCGGGCTGGTCCAGGTGAGTTGGGCACGCACCCACTGGCCACCCAGCGCCAGATTGACCCAGGAGCCGGTGGCCAGCGCGTCCACGCTCCACTCTTGCGCCTCGCCGGTTTCGGGCAGTTCGCCCAGGTCGGCAAGCGCGGGCATGGAGTCGGCCGCGTCTTCCAGGTAACCCGAATCGGCAACTTCGGAGTCGGCCATCCAAAGCGCACCGGCAGGTACCGCGGCGCTGGGTGCTGCGGGCACTGACGGCGTGGCGGCTTGCGCGCGCGAACCCTCAAACGCGTTTTCGTGGAAAGTGACGAGTTCGTCAAAAAAAGCCGCGGTACGCTCGGTGGGGTAGGAGATCAGGTTCAGGCCCAGGCGCATCTTGACCAGCATGCCGGGCAGCAGTTCGACCAAGCGCGTGCGGTTACGCCGCGCCAGGCGCAGTTGCACGCTCCAGATCAGGTCGTCCACCAGGCTCAAATAGCCATCGGCGTCGGCAGTGCCATCGGTGCAGCCCAGTTGCGCCTGCGCCACCACCTGAGCCCAGGGGCCGCGCAGAAAGGCGGCCACCATCTCGGGCACGCCCTTGTTCTGCAACTTCTGTGCAAAATCATTCGCCAGACGCTCGGCCAGCATATTGCGCTGCTCCGCGTGCAGCAAGCCGCGCGCTGCTTCTTCGGCGCGCAGGCGCTGATCGTGCTCGTCACGCGTCCACGCCTCTTCGAGCTTGCGCAGCAAGCGCGCAATGGCAGCGGCGTCGCCTTGGCCCCCAACGAGCACGCTGACCGAGTTTTCCAGCGACTTCAGAAAGCGCGCATAGCCGGGCTGCTCCTCGGACGAGAACGCCAGACTGCGGCTGGTGATCTTGTCCAGAAACTGGCGCGCCGGGTGCTGGCGGTCACTGAAAAACCGGGCGTCGGCCTGCGACAGGCGGATCAGCACCGTCTCCATCGACTTGAGGCTTTGGCGCACGCCCGGCATCAGGCGCTGGTCCTGCACCAGGTTCTCCAGCATCATCTGCACCACTTCCTGGCCCAACTCGCGCCCAAGGCTCTTGCTTTGGCCACGGTCTCGGCGCACGCCGTCCTGGCCAGCTTGCGCTGCGGCGTCGGACTGGCTGACGCGCTCTGCCAGGCGCTTCATCATGGGTTCGAGCAGTTTGAGGTCTTCGAGTGCGTCGTACGACGCCGGTACCGTGTGCGTGAAGTCCTTGATACCGCCCGCAAGCGGTTTGGGGTCCAACTCGCCCGAGAGCAACTTGCGCAGTTTGTCGAGCGTCAAGAGCGTGCGCGTGACGGAGTTTTCGGGTGCCTTGGTGCTGGTACCGAACTCGCCCACTGACGCCGCAGCCGTGGCAATGGACTCCACGCCCTGGGTACGCAACCAGCTGACAACTTCCTTGTACAAGCGCAACAAGCTCGAACCCAACAAGCCCGCTGCGGCGTTCATGACGGCCGAGCGCACGTTTTCATCGGTCACGTGCCCTGCAAAACTCTCGCGCAGCGCGTGCACAAACGACTCGGGCTTGACCGGGTTGAGATGCCCCTGCACCGAAGTCCAGCCCAGCAGACTGCTGATCAGGCCGTTGAGCGCGGGCAGCACCGGGTCCACCGCCAGCAGCACTTCTTGCTGGGTCATGGCAAATTCGATGTTGGCGTCGATCTGCTCTTCTTCCAGAAACTGGAAGTCGTCAAACCGCACCAACGGCTGCGCGCCCTTGCGCTGCGCGTCGCCGCCGTACACCACGGCGCGCAACTCGGCGGCAAAAGTCTTCTTGATGACATCGCCCTGGGCGAACAGGTGCTCAATGGCGACGCGACCGGCCGGGTTCTGCAGCGCGTGCAGCGTCTTGCTGTTGGCTGGCAACAGCGCCAACTGCAGCCCAGTGAGCACGTCGTCCATGAGGTTGTCGCTCTGCTCCAGAATCGTTTCCAGGCAGTCGTGCAATGACGGTTTGGTGTTGCCCATATCGCGAGCAACGCCGAGTCGGCGCAACATGAATTGTTTCATCGTGCGTGCATTCTCCCAGTTGCTGCAATGGTTGACCAGTCTGAGGCGATTGTGCGTCTTTCGGACGGACTCTGCACAACGTGCGACAATGCACCCTGTTGCGGAGCGTCAGTTGCCCGCAGCGCCAGCAACTTGCTGGGGGCCACACCGACAGGCTGCGCCCTCTTTTTGACCCTATCTGCCTTTGACTGACTGGTGGCGACAAGCCCCCGGACAGGCCGATATCCCAAGCGCCCGGATGGGCGCCAAACTATGAACTTCGAAGATTTGAAACTGGCTCCGGCCATTGTGAAAGCCGTGCGCGAGCAAGGTTACGAGACGCCCACTGCCATTCAGGCCCAGGGCATCCCGGTGATCCTGGACGGCCACGACCTGCTCGGCGGCGCACAGACCGGCACCGGCAAGACGGCGGCCTTTACCCTGCCCATGCTGCACCGCCTGACCATGAGCCGCAGCGCACAAAGCAAATTTGGCGGCACCGGCATCCGCGCCCTGGTGCTCACGCCCACGCGCGAACTGGCCGCGCAGGTAGAGGAATCGATCCGCACCTACGGCAAATACCTGCAACTCACCAGCACCGTGATTTTTGGCGGCGTGGGCATGAACCCGCAAATCTCCAAGCTCAAGAAGGGCGTTGACATTCTGGTGGCCACGCCCGGGCGTCTGCTCGACCTGCAACAGCAAGGCATGCTCGACCTGGGCCAGGTGCAAATCCTGGTGCTTGACGAGGCCGACCGCATGCTCGACATGGGCTTTATCCATGACGTCAAGAAGGTGCTGGCGCTGGTACCCAAGGACAAGCAAAGTCTGCTGTTCTCAGCCACCTTCAGCGACGAAATCCGCGATCTGGCCAATGGCCTCCTGAAGAACCCGCAAAGCGTGCAGGTTACGCCGCGCAATACCACGGTGCAGCGCATCACCCAGGTGATCCACCCGGTGGGGCGCGGCAAGAAGAAGGCGCTGTTGGCCCACATCATCCAGGAGCACAACTGGAGCCAGGTGCTGGTATTTACGCGCACCAAGTTTGGCGCCAACAACGTCGCCGAATACCTGGAGAAGAACGGCATCACCGCCATGGCACTGCACGGCAACAAGAGCCAGGCGGCGCGCACCCAGGCGCTGGCGGGCTTCAAGAGCGGCGACGTGCGCGCCCTGGTGGCCACCGACATCGCTGCGCGCGGCATCGACATTGACGACCTGCCACACGTGGTGAACTACGAAATCCCCAACGTCTGCGAAGACTATGTGCACCGCATCGGCCGCACGGGCCGCGCCGGGGCTGACGGCGCAGCCGTCAACCTGGTGTGCCTGGACGAAGAAGGCTTTATGCAGGACATTGCCCGCTTTACCAAGCAGGACATTCCCACCGTCGTGGTTGAAGGCTTTGGGCCTGAGCCGGGCGAACAGGCCGAACCCATTGCCATGGGTCGCCAGACGATTTGGGGCGGCGCGGGCAAGCCGCCCAGCCGCGACGTGATGCAGGCCGCAGCGCGTGCCGCGCGCACCGAGATGTTGCAGCGCGTGCGCGAGAACAAGGGTGAGCGCGGCGCTTCGGGCGGCGGGCGGGGTAACGGCGGCGGTGGCCGCACCGGTGGTGGTGGCCGTGCAGGCCAGGGCCCACGCGCCAACGCCGGTACGGGCGGGCGTGGCGCGGACTATGCCAGCCGTCCCCCAAGCGCCCGTGCGCCGCAAGGCCAGGCGTCGGCCCCACGCAACCGCCCCTTGGTGGGCGACGCGCAACCGCTCAGCCACGAAGGCCGTTTTGCCAGCGGCATGAACGCCGAACCGCGCGCACCGCGCACCGCACCGGGCGGCCAACCCGACCCGATGCGCACCAGTGTCGATATGATGGCTGAGCGCGGCGCACGCCGCAATTTTGGTGGTGGCAACCGTAACGGAGGTGGAAATGCAGGCGGTTCCAGGTCGGGTGGCAATGGTCGCGGGGGCAACGGGCCTCGTGGGTCGGGAAATCCTCGCGGTCCTTTTAGCCGATAAGAGCTACAAGTCGGTCCACTGCGTAGTGCGCCGACCGGTGGTCTTGCACCACCCCAAGCTGGTGGTGCACGTGGAGAGCTTTGCCAAGCTGCCGCACCTGCCCCGGGTGGACGATGTGTTTATCGCCCTGGGCACCACCATCGCCGACGCAGGCAGCCAGGCGGCATTTCGCGCCGTCGATCTGGATGCGGTAGTGGCGCTGGCGCACGCGGCCTGGGTGTCGGGCGCGGAAAAACTGGGGGTGGTGTCGGCCATGGGTGCCGACCCCAAATCCTCGGTGTTTTACAACCGCGTCAAGGGCGAAATGGAACAGGCCGTTGATGCCATCGACTACCACGCGCTGGTGATTGCCCGCCCCTCGCTACTCGCCGGGGACCGCGAAAAAATTGGCGAACACACGCGCACCGGCGAACGCCTGGGCCTGGGCCTGATGAGCGTGTTCAAACCCCTGATTCCCGCCAACTACCGCGCCATCGCCGCCCAGGACGTGGCCGCGGCATTGGTACACGCCGTGCAGCACACCAAGTCCGGCACCCACCGATTGCTCTCAGGCGAGATGCAGGGCGCTGCGGCGGCGCATGCCGCGCACGCCTCCCACCACTGATCCTCAAGCGCGCACAAACAGCGTGACCAAATCTTGGTCGCCCACCTGGCGGCTCCAGTGGCCGTGCACGTTGGGGTCGAAGCTTGCGCCTTCGGGCAGCAGGTCGGCGCTGAAGAAATGCTCGCCTGGGCCAAAGATGCGCGACACGCCGCCTTGCACGCCAATTTCCATTTGCCCACCCAGAATGAAGCACCACTGGGGCGCACCGGTGCAGTGAAACTGGCTGCGAAACCCCACCGGACTGCGGCGCAACTGGTAGCCGCCCGAAGCAAACACCTCTGACAACATCGACGCGGGCGTGCCCTGGTCGAGCGCAATTGCCTCTTCGCGAAACCGGGCGCGGCCGTCGCTGTCGGTAAACAAGATAACCTGGGTGAATGTGTTCATGGGTGGTCCTGGCAAAGTGTTGGGCGCATTATTCCCCAGCCGCTGGCCACCGGTGCACAATAGCGTCCATGCGACTTCTTCACACCATGCTGCGGGTCGGTAACCTGCAACGCTCGATCGATTTCTACACCCAGGTTCTGGGCATGCAACTCTTCCGCCGCTCGGAAAACCCGCAGTACAAATACTCGCTGGCGTTTCTGGGGTACGGCACCAACCCGGACCACGCCGAACTCGAACTCACCTACAACTGGGGCGTGGAGTCGTACGAACTCGGCACCGCGTACGGCCACATTGCCATCGGCGTTGCCGACGTGGTGGCGGCCTGCGAAAAGATCCGCACCAACGGCGGCAACGTCACGCGCGAGCCCGGGCCGGTGAAAGGCGGCAGCACCGTGATCGCCTTTGTGGCCGACCCCGACGGCTACAAGATCGAACTGATCGAGCGCAAGAACTTGCCCAGCGCCGCATGAGCCATATCGCCGACCTTCGCAAAAGCTACGAGCGCGACGCCCTGGACGAAAACGCCTCGCACGCCGACCCGTTGCAGCAGTTTGATCAGTGGCTGCACGAAGCCATCAAAGCCGAGGTACCCGAGCCCAACGCCATGACGCTGGCAACGGTGTCGAGCACACTGCGCCCCTCGACCCGGGTGGTGCTGATCAAGGGCTACGACGCACGCGGCATCACCTGGTACACCAACTACGCCAGCCGCAAAGGCGTGGAACTGGCTGGCAACCCCTACGCCGCGCTGCAATTCCACTGGGTTGAACTCGAGCGCGTGGTGCGCATCGAGGGCGTGGTCGAAAAGGTCAGCGCCGAAGAAAGCGACGCCTACTTTGACTCGCGCCCGCTGGACTCGCGCATTGGGGCCTGGGCGTCGCCGCAAAGCGAAGTGATCTCCGGGCGCGCCGTGCTGGTGGGCAACGTGGCGCGCTACGCCGCCCAATTCCTGCTGCAACCACCGCGCCCGCTGCACTGGGGCGGCTACCGCCTAGTGCCCGACCAATGGCAGTTCTGGCAAGGCCGCAAGAGCCGCCTGCACGACCGCCTGCGCTACACCCACCAAAGCGACGGTGCTTGGCTGCGCGAGCGGCTGGCGCCTTGATCTGACGGTCTGCACCCCCACACTAACTAGCAAACCTTTGGGATGGTAGACCGGCGCAAAAAGCGGTATATTGCCGACCCAGATTGCAAGGGAGTCGAATATGAAAAACTGGCTGCGTGACAACAAAGGCTTCATCGCCTTCATCCTATTGTTTGGCGTGTTCCGCGGCGCGATTGCCGATTGGAACCCGGTGCCATCGGGGTCGATGCACCCCAACATCCTCGAAGGCGACGTGGTGCTGGTCAACCGCTTGGCCTACGACCTGAAAGTCCCCTTTACGCATACCGCGCTGGCGCGTCTGGGCGAGCCCCGGCGCGGTGACATCGTGGTCTTCAATTCGCCGCAGGACGATGTACTCCTGATCAAGCGTCTGGTTGCCGTGCCGGGTGACGTGGTCGAGATGCGTGGCAAACGGCTGCTGATCAACGGTGCGCAGGCCGACTATGCACTGCTGGGTACCAGCACCGAGGCGGCGGACCACGGCATGACGCTGCCAGCGCAGCAAGTACGCGAACAGTGGGGCGACCAGCAGCGCACCATCCAATGGCTGCCCGACCTCAACACCGCGTCAAACTTCGGCCCGGTGACGATTCCCGCTGACCAGTTCCTGATGCTCGGTGACAACCGCGACAACAGCCGCGATTCGCGCTACATCGGCCTGGTGCCACGCCATCTCATGAAAGGCCGCGCCGAACGCGTCCTGGTGTCCGCCGCCATCCTGGACACCTGGATGCCGCGCCTGGAACGCTTCGGCCAGTCGTTTTACTGATCCGCACACGCACACCATCTGACAACCCGAAGGAAGGCACATGCATCAACACCTGCTCCCGCAATTCACCTGCCCGTGTTGCAGTGGCTCGGTCAAACGGTTGCCCCGCAACCACAAAGGCTGGGACTACGCGGTAATGCTGCTTAGCGACGTTCCGTTTTGGATTGTGTTCGGCTTGTGCGGTGCCATCGGCATGTGGAAGTGGAGCGCAGGCGTTGTGGCGTTTGCGGTTGCCTGCACGCTGTACTACCTTTGGGATCGCCGCCGCTCAAGCTACCTCTGCACGCAATGCGGCACCGTCTCAAACTACGCTGACATTGCCCGCGCGCAGGCAAGCCAATCCGTACGCGCGTGAGAAAAAGCCGGTGCATGCGCAAGTCGGCTCAGGCGTTTTTGGCGCTGATCGTTCTGGCCTTGCTGGGCGGGTCGGTATGGGCGCAGAGCAAGGATTGCGCGCTGGTGCTGATGCACGGCAAGTGGGGCTCGCCACAAAACCTGGCGGTGTTCGCCAGCCGGATCGATGCCGCCTGCACGGCCAAGCTGATTGAAATGCCCTGGTCGGGCCGCCGGGCCTACGACCAGCCCTACCCGGTGGCGCTGCAGGAGATGGACGAACAGGTCAGCGCCTTGCGTGCCCAAGGCTTTAAGCGCGTGCTGGTGGGTGGGCAGAGTTTTGGAGCCAACGCGGCGCTGGCCTACATGGCCGAGCGGGGCAATGCCGACGGCGTGCTGCTGCTGGCACCGGGCCATGTGCCGCGCACCAAGTACAACATGCGCATCGGTCGCACCGAAGTGGACAAGGCGCGCGAGTTGGTGGCCGCCGGCAAGGGCGACGAAGCAATCACCATGGACGACATGAACCAGGGCAAGCGGCGCGACATGCGCATGCGTGCCGACGTGCTGCTGAGCTACTTTGACCCCGATGGCCTGGGCCACATGCCCGGCACAGCGTCGCGCTTCAAGAAGCCCGTGCCGGTGCTGTGGGTGGTGGGCACCGCCGATCCGCTCTACCCGCAAGGCGAGGGCTTTGCTTACGCGCGTCTGCCGCAGCACCCGCAAAGCAGGTACCTGGTGGTGGATGCCGGTCACGCCAACACGCCCGCTGCGGCCGTTGGTGCCACCCTGGAGTGGCTTGCCACGCTGCAGTAATGCCACGCGCCGCGTGGTGCTGATCTGCATGGATTGCCGCGTCGCTGCGCTCCTCGCAATGACGGCTCGTGGTCATCGCGAGGCCGTCAGGCCGTGGCGATCCATGACTTCATGCCTGCATGGATTGCCGCGTCGCTGCGCTCCTCGCAATGACGCGGTAGTGCTGTCACAAAGTGGCCGGGCAACGGTGCCCCTAAGCGCGCGCAGCTGCGTTGAGCTTGAACACCGCCACGGCTTCGACCAGATCGTGCGCCTGGGATTTGAGGCTGCTGGCGGCGGCGGCCATTTGTTCGACCAGGGCAGCATTTTGTTGCGTCATCTGGTCCATCTGGCCGATGGCTTCGCCCACCTGCGAGACGCCCAGGCTTTGCTCGGTACTGGCGGCGCTGATCTCGCCCATCAGGTCGGTCACGCGCTTGATGGCTTGCACCACCTCGGTCATGGTGGCACCGGCCTGGTCTACCAACGCCGTGCCCTGCTCAACGCGCTCGACGCTGGCGTTGATCAGGTGCTTGATCTCCTTGGCAGCGTCGGCCGAGCGGCCGGCCAGACTGCGCACTTCGGTGGCCACCACGGCAAAGCCGCGCCCCTGCTCGCCCGCGCGCGCGGCCTCCACCGCCGCATTCAAGGCCAGGATGTTGGTCTGGAACGCAATGCCGTCAATCACGCTGATGATGTCGGCAATCTTGCGCGACGAGGTGTTGATGCCCTTCATGGTGTCCACCACCTGGCTGACCACATCGCCCCCCTGCACCGCGACGCTCGAAGCGCTCAGGGCCAACTGGTTGGCTTGGCGTGCGCTCTCAGCGGTTTGCTTGACCATGGCGCTGAGTTGGTCCATCGACGCTGCCGTTTCCTCCAGCGCGCTGGCCTGGCCTTCGGTGCGGGCTGACAGGTCGTTGTTGCCCTGGGCAATCTCGGAGCTGGAATTTTCCAGCCGCTCTGCGCCCTCGCGCACATGCGTGACCACGCGCGTGAGGCTGCCTTGCATGATGTCGAGTTGCGCCAGCAGACTGGTGGCGTCGCCGGTCTTGCGCTGCACGCTCTGGCTCAGGTCGCCACTGGTGACACGCTGCGCCAAATCCACCGCCTGCTGGGGCTCGCCGCCGAGTTGCTGCAGCAGACGCCGCACGATCGTGCCGACCACCAGAAACATCACCACCTGCAGCACGCCCTGGCCAGCCCAGATCCAGGCGTTGACGGTTCTGAGTGTCTGCAGATCGTCCTTGATGTCCAGCGTAATGCTCGCCACCCCCAGCACCGAGCCCTCATCCACGCCGTGGCACTTCAGGCAGTTGGTGGTGCGGAAGTTCTTGCTCGCAATAAACGGCAGCACCGCCCGCAGCGTGCCACCGCCGTCTGCGCTGTAGCTGATTTTGAATTGGGTCTTGCCACTGGCGAGCACGTCGCGGTCGAGCGCGTCCACCGGCTGTTCTTGCGGCAGACCCTGCCCAAACTCGTCGTTGGTGCCCTTGCCGCGCACGATACGCAGTTCCTTGACCTCGTCCGACGCGCCCATTTTCTGGATGAACAACGCCCGCGCTGCGGTGTCGCTGATCACGTCATCGCCACCAAGCTTGGTGACCATCAGTGTGTTGAGGCCGTTGATCGCGCCATCGGCCACAGCCGCCGTGCGGTCTTCGGCCGACTTGATGATCTGGTGCTCGAACCGGCTCGAAATCCAGTGCTGCGCCGCCAGCAGGATGACAATCAGAAATCCCTGGATGAGGATTTGCAACTTGAGTTGCAGCCCGATCCTGCTCCACCCTTCGGAAAACTTGCCCACGCCCCTGCCCTTCCATCGATCGCGAACGGCACGCCGCATGGCATTCGCCCCCCGCCCACGTGATAGCCGACGCGTGCGCGCCGGTGCCTGCTGCCATCATAAGAAGACTGGTGCATGCAGGTGTTATTCAGGTGTAACAAGCTGCAACCGTGGCAGCTGGTGCGGGCCAGCGAAGTGTCTAGCGCTGCGTCAACTTCTGCAGCAGCCCCTCGCAGGCGTCTTCCACCAGGTCGAGCACGTGCTCAAAGCCGTTGGGGCCGCCGTAGTACGGGTCGGGCACGACCGCGCTGCTGTGCGACAGGCAGAACTCGGTCAGCCGCTTGAGCTTGGCATGGTGCGCGGCAGGACACACCTCTTGCAGTGCTGCAAGGTTGTCCCAGTCCATCACCAGGATCAGGTCGTACTCCTCAAAGTCGGCCAGGGCGATCTGCCGGGCGCGCAGGTCGGAGAGGTCGTAGCCGCGCTTGGCGGCGTGCTCCTGGGAGCGTGCATCCGGCGGGCTGTTGGGGTGATAGTTGTGCGTGCCAGCCGAATCCACGCGGATGGTGGCACCAAGCGCACGCGCCTTGACTTTGTGGCGCATCACACCATGCGCCGTGGGGCTGCGGCAGATATTGCCCATGCAGACAAACAGGACCGATTGCACGCTCACGTGCCAGGCCCTACTTCACCGCTACCGCATCGACAACGCGGTAATACAGCCCGTAGGGGTCGTCGGCCAGCACCGCAAACTTGCCTTCCACCACCACCGGCTCCATGGTGTATTTGACGGGGATCTTGCTCTTGACTTCGACCATGCTCTCGGGGCCGCCCGGCGTGCAGAACGAACACGTCAGCGGCACCGAACTGAGCAGAAAGTGGCGCTGCTTCTCGCCCGGCTCCAGCGGCATCATGAAGCCCTGCACGCGCTGGCTCTTTTTGTCCAGCGCCTGCACCGTGGCCGGAAACACCGGCAATATGCGATTCTTCTCAACCCGCGTGGTGACACTGGTCAGCATCGACCACTGCAACACATCGGCGCGCTCCTGCAGCGGCGCAAACGGGCTGCTGGGGCTGTGCACCCCCGCACCGCTGCCCGCAGGTACGCCGCCAGGGACCGGAGCACCACCTTGCGCTTGCGCGCCCACAGCGAGCCCCGCCAAAGCAAGGACTGCCAGAATTCCATGCCAATTTTTCATCTTGTCACCTACCTTGAAGAAGTTCGAGCACGCTCACGCGGTACGCACCGAACGCGGGCAACAGCGCCGCGCCCAGCGACACCAGCAACGCCAAGCAGGGCACCAGCAGCAACTGCGCAGGCCAGACCATACCACCGACCAGCAAACTGGTGTCAAGTTGCAAAAACAAGCCCAGCGCCAGAGCAAACGCCTGCCCCAGGGCCAGCCCCAGTCCGGCGGCCAGCAGGCCCAGCCAGAGCGCCTCGCACAGCAGCAGCGCCGAAACCTTGCCCGGTGGCGCGCCGAGCATGCGCAGTAGCGCCAGGTCGCCCCGGCGTTCACGCACCGCGCTCCATAGCGCAATGAACACGCTCAACGCTGCGGTGAGCAACAGCACACCGGCAAAGGCGCGCAACACGTCGGTGCCCAGCCCGAGCATGTGGAGCAGGCGGCTGACCTCCAGCGCGGGCGACGCGGCCTGCATCTGCGTGCTGGTGTTGACGTAGCGCGGAAAACTCATGGCCGCCAGCGGCGTTTTGTACTGCACCAGCGCCAGCGTGATTTCGCGATCTGCGTCGTGGGCCGCAGCGTCGTGGGCGGCGTCATCGTGCTCGTCGTCGTCAGTGTGTGCCTCGTGCACGTGCCAGACCGAAGCCGTGTCGGTGAGGATCAGCCGGTCGAGCACGCTGCCGCTGGGCTGCAGGATGCCGACCACGGTGTACAGGCTGTCGCCATGCGCGTGCCCACTCCCGCCCAGGCCGTGCGCGCCGGCAAAGGTGTTGCCCAGCGCCAGACCAAGCTTGCGTGCCACGCTGGCACCCAGCACCACCTGCATGGGTGCAGTCCAAAGTTGCCCCTGAGCGAGCGTGGCCTGGTAGTGGTTGATGTAGGCGTGCGAGGTGCCGACAATGCGAAACGCCTGAAAGTTGTCGCCCAGGCTGATGGGGATGATGGCCGCGACCATCGGGTGCTTCTCCAACTCGCGCACTGCTTTGAGGGGAATGTTGCCCGGCGGCACGTCGATGTGCAGCACGCCGCTGAGGATCAGTTGCATCGGGCTGCCTTTGGCACCCACCACCACGTCGATACCCGCCAGATCACGGTCAAAAGCACGGCTCAGTTGGTGGCCGACCAGCAGCAGGAAGGTGATCGACGCCAAGCCCAGCGCCAACAGCAACACATTGAGCGCCGCAGAAAGGGGCCGCGCCCACAAGTAATGCCAAGCCAGGGTGAGCGTTTTCATGCTAGCGCACCGCCTGGGGCGCAGGCCCGAGTGCCAAGGTTTGAAAGCTGTTGGGCTGGTGCGAAGCAGCGGCAAGCAGTCCCGCCACGCGCGCGTCGTGCGTGGCAATCACCAGCGTTGCGCCGTGGCTGCGCGCAGTCTGTAGCAGCAGGCCCACGGCGTCGGCGGCAGAGGCGTCATCCAGACTGGCCGTGGGTTCGTCGGCCAGCAGCACACGCGGCTCCAGAAGCACCGAGCGCGCCAGCGCCACGCGCTGCGCCTGCCCGCCCGAGAGTTGCTGCGGCTTGCGCCGTGCCAGTTCGGCCACGCCCAGGGCCTGGAGCGCGGCGTCGATGCGGGCATCGTCTTCGCTCTGGCGGCTGGCCCACTGTGCGATCTGCAAATTCTGCCGCACCGTGAGCGCGCTGCTCAGGTGCAGCTTTTGTGGAAGGAAGCCAATCGCCTTTGCACGCCATGCGTCAGCCGCTACATTTTTGAGAGCATGGAGCGCCTCTCCGGCCACCGTCAGCGTGCCCGCCGTGGGCGCCATCAGCGCCCCCACCAACGCCAGCCAGGTGGACTTGCCGCAGCCCGAGGGACCGCTGAGCAGCAACACCGCGCCCTGCGGCACATCCACATCGGGGAATGCCAAGGTATTGCCGTTGGGGTAGTGGTAGGTGAGATCAGTGCTGCGAATCATTGCCCACAAGCTTAGCAGGCAAGCATGAAGCTTTTGTAAACCCTGGCCACAGCCAGCGGGTTTACTTCGTCAAACGCGCAAAGGTCTTACGGAACTTGGCCACCTTGGGCGCGGCCACGGCCTGGCAGTAGCCCTGGTACGGGTTGCGCGCAAAAAAGTCCTGGTGGTAGTCCTCGGCCGGCCAGTAGTTGTCCAGCGGCAGCACTTCGGTGACGATGGCGCGCAGGTACACACCCGCGGCCGTGAGTTCGTCGATCAGTGCCTGGGCGCAAACCTGTTGCTCGGCGTTGCTGAAGTAGATGCCGCTGCGGTACTGGGTGCCGTAGTCGTTGCCCTGGCGGTTGAGCGTGGTGGGGTCGTGGATCAAAAAGAAAATTTCCAACAGTTCGCGTGTTGAAACCTGCTGCGGGTCATAGCGCAGTTGCACCACTTCGTTGTGTCCGGTGTTGCCGTTGCACACGTCTTCGTAGCTGGGTTGCTGCGTCTGGCCGTTGCTGTAGCCCGACTCCACGTCGAGCACACCACGCACCTGCACAAACACCGCTTCGGTGCACCAGAAGCATCCGCCGCCAAGGGTCAGGGTTTGCAGTGCTGCGTTCATCGAAAAAGTCTCCGGGGTTGGCATCCGAGTGCGCACTGTAAACCAGCGCCAACAGCCCCGCGCGGCGCAGGGAATCAGCGGATGCGCGGCGGCGTGGCCAATTGCTCGGGCGTGGTGAAGTAGGCGGCGCCGCTGCCGGTGCGTGCGCGTGCCTGGGCCAGTTCCTGGCGCGCCACGGTGCGCAAGTGCACTTCGTCGGGGCCATCCATCAGGTGCATGGCGCGGCCCCAGGTCCACAACTCGGCCAACGGTGTATCGGGCGACAAGCCCATGGCACCAAAGGCCTGCATGGCGCGCTCAACCACGCGCGACTGCAGGCGCGCCGCCACCACCTTGATGGCCGCGACCTGCGCGCGCAATTGCGCGTTGCTGAACGTACCGCTGTCCAAGCCCCAGGCCACGTGCAACACCAGCAAACGGGCCTGGTCGATCTCGATACGCGACTCGGCAATCCAGTCCTGCACATTGGAAAAGTCGGATAAATATTTGCCAAAGGCATGGCGCTCCAGGGTGCGCTCGGTGGCCAGTTCCAGCGCCAGTTCGCACTGGCCGATGGTGCGCATGCAGTGGTGCACGCGCCCCGGTCCCAGGCGTGCCTGCGCCATGGCAAAGCCCTCGCCCCAGGCCCCAAGCAGATGGTCGGCAGGCACGCGCACGTCGCGCAGCAGAATTTCGCAATGCCCCTCGGGTGCGTGGTGGTGCACTACGGCGATGTTGCGCAGCACCTGCACGCCGGGTGTCTCCAGCGGAACCAGCACCATGCTGTGCTGGTGGTGGCCCGAGGCGTCGGTCGACTCGTCACCGGCGTTGCGGCACATCACGATCAGCAAGCGGCAATTGGGGTGCGCCACGCCGGTGATAAACCACTTGCGCCCATGCAGCACCAGCGTGTCGCCTTCGCGGCGCACGGTGGTTTGCAGATTGGTTGGGTCGCTGGAGGCCACGTCCGGCTCGGACATGGCAAAGGCCGAGCGCATGCGCCCGTGCAGCAAGGGCACCAGCCACTGGCTGCGCTGCGCGTTGGAGGCAAAGCGCTGCAGCAACTCCATGTTGCCGGTGTCGGGCGCGCTGCAGTTGAACACCTCACTGGCCCAGGGCAAACGGCCCATCACTTCGGCCAGCGGCGCGTAATCAAGGTTGCTCAAAGCCGTGCCGGGTGCGTCAACGGGCAGGCTCGGCAAAAACAGATTCCACAAGCCCTCCTCGCGCGCCAGCGCCTTGAGGTCTTCCAGAAACGGCGGCGGATACACGCCGTCCTGCAGCGAGCGGTACCAGGCCGGGTTGTGCGGCAGCACATAGCGCTGCATGAACGCCTCCAGGCGCGTGCGCAATTCCTGTGCGCGAGGGGAATGGGCGAAATCCATGCGCCATTGTCACTGCCCGCGCGGGCGGTGTCAGCGCACAGGTGACACGCACAGGTGACACGCACAGGTGACACGCACAGGTGATAGAAGCCGCCTGGCTGCAGCTCAGCTTCGGGCAAAAGCGATCAGGGGCGCAATGTTGCCTGCGTCGGCCGCTTGCAAGGCGGCGATATACCGCTGCCTTGCATCACTGGCGTCAACCAGGCTGCGGCTGCCCCAGCTAAAGCGGCTTTGGCCCAGGCGCTGAGCCAGCAAATCAGCCATCAAACGCGCATGGCGACCATTGCCGTTGGGAAACGGATGAATGGCCACCAACCGGTGGTGCAGGCGCACGGCAATTTCGTCCGGCGCAAGGCTGCCATGCGTCACCTGGTAGTGCACGTCATCCAGCAGTTTTTTGAGTTCGACACCAATCGTGAGCCAGTCCACACCGATGTTTTTGTCGGACTTGCGAAACGCACCGGCCCAGCGCCACGTCTGCCCGAACATCTGCTTGTGCAGTTGGCGCAGGAAACCCTCGTCGAGAATATTCTTGCGCTGCCTGCGCGCCCAGCCGTCGCCCTGAACGATGTTGAGTTGCTCCCAGTCATTGAGCTCACCCTGGGTGGTGATGTGGGCGGGAATCAGGCTGGAGAGTTCGTCAGCGTCAAGCGGCGTTGCGCCTGGAGGGTAGTCCAGGCGCATGCTCATACGCGCGCTCCTTGCGGCCCCGATTCCTTCCAGAGGGCACGCCGCGAGCCCTGCAGCAAGCGCTGGGCCAGTGCGTTGGTCTGCTCTTGCACCGATTCGGGCGAAGTGGCCTGGGCTTCCAATGCCATGCTGTGGCTGATGGCGGCGATCTGCTCGCGCGCCACGCTGCTGGCGCGCGCCTGCAAGGTGTCTGCCAGCGGTTGCCTGGGCACCAAGGCGTAGTGCAGTTCGCAGTCCAGCGCCTGCGCAGCGCGGCGCAAGGTGGCCAGGCTGATGGTGTCGTCCGCCTCTGATGCCTCCAGGCGGGTGAGGCTTGAGGTGGCAACGCCGAGCCGACCGGCCAGATGGGTTGCCGTCATGCCCAAGGCCTCGCGGATAGCCTTGAGCCAGCCGGACGACGGGCGTGCAGGTAAATCAGCCAGGCGCCAAGACGCCAGGGCGGCGTCAAGCTGGCGGAGTTGAAGTTGGGAGAAGTCGGCTTTCACAGATTTGCATCTTGGTACAATATTTAATTGTTATATATTGCACCATAGAGCAATATATGTCAAACTAAAATCGCAGCAAAGCGCAATATATTTGCACCCAGCTCGCACGCGCTGGGAGGTCCAGCAACTCTGCATCGCCGTGCAAACCCCGCTACAGCCCCAGCGCCTGGTAGAGGCTGTCCATTCGGGCTTTGACGTCGGCGTCCATGTGGATGGTGCGGCCCCACTCGCGTGGGGTTTCGCCGGGCCACTTGTTGGTGGCATCCAGCCCCATCTTGCTGCCCAGGCCGCTGACCGGCGAGGCAAAGTCCAGGTAGTCGATCGGGGTGTTCTCCACCATCATGGTGTCGCGCACCGGGTCAACGCGCGTGGTCAGCGCCCAGATCACTTCGCGCCAGTCGCGCACATTCACATCGTCATCGACCACGACGATGAACTTGGTGTACATGAACTGGCGCAGGTGGCTCCACACGCCCATCATGATGCGCCGCGCGTGGCCGGGGTAGGACTTCTTGATCTGCACCAGCGCCATGCGGTAGCTGCAGCCTTCGGGGGGCAGGTAGAAATCGGTGATCTCCGGAAACTGGCGCTGCAGCAGCGGCACAAACAGTTCGTTGAGCGCCATCGCCAGCACGGCCGGTTCGTCGGGCGGCTTGCCGGTGTAGGTGGAGTGGTAGATCGGGTCGCGGCGCAGGGTGATGCGGTCGATGGTGAACACCGGAAAACTGGCCTGCTCGTTGTAGTAGCCGGTGTGGTCGCCATACGGGCCTTCGAGCGCGTGCTCAAAGCCTGTGGGGTGGGTGGCGTCGGGGTAGATGTGGCCTTCGAGCACGATCTCGGCGGATGCGGGCACGCGCAGGCCGCTTCCCAGCGACTTGGTTACCTCGGTACGCCCACCGCGCAGGAGACCCGCAAACTGGTACTCCGAAAGCGTGTCGGGCACTGGGGTGACCGCACCCAGAATGGTGGCCGGGTCGGCCCCGATGGCGACAGCGACCGGATAGGGCTTGCCAGGGTGGCTTGCGCAATGGTCGCGAAAGTCGAGCGCGCCGCCACGGTGCGCCAGCCAGCGCATGATGACCTTGTTGCGCGCGATTACCTGCTGGCGGTAGATGCCCAAATTCTGGCGCGCCTTGAGTGGTCCTTGGGTGATGACCAGGCCCCAGGTAATCAGGGGCGCTACGTCGTCTGGCCAGCAGTGCTGCACCGGCAAGCGCGCAAGGTCCACATCGTTGCCCTCCCACACCACCTGCTGGCAGGGGGCGCTGCTGACTTCTTTGGGCGCCATGTTCCACAGGGTCTTGAGCAGGCTGCTCATGCCGACCATTTCCCTGAAACCCTTGGGTGCCTCGGGCTCCTTGAGCGAGGCCAGCAGTTCGCCAAACGGACGCAAGCCCTTGAGTTCGCTCACACCCATGGCGCGCGCCACGCGCTCGGGCGTGCCAAACAGGTTGCCCAGCACCGGCATGGTGTAGCCGGTGGCTTGCTCAAACAGAATTGCCGGGCCGCCCGCGCGCAGCACGCGGTCGCACAGCGCCGTCATCTCCAGCCGTGGCGACACGCTTTGCGGCACCCGGCGCAGATCACCGGCTAGTTCGAGTTGGGCGATGAAGTCGCGCAGGTCGTGATAGGACATGGGGTAGGAGGATGAACTTGTTGATGTCTACGGAACTCAAGACGTTGCATTGGTCATTGCACCACCGTGGTCATCGCGAGGCCGCGCCGCGTCGTCATCGCGAGGTCACACACTTTCGTCATCGCGAGGCCGCCAGGCCGTGGCGATCCATGACTTCTGCCTGCATGGATTGCCGCGTCGCTGCGCTCCTCGCAATGACAGCCTCTCATCTTCGCGAGACCACACTGTCTCGTCATCGCGAGGCCACACACTTTCGTCATCGCGAGGCCGCCAGGCCGTGGCGATCCATGCAGGAATACCGAAGGACATGGACTGCCGCGTCGCTGCGCTCCTCGCAGTGACGAGGCATAGGTTCGCGGTCCATTTGCAGTTTTTGCACCGAAACAGGCGGCTCGCAATGACAGGGGAATTGACTCGCAGGACCATTGGAACTGTCATGATTTATGGAAGACTCACTGAGCACTTTGCAATGGCTCAACCTGGCCCGACCAGCGCGCGCTCAGGTTGTGCGGCAACTCCAGCAGGTCGAGTACGCGCGCCACGCCTTGGTCGACGATGTCGGCAACCGACTGGGGGCGCAAGTAAAACGCCGGCATCGGCGGGCAGATGATGGCACCCATTTCGGTGGCCGCGAGCATATTGCGCAGGTGGCCCAGGTGCAGGGGCGACTCGCGCACCATCAGCACCAGGCGACGCCGCTCCTTGAGCACTACGTCGGCGGCGCGCGTGAGCAGGTTGTCCGACAGGCTGTGCGCCACCGCCGCCAGGGTACGCATGGAGCAGGGTGCCACCACCATGGCGCGGCACTGGAACGATCCGCTGGCCAAGCTTGCGCCCACATTGCGCACATCGTGCACCTCATGCGCCAGCGCCTCGATGGCAGCGCGCGTGAGCCCCTGCTCTTCTTCGACGTTGCGCCAACCGGCGTCAGACACCACCAGATGCGTCTGCACGCCCTCAATCTCGCGCAACACCTGCAGCAGACGCACGCCATAGATGGCACCACTGGCACCGGAAATGCCGACCACGATGCGTTGTGGCGCGGCGCGCGCGTCCAGGGCGCGCTGCATCAGGAGGCTTCGGGGTGGTGCGCTGCTGCGGGTTGCGCGCGGCGCTGGTTAAAACGTGCCACGACCTGACGCGGCAACCACTGCTGCAGGTCGAGCACTGGCAACTCCAGCGCGTCGAGCGTGTTCTTCACCACCAGGCCGAGTTCGGTGTCACCCTCCATCGACAGGCGACGGCTGAAAAACAGCGTGTCCGGGTCTTCCTGGCGCTGGGCGAGTTGCAAAAAGTCGAAGGTATTGGCGCTGATGGTCAGGTCGGGTTCGCGGTGCGGCGCGCTGGCCGCAAAGCGCTGGTCGCGCCAGACAAAGTCAAAGGTCAGGCGCGCGTCGCGCACGGCAATGCGCAACTTTTTCTTCTGCAGCAATTGGCCGACATCGGCCGGAATCTGCTTGGCCAGCCCCAGGTTGAGCGCACTCACCAGCAGCAGCGAGCCCGGGTACGCGGGCAGGCGCGACAGCACCGAGCCCACCTGCACGGGGATGACAAACGACGGGAACGCGATCATGGCAGTCCTCACAAACGGGCCGCCTGCGCGACCCCAAAAAAACTATTGCACCGGTTGAGCCACCAGGTCCAGGCCGGGTTGTCCGTGCCAGTACCCGTTGCAGCCCTGGGCTGGCATCAGCGGCGTGATGCGCTCAACGGCCTGGGCAGGCGTGAGCGCGCCGTCGATAGTAGCGCGAAACAACGCCACCACCTGCGCCATGTTCTGGGACTGCGGGCTCAGGCGCACCACATCCACACCCAGCGCCTGCATACTGCCCACGGCACCAATCAGGTTGTAAACCCGGGCCGACTGGGTCTGGGTGCCGTTGAGCACCAAAAATTCTTCGCTCTCGCGCGTCTTCATCATCAAGCCATCGGGATGCGCCAGACAACTGAACTGGCAATCGTCCTTGGGCAGGTTGCAGTGGCGCGCCGTGAAGCAGCGCGCCGAAAACGCCAGCGGCATGCGGCCATAGGCAAAGACTTCGGTTTGCAGTGTGCTGCGCCCGGCCTGCATCACGGCCAGATCAGACTGCTTCATCTCCAGCGGCATCACCCAGCGGCTCGCGCCCAGGCCGGCCATCCACTGCAGCGTGGGCACGTTGTAGATGTTGAGGTGCGGCCCGGCCACGAATGGCACTTTGCCGGTAAGGCTTTGCACCGCGCCCATGTCGTTGGCTTCGACCAGATAGTCGCCGTTGGCAGCAATCTTGTGCATGGTGCCCACTTCGGCACCCGACTCCAGCAGCGTTTGCGTGGACAGCACCACGTCTTTACCGCGCGCACGCAGCAGCGCGGCGATTTGCAGCCAGTCGGCCAGGCGCAGTTCGTGGCGGCGCGAGCAGACGGTCTCGCCCAGGTACACGGTATCGACCGAGGTCTGCGCCATGGCCTCGTAAAAGTCAAAGGTCGTCTGGCGTGGCCAGTAGTACAACAGGGGGCCCAGTGCAATTTTCAACATCGTTTCACTCGTTCGGGACGGGCTGCGCGCATCGCTTTGGCGCGCAACCGGGTTGGTTTATTTCCAGGGCCGGTGATAGGCACCCAGCGTGTGCTGCTGGCCTTCGGCCACCTTGTCCAGGCTGGCCATCCAGACCGGCTTGGGCGCATAGCGGTGCGGGTTGGCCAGGCACTGGTCGATGGCTTCGCGCCAGACCTTGGTCACCTGCGCCACATAGGCCGGGCTGCGCTGGCGGCCCTCGATCTTGATGGCGCGCACACCCATCTTGTGCAGCTTTGGCAGCAACTCCAGCGTATTGAGGCTGGTGGGTTCCTCGATGGCGTAGTAGTTGTGGTCGTCGCCCACGTCAAAGCGCCCCTTGCACAGGGTCGGATAACCGGCGTTCTCGCCCTTGCCGTAGCGGTCGATCAGCACGCCATTAAGGCGCGACTCCAACCCGGTGGGGGTTTCCTGCCAACGCACTGCCTTGGGCGGCGAGCACACGCCGTGGGTATTGGGTGACTCGCCGGTGACGTAAGACGACAGCGCGCAGCGCCCCTCCACCATCACGCACAAGCTGCCAAAGCCAAACACTTCAATCTCGACCGGCGTCTTTTCAATCACCTGCTGCACCTGGCTGAGCGAGAGCACCCGCGGCAGCACGGCGCGCACGATGCCAAACTGCTCGCGGTAGAAATTGATGGCGTCGAAATTGGTGGCCGAGCCCTGGACCGAGAGGTGCAGGCGCAGCTTGGGGTGCTTGGCAACAGCGTACTGCATCAGGCCCGGATCGGCCAGGATGACGGCGTCCGCTCCGAGTTCCACCGCCTTGTCCATGGCCGAGCGCCAGGGCGCAGGGTTGGACGCCTGCGGGTAGGTGTTGAGCGCCATAAAGATTTTGCAGCCGCGCGCGTGGGCGTAGCTGATGCCGCTGGCAATGGCTGCTTCGTCAAAGTTGAGTCCGGCAAAATTGCGCGCGTTGGTGGCGTCGCGCATGCCCAGGTAAACGCAACTGGCGCCGTTGTCCACCGCCGCCTTCAGGGCTGGCAGGCTTCCTGCGGGGCAGACCAGTTCCATCACGGGCGCAGCGACTGCGTCGGCCGGGGCGGACTCCTGGAGATTGATATTTGGCAACAATGTTTCCATGCAGGGTCGGTGTAATGTCCGAATTTCGGTGCGAAATTCATGCTGGGGGCGACGATACGCCGCTTGGCAGCTTCGCTCATTGATCCTGGTCAATGCAGGGGTGACAATTCCAGACAAATTCAGTCGGAATTAGGGTGATCCGGGTTGGCACCAGGGATGCCGCCCACTGCGCCCGCTCACTCTTGACCTGCGGCACCCTGGCCGTTACACTAATAACCCTTTAGTCATTAACGATGCCGATTACCCTTCCCCTCTGTCCCGTTGCCGCATCGGTGCGTGCCAAGCGCGCGCGCCGCAAGGAGGCGCGCCCCGGGGAACTGCTGGCTGCGGCGCTGGAACTGTTTGTTGAAAAAGGCTTTGCCGCCACCCGCGCCGAAGAAATTGCCCAGCGCGCCGGAGTCTCCAAGGGCACGCTGTTTCTGTACTTTGCCAGCAAGGAAGAGTTGTTCAAGGCGGTGGTGCGTGAGAACCTCTCGGGCCGCTTTCCCGAATGGCGCGCCCGGATGGAAGCCTTTGAAGGCAGTAGCGCCGATTTGCTGCGCTTCTTCATGACGCAGTGGTGGGCGCATGTGGGCGACACCCCGATGTCGGGCATCACCAAGCTCATGACCAGCGAGGCCAGCAACTTCCCCGAGTTGGCGGCCTTTTACCGGCAGGAAGTGATCGAGCCCGGCGCTGCCCTGATCCGCCGCATCCTGGAGCGTGGCGTCGAGCGCGGCGAGTTTCGCAGCGTTGACCCCAAGTACGGCGTGTACACCGTGCTCGCGCCCATGCTTTTTCTGGCGATGTGGAAGCATTCCTTTGGCCCCAGCGCCATGCCGCTGAACCAACTTGACCCCGAACAATACCTCGCCGTGCAAATTGATACCATTCTTTATGGAATGGGCGTTCGCCCCGGCCTTACCGCTACCCTTGAGAAAACCCCATGAAACCCTGGATAAAATGGACCGCCTTGGCCGTGGTCGTCGCAGTCATTGCCGCAAGCGCGATGCGCGTACTCTCAGCGCGCAGCGCGCAAAAGGTCGAGCTTGAAGCACAGCAAGTGACAGCCAAGGCGCAAGCGGTGGTAGATCTCGCGCCCAGCGACGTGGTGCAAGTCAAAACGCTAGACCTGGTGCAAACCGTCGCCCTCACCGGCGCGCTCAAGGCCGTGAATTCGGCCGTGGTCAAGGCGCGCGTTCCTGGCGAGTTGCAAGGCTTGAACGTGCGCGAAGGCGACCGGGTTGCCGCCGGCGACGTGATTGCGCGTATCGACCCCAGCGAATACCAGTCGCGCCTGCGCCAGGCGCAACAACAAGCCGAATCGGCACGCGCCCAGGTGGACATTGCCAAGCGCAACTTTGACAACAACCGCTCGCTGGTCGATCAGGGCTTTATCAGCAAGACCGCGCTCGACTCGTCGCTGGCCACGCTGGCTTCGGCCGAGGCCAACTACCGCGCCGCGCAGGCCGGGACCGAGGTCGCACAAAAGGCACTGGACGACACCGTGCTGCGCGCGCCAATTTCGGGCATCGTGGCGCAGCGTCTGGCCCAGCCGGGCGAGCGCGTGGCGGTGGAGGCGCGCATTGTCGAAGTGGTGGACTTAAGCCGCCTGGAGCTTGAAGCCACAGTCAGCGCCGCCGACTCGTTGCGCCTGCGCCTGGGCCAAAACGCCAGCCTGAGCGTGGAAGGTTCGGCGCAGCCGGTGACGGCCAAACTGGTACGCATCAACCCCAGCGCCGCAGCGGGCAGCCGCGCGCTACTGATTTATCTGACCGTGGCCCCGCAAGCTGATTTACGCCAGGGCCTGTTTGCCCAGGGCACACTTGCCATCGGAACGCTGCGCACCCTGGCCTTGCCGCTGAGCGCTGTACGCACCGACCGGCCCGAGCCCTATGTGCAACTGCTGCGCGACGGCCAGGTGCAGCACCAAAGCGTTACGCCGGGCGAGCGCGGCGAGTTCAAGGGAGAAGCCATGGTTGCGATTGAGGGCCTGGCCGTGGACAGCCCGGTGCTCCAGGGCAGCGTGGGCAGCCTGCGCGCGGGCACCCTGGTCAAGATGGCAGCGAGCGCAAAGTAAGCCATGTGGTTCACCCGCATCAGTCTCCAAAACCCGGTGTTTGCCACCATGGTCATGCTCGCCCTGGTGGTGCTGGGCCTGTTTTCCATGCAGCGCCTGCAAGTGGACCAGTTTCCCAACATCGACTTCCCGGTGGTGGTGGTGATTACCGACTACCCCGGCGCTTCGCCCGAAATTGTGGAGAGCGAAGTCACCAAGAAGATCGAGGAAAGCGTCAACACCATCGCCGGTATCAACGCGTTGACCTCGCGCAGCTACGAGAGCCAGTCGGTGGTGGTGCTCGAATTTGACCTCAGCATCGATGGCCGCAAGGCCGCCGACGATGTGCGCGAAAAAGTGGCCGCCGTGCGCCCGGTTCTGCGCACCGAGGTCAAGGAGCCACGCGTGCTGCGCTTTGACCCCTCCTCCAAGGCGATCTGGTCGGTGGCCGTGATCCCCGAGAAAGCACCCAATGGCGCACCGGCCATGAGCGCGGTGGAGCTCACCAACTGGGCCACGCAGGTATTCAAGAAGCGCCTGGAAAACGTGCGCGGCGTGGGCTCGGTCACGGTGGTGGGCGGCACCCAGCGCGAAATCAACCTGTACCTCAACCCCCAGGCGCTTGAAGCCTATGGCATCACGCCCGACCAGGTAGCCAACGCGGTGCGCAACGAGACCCTGGACATTCCGGTGGGAACGATCCACTCCAAGGAGCAGGAGCGCGTGATCCAGATCGATGCGCGCATGCAGCGCCCCGAGGACTTTGGCAAGATCATTGTGGCGCGCAAGGGTGGCGCGCCGGTGCGTGTTGACCAGGTGGCGCGCGTGGCCGACGGCGCGCAGGAAGTGGAAAGCCTGGCGCTCTACAACGGCGAGCGCACGCTGCTGCTCAACGTGCAGAAGTCGCAGGACGAAAACACCATCGCGGTGGTGGACAAGCTGCAAAGCACCATGGCGCAAATGCGCAAGCAGTTGCCCCCGGGCGTGCGCCTGGAGCAGATCACCGATGGCTCGCGCCAGATCCGGGTCTCGGTGGACAACGTGCGCGAAACGCTGCTCGAAGGCGCGGCGCTCACGGTGCTGATCGTGTTCCTGTTTCTCAACTCCTGGCGCTCAACCGTGATCACCGGATTGACCTTGCCGATTGCGCTGATTGGCACTTTCCTGTTCATGAACATGCTGGGCTTTACCATCAACATGATCACGCTGATGGCGCTGAGCCTGTGCGTGGGCTTGCTGATTGACGACGCCATCGTGGTGCGCGAAAACATTGTTCGCCATGTCCAGTTGGGGCAAAACGCCTTTGACGCATCCATGGCCGGCACCCAGGAAATCGGACTGGCGGTGCTGGCCACCACGTTCTCGATCGTGGCGGTGTTCATGCCGATTGGCTTCATGGGCGGCATCATCGGCAAGTTCTTCCACGAGTTTGGCCTGACCATCGTCGCCGCCGTGACGATTTCGATGTTTGTGAGCTTCACGCTCGACCCGATGCTCTCAAGCATCTGGCACGACCCGAGCATCGAAGCGCACGGCCATCGCCACGCGCCGGTCACGCTGTACGACAAGACCATTGGCCGCGTTACCGGCTGGTTTGACCACGCCACTGACTGGTTGATCGAGTTTTACCAGGCGATCCTGGCCTGGGCGCTGCAGCACAAGCTCGCCACCGTGGGGCTGGCGCTGCTCATCTTTGTGACCAGCATCTTGATGGTGCCGCTGCTGGGCACCGAGTTCGTACCCAAGTCGGACTTCTCGGAAACCACGCTCAACTTCTACACGCCGGTGGGCTCGTCGATTGAGGTCACCGAGGCGCGCACGCGCCAGGTGGACGACATCATTCGCTCCTTCCCCGAGGTGCGCTACACGCTGGCCACCATCAATACCGGCGCGGCGGTGGGCAAGATGTACTCCAGCATCTACATCCGGCTGGTCGATCGCAAGCAACGCACTTTGGGCATTGAAGAAATGGCCACCGTGCTGCGCCAGCGGCTCAAGGCCGTGCCCGGCATTACCGTCACCCATGTGGGCCTGCTCGATATGGTGGGCGGGCAAAAGCAGATTTTGTTCTCGATCCAGGGTGCCGACACGGGCGAGTTGGAGCGCCTCACCCGGCTGGCTACCGACCGCATCCGCGACATCCCCGGCCTGGTCGATCTGGACTCCAGCATCAAGGCCAACAAGCCAACCCTGGACGTGCAGGTGCGCCGCGACATTGCTTCGGACCTGGGCCTGGGCGTGGCCCAGATTGGCAGTTCCCTGCGCACGCTGGTAGCCGGGCAAACGGTGACCAACTGGCGCGCGCCGGATGACCAGACCTATGACGTCAATGTGCGTCTGGCACCCCAGTCTCGCGACAACCCCACCGACATGAACATGCTGCCCTTTGCGCTGGGTGCCAACGCCGACGGAAGCCCGCGCATCGTGCGCCTCAACCAGGTGGCGCACGTGGTGGAGTCCACCGGCCCCAATCAGATCAACCGGCGCGACCTCACGCGCGAGGTTGCCATCAGCGCCAACGTCTCGGGGCGCTCGGCGGGCGAAGTCTCGGACGACATCAAGAAGGTGATGGACTCGATCGCCCTGCCCCCGGGCTATGGCTACAAGTTCAGCGGTTCGACCAAGGACATGGCCGAGGCCTTTGGCTACGCCATTTCGGCGCTGATCATGGCCGTGATCTTCATCTACATGATTCTGGCCAGCCAGTTCAAGAGCTTTTTGCAGCCGCTGGCGCTGATGACTGCCCTGCCCCTGACCCTGATCGGGGTGGTGTTGGCGCTGATGATGTTCAATTCGACCCTGTCGATGTTCTCAGTGATCGGCGTCGTCATGCTGATGGGGTTGGTCACCAAGAACGCCATCTTGCTGGTGGACTTTGCCATCCGCGCCCGCCAGGACGGCATGGCGCGCAACGATGCCCTGCTGATGGCGGCCAAGGTGCGGCTGCGCCCGATCCTGATGACCACCCTGGCCATGATCTTTGGCATGGTCCCGCTGGCGTTTGCCCTGACCGAAGGCTCCGAGATCCGGGCCCCCATGGGCCAGGCCGTGATTGGCGGCGTGATTACCTCGTCACTGCTGACGCTGGTGGTGGTTCCGGTGGTCTATTGCTACATGGACGACCTCGCCCGCTGGGCCAGCAAGCTCTGGCGCGGCAAACAGTCGCCCGCCGGGTAGAATTCGCCCCTACTGACCAACATCCCCGATGGAGTATCAAAAATGAATTTTGACCTGGCCCGCATGCACATGATCGAACAGCAAATCCGCCCCTGGAATGTGTACGACACCTCGGTGCTCGAACTGCTGGCGGTGGTCAAGCGCGAAGATTTTGTGCCCCTGGCCCACAAAAGCCTGGCCTACGCCGACATGGAAATTGCGCTGCCCTGCGGCCAGTGCATGCTGGCACCGCGCATTGAGGCGCGCTTGCTGCAAGACCTGGCGGTCAAGAAGAACGAGAGCGTGCTCGAAATCGGTACCGGCTCGGGCTATATGGCCGCCCTGCTGGCGCATGGTGCCAAGAACGTGGTGACACTGGAGTTGCACCCTGAGCTGGCCACCCTGGCGCGCAACAACCTGAACAAGGCCGGTATCCGCAACGCCGAGGTGCGCCACGCCGATGGCTCCAAGGCCGTAGCCGCCGAAGGCAGCTACGACGCCATTGTGCTCAGCGGTTCGGTCGCCGAAGTGCCGCACCAACTGCTCGACCTGCTCAAGGTCGGTGGCCGTCTGGCGGCGATTGTGGGCGATGAACCGGTCATGCGCGCCACCACCATCACGCGCATCAGCGGCACCGAGTTCCGCACCGTCTCGGGTTGGGACACGCTCGCGCCGCGCCTGCAAAATTTTGCCGAACTGCCGGCCTTCAAGTTCTGACAGGGCCAGGTTCAAGCATGGTGGTTCAAGTACGTCCTGGCGAATTGGCCCAGTGGCTGCAATCCATGCGTCCCCACGGCCAGCCGCTGGTGCTCGACGTACGCGAGCCCGCCGAGCTGCAAGTCGCCAGTGTGCGCGCCGACGGTTTTGATCTGCGCACCATCCCCATGGGCGTGATCCCGCCCCGCCTGAACGAGCTTGATCCCGAACAACCCATCGCCTGCCTGTGCCACCACGGTGGGCGCAGCATGCAGGTGGCGCAATTTCTGCAAAGCCGGGGTTTTTCCAACGTAGCCAACATCGCGGGCGGCATCAATGCCTGGTCCGCCGAGCTCGACCCCTCGGTTCCCCGGTACTGACCCCGTCGCACCCAGCTGCTGCGCTGCCGACACACTCCCACCACGAGCCCGAGAAAGACCATCATGTCACGCCAACACCCGATTCTCACAACGCGTCTGATCCCCCTGGTGCTGGCCATGGGAGCAAGCTTTGCAGCCCATGGCCAAAGTCTGGTGGACCTGTACACGGCAGCACTGGGCTACGACGCAAGCTACCAGTCGGCCCGGTTGCAGTTTGACGCCACCATGGCCAAGGCCGACCAGGCCCAGGCGCTGCTGTTGCCCACCGTGGGTTTGACTGCCAGCGCCAGCCAGATCAACCAGGACACGCTATCGCCCGCAGTGGCGGCCAAGAGCTACACCTACGACTCGCAAACCGCTACGGTTGGCGTGAACCAGCCGCTGTACCGCCCGGCCAACTGGGCCAGTTACGAGCAGGGCAAAAAACAGGTTGATCTGGCGCAGGCCCAGCTTACCAGCGCCGAGCAGGACCTGATCGTGCGCGTCGCCCAAGCCTATTTCGACGTGCTGGGCGCCAGCGACAGCCTGACCTTTGTGAAGAGCCAGAAGACCGCCGTAGCCGAGCAACTGGCCTCGGCCAAGCGCAACTTTGAGGTTGGCACCTCCACCATCACCGACAGCCGCGAAGCACAGGCGCGTTTTGACCTGGTGGTCGCGCAGGAACTTGGGGCCGAAAACGACTTGCGCGTCAAATCGCTTGCGCTCAACCAGTTGGTTGGCCGACAAAACGCATCGCCCAAGCCGCTGCTCTCACCGGTGGTACTGGCCGAGGTGCAGCCCGGCAACGTGGACACCTGGGTGCAGCAGTCCGAGGACAACCACCCTGGCATCAAACAGTTGGTCGTTGCCCTCGACGTTGCCAAACTCGAAACCAGCAAGGCCCAGGCCGGCCACAAGCCCACGCTTGACCTGACCGGCAGCTATACCGCTGTCAACTACAGCAACGGCACCTCCACTTCGGCTGGCGTGGACAGCCGCGCCAACCAGGCGTCCATCGGCCTGAGTTTCAGCTTGCCGCTGTTCGCCGGCTTCTCGGTACAAAACCGGGTCAAGGAAACGCTGTCCCTGGAAGACAAGGCACGCGCCGATCTGGAAGCCACCAAGCGCAACATTGCCCAGGGCACCCGCACCGCCTTCTATGGCGTGCAGTCCGGCCAGGCCCAGGTCAAGGCACTGGAAGCGGCCGAGGAGTCCAGCCAAAGCGCGCTCGACGCCAACAAGCTGGGCTACCAGGTGGGTGTGCGCATCAACATCGACGTGCTCAACTCACAAAGCCAGTTGTTTGACACCAAGGCCAAACTGGCCAAGGCGCGTTACGACGTTCTGGTGGGTGGTCTCAAGCTGCGCCAGGCCAGCGGCACTCTCAAGGCCGACGACCTTCAGCCCATCAATGCCCAGCTAGCGCGCTAACACCGCGCATACCGCCGCAGCGGTTCGCTGCGCAGCACCTCGGTGCGCCTGGGACAGTCTTTCTGCCGCGCTGCGCGCCTGCTGCAGCAGCGCGGGCTGATCCAGCAAGGCTTCAACCTGCTTCAGCGCCTGCGCCATATCGGGCTCGGCAAAGGCCGCACCCTGCGCCAGTGCCGCATCCGCCGCCTGGCTAAAGTTGAAGGTGGACGGTCCCAGGATCACCGGGCAGCCGCAGGCTGCCGCTTCAATCAGGTTTTGCCCGCCCAGCGGTGCAAAGCTGCCACCCAGCAAGGCCACGTCGGCCAGACCGTAGTACAGCGCCATCTCCTGCATGCTGTCGCCCAGCCAGATGTCGGCGTCCAACGGGCCACTGCTCCACTGGCTGCGCCGTGACACGCGCAGCCCGTAGTCGGCACACAACTGCGCCACCTCGTCAAAGCGCTGCGGGTGGCGCGGAACGATCAGCCACTGCGGGCTGGTGGGCGCTCCACTTTCGATAGCAATGGCGACTACCTTTGCAAGTCTTTGCGCATTGGCAAGCTTGAGTGCGTCGAGCAACAGCCGTTCTTCGCCCTCGCGCGAAACGGCCAGCATGGCCACCGGCCGCGCTAGCGCCGCACGCCATTGCCGCCCCAAGGCCAACAGGGCCGCGTCGGGGGCAGCGTCAAACTTCAGGTTGCCCAGCACGCCCTGCACCGGCGCGCCCAGAGCGGCGAGTCGGCGCGCATCGTCTTCAGTCTGGGCCCAGACCGAGCGCAAGCTGCGGTACGCCGGGCGCGCCAGCCAGGCCAGACGCTGCGCCTGGCGCAGCGACTTCTCACTCAGCCGGGCGTTGACCAGACACAGCGGCACCTGTTGCTGCGCGCACATAGCCACCAGGTTGGGCCAGATTTCGGTTTCCATGAGCAAGCCCACCTGCGGGCGAAAGTGCGCCAGAAAGCGCTGCACCGCGCCAACCGTGTCCCAGGGCTGCCAGACCTGCACGTCGCCTGCGTGCAGCAACGCACGGCCCTGCTCGCGCCCGGTGGCCGTGCCGTTGGTGAGCAACAAGCGCATGCCCGGCAGCGCCAATCGCAGTTGCGCCACCAGCACCGCTGCGGCGCGGGTCTCACCCAGCGACACAGCATGCACCCAGACCACGGGCCCCTGCGCTGCGCCAGCCTCAGCCGGATTCCTACCCAGCGTGTTGGCGTAGTAGCCAAAACGCTCCTCCACGGCGTAGGCATAGCCCGGCTCGGCAGCCGCACGGCGCGCCAACTTGCGCCGCAGCAGCGGCTGCGCCAGCCACATCAACAGCGAGTAAAGCGCGCGCATCATCGGCACAGCACCGGGGTATCCAGGCTTTCCCAAGCCGCCCAGACCGCTTGCAGGCTTGGGCAGGGTGCGCCTGTCACGCTCACCTGGTAGAGCGATTGCGCCACGCCCTGCGGCGGACCGGTGCGCCAGGCGGTGTCAAAGTTGTAGATCTGCACGTGCGGCAAACCCAGCGCCACGGCAATATGGCTCAAGCCGCTATCGACTCCGACCACACCAGCGCAATGGGCCATGGTGTCGGTCAGGGCATCGAGCGCCATGCTCGGCCAGACCCAGGCGTCCGCCAATTGCGCGGCAATCGCTTCGCTGGTGGCTTTTTCGGCGGCATTGCCATGCGCCAGCGCCACGGCAAAGCCACTGTGGTTGAGACGCTGGCCCAGCGCCACCCACGACGCCAGCGGCCACTGCTTGTCGGCGCGCGAGGTGCCATGCACCAGCGCCACAAACGGCTTGCGCGGCACAAACGGGTTGAGACTGGCCTTGTCCAGCGGCGTTGGCGTGGCGGCCAGCGTGCCGGGCTGCAAACCAAAGTCGAGCGCCTCGGGCACGGCATAGCCCAACGCCTGGGCGCACAACAGGCGCGCGCGCCGCACCGCATGTACGCGCGGCTCGATGCGGATGGCCACATCGCTCACCCAGCGCGTCGGTGCTTCGTAGCTGGAGCCTTCGGTGCGGTTAGCCAGGGCAAATCGCCGCCCCTGCGCCGTGGTGTGCGCCAGCCACGCCACCAGGGCCGACTTGGTCAAACCCTGGGCGTCGATGATGGCGTCATACGACTGCAGCCGCAGTTCCTGCTTGAACGCGCGCCACTCGCGCCGTGTCTGCAGCGACAGCGGCTGCTTGCGCCAGCGCCGCAGTTCACAGGGGATGACCCGCGCCACGCCCTTGCAGCGCGCCACCAGCGGCGCAAAGGCGCGCTCCACCACCCAATCGACCTCAACCCCGGGCAGGGCCGCAAGCAGGTCTTGCACGGCGGGCATGGTGTGCACCACATCGCCCAAAGAAGATAGCTTGACGATCAGAATTTTTTGAATAGGGGCCATCAAGGGTGCGTCAGCGCAAACAGCATGAATAAGTCGATAAGTCGCAGGGATTGTAGGCGCGCGTCTAGAATGGGCCGCTCTAGCCGCCTGCCGATGCCGCCCATGCCCACACTGCCCACTCCTGTTCGCTGCACCACGTCCAGCCCATTGGGGCCTATCACCCTGGCGGCGCGCGACGGCGCGCTGGTGGGCTTGTGGTTTGACGCTCAGCAGCACTTCCCCACGCTTGCCCATTGGCGCGAGGACGCCACGCACCCGGTGCTGCGCAAAGCGGTGGCGCAGTTGCAGGAATATTTTGCCGGTACGCGGCGCAGCTTTGACGTGCCGCTGGACTTGAGCGGCGGTAGCGCCTTTGCCCAGCGCGTCTGGCGCGCACTACTCTCGATTGAGCCGGACAGCACCAGCAGCTACCGCGCCATCAGCGCCAAGATTGGCCAGCCCAACGCAGTGCGCGCGGTGGGGGGTGCGATCGGGCGCAACCCCATCAGCATCATTGTTCCCTGCCATCGCGTGCTGGGGGCCGACGGCTCGCTCACTGGCTACGCGGGCGGACTGGAGCGCAAGGCGGCGCTGCTGGCCCTGGAAAGACCGCTCTGACCACCAACAAGCCCGCCCCTGCCTGGCTGCTGGAATTTGTCACCCTGGGTGCAATCTGGGGCGCGTCGTTCTTGTTCATGCGCATCGGCGCGCGCGAGTTTGGCGCGCTGGCCACGGCGGGTCTGCGCGTCGCTGTGGCGGCGCTGTTTTTGCTGCCGCTGTTGCTGCTGCGCGGCCAGGGTGGGATATTGCGCCAGCACTGGAAGCTCATCTTTGCCATTGGCATCGTCAATTCTGCAATTCCGTTTGCGCTGTTCTCGTTTGCCCTGCTGTCCATCACCACCGGGTTGACGTCCATCCTCAACGCCACGGTGCCGCTGTTTGGCGCACTGATCGCATGGGTCTGGCTCAAGGACCGGCCCACCGGTTCGCGCACGCTGGGCCTGTTGCTGGGCTTTGTCGGCATTGCGCTGCTCACCGGTGACAAGGCCAGCTTTACGCCCGACGCCAGCGGCGCCTCCAGTGGCTGGGCGGTGCTGGCCTGCTTGCTGGCGTGCTTTTGTTACGGCTTGGCGGCCAGTTTGACCAAGCGCCATTTGAGCGGCCTGCCCTCGCTGGTGACCTCCACCGGCAGTCAACTCGGCGCAGCCGCGTTTCTGGCACCGTTCTCGATTGCGTACTGGCCGACGCAACCGGTCTCGCTCAACGCCTGGCTGGCCGTGGTTGCGCTGGGTGTGGTCTGCACCGGAGTGGCCTACATCCTGTATTTCCGCTTGATTGAGCGCGTCGGTCCGGCGCGCGCGCTGGCCGTGACGTTTGCGATTCCGGTGTTTGCCGTGTTCTACGGCGTGGTGCTGCTGGGTGAGCAGGTGACGCCCTGGATGGCGGTCTGCGCCCTGGTCATCATTGCCGGCACATCGCTCTCCACCGGCTTGATCCGGCTCTCGCGTCACGCGCGCTAACAGACTTGCCGCGAGAAGCCCTGCCTATTGCCGGATCACGTCCGCTCCAGCAGGCGGCTTGAACTGGAACACGGCGGCGTCCAGCGCCACATTGGGTTGGAAGTTGCTAAACCGCAGCAGCGACTTTTGCCCAAAGCTGTCGAGGATTTCCAGCGCCGCCAGACTGGCACCGCGAAAACCCACGCGCACACTTTGCAGCGCGCTGTCCTTGGACTTGGGCGCAGCCAGCACCCATTCCAGCCCGTCGCGCGCGCCTTCTTCGCTGAGCACAAAATCGGCCTCCAGGGCAGCCATGTCCTGCGCCGACGCAATCAGCGCCGCCGGCGTGGAGCCCAGCACCTGGGCCTGCTTGCGTGCTGTCACCTGATTGAGGTCCAGGTCATGCAGCCACAGTGTCTGGCCATCGGCGACGATGGTCTGCTCAAACGGCTTGCGATAGACAAAGCGAAAACGCCCCGGGCGCGAAAACTCGAACGTGCCGCTGGAGGTCTTGACGCGCGCGTTCTGCCCGGCCTTGGGCGGCGCAGTCACCACCTGCGAAAACTCGGTGCGCGCGCTGTGCACCGTCTTGATGAAGCTCTCCAGATCACTGAGCGCAGACGCCAATGCCGAAGCGGTACACGCCGCTAGCAAAAACGTAGCAACGCAAAGTTGTCGCATGCCAAAGGGCTTCATTCGGTGCGCGCCGGAACCAGGATTTCGCGCTGGCCGCTGCCGCTCATGGAGCTCACCAGTCCGGCTTTTTCCATGTCTTCCACCAGACGCGCGGCGCGGTTGTAGCCGATCTTGAGGTGGCGCTGCACCAGCGAAATGCTGGCCTTGCGGTTTTTGAGCACCACTTCCACCGCCTGGTCGTAAAGCGGATCCTTCTCGCCCGCACCAGCGCCACCTTCGCCACCGATGTCGCCATCACCGTCGACCGTGCCGCCTTCGAGCACGCCTTCGATGTAATTGGCGTCGCCCTGGCTCTTGAGGTAGCTCACCACGCGGTGCACTTCCTCGTCGCTGACAAACGCGCCGTGCACCCGGATCGGCAAGCCGGTGCCACTGGGCATGTAGAGCATGTCACCCATACCCAACAGCGCCTCGGCGCCCATCTGGTCGAGGATGGTGCGACTGTCGATCTTGCTGCTGACCTGAAACGCGATGCGGGTCGGGATGTTGGCCTTGATCAGGCCGGTGATCACGTCCACGCTGGGGCGCTGGGTGGCCAGAATCAGGTGGATGCCCGCAGCCCGCGCCTTTTGCGCCAGGCGCGCAATCAGCTCTTCGATCTTCTTGCCCACCACCATCATCAGGTCGGCCAGTTCGTCGATCACCACCACGATGTGGGGCAGACGGTCCAGCGGCTCCGGTGCCTCGGGCGTGAGGCTAAACGGGTTGTAAATGAACTCCCCTGCCGCCTTGGCCTCGTCGATCTTGTGGTTGTAGCCGGCCAGATTGCGCACGCCGAGCTTGCTCAGCAGCTTGTAGCGCCGCTCCATTTCGGCCACGCACCAGCTCAGCCCGTTGGCTGCTTGGCGCATGTCGGTCACCACCGGCGCGAGCAGGTGCGGGATGCCTTCATAGACCGACATTTCGAGCATCTTGGGGTCGATCATCAGCAAGCGCACGTCGCGCGCTTCGGCCTTGTACAGGATGCTCAGAATCATGGCGTTGATGCCCACCGACTTGCCCGAGCCAGTGGTACCGGCCACCAGCACGTGCGGCATCTTGGCCAGATCGGCCACCACCGGATTGCCAACAATGTCCTTGCCCAAGCCCATGGTCAGCAGCGATTTGGCTTCGTGGTAGACCTGCGAGCCCAGAATCTCGGACAGGCGGATCGACTGGCGCTTGGCGTTGGGCAACTCCAGCGCCATGTAGTTTTTGCCGGGGATGGTTTCCACCACGCGGATCGACACCAGACTGAGCGAGCGCGCCAGATCCTTGGCCAAGCCGACGATCTGCGCGCCCTTGACGCCGGTGGCGGGCTCGATGTCGTAGCGCGTAATCACCGGGCCGGGCTGCGCCAGCACCACGCGCGCCTCCACACCAAAGTCCTTGAGCCGCTTTTCGATCATGCGGCTGGTCATCTCCAGCGTCTCGGAGGCCACCGTCTCCTGGCGCAGCAAAGCACCGTCGAGCAAATCCACCTGCGGCAACTTGCTGTCGGGCATCTCGGCAAACAAGGGCTTTTGGCGCTCCTTGGCGACCCGCTCGCTGCGCGGCAAATCGACCAGCACCGGCTCGATCACCACCGGCTGCGGGTGGTGAATCTCGGCTTCGATGCGCTCTTCGAGCACCACTTCTTCGCGCTCACGCATCGCCTGCTGGCCCATCTCCAGGTCCTGCGCCAGTTCGCGCTTTTCACGCTGCTGCTGCACCAGGCCATCAAGCCACGCGCCCAACCGCTCGGCGACCTGCATCCACGAAAACCCGAACGCCATCGCTGCGCCCGCCACGCCCAGCGCAATCGACACCAGCCCCGAGCCCAGGAAACCCAGCCATTGCAGCACCAGCGGCCCCACCAGATAGCCCAACGCGCCCCCGGCGTAACCCGGCAGACGGGGCTCCAGGCTGTACAGGCGCGACCACTCCAGCGACGTGCTGCCCAGAATCAGCAACAGCAAGCCCACCCAGAACACGGCGCGCTTGCGTGGCGACTGGACGTGCTCTTCGCCGCGCAGGCGCTGGCCAAACAGAAGTACCCACTGGCGCAAGCCAACGGCCAGACACCACCAGGCCGAAAACCCAAACACAAAATAGCTCGCATCTGCCACCCAGGCACCCAGCCGCCCAGCCTTGTTGAGCACCGCACCGCCCGCGCCCGAGGTGGACCAGGCCGCATCCAGCGGCGCGTAGCTGAGCAAGGCCACCAGCCACAAAAGCCACAGCACAGCCCCCACCAGCAGCATGATTTCGCTCGCAAAGCGGCCCAGCCCGGTGGACGCAGGGGCGGGCTTGGGCGCTTGGGAAGTAGCAGAGTGAAGGGTATGAAGGGAATAAGTCATGGCACGTACCGATGGGCGCAAGCTTAACGCAAGCCCGCCTGCGCGCTGGCAGAATATGCCGCTTTGGGCGAGTGGCTTTGCCGTTTCTTACAATCGAATCCCATTGAAATGCTGCGCACCGCCGCGAACTGTAGCCGTGCGCCACCACCCACCACCCATTTGAAGGCCGACCATGTCCGATTCCAAGCACGCCAAAGTCCTGATCCTGGGCTCCGGCCCTGCGGGTTACACCGCCGCCGTTTATGCGGCACGCGCCAACCTGCAGCCGGTGCTGGTGACCGGCATGGCCCAGGGCGGCCAGCTCATGACCACCACCGAGGTGGACAACTGGCCCGCCGACGTGCACGGCGTGCAAGGCCCGGACCTGATGCAGCGTTTTCTGGAGCACGCCCAGCGCTTCAACACCGAAATTCTGTTCGACCACATCAGCAAGGTCGATCTGAGCCAGCGCCCCTTTACCCTCACCGGCGACAGCGGCAGCTACACCTGCGACGCCCTCATCGTTGCCACCGGTGCCTCGGCCAAGTACCTGGGCTTGCCCAGCGAAACCGCGTTCATGGGCCGTGGCGTGTCGGGCTGCGCCACCTGCGACGGCTTTTTCTACCGCGACCAGGTTTGCTGTGTGGTGGGCGGCGGCAACACCGCCGTGGAAGAAGCGCTGTACCTGTCCAACATAGCGAGCAAGGTCTATCTGGTGCACCGGCGCGACAAGTTCAAGGCCGAGCCGATCCTGATCGACAAGCTCATGGACAAGGTCGCCGCCGGAAAGATTGAACTCAAGACCTTCCGCACGCTGGAAGAAGTGCTGGGCGACACCAGCGGCGTGACCGGCATCCGCGTCAAGAACGTCAACGATGGCAGCAGCGAAGACATACCCCTGACCGGCTGCTTCATCGCCATCGGCCACGCACCCAACACCGACATCTTCCAGGGCCAGCTCGACATGGCCGGGGGCTACATCGTGACCCAGGGCGGCCTGCAAGGCTTTGCCACCCAGACCAGCGTGCCCGGCGTGTTTGCCGCCGGGGACGTGCAAGACCACGTGTACCGCCAGGCGATCACCAGCGCCGGCACCGGCTGCATGGCCGCACTCGACGCCCAGCGTTACCTGGAGCAGCAGCAGTAAGCGCCCTGCCCGGGGCAGCCAGAGAAAGTGGCTATAATTGCTGGCTTTGCTGAACCGGGTCCGTGTGGCCTGGCCCCGAACCGGGGGTTTTGGCAAACAAGCGTCAGCAACCCTGGCGCGGGGTTACCGCCACCCTTTTCTTGGCGAGGTGAGGCTAGAGCGAGATCGGGCAGTTGTGTGCAAAAGCACATCGTCCTGGTCGCCAGTGATAGCCGTTTAAGAAGTATCGGAGTGTCCTCATGGCACGCGTATGTCAAGTCACGGGCAAAGGCCCCATGGTCGGAAACAATGTTTCCCACGCCAACAACAAAACCAAGCGCCGGTTCCTGCCGAACCTGCAATACCGCCGTTTCTGGGTTGAGTCAGAAAACCGCTGGATCCGTCTGCGGATTTCAAACGCTGGTTTGCGTTTGATCGACAAGAACGGCATCGACGCCGTACTCGCCGACCTGCGCGCACGCGGTCAAGCGTAAGACTTCGCTAAACAGACCTTTAGCTCAACCAATTAAGAGGTATTCATCATGGCAACCAAAGGCGGACGCGAAAAAATCAAGCTGGAATCCACAGCCGGTACCGGTCACTTCTACACCACCAGCAAGAACAAGAAAACCATGCCCGAAAAAATGCTGATCAAGAAATTTGATCCCAAGGCACGCAAGCATGTGGACTACAAGGAAATGAAGCTGAAGTAATTCAGCCTCACCCTGAAGACGCCCGCTCTACGCGGGCTTTTTTTCGCCTATTCAGCCATGCCTTGGCTATGCAAGCTTGAATAGCGAAACCAGGTCCTTGACCCCGCCCTTGGGACGGTCGAGGTTCAAGTGGTCCTTGATGTGATTGAGGTGCTCCACCATGAGCGTTTCAACCAACTTGCCGTCAGCCGAGCGCATCGCCTGGACGATGCCGGCGTGTTCGTCGTCCCGGCAGTTGGTGACACCGCTGTCACCAAACATGCCAATGATGAGTGAAGAACGCGTTACCAGGTCCTTCACCATGCGAAGCATTACTTCGTTGTCAGCCGCCATGGCCAGGCTGTTGTGAAACTGGCCCGATAGGCGAATCGCCTCACGTCGGTTACCCGCCTTGAGTGCAGCCGACTCCTTGAGCAAGTGCTTCTCAAGATTTTTGATGTCGGAGGGCGTTGCCCGCTGCGCTGCGAGCTTGGCCAGTGGTGGCTCCAGACTCAGGCGGGCTTCAAATACTTCGCGTGCTTGCTTAGCAGTCGGGCAAGCGACAAACGCGCCCTTGTTGGGCTGCAGTTCAATCACATCCCGACTCGCCAATACAAGCAGGCTGCGCCGAATGCGCATGCGGCCAACCCCAAAGGCTTCGCACAGGCCGACTTCTGAAAGCTTTGTCCCGGGTGAGAGACGTTGGTCAATTACCGCCTCGTAAATGCTGTCAACGATAAATTGCTCCTCGTCGTCACTCACAGGCTTGGTACTGTTCTTTGGCATGGTCTTTGCAATTCACAGTTCTGTGAATCAGATTGTTAACAAAAGCATGGGCTCAATGCACGTCTTTGGTGCAAAAAAGTGGCAATTGGCTCAGGTTTGTGCATGAATTGGTTTGCGCGGGCTGCGATCAGGTATTACTGTACCAAAGATCGTTTTTCAACTGTTTGTACTTTCTGGGGGAAAACATTGTTGACATGATTGTTAACAATATGCATGATCGATCCACCAACTCAACACATTGGTCATTGCGGGTTGGTTCCCCATAACGCGTAGTTCATAGGAGCATTATTCATGAAGAAACGACTTGTCTTGAAGACGACAGCAATGGCCGCTTTGGCCTCCTTGGCCTTGGTCGGTGTTGCATATGCAGCCAATCCGGTTCTGAAGATTGGGTTCGTGGGCGTCACTTCGGGCCCGGCCGCATCCTGGGGCATCTCCAACCAGCGCTCCATGGAAACGCGCGCCGCCTGGGTCAACGAAACCGGCGGCGTCAAGATTGGTGGCACAACCTACGACGTAAAGATCGTCGCCTTTGACGACCAAAAAGATCCCAAGCGTGCCATCGCCGGTATGGAGAAAATGGCACAGGAAGGGATTCACTACGTAGTGGGCCCCAATGTTGACGACGGCGCGGCCGCCGTGCGCCCAGTCGCCGAGCAAAAGGGAATTATGTATTTCCCGTACGCGTTCCCCAAGGAGCTCTACACCAAACCCGCGTCGAATGCGATTTTGGGCATGGTGGCGAACTACCAGTCCGGTCCCGCCATCTACAAGTACCTGATGAAGGAAAAAGGAGTCAAGACCGCAGCCTTTGTCGCTGCCAATGAGTCCGATCCCTTGAGCCAGCGCGACAGCGGAATGGCCGCAGCCAAGGCACTTGGCATCAAGGTGGTTTCCGGCTCGGTAACCTACCAGGTGGACGCAACCGATTTCTCGCCCGTGCTGCTGCCCGTGCTCAAGACTTCGCCAGATCTGCTGGTGCTCTCGGGCGTGGCTCCTGCACAAGCCCCGCAACTGATTCGCTCGGCACGCGAAATGGGGTTCAAGGGCGTTATCTCGACAGAAACCGCCCAGGACGCCAATGTTCTCAAGGAAGGCGCTGGCAAGTTGGCCGACGGGTTCATCTCCGTGGGCGGCGCATCCACACCGCAGTTAGCATCGGCCAAGATGAAGGAATTCGTGACGCGCTACACCAAGATGTTTGGAGAGTACAACGACGAATCAAACACCAAGGTTTACGCGCTTGAGTACATCCTGGAAACGCTCAAGGCCAACCCCAAGGGTCTGGCGGACGTCAAGGAATTCCAAAAGACGATGGACAGCTTTGAAGCACCCAACCCCTACATGGTGGGCGACGCCAAGCTCAAATACGTTGGCATGACCTCATTCGGTCAGAAGCGTCAGGTGTCCGTTCCGCTGGTGGTCAACGTGTTCAAGGACGGCAAGTTCGAAACCCTGTTTGTGGCCCAGGTCGACTAAGCTTCAAAATAGGCATGCAGTGGTGACGCACACGCGTCACCACTAGCCAGGCTGAAAGCAGCACATGGAACAAGTCATCGCCAACGGGTTGTACCTGGGCGCGCAGTACGCACTGATCGCCTTGGGGTTGACCCTGATCTTCTCGCTGATGAACGTGCTCAACTTTGCCCATGGGCAAATGTATGTTCTGGGTGGTTTTGTTACCTACACGGTGGTCGCGCAATTCGGATTACCGTTCATCTTGGGCTTGCTGTGCTCGGCCCTCGTTCTGGGCGTCACGGGCGCCTTGGTCGAACGCTATTTATTCCGTCCCGTGATCCGCAAGTCCCGTCGCGAGGAAAGCACGATGCTGCTGGCAGCAGGCATTGCATTTTTTCTCGATGCTGTGATCCTGCTACTGTTTGGCGAAAAGCAGCGCGGCGTTCCCAAGATTGTTGATGGCGTTTTCAACTGGGACTTCCTGATCGTGATGCCCTACGACCGCATCCTCATCGGCTTGCTGGCCATCAGCATGATTGCCGTCTTCATCCTGTTCATGCAGCACTCCAAGACCGGCCGCGCCATGCGGGCACTCGCCCAGGACAACGTCGCTGCCCGGCTGATGGGGGTCGATGTGGAACGCTATTCCATGATCGGCTTTGCGATGGGGGCCATGCTGGCTGGCCTGGTTGGCGGCTTGCTCGTCACCATCACCGGGATCAACCTGGGCATGGGTGGACCAACCTCCATCAAGGCGTTCATGATGATCATGATTGGCGGTGCCGGGGTGATCTCGGGAGCGATCATTGGCGGCTTTATTCTCGGGATGCTCGAGAGTGTCGGCCTGACCCTGCTGGCCGCTTCGGGCGACATTACGTACCTGGTCATCTTTGCATCCCTGATGGTCTTTCTGGCAATTCGCCCTCAGGGGCTGATGGGCAAACCATGGGGTTGATATGCTGACCGGCAAGCACAAGGCGGCAATCGCTGCATTTCTTCTGGCCGTCTATGTAGGCATACCTACTGCCATCGCGATCAGCGGGCGACTGGATTTCTATTACACGCTCACTGCGGTTGCACTCCTGTCGATTGCTTCGGCCGGTGTCTGGCTCACGTTTTACATTGGCCGCATCAACATCGGACAGGGCGCGTATGCGCTGGCCGGAGGATATGTTTCAGCCCTGCTGGTCACCAAGGCGGGTATGGGGTTTTGGTGGACGCTGCCTCTGGCTGGACTGTTTTGCGCTTGCCTGGCGGTGCTTATTGGCTTACCTATCCTACGCCTGCGCGGCGTTTACTTTGCCATGGTGACCCTGGTGCTAACCGAGGTCGGTCGCTTGGCCGCTTTGGCCCTGCCCGTAACCAACGGTGCCAAGGGCATTACTTCCATACCGCTGCCTGCGGAACTGAGAGTGCTGGGTATTACCCTGATCCCCGACTTTGCAAGCTTGGAAAACCCAAAGCTTGCGTTCTATGTTGCTGCAGTGACCATGATGGCGCTGGCCTACGCACTGGTCTGGCGAATCGTCAACTCCCGCTTGGGGCACCTGTGCCGCTCGTTGCAGCAAAACGAGGAACTGGCCTCGTCAATCGGCGTCAACATCGCCTACCTGCGTGTGCTGGCCTACGCCATTTCATCCTTTCTCGGCGGCATTGCCGGAGCCAGCTTTGTGGCCATCAGCCAGTCGCTCTATCCGTCGTCATTCCAGGTGACTGACAGCGTGAACTTCATGCTCAACTGTTTTCTAGGTGGGCTTGGTTTTGTATTCGGCCCGATGTTGGGAACGCTGCTGCTCTATTTCGGCTGGGACTTGTTGTTTGCAACCGGACGCTTCCAGCTATTGATCTACTCCAGCCTGATGATCACGCTCATGCTGGTGCTGCCCAATGGCGTCCTGAGCCTGATGGACCGCAAGGAAACGCGGCCATGAATGCGATTCTGGAAATCGTTGGCGTGACGAAACGCTTTGGCGGCCTGACCGCCGTCAACCACGTATCGTTTACCGTCAACCAAGGTGATATCCTCTCCGTCATCGGGCCCAACGGCGCGGGCAAGTCCACGCTGTTCAAGCTGATCGCGTCATTCCTTCCCACCACGAGTGGCGAGGTTCGGTTCCGGGGTGAGCGTGTCAGCAATTTGGCGCCCCACATCGTTGCCCGCAAAGGTATCGTGCGCACCTTTCAGGAAACCGCCATATTCCGATCCATGACGGTGCGCGAAAACGTCATCGTGGCGCACCATCTGCGCTCAAAGGCTTCGCTGCTGGGTTTCTTTATGGGATCACCTCAGGCGGCCAAAGACGAAGCGGAGTTTGCTGCTTCCGCAGACAACATCATTGATTTTCTTGGCTTGGGCGCTATCCGAGACGAACTGGCTTCGACACTTCCCCAGGGCCACCTGAGAGCGCTGGGCATGGCCATTGGCCTGGCGACCGATCCGGCCGTGCTACTGCTGGATGAGCCTTTTGCCGGCATGAACCACGATGAAACCATGCGCATGGTGGGCTTGGTTCGAAGGCTGCGCGACGAGCGTGGTGTGACCATCTTGCTGGTTGAACACGACATGCCCGCCGTGATGAAGATTTCCAACCGCATCGTCGTCATCAACTTCGGCGAAAAGATTGCCGAAGGCTCGCCTGCCGCAATCCAGAACAACGCCAAAGTCATCGAAGCCTATCTGGGCTCCGAAGACGCTGCCATCGGAATGTAAGCCATGACCGCCATGCTCAGCTTTGACAACGTCGAGTTGTATTACGACCACGTTTATGCGCTCAAGGGCGTGTCAATCACATTGGCGCAGGGAGAGACGGTAGCGCTGATCGGCGCCAACGGGGCCGGCAAATCCTCAATCCTGCGCGCCATCACGGGTCTGGCACCCTTGCACAGCGGCCAGATTCACTTCATGGGCGAACGACTTGATGGCACCGCCACCGCCGACATCGTCAAGAAGGGCATCGCCATGGTGCCCGAAGGGCGGCGCGTTTTCCCTTTCATGTCGGTCAAGGACAATCTGCTGATGGGTGCCTTTACGCGCACCGACAAGGCCGACATCGCGCGCACACTCGACAGCGTACTGCAACGCTTTCCGCGCCTGCGCGAGCGCTTCGGGCAGCAGGCCGGAACCCTGTCAGGTGGCGAGCAACAGATGATGGTGATTGGCCGGGCCTTGATGGCCAAGCCGCGCTTGCTTTTGCTCGACGAACCCAGCCTGGGCATCGCGCCCAAACTGGTGCAAGACATTGCCCGCTCCATCGTTGCCATCTCGCGCGATGAAAACGTCAGTGTGCTGCTGGTGGAACAAAACAGCCGCATGGCGACGTCGATTTCACACCGGACCTACGCTTTGTCAACCGGCAAGGTGGTCTTGTCCGGCGACTCGAAAGAACTCATGGGCGACGACCGCATCAAAGCCGCTTACCTTGGGGGAGATCTGTGATGCGCATCCTGATTGTCAACCCCAACACCACCGCCAGCATGACCGACAAGATTGCAGCAGCGGCCCGAAGAATTGCCGCTGCTGGAACGGAAATCATCGCAGTCACATCCATGCACGGCCCCGTGTCCATTGAGGGCTATTACGACGAGGCGTTGAGTGTGCCCGGCCTTCTGCACGCGATCAGGCAACACCCTGAGCACGATGCCGTTGTCATTGCCTGCTTTGACGATACCGGGCTGGACGCCGCACGGTGCCTTACCGACAAGCCGGTGGTCGGCATTGGTGAAGCCGGCTATCGCATGGCTGCCATGCTGTCAAACCGCTTCTCCGTGGTGACCACGCTGGCGCGCTCCGTGCCCGCACTTGAAAACAACCTGCACCGCTACGGCATGGACCGCCACTGCGTCAGGGTGCGTGCATCTGAAGTCCCGGTATTGGAACTTGAAGAAGCCAACTCAGGTGCCACTGACAAGATCAGACAGGAAATCGCACGCGCCATCACGGAAGACCGGGCCGAAGCCATCGTCCTGGGCTGTGCTGGCATGACCGATCTGGTGGATTCCATGGCGCAGTATTTTGGTCTGCCGGTGCTCGATGGCGTGGCATGCGCCGTGGCCTTTTGCGAAAGCATGGTCAGACTGGGTCTGAGAACCACGCGACTTGGTGGCTACGCCCCACCCCCAGCCCACAAGCTCGATATCGCTGCCGCATAAATGCAGGCTGTGGCCTGACCATGCAGGTTCGCTTTGCCACGGATAGCGGTTCCAGGGGCGCATACTACGGCTCACATCGTTGTCACGCCTGCCCCTAAGTGTCCGCACGCCCCCCCGGAGAATCCCATGTTTTTTGCAACCGACCTTGACACCGTCACCAACGGCATCCGCTTGGCCGTGGCGCCGGTGTTTCTGCTGACCGCTGTGGCGGCCATGATTGGCAGCGTGGCGGGTCGGTTGGCCCGCATCATTGACCGGGCCCGGGTGCTAGAAACGCGCATTGACGCCAACCCCGATGAGAACCCGATGGCAGCGGAGTTTGCCGAACTGGGCTACCTGCGTATGCGTGGCCGCCTGGTCAACGTCTGCATTGCGCTGCTGACCTTCTGCGGCATCTTGATTGGCCTGACCATCGTCGCCCTGTTTCTGGGTGAGACCACCGAGATCCAGAGTTTTCGCGTCGCCACGGTGCTGTTCCTGACCGGGGTAACGTGCTTCCTGCTGGCCTTGATGTGTTTCCTGGCCGAAACCCTGATAGCAACCCGCGTGCTGGAGTTTCGCCGCGCCAGCCACGCCACCAAAGCCAAACAGTAGTTTGAAAGTGATCGGGCCCCAAGCCCGATCACTTCACGCTCAGTTATCGCTTCAGATTCGCGACCACGGCGTCGCCCATTTCGGAGCACGACACTCGGCGCGTGCCGGCCTCGTAGATGTCGCCGGTGCGCAGCCCGCTGGCGAGCACGGCTTTGACGGCGGTTTCAATGCGCGCGGCGGTGGCTTCGTCGGCAAAGCTGTAGCGGAACATCATGGCGGTGGAGAGAATCATCGCCAGCGGATTGGCGAGGTTCTTGCCAGCGATGTCGGGTGCCGAGCCGTGGCAGGGTTCAAACATACCCTTGTTCTTTTCGTCGAGCGAGGCTGAGGGCAGCATGCCAATCGAACCGGTCAACATGGACGCTTCGTCCGAGAGAATGTCGCCAAACATATTGCCCGTAACCATCACGTCAAACTGCTTGGGTGCGCGCACCAGTTGCATGGCGGCGTTGTCCACCAGCATGTGGCTGAGTTCCACATCAGGGTAGTCGGCCGAGACTTCGATCACCACGTCGCGCCAGAGTTGGGTGGTCTCCAGCACGTTCATCTTGTCCACCGAGCACAGCTTGCGGCTGCGCTTGCGCGCTGCTTCGAAGGCCACGCGGGCAATGCGGCGAATTTCGTCTTCGTTGTAGATCATGGTGTTGCGCCCGACACGCTTGCCGTTTTCCAGTGCGATGCCGCGTGGCTCGCCAAAGTAGATGTCGCCGGTGAGTTCGCGCACGATCAGAATATCCAGGCCGGAGACGATTTCCGGCTTCAAGGACGAGGCGTTGGCCAGTTCGGGGTACAACACCGCCGGGCGCAGGTTGGCAAACAGGTTGAGGTCTTTGCGAATGCCCAGCAGGCCGCGTTCCGGGCGCAGCGGGCGCTCCAGCACGTCCCACTTGGGGCCGCCCACGGCCGCCAGCAAAACAGCATCGGCAGCGCGCGCCAGCTTTTGCGTTGACTCCGGGTAGGGTGAACCGGCAGCATCGACTGCAGCGCCGCCCAGCAGCCCTTCTTCACGTTCAATCTTGATGCCGTCGGCTGCAAGAATGTCGAGCACGCGCAGCGCTTGGGCCATGATCTCGGGGCCAATGCCGTCCCCGGGGAGATAACAAATTTTCATATCAGGTTCCTTGTGGTGGAGAGGTGTGGATCAGGCAAACAACCAGGGTTGTGCCGCGCGGTGGCGCGCCTCAAAGCCGCGAATTTCTTCGCTGTGCACCAGGGTCAGGCCAATTTCGTCCAGGCCGTTGAGCAGGCAATGCTTGCGGTGCGGCGTGATGTCGAACTTGAAGGAAAAGCCCGACGGGGTGGTCACGGTTTGCGCTGCCAGATCCACGTCCAGGCTGTAGCCCGGCGTGGCCGCGCATTCGGCAAACAGGCGGTCGACGGTTTCGCTCGACGCGATGATTGGCAGAAGGCCGTTCTTGTAGGTGTTGGAGAAAAAGATGTCGGCATACGACGGCGCGATCAGCACCCGAAAGCCGTAGTCTTCAATCGCCCACGGTGCGTGCTCGCGCGACGAGCCGCAACCAAAGTTGTCGCGCGCCAGCAGCACCTGCGCACCCGCAAAGCGCGGTTGGTTGAGCACAAAGTCAGCCACCTTGGGCCGGTGCGTGCAGTCCATGTCGGGCTCGCCGTGGTCGGTGTAACGCCATTCATCGAACAGGTAGGGTCCAAAGCCCGAGCGCTTGATTGACTTGAGAAACTGCTTGGGAATGATCGCATCGGTATCCACGTTGGCGCGATTGAGCGGGCACACGAGCCCATGAAGTTTGGTAAAGGCTTTCATTGCTTGCTCCTCATGCCTTGCGGCTATCGACAAAATGGCCGGCAATCGCAGCGGCGGCCGCCATCGCCGGGCTCACCAGATGGGTGCGCCCACCCTGCCCTTGGCGACCTTCAAAGTTGCGGTTGGAGGTGGACGCGCAGCGCTCGCCCGGCTCCAGGCGGTCGGCGTTCATGGCCAGGCACATGGAGCAGCCCGGCTCGCGCCACTCAAAACCGGCTTCGGTAAAGATCTTGTCCAGCCCTTCGGCCTCGGCTTGGCGTTTGACAATGCCTGAGCCCGGCACCACCATGGCCAGCTTGACGCTCTTGGCCACCTTGTGGCCACGCGCCACGGCAGCGGCCGAGCGCAAATCTTCAATGCGCGAGTTGGTGCACGACCCGATAAACACCTTGTCGATGGCAATGTCGGTGATCGGGGTATCGGCCTTCAAACCCATGTAGCTCAGGGCGCGCTCAATGCCTGCGCGCTTGGTGGCGTCGCTCTCGTTGGCCGGATTGGGCACCTTGCCGGTGACGGCAAGCACCTGCTCGGGCGAGGTGCCCCAGGTGACTTGCGGCGCGATGTCGGCAGCGTTGATTTCCACCACCGCGTCAAAGTGCGCGTCGGCGTCCGAGTGCAGGTTCTTCCAGGCGGCTGCGGCGCGGGTCCAGTCGTCACCCTTGGGTGCGTATTGGCGGCCTTCCAGGTAGGCAATGGTCTTGTCGTCCACCGCCACGATACCGGCGCGTGCGCCCGCTTCAATGGCCAGGTTGCACAGCGTCATGCGCCCTTCCATCGACAAGCCACGGATGGCCGAACCTGCAAACTCGATGCAATAGCCCGTGCCCCCGGCCGTGCCGATGCGGCCAATCACGGCCAGCGCCACGTCCTTGGCACCTACCCCGGCCCCAAGTTCACCCTCGACCTTGATCTGCATGGCCTTGGACTTCTTTTGCACCAGCGTCTGGGTGGCCAGCACGTGCTCCACTTCCGAGGTACCAATGCCGTGCGCCAGCGCGCCAAACGCGCCGTGCGTGGCGGTGTGGCTGTCGCCGCAAACCACCGTCATGCCCGGCAGGATGGCACCGTTTTCAGGGGCAATCACGTGGATGATGCCCTGGTTCTTGTGCTTGAACGGGAAGTACACCAAGGCACCAAACTCTTTGATGTTGGTGTCCAACGTATCCACCTGCAACTTGGAGACCGGGTCCGCAATGCCCTGATCCCAATCCTTGGTGGGTGTGTTGTGATCGGGCACGGCAACGATGGTGTCGCTGCGCCACACCTTGCGCTGTGCCAGGCGCAGGCCCTCAAAGGCTTGCGGGCTGGTCACTTCGTGCATCAGATGGCGGTCGATGTAGAGCAGGCAGGTGCCGTCCTCTTCCTGACGGACCACATGCGGGTCCCATAACTTGTCGTAAAGCGTCTTGCCGGTCATGACGTGTCCCCAAAAAATTGCGTGGAAGAAATCAAACCACTCTCCAAGCGCCAAATCGGCAGATTTGAGCGCCAGAACGGGTGCGAGGCGCAATCCTAAAGACTCTGCAGTACCATAACAAGTCTATTACTTATCCTAGTATTAGAAATAACACCTTGGCAAAAACATGACTACCGACCTGATCACACGGCGCAAGGAACTGGGCGAATTTTTGAAGGTGCTACGCGAACGCTGCGTGCCCGAGGCCTTTGGTTTCCCCGGCGGGCAGCGGCGGCGCGCGCGCGGGCTGCGGCGCGAAGAGGTGGCGCAACTGGCCGCCATCAGTCCCACCTGGTACACCTGGATTGAGCAGGGGCGCGAGGTCAATGTGTCGGCCGAGGCGCTCACGCGGCTGTCCACCGCGCTCAAGCTCACGCGCTCGGAGCGCGCCTACCTGTTCGAGATGGCAGGGCGGCGGGTGTCTGACGAGGCCGACGCATCGGACAACGCCGTTCCCGACATTCTGGTGGCAATGCTGGCCGACATTGCCACTCCGGCCTACCTGATGGGGCCGTACTGGGACCTGCTGGGCTGGAACCCGCCTGCCGGTGCGCTGTTTGCCGGCTGGCTAGACGTGGCGCAACCCAAGCAGCCCAACCTGCTGCGCTATGTCTTTCTGGACCCCTCGGCGCGCACGCTGATTGACGACTGGGAGGTGCGCGCGCGCCGCATTGCCGCAGAATTTCGGGCCGATTGCCGCACCCGCTTTGAAGAACCGGCGCTGCAGCGGCTGGTGGCCGAGCTCACCGAAGGCAGTCCCGAATTTGGCCGCTTCTGGAAGCAGCACGATGTGCTGGAGCGCCAGGGCGGGCAGCGCAACTTCCGCCATCCATCGCGCGGGCTGATCAGCTACCAGCAAGTCACCCTGCATCCGGTGGAGCAAACGCAACTCAAGCTGGTCATCCTCAAACCCATGCCCAGCACTGCGGCGTGAACATCGGTGCCCGCTTCTCTCAGGAGCCGGTGGCTTCCAGGTCGCGCAACAGCTTGAATTCGATCGAATCGACCAGCGCTTGCCAACTGGCATCAATGATGTTGGTGGACACGCCAATGGTGGACCACTGCGCGCTGGCGTCCGCGCTTTCGATCAGCACGCGCACCTTGGCCGCCGACGCCTTGTCGGAGTCCAGCACGCGCACCTTGTAGTCAATCAGGTTCATCTCGCGCAGGCGCGGATAGAAGCGCTCGAGCGCCTTGCGCACGGCGCGGTCGAGTGCATTGACCGGGCCGTCGCCTTCGGCAGCGGCAATCTCTTCCTGCCCGTCCACGGTAATCTTGATGAGCGCATTGGAGTTGTTGGGGGTGGTGGAGGGTGCATTCACAATCACCTGGAACTCGCGCATCGAGAAAAACGGCTGGTACATGCCCAGCAACTTGCGCACCACCAGCTCAAACGAACACTCGGCGCTTTCAAACTGGTAGCCCTCGTGCTCGAGTTCCTTGAGCCGATCGACAATCGCCTGCGTTGCCGGTGAGTCCTTGGTCAGCGTTGCGTCCAACTCGCGAATGCGCTTGAGCAAGGTGCTGCGCCCGGCCACTTCGCTCATCAGGATGCGGCGCGAGTTACCCACCTGCTCGGGGTCAATGTGCTCGTACGACACCGGATTTTTTTGCACGGCGTCAATGTGCATCCCACCCTTGTGCGCAAACGCATCGCTACCCACGTAGGCGGCCTTGTCGTGCACCGGCATGTTGGCAACTTCGCTGACAAAGCGCGCCGTGCTGGTCAGGTGCACCAGGCTGCCCTCTGGCAGGCAGGACTTGCCCAGCTTGAGTTCCAGGTTCGGGATGATGGCGCACAAATTGGCGTTGCCGCAGCGCTCGCCAATGCCGTTAATGGTGCCCTGCACCTGGGTTGCACCGCTTTGCACCGCCACTACCGAATTGGCAACCGCCATCTCGCAATCGTTGTGGCAGTGGATGCCAATCGCACAACCGGGGAAGTGCTCGACCACCAGCTTGGTGACGTGGCCAATCAGGTCGGGAAAGTTGCCTCCGTTGGTATCGCACAGGCACAGGCAACTTGCACCGGCCTGGGCGGCAGCGCTGAGCGTGGCCATGGCGTAATCCGCATCGGCCTTGTAACCATCGAAAAAGTGCTCTGCGTCATACACCACCTCTTTGCCCTGGCCCACCAGATAGCGGATGGTGTCGCCAATCATGGCCAGGTTTTCTTCCAGCGTGGTGCGCAAAATGGAGGTCACCTGGTAGTTCCAGCTCTTGCCAAAAATGGCAACCGCCGGGGTGCCCGCACTCAGCAGCGAGCGCAGGCCATCGTCGTCTTCCACCCGAATGCCCACCTTGCGCGTGCTGCCAAACGCAATCACGCGGCTGTGCCGCAGCGTCAGCTCACCCAGACGCTGAAAAAACGCCAAATCCTTGGGGTTGGAGCCAGGGTTGCCCGCCTCGATATAGGCCACGCCAAGGGCATCGAGTTGCTGGACGATCTTTATTTTGTCTTCGACCGAATAGGAAATACCTTGCGCTTGCGCACCATCTCTGAGGGTTGAGTCGTAAATCTGGATTGAATTCATGGGGTTGACTGTAAGGGGGCTCTACTGCGACAAGCATAAACCACAAACTGCGCGGCGCTGATGGGGCAAATGATGTTGCAGGTCAAACTCCAAGAATGCGCGAAGGATATACTTTTCCACTTGGGAGTCATTGAAAAATAGATCTGCTTTGGCGGTTGCCAAGAAAATGTTGGCGTGAGTCAGACCTGCATGGCCCCGTAGCATTTGCATTGCAGACGTGCATCAAAGAGGAGACCCGCGATGACATCCACCCCCCCGCTTCCGAACGGGATAGATTTTGACAAAGAGTTCCGCGCCCAAATCGCAAAGTTGACAGGCGGACTATCTCCAAAGGCATTTTCGAGCGCGTGGGCCGATTGGGCCGCGCATTTGGCGCTCTCGCCTTCGCGACAGTTTGAACTGCGACAGGAATTGATATCCCGAACCGCAGACACGTGGGAGTTTGCGCTCAAAGCCATGACAGGTGCGCCTGTAGCACCCAATGACGGATTCGACGGCACCTCTGATCCACGCTTTGGTAAAGTGGATTGGTCGCAATGGCCGTTCAACGTCTATGCAAGGGCGTACCAAAACAGTGCCGCGTTGGTCAACAAAGCCGTTGAAGGTGTGCCCGGGGTTGACCCGTACCAGGAAAAGTTGGTTCAGTTTTCAGTTCGGATGTTGTTGGACGCCAGCGCACCATCAAACTATCTAGGTTCCAACCCTGAACTACTGGCACTTACCCAATCGGAAAAAGGCCAGAATCTGGTTCGTGGCGTAAAGAACTGGCTGAAGGACCTCAAGAGCACCCTGAATGGTGCGCCCCCGGAAGGAACCGATGCGTTTGAAGTCGGTAAAACCGTGGCGGTCACACCCGGAAAGGTGATCTTCCGCAACGACCTGATTGAGCTTATCCAGTATTCGCCAACAACAAAAACAACCCACGCAGAGCCGCTACTGATTGTTCCCGCATGGATCATGAAGTACTACATCCTGGACCTGACTCCGAAAAATTCACTCGTGAAGTTTCTCGTCGATCAGGGCCACACGGTGTTCATGATCTCCTGGAAGAACCCCAGTCCGGCGGATCGCGACGTGTGCATGGATGACTACCTGAACAAGGGGTTTCGAGCAGCACTTGATGCAGTTACTGCCGTTGTGCCCAATCGCAAAGTACATTCAGTGGGCTATTGCATTGGCGGAACGCTGCTGTCGATTGGCGCTGCGATGCTGGCCCACGAACGCGATCAACGCCTCGCTTCGGTTACCTTGTTTGCCGCGCAAGCTGACTTCTCCGAACCGGGCGAGCTGGCCTACTTCATCAATGCAAGCCAGTTAGCCATGCTGGAAGCAACCATGTACAAAAAGGGAGTGCTCGAGAGCGCGCAAATGGGCGGTGCATTTGCGCTGCTGCGGTCAAAAGATTTGATCTGGCAGCCCATCATCAACAACTACCTCAAGGGGCAGCGCGATACGATGATTGACCTGATGGCGTGGAATGCAGATGGCACCCGCATGCCGTACCGGATGCACACGGAGTACCTTAATCGTCTCTATTTGAATAACGATCTTGCCACCAACAAGTTCTCGTTGAATGGACAAGTGATCACACTGTCGGATATCAGCGCTCCCATGTTTGTCGTTGGCACCGAGGCGGATCATGTTGCACCATGGACTTCCGTTTACAAAATTGGCAACCTGGTCCGCTCGGACGACTACTCCTTCTTGCTAACCTCGGGCGGCCACAACGCCGGCATTATTGCCGGCCCAGTTCATCCAAAACGCCACTTCAGACTCAAGACCAAACGACTGAAAGCGGCGCACATCGGAAACCAGGAATGGTTGCAGACCACCGAAAAGCAACAGGGTTCATGGTGGCCTGCGTGGCAGCAATGGCTGCAGGCGCATTCCAGCGGTCAAACCAAGCCGCCCCCAATGGGAGCACCACGCAAAGGCTACCCGTCCATCGGCGACGCACCCGGCAACTACGTGAAACAACGCTAGATCGCCAATAATGCAAGCGTAAGCCACCACATCACGACTTCACGAACCCGGCAATCGTCGTATCCATCAGCGCCTCTGTGGTGCAGGAGTGCGGCGTGGGGCTGGTCAAACTGCGCCGCGACGGTACGCGGTTGGCGTTTGCCGCGCCGACATCATTCACCACGCCTGGTGCGACAACGGTCCCCACTGGCGCAGCGTGATGCTGCGCTCGGCCCAACAGGTGCTCGCGCTCAAGCCCGACGGTGCCGTGCTGGCCGGTCTGGATATCGGCGTGGTGGGCCCGCACGACCCCGGCCACGAATGCGCGTTTGAAGTGCGCGCCTTTTTCCCGGGCAACAACGGGCTGGCCGAAGACCCCGTCACCGGCAGCCTCAACGCCGCGCTGGCGCAGTGGCTTATCGGTGCGAGCCTGGCACCCGCGCAGTACATCGCCAGCCAGGGCACAGCCCTGAGCCGCGCAGGCCGCGTGCACGTGCTCCAGGAAGGTGACGATATCTGGATTGGCGGCAATTCGGTCACCTGCATCATGGTGGCAACCGTCAGACTCGACCCGTTCAGCGACGCGGCCCAGCGCACCCCTGGGCGAGCCAACACCTACAATTGTTCGTAACCCCGAGCGCAAGCACAATGGTTGGCTCAGGCACTGCCTGGCGCAGTGGTCGGCAGCCAGATCGTCACGGTGGTTCCATTGCCCAACGTGCTGGCAATGTCGAGTTGGCCGCCATGCAGTTCGACAATCTCCTTGACGATGCTCATGCCCAAGCCGGTGCCCGGGATATTGCCCGAAGCATCAGCGCGGTAAAAACGCTCGCATACCCGCGCAAGCTGCGCGCTGCTCATGCCCATGCCGTGGTCAACAACGCGGATGCCAATGCGCCCAGCGGCAGCGTCCTGCGGCAAGTCGATGTGCACGTCGCCCCCTCTGGGCGAGTATTTGTAGGCATTGGAAATCACGTTGCTGATGGCCTGGGTCAGCTTGCTCCGGTCTGCGTGTACCCACAGCGATCGGCCGGACGCAACACGCTGCAACGGCGCGCGCCCCTTGGGTGTTTTGAACCCCTCGATGAGTTGCTGCAACAGCACCTCCAGGTCCAGCGCACCCAGCGTGAAATCCTTCCCGCCCCGTGCCTCAATGCGTGCCAGGTCAAGCAGCTCGTTGATGATCGACACCATCACATGCGACTGGCGGAAAATGGTTTCCAGAAAATCACGCCGCTCAGCCTCGTCAAACTCGCGCGATAGCAGCAGTTCCGTAAAGCCGTGGATGCTCGCCATGGGCGTGCGCAGTTCGTGCGCCGCATGCGCCAGAAATTCGCTTTTCAGGCGGTCCACCTCGGTTTCATGCGTGATGTCGCGAAAGTAGAGGATCAATGACACCGCCTGCGTCCTGGGTATGCGCAGGCTCACCTTCAGCACACGATTGACCTCGCCCGCCAATTCAATTGTCTGATCGCGCACCGCATCTGCGCTGGCCACAGCGTTGGGTTGCGCATTCGCGCGCAGCGTGGCAATGCTCTGCGAATCGGCCTCGCCCGCACAAAGGCGCTTGAGTAGTCGGTAGAAGCTGTCCTCGTCCATGCCGATCAAGTCTTCGGCATCAAGGCCGGTCATGCCCGAAAACGCGGGGCTCACAAAGCGGATGCGCCGCACCGCATCCAGGGTGACAAAGCCATCCGGGCTGAGCGCAAAGATGGCGTCGATCTGCTCGACATGCAGCCGCACCTCTTCGGTCAGGTTGGCGGCCATGCGCTTGGCGCTGCTGCGGGTGGTGATCACCGAAAGCAGCAAGGCCGCCAACAGCACGCTCACCGCCGTGCCGCCCAACAGCACCGTCCAGGCGGGTGCATAGCTGATGCCCGACACCGCCTCGGCCTGGTAGAACCCCAGACGCCAGGGACGTCCGTTGAAGTCGATCGTGCGCGTCTGGTAGAACAGCGACTGCACCTGCGGGGACTTGGACGGCTTGCTGTCAAACAGCAGCGCGGCAGGCGAAGCAACGGCTCCGTCGTAAATGTGCAAATCCACCAGCTTGCCCTGCTGGCTCATCCAGTTGGCAAGAATGCCGCCCATCAGATCATTCATGCGGTAGGGGCTGTACACCCAGCCGATCAGCGCCGCGCGTCTTTGTTCCACCGTCCCCACTTCCGCGCCGTTGCGATAGACCGGCACGTACATCAACGTTCCGGCTTGCACCTCTTTGCCCGTTTCCTGCACCAGTTCCACTTTGCCCGACAGTGTTGCTTCGCCGGTGTCGCGCGCGTGCTCCATGGCCGCGCGCCGCACCGGCTCGGAAAACATGTCGTAGCCAAAAGCGCGCAGGTTGCGGTCACGAAACGGCTCGATGTAGATGATGGAGGTGTAGAGCGCGCGCTCACCCGGGGGGCGCACCGTGTATTGGGTAAACCCCTCACGGTGAAGCTGATCAATGTGCGCAGCCAATTGGTCTGGCGAGATCACCTTGGCAAAGCCAATCCCCTGCACCCCCGGAACGCTCTTGACGGCGTCAAGTGTCTGGACGTAGGCGCGCCACGCATTGCGCGCCACCGTGCCTGTGGTGCCAAACAGTCCGGCACCACCGCGCAGAATCAGCGCATAGGCACCAAGGCGCTCCTGAATCTTGAGCGTCACCTGATCGCATTCAAAGGCAAATTGCTTGCGTGCGTCCTGCTCAATGCCCTGCTTGACGCCCAAACTGGCCGACACGGTAACTACCAGCGCCGCCACCAGCAGCAGCGCAACTGGCCAGGTCTTGCGGGCAGCGTTGATATTCACCAAATCAGTTGCTCCAGAGTGACCACAGGGGAGGATGCCCGCTGGCGCATGGTAGCCGACGCCGCAAAACCGCGCTCGGCCACAGGTACTGCGAAGGGCGCCAGGGCTCAGTCGCCCACGGCAAAGCGTAGCTTCATGATCGCTACGCACACGTCTATGGAGGCATAGGCAAACTGGGAGTGCGCGCCGAGCATGGACTTGGCGTCAAGGTACTCTCCACCATTGATGGCTGCGGCCACGATGCCAACCACGTCGTGAAACTCCCTGTGCCGCTTGAGCAAACCGACAAAGGCTGGCCTGGAACCATAACGGGCACTGGCACCGCTGTGCAGCCAACGCCCCAGGTCGCAGCAGTCATCACGCTTGAGGGTGGCAACGTCGAGCGTCTCGTGCGCGGCCACGGCAGCGCACAGGATGTCATTCCAGCGCTGGTGGACCGGAATCGCCAGGTCCAGCGTGATCTGGTCCGGGCTGGGCTCAGCGTGACGGGATGCTTGCAAACTCTTTGCTGCGACGGGTGTTTCCATAGGGGCGTGCGCCGGTTTAACCCACTGCTGAGTGAACATGGCCACACTATAGACCGATACGCCCTGGTGCAGTATCAGGCTGATACCCTAGAGGCGAGCGCAAAACACCTGAGCCGGTGCGCTCAGACCCGTGCCGCGCGCAGCCGGTAGGAGAACTCGCTCAGCGCAGCTATGCCGCTGGCTTCGGCGCGCTGGCACCAGGCCTGCAGGTCGTGCGCCAATTGCTCGCGCGAGACTGAGGTGTTGAGCCACATCTGGCGCAGCTCTTCGCGCATGCTCACCATCTGGTCGAGCAGCGGCGAAATCGCACGCACCTTGGCAATCTCCAGCACCACGGCGGGCGGCACCCGGTCGGTGTCGCGGTGAATCCAGCGGCGCGCGGTCTTAGGCAAGCTTGCGTCCGAGCTGCGCGCACGCAGCGCCGCCAGTTCGGCGCGTGCGGTCGTGCGCAAGCCCTGGGCGTAGGCGGCCATGATTTCGTAGCGGTTGGCAATCAGCGCTTCCAGGGTCTTTTCGTCGGCCACTGGGCGCACCGCGCCATAGGCGGCCTTGGGTGGCGTCTTCTTCACCCGCGCCAGCCCCAGCGCCTGCAGCGCGCGGATATAGACCCAGCCGATGTCAAACTCATACGGCTTGACCGAGAGCTTGGCCGAAGTGGGATAGGTATGGTGGTTGTTGTGCAGCTCTTCGCCCGCAATCAGAATGCCCCAGGGCGAGATATTGGTGCTGGCGTCTGGCGCCTCAAAGTTGCGGTAGCCCCAGTAGTGCGCCGCGCCGTTGATGATGCCCGCCGCCATCACCGGGGTCCACACCATTTGCACCGCCCATACCGTGAGGCCCAGCGCGCCAAACAGCGTCAGGTCGATCAGCAGCAGCAGCACCAGGCCCAGGTGCGAGAAGCGGGTGTAGAGATTGCGCTCCAGCCAGTCGTTGGGCGTGCCATGCCCATAGCGCGCCAGGGTCTCGGGCTTGACCGCCTCGGCCCGGTACAACTCATAGCCCTGCAGCAGCACGGTCTTGATGCCGAATACGTGCGGGCTGTGCGGGTCTTCGGCCTGCTCGCACTTGGCGTGGTGCTTGCGGTGGATCGAGGCCCACTCCTTGGTCACCTGCCCGGTGGTCAGCCACAGCCAGAACCGAAAGAAGTGCGACGCCAGCGGGTGCAGGTCAAGCGCGCGGTGCGCCTGGTGGCGGTGCAGGAACACGGTGACGCTGATCATGGTGACGTGCGTTACCGTCAGGGTGAAGATCACGGTCTGCCAGGCACTCAAACCCCACGCGCCATTGGTCAGCCACTCCATCAACGCGCCATCAAAAATCCACATCATTCATTCAACCTCATCGTTACAACACCCCAAGAGGTGCACTAAACCTTGTGCCACACGGCAGCAAAAAATCCGTCGGTGGCATGGCGGTGCGGCCACAGGCGCAGATACTGCGCGCCAGCCTCACCCCCACTGCACAGGCTGGCGGCGTTTTCCAGTTTGAGTCCGGCGAGCACCTCGCCCACCGGCAGCGCCGCAAAGTCCGGGTGCGCGGCAGAAAACGCATCGGCAATGGCCTCGTTCTCCTGCGGCAGTACGCTGCAAGTGGCATACACCAATCGCCCGCCGGGTTTGAGCAAGCGCGCCGCGCTTTGCAAAATGGCTGCCTGCTTGAGCGCCATCTCGGCCACGGCCTGCGGGCTTTGCCGCCACTTCAGGTCGGGGTTGCGGCGCAGCGTTCCCAGCCCGGAGCAGGGCGCGTCCACCAGCACCCGGTCCATCTTGCCCGACAGGCGCTTGACGCGCTCGTCGCGCTCGTGCGCAATCACCGCCGGGTGCACGTTGGACAGGCCGCTGCGCTTCAAGCGCGACTTGAAAGCGTCGAGCCGGTGCGCCGAAGTGTCAAACGCATACAGGCGTCCGGTACTGCGCATGCACGCTCCTATGGCCAGCGTCTTGCCGCCCGCGCCGGCACAAAAGTCCACCACCATCTCGCCCCGCTTGGCGTCAAGCAGCATGGAGAGCAACTGCGAGCCTTCGTCCTGCACCTCAAAGTCCCCGCGTACAAAAGCCTCGTTCTTGTTGAGCGCGGGCTTGCCCGCAATGCGCAGGCCCCAGGGCGAATACGGCGTAGCAACTGCCTTAATGCCGGCCTGGGCCAACGCCTTTTGCACATCGGTGCGCTTGGCCTTGAAGGTGTTGACGCGCAGGTCCAGCCCGGCACCGCGGTTGAGTTGTTCCACCAGCGGCCAGAACTCGTCGCCCAATTGGTCTTTGAGCGGCTGCACCAGCCACTCGGGCAGGTTGTGGCGATGGCGCTCCATCAGGTCAGCGGGCTTGACTTGCTCGCACGCGTCGAGCCAGGCCACTTCCTGCGGCGACAAGGCGCTGCGCAAAAAGTCGCCGGGGCCGTAAAAGCCCAGAATTGCCAGGCGCCGCTCCTTGGAGCCGCTGCCCGAAGGCGCAAGGTGGTCAAACAACAATTTCTTGCGCAGCACCGTGTACACGGTCTCGGCCATGGTGGCACGCTCGCGCGGGCCCAGGCCCCGGTGGTCGCGGAAAAAACGCGACACGATGGCGTCGGCCGGATGGTCAAATTTGAGGGTCAGTCGAACCAGTTCAGAACAGGCTTCAAGCAAGGCTTTTGGATGCATAGGCGGCGATTGTCCCATGCGCAGGCAATGGGCGCTTTACACGTCTTCACCGCGCCGAATCGTGTGGGTTACAGCGGCGGCGCACAATGCCAGCATGAACCCAGCGACAACCGTTCTTTCAGGGAGGCGGGTGCACACCGCTTTCTGGACCGCGTGCATGGCATGTGCCGTGTCGGGCTGCGCATCGGTTGCGCCCGAAACACCGCCTGCGCAAGCCGAGGCGGTGCCTGCGGCCTGGTCCACGTCGCTACCCGCCCAGGCCCACGCGGGCACGTCGCTCGCGCGCTGGTGGGAGTTGTTCCATGACCCACTGCTCACCAACCTGATTGAGCGCAGCGAGCGCGCCAACACCAGCATCCGTTCGGCCCAGGCGGCACTGCGCCAGGCGCGTGCGCTGCGTGAGGTCAACGCCGCTGGCCTGCTGCCGGGTGTGGGGGCAACGGCTTCGGCCCAGCGCAACCAGACCGATGCGGCCAGCCCGGTCAACAGTTTTCGCCTCGGGCTCGATGCCAGTTGGGAGCCCGATATTTTTGGTGGCCAACACAGCGCGCTGCAAGCGATGGATGCCGACGTGCTGGCCTCGGGTGCCACGCTGGCCGACGTAAAGGTGTCGGTTGCCGCCGAAGTAGCTCTGGCCTACCTCCAGTTGCGCGCCCAGCAAGCGCGCCAGGCGATTGCCAGCAGCAATCTGGCCAGCCAGCAACAGACCCTGAAAATCACCCAATGGCGTACCCAGGCGGGCCTGGCCTCGGCCCTGGAAGTGCAGCAAGCCCGCAGCGCCACCGAACAAACCAGCGCCCAACTCCCGGCCCTGCAAGCGGCCATTCTCAATGCCAGCCACAGCCTGGCCGTGCTCACCGGGCAAACGCCACAGGCGCTACAAGCACTGAGCGCCCAGGCCGGCGCCATACCGCAAGCCAGCGACGATGTGACTCTGGCAATACCCGCCCAGACCCTGCGCCAGCGCCCCGATGTGCGCGCAGCAGAACACCGCATTCAGGCCGCACTGGCACGCGTTTCTGCCGCCGACGCGGCGCGCTACCCCGGCTTTTCTGTCAGCGCCTCGGTCGGTGCCAATGCGCTCACGCTGGGTGGGCTCACCAGTGGTGCAACGGTGGTCAACGCACTGCTGGCCAGCATCACGCTGCCGGTTTTTGACGGCGGTGCGGCCCAGGCCCAAGCGCGCGCGCAGCAGGCTTCGCTGGAACAGGTGCAGGTAGCCTACGAGGCCACCGTTCTCAACGCCTTGAAAGAGGTGGAAGATGCCCTGGCCAGCCTGACCCAAGACCGCCTGCGCTGGGCGCACCTGAAAGAAGCCGCCGCAGCGGCAAGTGATGCTGCCCAGATGGCACAGCAGCGCTATGCCAGCGGCCTGATCGACTTCCAGATTGTTCTGCAGGCGCAGCGCACGCTGCTGGCCGCACAGGACAGCCTGAGCAGCGCAAGCGCCGACCTCGGCACCGACGTGGTACGCCTGTACAAGGCGCTCGGTGGCGGCTGGCAGTAAACCTTCAGCAGATTGCGAGGCCTTCCATGACGACCCCTTCACCCACGGCTCCCCCTGCGGCAGCCCAGCAAATTCTAGCCTTGCTCAACGCACCAGTGGCCAGCGTCTGGTGGCGCAGACCCGCCGTCTGGGCCACGGCGGCGCTGCTTGCGCTGGCAGCAGGCGGCGTGTATTTTTGGCAGACCAGCGCGCAAAGCAGTGCAGCGCCGGTGTTTGTGACCGAGCCGGTGGGGCGCGGCAACCTGACCTTGAGCGTGGCCGCCAACGGCACGCTGCAGCCCACGCGCTCGGTCAGCATTGGCAGCGAACTCTCGGGCACCGTGCTGCGCGTGCTGGTAGACGTAAACGACCGCGTGCGCAAGGGCCAGGTACTGGTGGAGCTCGACACCGCCAAGCTGCAGGACCAGGTGGCGCGTTCGCGCGCTGCGCTCGAAGCGGCCATCGCCATGGTGGCCCAAAGCGCCGCCACGGTGGCCGAGGCCAAAAGCAACCTGGCGCGCATGGAAGACGTGGCCCGTCTCTCGGGAGGGCAGGTGCCTGCGCAGGCCGAGTTGGACACCGCCCGCGCCACGCTGGCGCGCGCACTGGCGCAAGAAACCGGTGCCCAGGCCGACGTGGTATCGGCGCGCGCTGCTGCGTCCACCGACGCCACCAACCTGTCCAAGGCATCCATCCGCTCGCCCATCGACGGCGTGGTGCTCACACGCACGGTCGATCCGGGTAACGCCGTAGCTGCATCGCTGCAGGCGGTCACACTGTTTATCGTGGCCGAGGATTTGACCCGGCTGCGGCTGCAGGTCAATGTGGATGAGGCCGACGTGGGCTCGGTGCGCGTTGGGCAAAAGGCCAGCTTCACGGTCAGCGCCTACCCTTCACGCAAGTACCCGGCCACCATCACCCGGGTGGCTTTTGGTTCCACCATTACCGACAACGTGGTGACCTACATCACCTACCTGGAAGTGGACAACGCCGACCTGAGCCTGCGCCCGGGCATGACTGCCTCCAGCACCATCACGTCCACCGAGCGCAAGGACGTGCTGCTGGTGCCCAATACCGCACTACGCTTTAACCCGAGCATGGCGGGCGGCGGCGGTGCCAAGGCCAAGGGCGGCATTGTGTCGAGTCTGTTGCCGCGCATGCCCCAAGGCGCGCGCAAGACGGCCGGTGGCGCGGGTGCCGCGCGCCAGGTCTGGGTGTTGCGCGACAGCGTGCCGGTGCAGGTGCCGGTAACGACAGGTATCAGCGACGGCCACATGACCGAAATCACGGGCGGTGAGTTGCAGGCCGACATGCTGGTGATCACCGACCAGCGCAACGCCGGGGCCGCGCCATGAGTGAGGCGCCACTGGTCGCCTTGCAACAGGTGACCAAGACCTACGGCCAGGGTGCCACTGCGCTGCAGGCGCTCAAGGGGGTGGACCTGTGCATTGAGGCGGGCGACTTTGTCGCCATCATGGGGCCCAGCGGTTCGGGCAAGTCCACGGTGATGAACATGCTGGGCTGCTTGGACACGCCCACCACCGGCCACTACCTGTTTCATGGCGTGCATGTGGAGACACTCTCGCGCGACCAGCGCGCGCGCCTGCGGCGGCAGTTTCTGGGCTTTGTCTTCCAGGGCTTCAACCTGCTGGCGCGCACCTCGGCCCAGGAGAATGTGGAGTTGCCCCTGCTTTACCGGGGCGAGCCAGCAAAGGCGCGCCATGCGGCTGCGGCGCGGGCGCTGGCGCAAGTCGGCCTGACTGGCTGGGAGCATCACACGCCGGCCGAACTCTCGGGCGGGCAGCAACAGCGCGTGGCCATCGCCCGCGCCATCGTGACCGAACCCGCCGTGCTGCTGGCCGATGAACCCACCGGCAACCTCGACACCCAGCGCAGCCGCGAAATCATGGACCTGCTGTGGGCCCTGAACGCTGACCGCGGCATCACCGTACTGATGGTCACCCATGAGGCCGACATGGCAGCCTACGCCAAGCGCATCGTGCGCTTTGTCGATGGCGTGGTGGAAAGCGACACACCCAACCCGCATCCGGCCGGGCGCAAGCCTCTGCCCAGCGCACAGGCTGCCTGATGCTGCTCAACACCCTGCTCCTGGCCCTGCGCTCGATCCGGCGCAACCTGCTGCGCTCGTTCCTCACGATTCTGGGCATCGTCATTGGCGTAAGTGCCGTGATCACCATGGTCACGCTGGGCAATGGTGCCACCCTGGCGGTGCAGAACCAGATTTCCGGGCTGGGCACCAACCTGCTGCAGGTGCGCCCGGGCCAGCGCATGATGGGACCGGGCGGCGGCGCGGGCGCACCCTCCTTCAAAGAGGCCGACGCGCAGGCCATTGCCACCCAGATTGGCGGCATTGCCGCCGTTGCGCCCGAAGCGCGCACCGCAGCCACGGTGGTGGCGAACGGCCACAACTGGAGCAGTAGCGTGATTGGCAGCACCAACGACTGGCTGGTGACGGGCAACTGGAGCATTTCCGATGGCCGCGTGTTCAGCGATGACGAGCTGCGCGCCGGTGCCGCCGTGTGCCTGGTGGGTGCCACCGTGCGGCGCGAGCTGTTTGGCACGCAAAGCGTGGTCGGTGCGCAGTTGCGCGTGAAGCAGATTTCTTGCGAGGTGGTGGGCTTGCTCGCCTCCAAGGGCCAGGGCAGCTTTGGCAACGACCAGGACGACGTGGTGCTGGTGCCGATCAAGACGCTGCAGCGGCGCATCACCGGCAACACGCGCGTCAACACGCTGCTGGTGTCGATGCAGGACGGCAGCGACGCCAACCGCGTCAAGGCCGGTATCAGCCAGATCCTGCGCGAGCGGCGCAAGCTGGCCGAGGGCGACGAAGACAACTTCAACGTGCTCGACACCAAGCAACTCGCCGACGCGCTCTCGGGCACCACCAAGGTCATGACCACGCTGCTGGGCGCGGTGGCGGCAGTGAGCCTGCTGGTGGGCGGCATCGGCATCATGAACATCATGCTGGTGAGCGTGACCGAGCGCACGCGCGAGATCGGGCTGCGCCTGGCCATCGGTGCGCTCGAGCGCGAGGTGCTGTTGCAGTTCCTGATCGAGGCGGTGGTGCTGGCCGCGCTGGGCGGGCTGATCGGCATTGTGCTGGCCACGCTTGCGTCCATCGGCCTGGCCGACGTGATGGAGGTGCCCTATCTTTTCAACCCCGGCGTGAACCTGCTGTCGTTCCTGTTCTCGGCCGGCATTGGCGTGCTGTTTGGCTACTTCCCGGCACGCCGCGCCGCGCGCCTGGACCCCATCGAAGCGCTACGCCATGAGTAGCTGAGCCGTTAGCACTGAACATCCATCGCCAGCAGGCTGGCTTCTACTCGTCATCGCGATACCAACCCCCCCAGTCGTCATCGCGAGGCCGTCAGGCCGTGGCGATCCATGACTTCATGCCTGCATGGATTGCCACGCTTCGCTCGCAATGACAACCAAAGGGCATGGACTGCCGCGTCTCGCTTCGCTCCTCGCAGTGACGAAACCACGGCTTATGGTCCGTATGCAGTATTCGTCGCCCGAAACCACGTGCATTCGTCTCTAGGCGCACCAGCCACGCACGCGGGATGGTGGATTGGGCGTCCGGGCGTCGGCCCCATTCGCCGTTGCCACAGAGCATGTGTGTCAATCACAGCGTTGATGAGCACGTCCCGGTGCGCCAGCAGCGCGCGACGGCGAGCGTGGGCCAGAGAACGGATACCCGGTCCACCAGCCTTGCCACATCCGGTTGAGAAAGGTGTCTTTCTCCGGCTACAGCGGGGCCCTGTCGGCAGTGGGCATTTCCTCCGGCCACACCGGGGCCCTGGGGTCAGAGCACGATTTCGTTCGGCGTTGCTTGTCTCCGGCAAGACCCTCGTCCTGAATCGTGATCTGACCCCATGCCCCCTTCCTGGTTCGCGTAAATATGCCAACCACGCACGCGGGATGGTGGATTGGGCGTCCGGGCGTCGGCCCCATTCGACGTTGCCACAGAGCTTGCGTGTCAATCACAGCGTTGATGAGCACGTCCCGGTGCGCCAGCAGCGCGCGACGGCGAGCGTGGGCCAGAGAACGGATACCCGGTCCACCAGCCTTGCCACATCCGGTTGAGAAAGGTGTCTTTCTCCGGCTACAGCGGGGCCCTGTCGGCAGTGGGCATTTCCTCCGGCCACACCGGGGCCCTGGGGTCAGAGCACGATTTCGTTCGGCGTTGCTTGTCTCCGGCAAGACCCTCGTCCTGAATCGTGATCTGACCCCGCTACCCCTTTCTGCACCATTGGCACTGAACATCCATCGCCAGCAGGCTGGCTCCAACAGAGACTCCGTCGCCAGACCTGCAGAGACTTAGTCGCCAGCCTTGCCACACATGGTGGCGGGAAGGGCTGGCGTCAGGCAAACACGCCGGCGGTGTCTTGCATGCGGGTGCAGACTTCGCCCAAGTGGTGCATGCTGTCGCCGAAGGTTAGTTCGAGTTGGGTGAGCTTCTTGAAGTAGTGGCTGCCGATGTACTCTTCGGTGACGCCAATGCCGCCGTGCAGTTGTACCGACTGCTGGCCGACGTAGCGCATGCTCTGGCCGAGCTGGTATTTGGCGCGTGCCATGGCAGCGCGGCGCTCGGGCGCGGGGGCGTTGAGTTTGAGGCTGGCGTAGTAGCTCATGGAACGTGCCAGTTCAAGCTGCATCTTCATGTCGGCCGCGCGGTGGCGCAGCGCCTGGAAGCTGGCAATGGCCACGCCAAACTGCTTGCGCGTGTTGAGGTACTCGGCGGTGAGTGCCAGGGTCTTGTCCATCACCCCCACGGCCTGCGCGCAGACGGCGGCAATGCCAATGTCTACGGCGTGCTCCAGCGCCGCCAGGCCGTCTTGCGTGATCAGCGTGGCCGGTGCGTTTTTCAGGGTCACTTCGGCCGCACGGCTGCCGTCCTGCGTGCCGTAGCCGCGCGTGCTTACGCCGGCGCTTGCGCGTTCCACCAGAAACAGTGCAATCTGGCTGTTGATTTTGGCGGGCACGATAAAGGCGTCGGCCTGATCGCCCACTGGCACCACGCTCTTGCTGGCGTTGACCACATAGCCGCCGGGGGCTTGCGTAGCCTTGGCTTCGCACAGGTCGAGCCGGTAGCGCGCAGCGCGCTCCTGGTAGGCCAGCACCACCAGCGCTTCGCCACTGGCAATGCGCGGCAGCCAGGCCGCGCGCACGGCGGCGTCGCCGTAGCCTGCCAGCACTGCGCCCGCAATGAGCGACTGGGCGAGAGGCTCGAGCACGTTGCCGCGCCCGAGTTCTTCCATCACCACCATGCCTTCAACCGGGCCCATGCCCAGGCCGCCATCGTCCTCGGGAACGTACAGGCCGCACAGGCCCAGCTCGGCCAACTCAGTCCAAGCGGCGCGGTCAAAGCCGCCTGCCTTCTCGATGGCGCGGCGGCGCTCGAAGGTGTAGCCTCTGTCAACCCACTTGCGCACGGCGTCGCCGAGTTGTACCTGGTCGTCAGAAAAATCGAAGTCCATAATTTCCCCCGGTCAGTTGAGGACAGCACTGGCCCACTGCGTGTGGCTGCGGTCTGTCCTGCTAAGTTTCATGTGTTAGCCAAGAACGGTTTGCGCCACGATGTTGCGCTGCACTTCATTGCTGCCGCCATAAATGGTGGTCTTGCGCATGTTGAAGTAGGTTGATGCCAGCGGCGCGCAGTGGGCCGCGCCCACATAGTCGCCCTGCCAGCCTGCTTCCATGGCTTCGTGGATCAACGGCAACGCAAATGGTCCGGCAGCAAGCATCATCAGCTCGGCGTAACGTTGCTGGATTTCGCTGCCGCGTATTTTGAGCAGCCCGGCAATGTCGAGCGACTGCTTGCCCGACTTTTCTGCCGCCAGCACCCGCAGCACCAGCATTTCAAGCGCCACCACATCGACTTCGAGCTTGGCAATCTCGTCGCGCAGGCGCGGTTCGTCGTACACACCCTCGGCCTTGGCAATGCGCTTGAGCCGCTCCAACTCGCGCTTGGCGCGGTTGACGTCGGCAATGTTGGTGCGCTCGTGGCTGAGCAGGTGCTTGGCGTAGGTCCAGCCCTTGTTCTCTTCGCCAATCAGGTTCTCGGCGGGCACCACCACGTTGTCAAAAAACACTTCGTTGACTTCGGGCGTTCCGTCGAGCATGACAATCGGGCGCACCGACACGCCGGGCGACTTCATGTCGATCAGCAAGAAGCTGATGCCGGTCTGGGGCTTGCCTTCGGTGCTGGTGCGCACCAGGCAGAAAATCCATTCGCCGTACTGTCCCAAGGTAGTCCAGGTTTTCTGGCCGTTGACCAGGTAGGTGTTGCCCTGGCGCTCGGCACGGCACTTGACCGAGGCCAGATCCGAGCCCGAGCCGGGCTCGCTGTAGCCCTGGCTCCACCACACCTCGCCACTGGCAATGCCGGGCAAAAAGCGCTGTTGCTGCTCGGGCGTGCCAAAGGCCATGATCACCGGGGCCACCATCACCGGGCCAAACGGCACAATGCGCGGCGCGCCGGCCAAGGCGCACTCTTCTTCAAACAAATGTTTTTGAACCGCGTTCCAGCCCGGGCCGCCAAATTCCTTGGGCCAGGCGTGGCCAAGCCAGCCCTTCTTGCCCAAAATCTTGGCCCAGCGCTGCATATCGTCGCGCATCAGGTGCAGGGCGTTGTGCACCTTGTGTGACAGGTCCTTGGGCAGGTTTTCGCCCACCCAGGTGCGCACCATGTCGCGGAAAGCTTGTTCTTCAGGGGTAAATGCCAAATCCATTGCGGGTTCTCCAAACAGGCAGGCCGTGTTTTTAGCACGATCGTTCGATTACGTCTGTCCAGGTGGGGACAACCCCAGCTCGGTGCACAGGTATTGCACCGTGCGGCGCAGCTCGGCCACCTCGGCTTCCAGCGCCGCCACGCGCTCGACCAGACCGCCGGATGCAGCGGCCCCACCGGCGCTGGGGGCGGTGTAGCTGGCGGCGTCCACCGCGCCGCACAGCAGGTGCATCCAGCGCTGCTCGCGCGTGCCTGGTGCGCGTGGCAGCTTTACCACCAGCGCTCCGCCCTTGTCGTCGGCGCGGTCCTGCAGTTCTTCCAGAAAGCCTTCCACCGAGGAAATGTCTGCAAAGCGGTACCAGCGCTCGGCGTTCAGGCGCAGTTCTCCCGCGGTCTGGGCGCTGCGCAGCATCAACAGGCCCAGCAGCACGGCCGACTGCTCGGGCACGCCCACGCCGCGCTGGAAGTTGTGCTCGTAGCGCGCCACCCGGCTGCCACTGGCCTGGCGCACCAGGTTGAGGGCTTGCAGCTTGTCCAGCGCAGTGGTGATGTCGGCCTCGCTGAGCTCCATCACCGGCTCGCGGCTGCTTTTCTGGTTGCAGCCCAACAGCAGGGCGTTAAGCGAAAGTGGATAACTGTCGGGCACGGTGCGTGCCTTTTCCATCAGGGTGCCCAGCACGCGGGCCTCGGCGGGCGTCAGGTGAAAGGGCGTTGTGGCGGGGGGTAAAGGCAAAGTCATAATTGCGGCGAAGGTTGAATATGAAAAACATCGTTATTTTGATCTCTGGCGGCGGCTCAAACATGGCGGCCATTGTCAGGGCGGCGCAGCGCGAAGATTGGGCCAGCCGCTATGGTGCCCGCATTTGCGCCGTGATCAGCAACCGCGCCGACGCCAAGGGGCTGGACATTGCGCGCGACGCCGGTATTGCCACCGAGGTGCTGGACCACAAGGACTTTGCCAGCCGCGACGCGTTTGATGCGGCCCTGGCCGCGCTGATCGAGCGCCACGCTCCCGCGCACCAAAGCACCCTGGTGGTGCTGGCCGGGTTCATGCGCATCCTCACGCCCCCCTTTGTGCAGCGCTACGCCGGGCGGCTAGTCAACATCCACCCCTCGCTGCTACCGGCCTTTACCGGCTTGCACACGCACCAGCGCGCGCTCGACGCGGGCTGCAAGTTTGCCGGGGCCACGGTGCACCAGGTGACCGCCGAACTCGACCACGGCCAGATCCTGGCGCAGGCGGTGGTTCCCATCCTCAGCGGCGACAGCGCCGACACCCTAGCCGCACGCGTGCTCACGCAAGAACACCAGATCTACCCCCGGGCAGTGGCGCAGTTGCTGCAAACCTTGTAGCGGCACCTGCCGCTTTGGTCGGCACGCCAGGCGCGTATGTAGCGCGGCGCAGATAGGGGCCACGGGGTCAGAGCACGATTTCGTTCGCCGTTGCTGGTCTCCGGCAAGACCCTCGTCCTGAATCGTGATCTGACCCCATGGCCCCTTCCTTACTCAGACCCACTGCCCCTTACTACGCCGTTGCCATTGAACATCCTTCGCCAGCAGGCGGGCTCCTACACAGAGCGTGGCCAGAAAGCGGATGCCTGGCGTTACGCCAGCAGGCGCGAGGAGCGGGGGACGTGGGCTATGAGGAACTCCATCTGGTCGGCCAGGATGCGGCGGTTGCGCAGGATGAAGTCTTCCCACAGGCTGGGCACATACGGGGTGTAGAGCAGCGGCATGTTGGCCTGCTCGGGTGTGCGGTGGCTCTTGCGGTGGTTGCAGGCGCGGCACGCGGTGACCACGTTCATCCAGGTGTCCACGCCGTTTTGGGCAAAGGGGATGATGTGCTCGCGCGTCAGGTCTTCATCGTGCAGGCGCTGGCCGCAATAGGCGCACACGTTGCGGTCGCGGGCAAACAGTTTGGCGTTGGTCAGGCCCGGGCGCAGTTGAAACGGATTGATGGCGGGCACGCCCTTGGTGCCAATGATGCTGTTGACCCGGATGATCGACTGGCGGCCGGTCTGGGCGTTGTGGCCGCCTCGAAACACCGCCACCTCTCCACCCGACTCCCAGCGCACCTCACCCGCAGCGTAGTGGATGACCGCCTGCTCCAGCGAAATCCACGACTGCGGCAAGCCCTGCGCCGACAATTTCAAGACTTTCAAAACACCCCTCCTGCAACGGTTTAACCAACCAGCTACACGCCAAGTACTTCTCTGCCCCGGGGTGGCCCACCACCAGGATGCGGCCACTGCGTCACAATATAACCTTATTCTGTGGCAACACGTTGAACGCAGCCCTGCGCACAGACCCCGCTGCCATCCAAAACACAACAGATTCATGAAGGTTTTTCGCGGTTTCAACCATCCTGGCGTGGCCCCTGCGTGCGCGCTGACCATTGGCAACTTTGACGGCGTGCACCGTGGCCACCAGGCCATGCTGGCGCTGTTGCGTGGCGAGGCGCAGCAGCGCGGCGTGCCCAGTTGCGTGCTGACCTTTGAGCCGCACCCGCGCGACTACTTTGCCGCCCTGTACCGCCAGCCCGAGCTGGCCCCGGCGCGCGTGGGCACGTTGCGCGACAAGCTCGAAGACCTGGCGCACTGCGGCGTGGACCAAACCATTGTTCTGCCCTTTGACGCGCGCCTGGCGGCGCAGGCGCCGCAGGCGTTCATCGAAGACGTGCTGCAGCGTGGCCTGGGCGCGCGCTATGTGCTGGTGGGCGACGACTTCCGCTTTGGTGCCAAGCGCGCGGGCGACTACGCGCTGCTGGACGCGGCAGGCGAAGCGCAGGGTTTTGACGTGGCCCGCATGAACAGCTACGAGGTGCACGGCCTGCGGGTGTCAAGCTCAGCAGTGCGCGAAGCGCTGGGCCAGGGCCGCATGCGCGACGCCGCGCGCTTGCTGGGGCGCTCGTACTGCATTTCGGGCCATGTGGTGCATGGGCGCAAGCTCGGGCGCACGCTTGGCTTCAAGACCCTGAACCTGCGCTTTGCCCACTGGAAACCCGCCGCCAGCGGCATCTTTGTGGTGCTGGTGCACGGGCTGCTGCACAAGCCATTGCAAGGCGTGGCCAATCTGGGCGTGCGCCCCTCGCTGGACCCCAACGACGTCAACGGCGGGCGCGTGCTGCTGGAGACGCATTGCCTGGACTGGCCCGAGCAGCTTGGCGCCGAAGGGGCCTACGGTAAAATCATCCGCGTGGAACTTCTGCACAAATTACACGACGAGCTGAAATACGACGGTCTGGACGCCCTCACCCAGGGCATACGCCAAGACTGTGAAGATGCGCGTGCCTGGCTGACCGCACGAATTTGACCGGGCTTGCTCGACGCACCTCGCCCCGCGTCCCTGCATCGTTTGCCTCTCGTGCCTGCGGCTTGTGTGCCGCAGGGCCCGCCCCCCAGAATTCCCGCCATTGAGACCCGCCATGACCGACAAAGTTGATTACCGCAGCACCCTGAACCTGCCCGACACGCCCTTCCCCATGCGGGGCGACCTGCCCAAGCGCGAGCCGCAATGGGTGCAGCAGTGGAACACCGGCGGCCTGTACCAGCGCCTGCGCCAGGCCCGCGTCGGCGCACCCTTGTTTGTGCTGCACGACGGCCCGCCCTACGCCAATGGCAAGCTGCACATCGGCCACGCACTCAACAAGGTGCTCAAGGACATGATCGTCAAGTCCAAGCAGCTCGCCGGCTTTGACGCGCAATACATCCCCGGCTGGGACTGCCACGGCCTGCCGATTGAAAACGCGATTGAAAAGCTCCATGGCCGCAACCTCTCGCGCGACGACATGCAGGCCAAGAGCCGCGCCTACGCCACCGAGCAGATCGACCAGCAGCGCGAAGACTTCAAGCGCCTGGGCGTGCTGGGCGACTGGGAGCGCCCCTACCGCACCATGGACCCGGCCAACGAGGCGGGCGAAATCCGCGCCTTCAAGCGCGTGATCGAGCGCGGCTTTGTCTACCGTGGCTTGAAGCCCGTGTACTGGTGCTTTGACTGCGGCTCCAGCCTGGCCGAGTTTGAAATCGAATACGCCGACAAGAAGAGCGACACGCTCGACGTGGCCTTTGAGGCTGCCGACAAACAGGCCCTGGCGCAGGCCTTTGGTCTGGAAGCGTTGCCGGGCAACCCCAAGTCGGCCTTTGTGGTGATCTGGACCACCACCGCCTGGACCATTCCGGCCAACCAGGCGCTCAATGCCCACCCCGAACTGAGCTACGCGCTGGTGGACACGCCGCGCGGCCTGCTGGTGCTGGCCGAGTCGCTGGTCGAAAAATGCCTGGAGCGCTATGGCGTCTCTGGCACGGTGCTGGCCACCACCACCGGTGCCAAGCTCGGCGGCCTGAACTTCAAGCATCCGCTGCACGACGTGCACCCCGGCTACGCACGCCTGGCCCCGGTGTACCTGGCCGATTATGTGAGCGCCATCGACGGCACCGGCATCGTCCACTCGGCCCCGGCCTATGGTCTGGACGACTTCAACAGTTGCGTCGCACACGGCCTCAAGTACGACGAGATTCTCAACCCGGTGCAGGGCAACGGCGCGTATGAGCCAGAGCTGCCGCTGTTTGGCGGCATGAACATCTGGAAGGCGTGCCCGCGCATTCTGGAAGTGCTGGCGCAGAGCGACCGCCTGATGGCCACCAGCCCCATCACCCACAGCTACCCGCACTGCTGGCGCCACAAGACGCCGGTGATCTACCGCGCTGCGGCCCAGTGGTTTGTACGCATGGACGAAGGCCCGGGCGTGTTCACCAAGGACAAGGCCCCCAAGACCCTGCGCCAACTGGCGCTCGACGCCATTGACGCCACCGCGTTCTACCCCGAAAACGGCAAGGCACGCCTGCGCGACATGATTGCCAACCGGCCCGACTGGTGCATCAGCCGCCAGCGCAGTTGGGGCGTGCCGGTGCCGTTCTTCCTGCACAAGGATTCGGGCGAACTGCATCCGCGCACCATGGAGATCCTGGACCAGGCCGCTGACATCGTCGAGCAAGGGGGCATCGAAGCCTGGAGCCGCGTCACGGTGGAAGATATTCTGGGTGCGGCCGACGCCGCGCACTACACCAAGAGCACCGACATTCTGGAAGTGTGGTTCGACTCCGGCTCCACCTTCGAGCACGTGCTGCGCGGCAGCCACAAGGACGCCTACGCACGCCCCCCGTTCCACGACGCAGGCCCCGAGGCCGACCTGTACCTGGAGGGCCACGACCAGCACCGTGGCTGGTTCCACAGCTCGCTCTTGCTGGGCTGCGCGCTCTACGACCGCGCGCCCTACCGAGGCCTTTTGACGCACGGCTTTGCCACCGACGGCCAGGGCCGCAAGATGAGCAAGAGCCTGGGCAACACGGTCGATCCACAAAGCGTCACCACCAAGATGGGTGCCGAAATCGTGCGCCTGTGGGTGGCCGCCACCGACTACTCGGGCGACCTCAACATCGACGACAAAATCCTGGCGCGCGTGGTCGACACCTACCGGCGCGTGCGCAACACGCTCAAGTTCCTGCTCGCCAATGTGAGCGACTTTGACCCGGCGCGCGACGCTGTGGCCGACGACCAGTTGCTCGAAATCGACCGCTACGCACTGGCGCGCCTGGCGCAGTTGCAGGCCGACATCTTGACGCATTACAAGGTGTACGAGTTTCACCCGGTGGTTGCCAAGCTGCAGATTTATTGCAGCGAAGACCTGGGGGCGTTTTACCTCGACATCCTCAAGGACCGGCTCTACACCACGGCCCCACATTCGCTGGCGCGGCGCTCGGCGCAAACGGCGCTGTGGCACATCACCCAGGGCATGCTGCGCTGGATGGCACCGTTCCTCTCGTTCACCGCCGAAGAAGCCTGGGCCGTACTCGGTGCCGAGGGCAAGACCCCGGCGCACAGCGCTGCGTCTATCTTCATGGACACCTACGTTGCCGTGGGCACCCCCGACGCCGCCCTGCTGGCCAAGTGGAGCCGCATCCGCGAGATTCGCGAAGCGGTCAACAAGGACATCGAAACCCTGCGCGCTGCCGGTCAGGTGGGCTCGTCGCTGCAAGCCGAGGTCACACTTACCGTACCCGCCGCAGACTACGCGCTGCTGCAAAGCCTGGGAGCCGACCTGAAGTTTGTGTTCATCACCTCGGCCATCCATCTGGTTGCGGGGGACGCCTACACGGCACAGGTGAGCGTGTCGCAGGCTACCAAGTGCGAGCGTTGCTGGCACTACTGCGACGACATTGGAGCCGACCCCGCCCACCCCACGCTGTGTGGCCGCTGCAGCAGCAACCTGAGCGGGTCCGGCGAAACCCGCAGCGTGGCCTGATGGCGCGCGTTGGCAAGGGCGGCAGCCCGGGGTGGATGCAGTGGCTGGGCCTGGCCTTCATCCTGGTGCTGATCGACCAGTTCACCAAGGTGCTGATCGTGGGCTACTACGCCGAAGGCGGCGGCACGGTGGTGACCAGCTACTTCAACATCGTGCGCATCCATAACCGTGGTGCGGCGTTCTCGTTTCTGGCTGACGCCTCGGGCTGGCAGCGCTGGCTGTTCACCGCGCTGGGTGGCGTGGCCACCGTGCTCATCATCTGGATGCTGCGCTCGCACGCTGGCCAGCGGCTGTTCAGCTTTGCCATGGCCTGCATCCTGGGCGGTGCCGTAGGCAACGTGATCGACCGCCTGCTGTACGGCTACGTGGTGGACTTTCTGCACTTCCACTGGAGCTGGCTCGCACCCCTGTTCCACGGCGGCTACTTCCCCGCCTTCAACGTAGCCGACAGCGCCATCACCGTAGGCGCCACCTGCCTGATCCTGGACGAACTGCTGCGGGTGCGCAGGAGCTGAGCCAAAGTCCCGTGATTTCGACTTTTCCGTTATTTTCGTTTTATACTGCGCCAAGAGTCGAATCAACCTCTGGAGGATTTCATGGCTGGCGCTACCACACTGGATAAGGCACCTGCACAGCGCACCGATCCGTTTGCACCGCTGGCGGATGCCATCGGGTCGATGACGGGGGTCATGTCGGCGCAGGTGGTCCAAGCGTTGCATCAGGTACTGGAGGCCAGCACCCCAAAAGGCCGTAGCGCCCGCTTGCAGTTGATACGCCACCTAGTTGATATTGAAAGTCAGGCCAACGGCATCGAGGTACCCACATCAGGCACCGTGCGCCACGACTTCATCAGCACCGCGCAGGCAGCCCAATTGCTGGGCTATAGCCGCCCGTATGTCGCCATGCTGATCGATCAAAACAAGCTCACAGGCGCCACGGTTTCTGCGGGAGGGCATCGCAGAATTTCGCGCAGTGCCGTGTTGGAGTGGAAAAGCCAGCACCAGGTTGCAACCAAGGCCGCCACCGTGCGCGCCGAAGGGCAAAAGTCCGGGGCCTACAAGGCCACAGAAGCGGACGTGATGCGCCGTGTCAATGCGCTGGCAAAGAATCGGTAACGGTCTCTGATGGTCGACCATCCACACTCGCCCGGCGGCGAAACTCTGGTCATCGTGGACGCTTGCGTACTACTGCCGTCGCGGCTGTCAGACGTGCTATTTGACCTGATGCTCGAAGGCCTCTACTTCATTTACTGGACGGCCGACGTAGAAAGCGAATTTTTGCGCAACTGGCCACACGTCCACCCCGACGCATCCAGGTCAGGTGCAAGGCGGCTCAAGGCGTTTCAACGTGCCACCCAAAATGCACACCTGATAACCGGTTACGACAACGCTGCCATCATGTCCCGGGTTCCGGCACGCGTGCATCAGAGCGACCGGCATCTGATCGCTGCTGCATTGGTCATGGTTAACGGGCTTGAAGACAAAAGCACACGGAACAAGGTGATAGTTGTTTCTGACAACACCAAACATCTGGCCAGCGCTGACGCGCGCAAGCTAGGCGTTGAGGTAGTCAAGGCAGGGGTGTTTTTGGATCGGTTGTTCACTGCCTCGCCAGATCGAACTATCGGTGCAATCACCAAATCGCTCGACGACCTCAGGAACCCTCCCTACACCCAAGCGGAACTGGTCGCAGCGCTGCGCCTGCATGGCGCCAAGATCGCAGCAGCCGGTCTGGAACAGGCTCTCGCGCCAGGCCGCGGCTAGGAGCCCACGCTGGCACGAGCCCAGACTGCAGGTAACAGCGCCATCACCGTAGGCGCCACCTGCCTGATCCTGGACGAACTGTTGCGGGTGCGCCGAAGCTAAGTCCAACAAATGGACGCCCGCATGTGGGTGCCAGCCTGCTGCTGGCAAACAGCTAAAACAAGAACCCTGCCGAAAACACCTGCTCGCTCATCCAGATGGTCTGGTCGGCCTTGCCTTGGTATACCGGCACATTGCGCAGTGCGCCGTAGGCGATTTTTTGTGTGGCTTCGAGGTAGATGTTCTGGTAGACGCGGTAGCGCAGGCCGACTTCTACGCCAGCGGTCCAGCCGTTGACTTGCCACCAGTCGTTGCTGGCAAAGCAGCAGATGTTTTGGTTCTTGGGGCCCACCTGGTTCTGGTTGCCAAAAATGGAGTTGTCGGCGTGCGGCAGCAAGATGCCCGCCCCGGCGCGGCTGATCAACTGCAGGTCGCCGACCTCCTGCTCGGGCCCATACAGGTGGTTGAGCCAGACGGCGTTGACCATGATGTGGTTCAAGCCATTGTGCAGCGCGTAGAAAAAGTCCTTGGCGCTGAGCACCATGTTGCCGTTGTAGGGCTGGTTGTTGATGGTGCCGGTGACCTGCGCGGTTTGGTCGATGTCGGTGTTGTACTTGGAGTGGTCCACCGACAACTCGATGGCGAAGGTCTTTTCGGGATTCATGAACTTGCCCACGCGCAGGTTCTCCTGCGGCACGGTGAAGTCCAGGTTCAGCGTGGCGTCAATCGCCTGCTGGGTTGTTGCCGGAAAGTCGGCCGCAGTGGCCTGGTGCACCGTGAAGTCATTGCCCAGGCTGGGCTGCGACACGTGAATATCGCTGGGCGCGTACTGCTGGCGGCTATAGCCCCACGAGAAATACCACATGCCCTCGTCACTCAGGGCCTTGTCGAAGTTGACCTTGGGGGCCTCTGGCGCAGTGGCGGGCGCGGCAGTTGTGCTCTGGGCCAGCACCGGCGCGCAGGCCACGAAGGAAAGAATTGCGGCGCAAAGCAGCCGCTGGGTAAGCGATGTAGTCATGGAAGTCTTTGATGAAGACCGTGCCGTTACTGATGCCTACCTGCTCTGGTGTAAGTGCCAGTGCAGGCGCGCGGGTCGTTTGGCGTCGGATTCATCCCTGTGAAGTGTGGGTGCCGGTATTTTAGAGCGTCAGGATGGAGCAACCGGTGGTCTTGCGCGCTTCCAGATCGTTGTGCGCCTGCTGCACGTTTTCCAGCGGGTAGCGCTGGTCGATGCGGATATGCACCTTGCCGCTGCCCACCACGCCAAACAGGTCGTCGGCCATGGCCTGCGTGCTCTCGCGCGTGGCCAGGTGGGTAAACAGCGTCTGGCGCGTCAGATAGAGCGAGCCCTTGGGGCCCAACGCGCCGGGCGCCACGGGCGGCACCGGGCCCGAGGCATTGCCAAAACTGGCCATCAGGCCAAAGGGCTGCAGGCAATCGAGCGACTTGTCCCAGGTGTCCTTGCCAACCGAGTCGTACACCACCTTCACGCCTTTGCCGCCAGTGATGTCCTTGACGCGCGCCAGAAAATCCTCGGTGGCGTAGTTGATCGCGTAGGCCGCGCCGTGCTCCAGCGCCAGCGCGCATTTGGCATCCGACCCGGCGGTGCCGATCAGGCGCAGGCCCAGGGCACGCGCCCACTGGCAGGCAATCAACCCGACGCCACCCGCAGCCGCGTGGAACAGCACAAAATCGCCCGCCTGCAAGCCGCCCTGAGGCAGCGTCTTCTTGAGCAGGTACTGGGCGGTCAAGCCCTTGAGCATCATGGCCGCGCCGGTATCGAAGGAGATGCCCTCAGGCAGGCGGCACACGCAGCGCGCGGGCATCACGCGCACGTCGCAATAGCTGCCCGGGGGCTGGCTGGCATAGGCGGCGCGGTCGCCCACCTGCAGATGGGTGACGCCCTCGCCCACGGCCTCAACCACGCCAGCGCCCTCCATGCCCAGTTGCAGGGGCATGGGCATGGCATACAGGCCGCTGCGCTGGTACACATCGATAAAGTTCAGACCCACGGCGCGGTGGCGGATGCGGATCTCGCCCGGGCCGGGCTCGCCGACCTGGACTTGCACCAGCTTCATTTCTTCGGCTCCGCCATGGCGGTCAATGCGGATGGCGCGGGACGTAATTTGGGTCATGGGGGGTTCTCCGGTCAAAATTGGAACATGGGGGGGCAGCACACGCTGCATCAGTCGCCATGGTGCCACGAAATTGGTGAAGGCGTGGCGCAAACGGGACATCACCTTGGTACAGTCGGCCCATGCCCCAGCGCCTGAACCCCACTTCTGCCCTACTGCTCATCATCCCGCCGGTGCTGTGGGCCGGCAACGCCGTGCTGGGGCGCATGGTTGCCCCGCTGATCTCGCCCATGACGCTCAACCTGCTGCGCTGGCTGCTGGCCTTTGTGCTGCTGCTGCCGCTGGCGGGGGGCGTGCTCAAGCCCGGTAGCGCCCTGTGGCCCCAGTGGCGGCGCTTTACGGTGCTGGGCCTGTTCAGCATTGGCGGCTACAACGCCTTGCTGTACCTGGCACTCAATACCTCCACGCCGATCAACGTCACGCTGGTGGGCGCCAGCACGCCGGTATGGATGCTGCTCATCGGCCAGATCTTTTTTGGTCAACGCATCTCAGGCCGGCAATTGCTCGGGGCGGTGCTGTCTATCGGCGGCGTGCTGCTGGTGCTGTGCCGGGGCCAGTGGGAGGTGCTGCAAACCCTGCACCTGGTCGCCGGTGATGTGTACATTCTGCTGGCCTCAGTGGGTTGGGCATACTACAGTTGGATGCTGGCCCACCCGAGCAGCGAGTCGGCCTCGCTGCGCGCCGACTGGGCCGCCTTTTTGCTGGGGCAAATCGTGTTTGGCCTGGTCTGGTCGGCCCTGTTTGCCAGTGCCGAATGGTCGCTCACACCCGCGCACATCGACTGGGGCTGGCCGCTGGTGGGTGCCCTGCTGTTTATTGCGCTGGGGCCCGCCGTGATCGCCTACCGCTCCTGGAGCGCCGGCGTCGCCCGCGCAGGCCCCACGGTGGCGGGCTTCTTCATCAACCTGACGCCCTTGTTCACCGCCCTGCTCTCGGCCGCCTTCCTGGGCGAAGCCCCGCAACTGTTTCACGTCCTGGCCTTTGTGCTGATCGTCTCCGGCATCGTGCTTTCTTCGCGGCGGTAACGAAAATGGCTGGCGATGGTATTCCCGCATGGATCGCCACGGCCTGAAGGCCTCGCGATGACGGGATGCAGCAACGGCTTCGCGATGACGAATGGCTGTCATTGCGAGCGAAGCGCGGCAATCCATGCAGGCATGAAGTCATGGATCGCCACGGCCTGACGGCCTCGCGATGACGGGACGCAGCAACGACCTCGCGATGACGGGACGCAGCAACAGCCAATCGCTACGGGAGCACTTATGGCTTTTTGAGGAGCTTGCTGGCCTCTTCCATCGAGCCGAAGTTCTCGGTCCGGGTGAACCCCAGTTTCTTCAAGGCATCCTGGGCCACAGCAGAGCGCCGCCCGGAGCGGCAGTACAGGATCACGGTGTCGTCCTTGCCGACGTTGGCGCGGCTGATTTCCTGCCCGATGACGGAATGGTCGATGTTGATGGCACCAGGGATGTGGCCCTGGGCATATTCCTGCGGCGTGCGCACGTCGATCACCACTTCCTTGGCCTGCAGAACCAGCGCCCCCAGCGCCAGGGACAAGCACAACACAATCTTCTTCATCCGCTCTTCCTTGGAAACAATTTTGGTTTAACGCGTGGTGCGGCTTGTGCCCTAGTACACACCAGGATAGGCGCCGCCATCGATCAGCACGTTCTGGCCGGTGATGTAGGCCGCGTGCTGGCTGCACAGGAAGGCACAGGTTGCGCCAAATTCGGCCGGGTTGCCAAAGCGTTGCACGGGAATGGTCTTGCGCCGGTTGTCCATCACGGTCTCCAGCGCCTGGCCGGTGCGCTGGGCGGCGGCTTGCAGCGTGCCGCGCAGGCGGTCGGTGTTAAACGCGCCGGGCAGCAGGTTGTTGATGGTTACGCCCTTGGCCGCCAGGCTGCTGCGCGAGACGCCCGCCACAAAGCCAGTAAGGCCACTGCGCGCGCCGTTGGACAGGCCCAGGATATCGATGGGTGACTTCACCGCGCTGGAGGTGATGTTGACGATGCGGCCAAAGCCGCGCTCGGCCATGCCGTCCACCGTGGCCTGGATCAGCGCAATCGGCGTGAGCATATTGGCGTCCACCGCCTTGATCCAGGCGGCGCGGTCCCAGTCGCGAAAATCCCCCGGCGGCGGCCCACCGGCGTTGGTGACCACAATGTCAAACGCGCCGCGCAGCGCAAACACGGCAGCGCGGCCAGCCTCGGTGGTAATGTCCTGCGCGCAGGTTTCAACCACAGCGCCGGTTGCGCCCGCATGGTTTGCGCGCAGATCGGTAGCGGCTGCCTGCAGTTGCGCGTCGCCCCGGGCGACGATAAGCACGTTGACTCCCTCGCGCACCAGCGCCTGGGCACAGCCCAGCCCCAGGCCCTTGCTGGCCCCACACACCAAGGCCCATTTCCCCCGAAGTCCCAGATCCATGTTGCTGCTCCTGTCGCGTTGGTTGCTGCCAATTCCATTCGATAGGCCGATGATACGGGCTTCATGTTTTCAAAGACTCCCGCACAGCACAACCCGCTCCAGGCTTACGGAAAGAAGGTGGTCTCGGCAGAGCAGGCCGTGGCCCTGATCCGTGATGGCGACCACGTCTTCGTGGGCAGCGGTTGTGCCGCTCCACGCAGCCTGATACAGGCGCTCGAAGGCATGGCCAACCCGGCGGCCGACGTGGAACTGCTGCACTTTCTGACCGTCAAGGCGTTTGACCACAGCGCTGCCAGCGGGCGAGCCAACCCGTTGCGCCACCGCACCTTCTTTGTCGGCGTGGATATGCGCCAGGCGATTCGCGAAGGGCGCATCGAATACGTGCCGATGTCGGTCGCCCGTGTTCCCGAGATGATGGCGCTGGGGCGCATTCCGGTGGAAGTGGCGCTGATCCAGGTGTCGCCACCCGACGCGTTTGGCTACGTCAGCCTGGGCGTATCGGTGGACGTCATCCCGGCGGCGCTGTCTGCAGCGCGCCTGGTGATTGCCGAGGTCAACCCGCACATGCCGCGCACCATGGGCGGCAGCAGCCTGCACATCGACCGCATCGACCACCTGGTGCCGGTGGATACGCCCATCACCGAGATCGACCGCATGCCCGCCCAGTCCGAAAACGTGCAACGCATCGCGCGCTATATCGCCAGCATCATCGACGACGGCTCCACCCTGCAAGTGGGCTTGGGCTATGTGGCGCACGAGGTGCTGCAGTACATCACCGACCGCAAAGACCTGGGGCTGCACTGCGACGTCATCACCGACGCGATCCGGCCTCTGCTCGAGCGCGGCTGCATCACCGGCGCGCGCAAGTCCACCCACCCGCACAAGATCGTCACCAGCATGGCGCTGGGCTCGCGCGTCTTGTACGACATGCTCGACCGCAATCCGCTGTTTGACTTCCAAAGCATGGAGGCGGTGTGCAACCCCGCCACCATTGCAGCCCAGCACAAGATGGTGTCCATCGCCCAGGCGCACTCGATCGATCTCACCGGGCAGGTCTGCGTTGACCAGTTTGGTGGCGGCTTCTATAGCGGCCTGGGTGCGCAGGGCGAGTTTCTGCGCGGGGCTGCGCGCTCGGTGGGCGGCAAACCCATCATCTGCCTGACTTCCACTTCCTCGGATGGCCGCAGTTCCCGCATCCGGCCCAGCCTGGCCGAGGGCGAGAGCGCAACCATCGCCCGTACCGATGTGCACTACGTGGTAACCGAGTACGGCATCGCCTACCTGCAGGGCAAGTCAATCCGCGAGCGCGCCACGGCGCTGATTGAGCTGGCACACCCCCAGTTCCGTCACATCCTGTTTGCCCAAGCCCAGTCCATGGGTTACATCCCGCTGACGCAGACCTTGCACAACCTGCATGCCTATCCTGTGGAAGAGGAGCGAAACGTCACGCTCAAGGACGCGCGCGAGGCACTGCTACGCCCCGCGCTGGCAACGGATGCGCAAGGCATACGCGAACTGTTCCACCACCTCAGCGACGCCGATGTTTACACGCGCTTCTTCCACCATGTGCGCAGCCTCTCGGACACCGAGGTGCAGCGCCTGTGCAACGTCAATTACGAAAACGAGGTCGCCTTTGTCGCCACCGCCGGGCCGCGCGAGCAGGCGCAGATCGTTGGCCAGGCGTGTTACTTTGTCAACCCCTCGACCAACCTGGCCGACACCGCCTACATGGTGCACCCGCAGTGGCAAGGCAGCGGCCTGGGCACGGCGCTGCGCGACTGCATGGTGCAGCACGCGATGCGGCGCGGTGTGCGCGGCTTCGTCTGCGACATCCTGCCTGGCAACACGCGCATGTTGCGCCTGGCACAGTTGGGGGCGCGTGGCGCGCAGGTGGAGCGCCACAACGACTCGATCCATATCACGCAGTTGTTCTAAGCCTTAGCCACTCGCACGCGAGCGGCTGCAGACAAACACCCCGGCGAGCACCAGCGCCGTGCCCGCCACCAGCCAGGCGGTAAAGGGTTCGCCCAACAGCAGCACACCCATCGCGTTACCACTCCCTTACCCCGTCATCGCGAGGCCGAACGCCGTGGCGATCCATGGCTTCGGATTGCGTCATCGCGAGCGAAGCGTGGCGATCCATGCCTTCATGCCTGCATGGATTGCCGCGCTGCGCTCGCAATGACGGCCTGAATTGTCATGATTTATGGAAGCGTCAATAAGCTGGTAGCCAGTCAGCCGAACCTGGCGACGGATGTGGGAGCACCCCAATGCATCTACCAACTGCACGTAGCTCTGCTGAAAACCAAGCCGATGATCCTGTGCCACTGTAACCGAGGCCAAGTATTTTCTGTTGCGCGCGCTGGCCACGCGTGGCCCTGCAGTAACATCCGTGCCACGCCCACCTTTACGAGAAGCGCTCATGGCCATCACTGTTACTGTCGAGCTTGGATACGAATTTGACGTCAAGGCGTCGGCCAAAGAAGTGTTTGACGTGCTCGCCGACGTACCCCTTTCTGCCAGTCACTATCCCAAGGTCGAGCAACTGATCGATCTGGGCGATGGTGCCTACCGCTGGGAGATGGAAAAAATCGGCTTTGGCCAGGTCCACCTGCAAACCATTTATGCCTCCAAGTACGTTTCCGACCAAGCCCAGGGCACCGTTAGCTGGACCCCGGTGCCCGGGCATGGCAACGCCTTGGTGTCGGGTGGCTGGAAGATCACGCCGCACAAAAAGTCCACCAACGTGGTGCTGCGGGTGCGCGGCGACATGACGCTGCCGCTGCCCGCCCTGATGAAGATGGTGGTGGCTCCCGTGGTGGAGTCGGAATTTGAGAAAATGACCGAGCAATACATCGACAACCTGACCCAACGCTTCGGCGGAGAGGCTTAATCCAACCATGCATCGCGTTGCCATCAGCAGCACTGGCCTGTTCACCCCGCCAGAAGTCATCACCAACGAAGAACTGGTAGAAGCCTTCAACGCTTATGTCAAGCTTCAAAACACCCAACACGCAGCAGAAATCGCTGCGGGCACGCGCACCGCCCTGACCGACTCCAGCGTCGAGTTCATCGAAAAGGCCTCGGGCATCAAGCGCCGCTACGTCATGAACAAATCCGGCGTGCTCGACCCCGAGCGCATGCGCCCGCTGTTCAAGACGCGCCCGGATAGCGAAATTTCGATGATGGCCGAGATCGGTGTCAAGGCCGGCCAAGCCGCGCTCGACGCCGCAGGCAAGACCGCTGCCGATGTCGATGGCGTGATCTGCGCCGCCGCCAACATGCAGCGCCCCTACCCCGCCATGGGCGTGGAAATCCAGACCGCGCTGGGCGTGCAGGGCTATGCCTTTGACATGAACGTAGCCTGCTCGTCGGCCACGTTTGGGATTGAACTGGCGGTCAACGCCGTGCGCACCGGCAGCTCGCGCGCCGTGCTGGTCATCAGCCCGGAAATCACCTCGGCCCACCTGGCCTGGAAAGACCGCGACTGCCACTTCATTTTTGGCGATGTCTGCACCGCCGTACTGGTCGAGCGCCTGGACCTGGCACCACCCGGCGCGTTTGAGGTGCTGGGCACGCGGCTCTTGAGCACGTTTTCCAACAACATCCGCAACAACGCGGGATTCTTGTCGCGCGCCGAAGACCGCGACCCCGAAGACCGCGACCAACTCTTCCGCCAGGAAGGCCGCAAGGTGTTCAAGGAAGTCTGCCCGATGGCAGCCGACCACATTGCAGGACATTTGAAGTCGCTCGACCTGGCCCCCACCGATGTGCGCCGCTTCTGGCTGCACCAGGCCAATCTGGCCATGAACCAACTCATCGGGCGCAAACTGCTCGGCCGCGACGCCACCGCCGATGACGCGCCGGTGATCCTGGACGAGTTTGCCAACACCGCCTCGGCTGGGTCAATCATCTCCTTCCACCGCCACCACGGCGACTTCACCCCCGGCCAGGTCGGCGTGATCTGCTCGTTTGGCGCCGGCTATTCCATCGGCAGCGTCATCGTCAAAAAGCTGGCCTGAGGCTACGCGATGACGAAAGGGGCAGCCTCGCCCTGACGCAAGGCTGTCATTGCGAGCGAAGCGCGGCAATCCATGCGGGCATGAAGTCATGGATCGCCACGGCCTGACGGCCTCGCGATGACGAGGGGTAGAGGTCCTCGATGACAGATGAGGTGGTAGCAGAGATACGGGTAGGGGTTCGCGATGACCAAGCACCGTCATTGCGAGGAGCGTAGCGACGTGGCAATCCATGCGGGCATGAAGTCATGGATCGCCACTGCCTGACGGCCTCGCGATGACGATGGGTAGAGGTCCCCGATGACAGATGAGGTGGTAGCAGAGATACGGGTAGGGGTTCGCGCCGATATGCTGGGCGTTTGACAGCTGAGGCGCGGGCCCCTACCCGTATCTCTGCGGGGAGCGAAACTGTCTACCCTACGGGGAGCGCAAGTGCTTACCCTACGGGGAGCGCAAGTGCTTACCCTGCGGAGAACGCAATGGTCTAACCCGCGAGGAGCGCAAGGCTCTAACCGAGTCCGCGTTTGAGGCGGATCTCCTCGATCTTGAACGTGCCCAGCGATACGGTCTTGGCGGTGTTGAGTTCGCGCTTGAAACCTGCGAGTTCGTGAAAGCGCAAGGCGCGCTCGCTGGCCAGGGGCAGCCAGATGCTCACATGCGTGCAGCCTTCTTCCTGCAGCCCTTCGCGCGCCGCGTCCCACAGGGTCAGGCCCACACCCTTGCCCCAGTACGATGGGGCCACATAGAGCGCCCAGATCTCGCCCATGGTGGGCGGCGTGCCCTTGTCGCGTGAGCGGTCAAAGCCGACAAAGCCGATCACCTTGTCTTCGTCCAGTGCCACATAGACCTGGGGCTCGCTGTAGGTAATGGCTTCGCGCCAGAAGGTCAGGCGCTTCTCCACCGGGGGCAGCGGCATGGAGCGGTTGGATAACAAGGACTTGAACGTCTCCTGGGCTGTGCTGTTGTGCAATTCCGCGATCGCCTTGGCGTCGCGCAAGGTCGCCGGTCGGACCTTGATGGAAGTCGTGCTGGACATGTCTGGACGTAACCTGAAACGGGAACTTTTGTTGACAGGCCCCGATTGTCGCCGCAAATCCAAGACACGCAATACACCGCTCGGGACAGCGCTTACGCAATCCACGTCATCTATTGACGCTTCCATCAGTCAATTCAGATCGTCTTTGCGAGTCCCTGTGCTGGGCGAACGAAACTGCATAAGGGCCATGAACCTGTGATTTGTCACTGCGAGGAGCGAAGCGACGCGGCAGTCCATGCAGCCCAAGCCATGGATCGCCACGGCCTACGGCCTCGCGATGACGGCTGCGTGTGTCGTGAATTCCGAAACGGTCAATAGGGTGAACACCGATGCGCTTGAAGTGCATCCGATCAAGAATCACAGACCGACTTCCAACGGAGACAACCATGAGCGAAACCATCCAGGTCAGCGCGTCCGATCTGCCTATGCAATGCCTGCTGCGTTGGGAGCGCGAGCGCGCTGACAAGGTGTACCTGACGCAGCCCCTGGGCGGCGGCGCTGTGCAGGACATTACCTGGGCCCAGGCTGCCGACCAGGTGCGGCGCATGGCGCATTGGCTCAGCGCCCAGGGCTGGCCTGCAGGCAGCCGCGTGGCGGTGCTGGGCAAGAACAGCGCGCACTGGATTCTGGCCGACCTGGCCATTGGCATGGCCGGGCATGTGTCGGTGCCGATCTACCCCACCTTCAACGCCGAGGCGCTGTCCTACATCCTGGAGCACTCCGAATCCAGGGCCTGCTTTGTCGGCAAGATGGACGACACCAGCAACCTGCACAGTGGCGTGCCCAAAGACTTTCTGCTGATTGCGCTGCCACTGGCCCCTGCGCTGGGCGCGCCCACATGGAACGACCTGGTAGCCCAGACCACAGCTTTGCGCGAGCTGCCCGCCACCGACATCAACGCGGTGTCCACCATCATCTATACCTCGGGCACCACCGGCAAACCCAAGGGCGTGGTCCACACCTACCGCAGCATGGCCTGGGGCGTGACCAGCGCCACGCGGCGCGTGCGCATGGACACCCGCGACCGCTTCATCTCCTACCTGCCGCTGGCGCACGTGGCCGAGCGCATGCTGATTGAGCAGGCCTCGCTGCGCTATGGCGGCCACGTGTTTTTTGCCGAGGCACTCGACACCTTTGTGCAAGACCTGCAGCGCGCGCGGCCCACCATCTTTTTCTCGGTGCCGCGCCTGTGGGTGAAGTTCCAGCACGGCGTGCATTCCAAGATGCCCGCCGAAAAGCTGGCGCGCCTGATGCGCCTGCCGCTGATTGGCCGCCTGGTGCGGCGCAAGATTCTCAAGGGCCTGGGGCTGGACCAGTGCCGCCTGGCCGCCGGGGGCGCAGCGCCCATGCCGCACGATGTGCTGCACTGGTACCGCGAACTCGGGCTGGACCTGATTGAGGTCTATGGCATGACCGAGAACTCGGGCATCTCGCACTCCACGCTGCCGGGCTCACTCAGTGCGGGGTCGGTCGGCCTGCCCTACGACGAAGTGCAAAGCCGCATCGACCCCGAGAGCGGCGAAATCCAGATGCGCAGCGCTGCGCTGATGCAGGGCTACTACCGCGACCCGGAGCAGACCGCGCAAACCTTCACCGCCGACGGCTGGCTGCGCACCGGCGACAAGGGCCATATCAATGCCCAGGGCTACCTGCACATCACCGGCCGCGTGAAGGATATTTTCAAGACCAGCAAGGGCAAGTACGTGGCGCCCGCGCCGATTGAAGACCTGCTGATCATGCACCCCGACGTGGAGGCCTGTACCGTTACCGGCGCACACCTGACGCAGCCGCTGGGGCTGGTGATGCTGTCGCAGGACGCGGCCACGCGCAGCCAGTCAGCGCACGACAAGGAGGCGCTGACCGCATCGCTGCAGGAGCACCTCAAAACCGTCAACGCCCAGCTTGAAGCCCACGAGCGGCTCGACTGCCTGGCGGTGGTCACCGACACCTGGACGCCGGAAAACGGCTTTGTGACGCCCACCCTCAAGGTCAAACGCCACCGCATCGAGCAAGCCTACGCGCCGCACTACGGCGCGTGGCTCGCCCAGCGCGCGCCGGTGGTATGGGTAGACCGGTTATAGTTGGCCGCACCCACTCTGCGCCGGGTAGCCAGGTGACCCGCCAACGAATCCATGAAGAGGCTGCTGCGCCGCCGCAAATCTGAAATCGCACTGCGTTCCGCCCCGGCGCTGGCAGCGCGCGCCGCAGCGCCGGATGCACTCTCGGCCCTGCAGGGCTATGCACCCGCGCAGATGATTGAAGACCTGCGCAAATACCAGGCCGAACTCGAAATCCAGAACCGCGCCCTGCGCTACAGCCAGCAGGAAGCCGAAGGTGCATCCGAGCGTTTTGTCACCCTGTTTTCCAACGTACCGCTGGCGCTGATGGTGGTCGATGAGAACGCCTTGGTGCTGGCCAGCAACGCCATGGCACTGCGCCTGCTGCAGCCGCTGGAGAACGACCCGCCGCTGAACTTCCTGTTCCCCTTTGTCAGTGCCCGCCACCTAGATGCGGTAACCAACGCGTTTGTGGCCGCGCGCACTGAGGGCACCAAAGAGGTCAGCGAAGTGGTGTTTCTGGCGGGCTCGCAGGGCACATTCACCGGCGACCTGCACATTGCCCGGATTGAAAACCCCCAGGACGAACTGGCGCACTTCATCTGCGCCATCGTCGATCAGGCGCCGCTGCTGGCGCAACGCCACGCCTTGCAAGAAAGCGCCGTGGTGCTCAACCAGCGCAACCAGGACTTGCTGCTGAGCGAAAACCGCATGGCGGCCATCATCAACTCTTCGCTCGACGCCATCATCTGCACCGACGAGCACAACCACATCACGGTCTTCAACCCGGCGGCCACGGCGTTGTTTGGCTGCCCGGCAGACGAGGCTTTGGGCAGCCCATTGGGGCGCTTTCTGCCCGACGTGGAAGTGGCCCTGCAAACCAGCCAGGGATCTGCGCAGGCGGTGCTGGGCGAGTTTCAGGCCAAAACGCTGCAGGGCAAGGGCATCTTTGTGGAGGTGAGCGTGGCGCGCGAGCGCCGGCGCGAGCGCTCGGCCACGCAAGCGCCCAGCACCACCATCTTTGCCCGCGACCTGACGGCGCGCAAGCAGGCCGAGACGCAACGCCTGGCGCTGGAGACGCAGTTGCGCGAGTCGCAAAAGATGCAAGCCATGGGCACCATGGCCGGCGGCATCGCGCACGATTTCAACAACATCCTGAGTGCCATCCTGGGCAATGTCGATCTGGCCAAGCAGGACCTCGCCCACGCCTCACCGGCACTGACCAGCCTGCAGGAGATTGACAAGGCCGGTCGGCGCGCGCGCGACCTGGTGCGCCAGATCCTGACCTTCAGCCGCAACGAAGCACCCAAGCGCATAGCGATGCACCTGGGCGAAGTGGTGCACGAAACTGCGCGCCTGGCCAAGGTCACGCTGCCGCCGTCGGTGGAGTTGCAAGTGATCATCTGTGATGACCAGTTGGCCGTGCTGGCCGATGCCACCCAGGTCGAGCAGGCGCTGCTCAACCTGTGCACCAATGCGATTCTGGCTATCGGCATGCGCAAAGGCGTGGTGCGGATTGAGCTCGCCAGCGGCGACGTCGGTGCAGCGTTGGCCGGGCGCATTGGCTTGCGTGCGGCGCGCTACGTCACGCTCACCGTCAGCGACAACGGTGCGGGCATTGCCCCCGACACCTTGACCCGCATCTTTGAGCCGTTTTTCACCACGCGCCAGGTCGGCCAGGGCACGGGCCTTGGCCTGTCGGTGGTGCACGGCATCATGCAGACGCACCAGGGCGCAGTCAACGTGCAAAGCACGCCCGGTGTGGGCAGTGTCTTTACCCTGTACTTCCCACCGACCGAGGAAGCAGCGCAGGCCGCTGCAGCAGAGAACGCACCCACTCCCATGGTGGACGGCAAGGGGCGGCGCGTGATGTACGTGGACGACGACCAGGCACTGGTGTTTCTGGTTGATCGCGTGCTCAAGCGCAAGGGCTTTGCCGTCACCACCTTCACCAACCCGCAGGAGGCACGCGCCGCGCTGCAGGAACACCCGGCCGACTTTGACCTGCTGGTGACCGACTACAACATGCCGGGCTACAGCGGCCTGGACTTGCTGCGCGACGCCAAGGCGATCCGCGCCGACCTGCCGGTGGCGCTGGCCTCGGGCTACGTGACGCCCGAGTTGGAGCGCAGCGCCCGCTCCGCCGGGGCCGATGCGCTGATCTACAAGCCCAACGACGTCAACGAACTGTGCGAAACGGTGCAGCGCCTGGTCAGCCGCGACGATGAGCAGTGAGGCCAGCCGCGCGAACGCGCGCATCGACGTGGTGTACGTTGATGAAACGCTGGTGGTGCTCAACAAGCCGCCCGAACTGCTGGCCGTTCCCGGGCGCGGGCCCGACAAGCAGGACTGCCTGAGCGCGCGTGTGCAAGCGCAGTTTGCCGACGCGCTGGTGGTGCACCGCCTGGACATGTCCACCTCGGGCCTGATCGTGATGGCGCGCGGTGCCGCCGCGCAGCGCGCCCTGAGTGCGGCCTTTGCCCAGCGCCAGGTACACAAGGCGTATGGGGCCGAGGTCGATGGCTTGGTGCAGTGCCCCGCGCAGGGCTGGCGCAGCATTGAATTGCCGATTGCGCTGGACTGGCCGCAACGCCCACGGCGCGTGGTGGCAGCCGAGGGGGGCCAGCCCAGCACCACGCGCTTGCGCCTGCAGAGCTACGACGCCACGCGCAACACCAGCCGCGTGGAATTGGAGCCGCTCACTGGCCGCACGCACCAGTTGCGCGTGCACCTGCAAGCCATTGGCCACCCGATCCTGGGCGACGCGCTCTACGCCCCGGCGGAAGTGCAGGCACGCGCCACGCGACTGCTGCTACACGCCTGTGCGCTCGGCTTTGCCCACCCGCTGGACGGACGCGATCTGCACTTCACCTGCGCGCCGGATTTCTGAGCACGCAGGTACTGCAACCTTGGCGTCAGCACCGCAGCGCGCCCAGCACCTAAAATGGGCGTGTGACTAGCAGCATCAACGCAGATCTTCATTGCCACTCGGTGGTTTCAGACGGCACCCTCACGCCCGAGGAACTGGCTGAGCGCGCCAGCGCCAACGGGGTGCAGATCTGGGCGCTGACCGACCACGACGAAGTTTCGGGCCAGGCGCGCGCCGCCACTGCGGCCAAGGCGCATGGCATGGGCTACCTCACCGGCACCGAAATCTCGGTCAGCTTTGCCGGCCAGACGGTGCACATCGTCGGCCTGGGGTTTGACCCCGAAAACGCCGCCCTGCGCCAGGGCCTGCGCCAGACTCGGGGCGGGCGCGGGCAGCGTGCCATGGAAATGTCGGAGCAACTCGCACGCGTGGGCATCCGTGGCGCATATGAAGGCGCACTCAAGTTCGTGGGCAACCCGGAGCTGATTTCGCGCACCCACTTCGCCCGCTTTCTGGTGGAAAGCGGCGTGTGCCGCGAAACCAATGAGGTGTTCCGCAAGTTCCTGACCGAAGGCAAGCCCGGCTATGTGCCGCACCGCTGGGCTTCGCTGCGCGACGCCGTCACCTGGATTACCGGTGCGGGTGGCATGGCCGTAATTGCGCACCCGGCGCGCTACAAGTTCTCACCCAACGAAGAGTTCGCCTTGTTCAGCGAATTCAAGGCCCACGGCGGCCTGGGCGTGGAAGTGGTCACCGGCAGCCACTCGGCAGCCGAGTACCTCACCTATGCCGACACGGCGCGCGAATTCGGCCTGGCGGCCTCGCGCGGCAGTGACTTCCATAGCCCCAACGAGAGCCACACCGAGCTCGGCACCCTGCCCCCACTGCCGCAGAACCTGGTGCCCGTGTGGGACACACTGGCTTCGCGTATTCAATAGCATGGCGGCATGGCACAGTACTTTGAGGTTCACCCCGACAACCCCCAGGTTCGCCTCTTGAAGCAGGCCGTGGCGCTGCTGGACAAGGGCGGCGTTCTGGCCGTGCCCACCGACTCGAGCTACGCGCTGGTGTGCCACCTTGACGACAAGGCCGCTGCCGACAGCCTGCGCCGCATTCGCGGCATTGACGACAAGCACCACCTCACCCTGCTTTGCCGCGACCTGAGCGAGCTGGCCAACTACGCCCGCGTGGACAACCGCCAGTACCGGCTGCTCAAGTCCGCCACGCCCGGCCCCTTCACCTTTATTCTGGAAGCCAGCAAGGAAGTGCCCCGGCGCTTGAGCCACCCCTCGCGCAAGACCATCGGGCTGCGCCTGCCCGAGCACAAGACGCTGCAAGCGCTGCTGGAACTGCACGGGGCGCCGTTTCTGGCCACCACCCTGATCGCGCCGGGCGAAACCGAGCCGATGAACGACCCGCAGGAAATCCGCGACCGCTTCGAGCACCAGGTGGCGGCTGTAGTGGATGCCGGTGCCTGCGCCCAGGAGCCCACCACCATCGTGGACCTGACCGATCCCGAGCCCCAGGTGCTGCGCCAGGGGCGCGGCGAGCTGTCGCGGCTCGGTCTGTAAAAACTTCTGCCGCTGCAGTCTGAGACAATCGGGCCCGTGGACCTAGCCCTTCTGATTCAAACCATTGCCCTGTACGCCTTGCCGGTGATCTTTGCGATCACCGTGCACGAGGCCGCGCACGGCTATGCAGCACGCCATTTTGGCGACAACACCGCCTGGATGCTGGGGCGCGTTTCGCTCAACCCGTTCAAGCACATCGACCTGTTTGGCACCATCGTGCTGCCGCTGTTGCTGATTGCCTTGTCCAGCCCGATCCTGTTCGGTGCGGCCAAGCCGGTGCCGGTGCGCTTTGACAAGCTGCGCAACCCCAAGCGCGACATGGTCTGGGTGGCGCTGGCTGGCCCTGCTGCCAACCTGGCCCAGGCGCTGGCCTGGGGTGCGCTGCTGTACCTGCTGCAGATGCTGGGCGTGACTGAGCCGTTCTTTTTGAAGATGTGCCAAGGCGGCGTGAGCGTCAACGTGGCGCTATTTGCCTTCAACCTGTTTCCGCTGCCGCCGCTTGATGGCGGACGCATCCTGGTGGGGCTGCTGCCCTACCGCCAGGCTTATCTGGTGTCGCGCATCGAGCCGTGGGGATTTTTTATCACCATGGCGCTGGTCATCAGCAACGTCGTCAACGGCCTGTGGATGCAGCCGGTGATGGCGCTCACCTACGGCCTGCTGGACCTGGTGCTGACCCCACTGGCCATGCTGGCCCATTAATTTTCTGACGCTTTATCCATGACTCCCGTTCGCTTTCTTACCGGCATCACCACGTCGGGCACCCCCCACCTTGGCAACTACGTCGGCTCGATCCGCCCCTCGGTACGCGCCAGCTTCCAGCCCGGCGTGGAGAGCTTTTACTTTCTGGCCGACTACCACGCGCTGATCAAGACCGATGAGCCCGCGCGCATCCAGCGTTCGACGCTGGAAATTGCCGCAAGCTGGTTGGCCGCGGGACTGGACCCCGAGCGCGTGGTCTTTTACCGCCAATCCGACATCCCCGAGATTCCCGAACTCACCTGGTTCCTGACCTGCGTCACCGGCAAGGGCGTGCTCAACCGCGCCCACGCCTACAAGGCCGCCGTCGACAAGAATCTGGCCGCCGCGCAAGAGCCCGATAGCGACGTCAACATGGGCCTGTTCATGTACCCGCTGCTGATGGGGGCCGACATTCTGATGTTCAACGCCCACCAGGTACCGGTGGGGCGCGACCAGGTGCAGCACATCGAGATGGCGCGCGACATGGCGCACAGTTTCAACCACCGCTACGGCAACCACTTTGTGCCGCCGCAGGCTGCCATCGAGGAGTCGGTGGCCACCCTGCCGGGGCTGGACGGGCGCAAGATGAGCAAGAGCTACGACAACGCCATCCCGCTGTTTGCCTCGCGCGCGCAACTGCAAAAGCTCATCGCCGGCATCGTTACCGACTCGCGCCTGCCGGGCGAACCCAAAGACACCGAGGGCTCGGCCCTGTTCCAGATTTACCAGGCTTTTGCCAGCGCCGAAGAAACCCAGGCACTCGCAAAGGCTTACGCCGACGGCATTGCCTGGGGCGACGCCAAGCAGATGCTGCTTGAGCGCATTGACCGCGAGATCGCGCCCATGCGCGCACGCTACCAGGCGCTGATCGACAACCCCGCGCAGATCGAAACCATCCTGCACGCCGGAGCCGCCAAGGCACGCGCCATTGCCACGCCGTTCATGGCTACCCTGCGCCACGCCGTCGGCCTGCGCCCCCTGCAAGCCGTGGCCGCGCCCAAGGAAAGCAAGGCCAGCAAGGCCGTCGGCCCCACATTCAAACAGTACCGCGAAAAAGACGGCAAGTTCTACTTCAAGCTGGCCGACACCTCCGGCAAGACCCTGCTGCAAAGCCGAGACTTTGACAACCCCAAAACCGCCGCCCAATGCATTGCCCAATTGCAAGAAAAAGGCGCTGCGGCTCTGACCGATTTGCAAGCCCAGCTCGAACCTTTTGCCGACGACGCGCAAGCAGTGGCAGCCGGTGTCGCGCTTGCCGAGTTGGTGGCGGCGCGACTGCAAGCGCAGTAGCACCGCCAGGCTGGCGGCCACGGCCGCAGCCCTGCACTAAAGAGGCGCGCAGGGCCGTGCCGCTACACTGCCTCAGGCACCATTTCAATTGCGCCGCAGGGACATTCAGCGGAGCAGACGCCGCAGCCTTTGCAGTAGTCGTAGTTGAACTTGAAACGGTTGCCGGGGCCGAGCTTGATGACAGCGTTGTCGGGGCAGACGCCGTAGCAGTTGTCGCACTCGAAGCAGTTGCCGCAGCTCAGGCAGCGGCGTGCTTCAAACAGCGCGTTGTCTTCGGTCAGGCCGCCTTGCACTTCGTCAAAGCTGCTGGTGCGCCGGGCGATTTCGAGCTGCGGGCGCACGGTCTTGGGCGCGTCGCTGTAGTACCAGGGGTTGAGCCGCTCAAACGTGGCCAGCGTGTGCTTGGGCGCGCTCACCTGTTCCTTGCCGGTAAGCCAGGCGTCGATGTTGCGCGCAGCCTTCTTGCCGTGGCCCACTGCGACGGTAACGTTGCGGTCGGCGGGCACCATGTCACCCCCGGCAAAGATGCCGGCGTGGCCGGTCATCATGGTCAGCGGATCGACCTGCACCACGCCGTCCTTGACCACCAGACCGGGCACGCCGTCGAGCAGCGACAAGTCCACGTCCTGCCCCAGCGCCAGCACCAGGGAGTCGGCCTCCAGGGTTTCAAACTCGCCGGTGGGTTGCGGGTTGCCCTTGGCGTCGAGCTCCATCTTCTCGATGGTGAGCGCGCCTTCGTTGGCCTGTTTGATGGTGGAGAGCCATTTGACCATCACGCCTTCTTGCAGCGCCTCTTCCAACTCGAAGTCGTGCGCAGGCATCTTCTCACGCGTGCGCCGGTAGACGATGATGGCTTCAGTGGCACCCAGCCGCTTGGCCGTGCGCGCCACGTCAAAGGCGGTGTTGCCGCCGCCATAAACCACCACGCGCCGCCCGAGCATGGGCTTTTCTTCGCCCTCCATCGAGCGCAGCACCGCCACCGCGTCGAGAATGCGCGTGGAGTCCTTGGCCGGAATGTAGGCACGCTTCGCAATGTGTGCGCCAACGGCCAGAAAGGCAGCGTCAAAATGCTCGGCCTGCATGGTCTCGACCACGTTGCTGACCTTGGTGGACAACTCCACCGTCACGCCCATGTCGACAATGCGCTGCATTTCGGCGTCGAGCACGTCGCGCGGCAAGCGGTATTGCGGAATGCCAAAGCGCATCATGCCGCCCATGAGCGGACCCGCCTCCTTGACCGTCACGTTGTGACCCAGGCGGCGCAGTTGGTAGGCTGCCGACATGCCCGAAGGCCCGGCCCCCACCACCAGCACGCGCTTGCCGGTTTCTTTTTCGGGCGCGGCAAAGCGCCAGGCTTTCTTGATGGCTTCGTCGCCCAAAAAGCGCTCGACCGAATTGATGCCTACGGCAGCATCGAGCTTGCCACGGTTGCAAGCGCCTTCGCACGAGTGGTAGCACACCCGCCCCATGGTGGCAGGGAAGGGGTTGTTCTGCGTGAGGTGGCGCCAGGCGGTTTCGTAGTTGCCGCTTTCGGCATGGAACAACCAGCCCTGGATGTCTTCGCCCGCCGGGCACTTGGCATTGCACGGCGGCAGCCGGTCCACATACACCGGGCGCTCGGTGCGCCAGGAGCCGGTCTTGTTGGCCAGCGACGAACCCGGGTCGAGGGTAATGGCAAAAGGTTTTTGCATGCTCATGCTGCTATCTCCTCATCGAGCAACTTGAAGCGGCGGATGTTGCGGTCTGCATCGGCCTGGATCTTGGCAATGGTTGCAGCATCACCGGCGCCACTGAACAAATGGGCAAAGCGTTTTTGCGGCTTGAGGTAGTCCTGTACCGGAACGCGCGAGCGGATCTTGGTGACTGCGGTCACCTCGCCGTTCTCGGCCTCAAACACCGGGAAGATGCCGGTCTCGCGCGCCAGCCGTGCCAGACGGATGGTGTCGTGGCTGGCCGCGCCCCAGCCCAGCGGGCAAGGCACCAGCACGTGCAGGTAGCGCGCCCCGCGCACGCTCATGGCCTTTTCGACCTTGGCTTCGAGGTCGCGCAAATCGGCCACCGTGGCCGTGGCCACGTAGGGGATTTCGTGCGCCATGGCGATTAGCGGAACATTCTTGCCCTGGCCAAAAGTAGCACCGGGGTTGGGGCCCACGGCCATGGTGGTGGCGGTGCGGGCCGCACCCGGCGTGGCCGAACTGCGCTGCACACCGGTGTTCATGTAGGCCTCGTTGTCGTAGCAGATGTAGAGCACGTCGTCGTTGCGCTCGAACATTCCCGACAGGCAGCCAAAGCCGATGTCGGTGGTGCCGCCGTCGCCGCCCTGGGCGATCACGCGCACATCGTGCTTGCCCTTGACCTTGAGCGCTGCCGCAATGCCCGTGCCCACGGCCGCGGCGTTGCCAAACAGCGAGTGGATCCAGGGCAACTGCCACGAGGTTTCGGGGTACGGTGTGGAAAACACCTCCAGGCAGCCGGTGGCATTGGCGGCAATGAGCTTGCCGTCGGTGGCGCGCATGGCGGCGTCCACGGCGTAGCGTGCGCCCAGCGCCTCGCCGCAGCCCTGGCAGGCGCGGTGGCCCGAATTGAGCGAGTTGCTGCGCTCGGTAGAAGCCTGCAAACTGCGCTGTTCAGGCGCGAGCAGGCGATTGCCCACGGTAAACGTACCGGTTTGGTAGAACTTGATTGGAGTTGCCATTTCAGTGCACCTTTGACGCAACCGCGCCCACGTCCCGCAACAGATTTTCAGCAATCGGACCGCTGCGCCGCATGGCGGCTTCGCGTTCGAGTTGGCGATTGACGATGCGCCAATCGAGGTCCAGGAAGGTCAGCGGTTCGAGCGTACCCGCCTCGGCCTGCGCGAACGTGCGCGCCAGCGATGTCTTGGTGATGGCGCGTCCGCCCAAACCGGCAATCACGGTATAGCCATGCAGATTGAGGCCCGACATGGCCATGCGCACGTCGGTAGAAACCACGCCGCCAATGCCCACCGAGAAACTTTTCTCCAGCACTACCACACGCTTGGCCCCTTGCAGGACGGCGCGCACGGCGGCCAATGGGAACGGGCGGAACGACTGGATGCCCAGCACGCCAATCTTCATGCCGCCCAGGCGCAGGTCATCGACTGTGTCCTTGATCGTGCCCAGTACCGAGCCCAGCGCTACGACGATGGTTTCGGCATCCTCACAACGGTAGCTGCGCACCAAGCCGCCCGAGTTGCGGCCAAAGCGCTCGGCAAACTCATGCGCAATTTGCGGAATGCGCTCCAGCGCCATGGTCTGCTTGGCGTGTGCCAGATAGCGCACTTCCATAAAGGCTTCGGGCCCCACCATGGCGCCGATGGACACCGGATCGGTGGGGTCGAGCACCTGGCGCGGCTCGTAGGCGGGCAAGAACGCGTCCACATCGGCCTGCGAGGGCATGTCCACACGCTCGTAGGCGTGCGTGAGGATGAAGCCGTCCATGCACACCATCACCGGCATCGAGAGTTCTTCGCCCAGCTTGAACGCCTGGATGTGCAGGTCGAGCGCTTCCTGGTTGGTTTCGGCAAACAGTTGCAGCCAGCCACAGTCGCGCTGGCTCATGGAGTCGCTGTGGTCGTTCCAGATGTTGATCGGCGCTCCGATGGCCCGGTTGGCCACCGTCATCACAATGGGCAGGCCCAGGCCGGACGCGTTGAACACCGCCTCGGCCATGAACAGCAAGCCCTGGCTGGCGGTGGCGGTGTAGGTGCGCGCACCTGCGGCCGAAGAGCCAATCGCCACGCTCATGGCGGCAAACTCGCTCTCGACGTTGATGAACTCGCACGGGCTTAAAGTGCCATCCTTGACCAGTTCGCCCAGACCTTCAACGATGTGGGTTTGCGGAGAAATGGGGTAGGCACAAATCACTTCGGGACGGCACAGGGCCACCGATTCGGCTACGGCGTGGGAACCTTCAATCTGCTTGAGCATGGGTCAGCTCCAACAATTCGTTTTTGACAAACTCGAACGCTTCTGCGGCCGCAGCCACATTGCCTTCGGCCACTTTGCCGCTGAACTTGTCGCGAATGGCGTGCGCCACCGCGTCCAGCGTAATCAAACCAGACAACGCCGCAAAGCCACCAAGCAGCACCGCGTTGGGTAGCGGGCGGCCCAGATGCTTGAGCGCGATCTCGGTTGCGGGCACCGTAGCCAGGCGCTCTTTGCGGTAGCGGCTGGTGATGTCGGACAAGCCCAGATCATCGAAAGTGCGCTTGGTGTTGATGAGCACGTAACCATCGGGTTGCAGGCCCTGGAATACGTCCACCTGGTAGAGCAGCGTGGGGTCTTGCACGATCAGCACGTCGGGCGCGAGAATGGGCTCGCGCAAGCGGATCTCGCGGTCATCGATTCGGCAAAACGCCACCACCGGTGCACCGGTTCGCTCCGAACCGAAGCTGGGAAAAGCCTGCGCGTGGCGGCCTTGCTCAAAGGCGGCGATCGACAGCATTTCTGCTGCCGTGACCACGCCTTGGCCCCCGCGTCCATGTATCCGTATTTGCAGCATTGAATGCCTCCTTCTTCTTGTGACGATGGCGCGATTCTTCGCCTTCCATGCCCCAAAGTATTGATTTGGCTCAACCTGTGATCACAAGACGAATTGCGTTTTTGCATTATGAAATGTCAAGAAGGCCTCAAATACCCAGCCGTGCCAGCGCAGCCGCTACCATGGAGTCCCCATGGAAAACGTGCAAACCCTGAACGTCACCACCCCCGACGCACATCGGTTCGAGGCCAAGCTTTTTTGCCTGCCCGACGAGCGCGCGCCGGTAATGATCTTTCTCTCGGCGCTAGGCACCCCAGCGCGCGTGTACGGCCGCTTCGCGCGCGAGATGAACCTGCACGGCGTGCAGGTGTGCGCCCCCGACTGGCGCGGCATCGGCAGCAGTTCGGTGCGTGCCGGGCGCACCAGCGACTTTGGCTATCAGCACCTGATCGAACTGGATCTGGTGGCGCTGATTGCTGCCGTGCGCGAGCGGCTACCGCACGCGCCGCTCTGGCTGGGCGGCCATAGTCTGGGCGGCCAACTTGCACTGCTAGGCGCTGCGCGCGACCCCGACGGCATTGCCGGCGTGGTGCTGATTGCCAGTGGCAGCGTGCACCACCCTTGCTACAGCGGAAAGCTGCGCTGGGCAGTGCGCTCGCTTGCGTGGATGTCTTCCGTTACCGGGCCGCTGCTGGGCTATTTTCCGGGCGCTCGCGTGGGCTTTGGCGGGCGCGAAGCGGCCGGCCTGATGCGCGACTGGAGCCACGTGGCGCGCACCGGCGAGTACCGCATCGAGAAGTCTGCCGTGGTGTACCAGCAGCGCATGCGCGCGCTCAAGCTTCCCATCCTGGCGCTGAGCTTTGCCGCCGACTACTGGTCGCCCCACGCAGCGGCCCAGTCATTACTGAAGAAATTTAGCGCCAGTACCCCCGTGCACTGCCACTGGGACCACACCCGCACCGCTGGTGTGACGGTGGACCACTACAACTGGCTCAAGCAGCCGGCGCTGGTGGCCCCGGCCGTGGCGCGCTACATCCGCGACCTGCAGCCGCCACCTGCGTAGCGGGTCTGGCGTCAACCGTGACAGGCCACCCCAACAGGTTGCACAGCACACCGCCCCGATCAAATGCCTTGAACCGTCGCCACGCAATTGCGCCCTTGGCGCTTAGCAACGTAAACTGCGTCGTCCGCGAGCTTCAGCAAATCATCAAACGATGCCATGTGTTGCACGCGCTCGGCCACGCCCACACTCACACTGCCCTGCCAAACGCCTACGCCTGCCGACACGCAGAGTTCTGCCACTTCGCGGCGCAGCTTTTCTGCGGTGGTCATCGCGCCCGCCAATGATGTGTGGTCGCAGAGAATCAAAAATTCGTCCCCGCCTAGGCGGCAGACAATGTCGTCGTTGCGAACCGAGTTTCGCAGGCGGCGTGCCAACTGGCGCAGAACTTCATCGCCTGCTTCGTGACCATGACCGTCGTTGATGGCCTTGAATCCATCGGCGTCAATCACCATGCAAGCCAAGGGGTTGTTGTTTTTGAGTGCCTGTTGCCACAGTTGATCCAGACAACGCAGGGCATGACGGCGATTGGGCAAACCAGTGAGCACGTCTGTCAATGCCATGGTTTCGAGCTGATGGTTCAAATCGACAAGCTCACTGGTACGGTCGGCCACTCTGGCTTCGAGTGTCTGGTTGAGTTCCAGCAATGCCCGGTTGCTCTCCGAGACCTGATTGAACAGCGCAGACATGGACTGCAGCAGCATCTTGGTCGCCGGGTCCCGACCCTCATGGGTTGACAGATACGCAGCATGCTGCGACTTGCCTTGCTCGACGGCGGCAAGCAGCAGTGCCATGGCTTGATCGGTGCCCAGAATGTGATACGCCAGCCAGTTGGTCAAATACGCCAACAAACGCGTAGCGCCTTCGCGCTCACCGAACTCGGTTGCGTCGTGCATGCGTATCACGGCCTGCAGGAACTTGGCATGCTCCTCCTGGTGATGCTTGACATGGCGCCCATCGACGCCCCTGGCAAGCATCATCGCCTCTTCTTCCTGGAAGTGGCTTTTTGAATAGGCCGCAAGTTCGCCAAAAACGCGATCCTGCTCTTGCCGTGTGCTGGCGTCGGCTTGCATCAACACCTCACCAAAACGGTTCATGATGTTGACCAGTTCGTGGTGTTGTTCATCCACCTTCGTCACGCCAGTGACAAAGCATTGCTGCCATTGAAACGCATCCATTGCCTAATCCTTGCGAGAAACGGGTACCGCAACAGCATTATGGGTGTTGTTGTCAACGTTTGACAGAAGCGAGTCTCTGGCAACCTCGAGGTCAGGTAGGTCCCGTCAGCAATCAGGGGCTGCGCACCGTCTCCGTGAATCGCCTTCTCCAACGAAAGCTCTTATGTCCGATTTGATTCACGCGGCTTGCCTAGCGTTGTGATGCTGCCCCTTGGCTGCCGCGACGAGGTAAACGACTGGCTGGTAAATGTGAAGAATGGGGCACCGAGTTTCCCCGGTGCCCCAAGATTTCCGAAGTGCAAGGTTATTACTTGGCGGGTGCGTCAGCGGGCTTTGCAACCGCAGCCTTCTTGGCATGCACCTTTTTCGCCTTTGCTGGCGTTGAGGCAACGGCTGCGGGCGCCGGAGCTGCCACTGGCGTCACGGAGGTCGTGGCGGGTGCAGCAAATTTCGCCGGCACAGCAGGAGCTTGCGCGAAGGACACGGCAGCCACGCCAGTCAACACGGTGGCAGCGATCAGGGTCTTGATATTCAACATGGTTAACTCACTCATAAAACGAAGATCGCAGTAGCTCCGACCTTCATAAGCGAGCCAGAAGTTCTTTCGGGCTTGCACCTAAAACGCCATGCATGTGCAGGCGTTGACGGCTTCACACTTGTTTACTTTGGGGCGCTGTGGCTGCTGCGCAATTCGCGCTTGAGCAATTTGCCGCTAGGGTTCTTGGGCAGTGTGTCGGCAAAAATCACACGCTTGGGACTTTTGAAGCCCGCCAAGTGGGTGCTGCAATACGCCATCACATCTTCCTCGCTCAGCACCTGGCCACTCTTGAGCACAATGACCGCTGTCACTGCTTCCACCCAGCGCGGGTCCGGCAAGCCGATGACGGCTACTTCACTGACCTGCGGCATACGGTAGATCATTTCTTCCACTTCGCGGCTGGCGACGTTCTCGCCGCCAGACTTGATCATGTCCTTCTTGCGGTCGACCACCGTGATAAAGCCTTCGGCGTCAATCGTTCCCAAGTCTCCGCTGTGAAACCAGTCGCCTTCAAACGTAGCGCGTGACTTCTCATCGTCATGAAAGTACCCCAGCATCAAATGCGGAGACCGATGCACGATCTCGCCTGTCTCCCCCACGCTGACGTCCTGCATATCGTCGTTTACGACGCGTGTTTCCACATTCAGCACAGCGCGGCCACAGGAACCGGGCCTGCGCAGTTGATCGTCGGGCCCAAGCATTGTCGCCAGCGGCGCAATTTCGGTCTGGCCGTAAAGGTTCCACAGCCGCACCTTGGGCAGTCGCGTGGTCAACTCCTTCAAGACCTCCACCGGCATGATGGACGCTCCGTAGTAGCCTTTGACCAGGCAAGCGATTCGGTCGGCATCAAAGGCCGACGAGCGCAGCAGCGCAATCCAAACAGTGGGCGGCGCAAAAAAACTGGTGACGTTGAATTTGTTAATGAGGTGCAGCAGGTTATCGGGCACGGGCTTTGCTGTGATCACACTGGTACTGCCAATGTAGATGCTGGGGCCAAAAAACACATCCAGTTGCGCGCAGTGGTACAGGGGCAGGGCGTGCAGGGTCAAGTCCTGCGCGTTGATTTCTGCATCCACAATGCAGCTAACGTATTGCCACAGCACCGCATCGTGGGTGAGCATCACGCCTTTAGGGCTTGACTCGGTTCCGCTGGTGTAAACGATCTGGAGCAGGTCTGAGCTGCCAGGACCCACCTCTGGCAGCGCCTCCTGGCAGGCTGCCAGATCGTCAAACCGATGCATGCCCGTTGAAGGCTCGCTGGGGTCTTCGGAAGGCAACCACACGAACTCCTTTACCTCGGTCTCAAGTGCGGCGGCGGCGCGTGCCAAGGCAGTCAGTTCGGTATCGGTGGCCAACGTGCGCGCACCGGCATGGCGCAGGATGTAGGCGACTTCCTGCGCCTTCAGCATGAAATTGATAGGCACCAGCACCGCCCCCAATCGCGCCAAGGCAAATCGCAGCGCGGCGAATCCGTGGGAATTGCGTGCCAGCACCGCGACCCGTTCTCCCTTGGCCACACCAATCTGTGACAGCCCCGCAGCAAAGCGGGAAACGAGCGCATCAAACTCGGCAAAAGTCCATTGCGTGTGACCGCAGATGATGGCCGTTTTGCCTGGCACACGCATTGCGGTGCGCCGAAGTGCATCACCCAAGGTTTGATTGCGGATGGCTGGGTTCATAAAGGGCTCGCTTTGGGAAGAGTGGATAGGAATCAAGCCCGCTGCGCCCAGCGCAGCTTGGCCGAAGTTGAGCGCGGGTTGGCGTGGCGCTCTTCAAACGAGGCGCGAATTGCGTCGGGTGCCACCTGCGCGTACACGCCCGCGCGCTGGCCGGTTTGAAACGCTTTCTTCACGCGCCGGTCTTCGCCCGAGTGGAAACTCAGAATCGCCACACGCCCTCCGGGCTTGAGGCACGCGGGTAAATCTTCCAACAGACGATCGAGCACGCCAAACTCGTTGTTGACCTCGATGCGCAGCGCCTGAAAGGTGCGTTGCAGCGCCTTCTTCTTTTCCACCAGACGCTCGGCCTGCGCCATCTTGGGCGGGAGCGCGCGCTCGATGGTGGCGCGCACCAAGTCGGCCAGGGCGAATGTGGTTTCGAGGTACTGGCCCTGCAGGGCAGCAGCCAACTCTGCGGCAAAGGGCTCGTCGGCGTTGTCGGTCAACAGGTCCCGCAGGCGTGCGCGCGTGACCGATTGCAGCAGCGCGCTGGCAGAAATGCCGTTACCGGGGTCCAGCCGCAAGTCCAGCGGCCCGTCGGCGCGAAAGCTGAAGCCGCGCGCCGGGTTGTCGATCTGCATTGACGACACACCCAGGTCCGCCAGCACAAAGTCAAAGCCGCCCATGGTCTGCGGCAGCAGCGTTGCAAGCTCCGAAAAATTGCGCTGCAGCGTTACCAACTGCGCTTCGTCAAAGCCCAGGGCGCGCAAGCGCTCTGTGGTGCGCGGCAGCTCAAACGGGTCCACGTCAATGCCCAGTAGTTTGCCGCCGGGCTGGATGCGCGCCAGCATGGCCTGCGCGTGGCCGCCAAAGCCCAGGGTGGCGTCCAGCCCGGTCTGGCCCGGTTGCGGATTGAGGATGGCAAGAATTTCGTCCACGCAAATCGAGCGGTGCATGCCCGCAGGCGTCTGGCCGCGCTGCATGACCTTGGTCACCTCGGCGCTGTGGCGCGCGGGGTCGAGCTCCTTGTACTTGTGCTCAAACTGGCGCGGGTGCGTGCCCGCGTAGCGCACCCGGCGTTTGTGGGGTGGGTCGGCGTCGGTCATGGGCTAAGGCGCTCAGGCCGGGCGCGCAAATTGGCGCGCGGTGATTAACGCATTGCCCACGCCGCCCACGGCAATCACGGCAATGCCGAGCCAGGCCAGCGCGTCCGGCACGTGGTCAAAAAACAGCCAGCCCGAGAGCGTGGCAAAGGCGATTTGCATGTACAGGTAGGGCGTGAGCACGGGCGCCGGCGCGCGCATGTAAGCGCCAATGAGCATCAGATGGCCGAAGGTGCCCAAAAACCCGACCAGCACAAACCACGGCCAATGCGCCAGCAGCGCTGCCGTGTCCCAACTCGTGAGCACAATCGGGCACATGATCACGGTGCCCACCAGGCCGGTGTAAAAGTGCGTGGTGTAGGGATTCTCTTCACCGCTCAGGCGGCTGGTGAGCACCTGAAACCAGGCGTAGGTGGTCACCAGCACGGCAGGACACACCAGCGCCCAGCCAAACACCTGGCCCCCGGGGCGAATCACCAGCAGCACGCCCAGCAGCCCCACGGCCGTGAGCAGCCAGCGCGCCAATGGCACATGGTTCTTCAGCACCCAGGCCGCCAGCGCAGTGGCCACCAGAGGCGAGAGCATCACCATCGCAGTGAACTCGCCCACCGGCAGGTACTGCAGGCCAAAGAAGGAACAGGCGCTGGTGATCAGCAGCAGCACGCCGCGCAGCGTCTGAAAGCGCGGATTGGGCGTGCGCAGCAACGCCCTGCCCTGCACCGGAAAGCGCAGCACAAACGTCACCACCGCCTGAAACAGATAGCGAAACCAGAGCAGCATCAGCACCGGTGCCAGCCGCGTGGCCACCTTGGTTGCCGTGTCAAGCGAGGCAAACGCCAGCGTGGTGAGCACGATCAGCAACAGCGCCGTGGCCTGGCGCGAGCGCCAGAAGGCAAGTGGAACGGCAGGCGAGATGGCTGAAGTGGGCATGCAAGAACGGGGGAGAAAGGCGCGGCAGATACGCAGTGGCTTCGACCATACCATGCAAGCCGCATACCCCCGTGTCGCTGAGGCGAATCAGTGTAGGTTCCAGCAGCACGGTCTTATTGATCTTTTCGAAATTGACGACACACGCGTTCGTAATCGCGAGGTCACCCCATGTCACAGCGAGGTCAGCCCATGTCATCGCGAGGTCACCCCCCATGTCATCGCGAGCGAAGCGCGGCGATCCATGCCTTTTCGGACTGCATGGACTGCCGCGTCGCTTCGCTCCTCGCAGTGACAGTTTCTCGTCATCGCGACGCCACACTCCCACCTCGTCATCGCGAGGCCGAAGGCCGTGGCGATCCATGACTTCATGCCTGCATGGACTGCCGCGTCGCTGCGCTCCTCGCAGTGACGGGTTATCGGCTCATTTGCAGTTTCGGCTCCGAAACAGGTCACTCGCAATCACGTGCTGGATTGGCATGATGTGTGCCTGCTGCAATTGCGTGTCTCGGCCGTTGACCGCCTCACAGCCAGCGGGGCCAGTCCAACTGCTGAAACCAAAAACTATGGCACATTAGCCGCGATGTTTGACCGACTTCTTCGCACCGTGCCTGCCCTGTGGTGGCTGGTGTTGCTGCTTCTGAGCGCGCTGCTGGCTGCGGTGCTCACGCAGTTGCGGCTTCCGGCCGGGGTGCTGATTGCCTGCATGGTTGCGGGCATTGTGCTGTCCACGCGCGAAATCAAACTCAGCATTGCGCCCTGGCTTTTTGGCCTGGCGCAAGGGGTGCTGGGCTGCCTGATGGCGCGCAGCCTGCAGCCTGCCGTACTGGCCCAGGTGGCCAGCGACTGGCCGATTTTTCTGGCGGCCACGCTTGGCGTGATGGGCGCAGCTGGTGCCCTGGGCTGGCTGCTGATGCGCAGCAAGGTGCTGCCCGGCACCACCGCCGTATGGGGCCTGGCACCGGGTGCCGCCTCGGCCATGGTGCTGATGGGCGAAGCCTATGGTGCCGATGTGCGGCTGGTGGCGTTTATGCAATACCTGCGCGTGGTGGTGGTCACGGCGGTGGCCTCGCTGGTGGCGCGGCTGTGGACCGGGCAGACGCCGCACCCGAGCAGCGACCTGCCCTGGTTTGCCGTGATCGACAGCGCCCACCTGGGAGCCACGGTGGCGCTGGTACTGGTGGGCTCGACGCTGGCGCGGCGCTTGCACATTCCGGCCGGATCCATGCTCGTGCCTCTGGTGGTAGGCATGGCGCTGCAAGGCGCAGGCGTGCTGGTGATCGAGCTGCCACCGGCCTTGCTGGCGGTGTCGTATGCGGTGATTGGCTGGAGCATCGGGCTACGCTTTACGCGCACCATTCTGCTGCACGCCCTGCGCGCACTGCCTGCGGTGCTGGCGGCCATTCTGGCGCTGATGGCCGTGGGTGTGGCGATTGCCGTGGCGCTAACCCAATTTGCTGGCTTTGAGCCGCTCACGGCCTACCTCGCCAGCAGCCCGGGCGGTGCCGACTCGGTGGCCATCATTGCCGCCACCAGCAGCGTGGACGCGGGCTTTGTGATGGCGCTGCAACTCTCGCGCTTTTTGATGGTGCTGGCCTTTGGGCCGCAGGTGTCACGCTTTATCGCAACGCGCCATTCGCCGCATCAGCCCCCGAGCCATAACCGCTGACTTGCGCCACCTGCCCGCCCGGGGTGATGGCCACGGCGCAGTATTTGAACTCGGGAATCTTGCCAAACGGATCAAGCGCGGCATTGGTCATCAGGTTGGCTGCTGCCTCGTAGTAGGTAAAGGGAACAAACACCGCGCCTTGGGGCGTGCCGTCGTCCTGGCGCACGTGGATTGCCACCTGACCCCGGCGCGAGGCCAGCGTCACCACGTCGCCTGCCACCAGCCCCAGGCACTGCAGGTCGGCACCACACAGCGACGCCATGGCCACGGGCTCCAGCGCATCAAGCACGCTGGCGCGCCGCGTCATGCTGCCGGTGTGCCAGTGCTCCAACTGGCGTCCGGTGATGAGCACAAAGGGATAGAGCGCGTCGGGCCGCTCGTTGGCCGGGATCAGGTCCACCGGCAGCAGCCGCACGCGCCCATCGGGCGTGGCAAAGTGCTCGGCAAACATGATCGCCTCGCCCGGATCGTCCTCGCTCAGGCAGGGGTAGGTCACGCTGGAATCGCGCTGCAGGCGTTGCCACGAAATGCCGCCAATGGCGGCGTGCATGGCCTGGCGCATTTCTTCAAACACTTGCGCCACGCCGTGGTAGTCGCCCTGGTAATCCCACACCAACCCCAACTGCTCGGCCATGCGCTGGATGATCCACAGGTCGGCTCTCGCCTGCCCTGGCGGCGCAATCGCCTGGCGGCCCAGTTGCAGCATGCGGTCGGTGTTGCTGGCGCTGCCGGTTTTTTCTGGCCAGGCGCTCGCGGGCAGCACCACGTCGGCCAGCCACGCGGTCTCGGTCATGAAAATGTCCTGCACCACCAGGTGCGACAGGCTGGATAGAGCGTGGCGTGCGTGGTTCAGGTCGGGGTCGCTCATGGCCGGGTTCTCGCCCATGATGTACATGCCGCGCACCTTGTGCGCTTCGCTCTCGGGCGCGAGCGCCTTGTCCATGATCTCGACCACGGTGTAGCCGGGCTGTGCGTCCAGCGGCGTGTGCCAGAACGCCTCAAACCACTGGCGCGCGCCAGCATCGGTCACGCGCTGGTAGTTGGGAAACATCATCGGAATCAGCCCGGCGTCGCTGGCACCTTGCACGTTGTTCTGGCCGCGCAGCGGATGCAGGCCCGAGCCCGGCTTGCCAATCTGGCCGCACACCGCCGCCAGTGCAATCAGGCAGCGCACGTTGTCGGTGCCGTGCACGTGCTGGCTCACGCCCATGCCCCACAAAATCATGGCGCTGGGGGCTGTGGCATAGGCGCGCGCCACCTCGCGCAGCGTGGTGGCCGGTATGCCGCAAATCGGCGCCATGGCTTCGGGGCTGTAGCCGCGCACGTTGTCCCTGATGGCCTCAAAGTTGCTGGTGCGCCGCGCGATAAAGTCCTGGTCCGCCAGCCCCTCTTCAATCACGGTGTGGATCAGCGCGTTGAGCAAGGCCACATCGGTGTCGGCGTGAAACTGCAGCATGCGCCAGGCGTGGCGGCCCAGATCGGTCCTGCGCGGATCGGCCAGCACCACCTTGGCACCACGCTGCGCGGCATTCTTGATCCAGGAGGCCGCTACCGGGTGGTTGGACGCGGGGTTGGAGCCAATCACAAAAATCAGGTCGGCGTGCTCCACGTCGTTGACCTGGTTGGTGACCGAGCCCGAGCCCACCGCTTCGAGCAGCGCCGCCACGCTGGAGGCATGGCATAGCCGCGTGCAATGGTCGACGTTGTTGGAGCCAAAGCCGGTACGCACCAGCTTCTGGAACAGATAGGCTTCCTCGTTGCTGCCCTTGGCCGAACCCAGCCCGGCCAGCGCCTTGGCACCGTGGCGCGCGCGCAAGTCTGCCAGGCCGCCACCGGCCAGCGCCAGCGCCTCGTCCCACGAAGCTTCGCGAAACACCGCCGACCAGTCGGCACCATTGCGGTTGAGTTGCTCCAGCAAGGCAGGATCTTTGGGCACACCGGGCTTGCGGATCAGCGGCACGGTCAGGCGCTGCGGGTGGTGCACGTAGTCAAAACCAAAACGCCCCTTGACGCACAAGCGGTTGTGGTTGGCCGCGCCGTCGCGGCCCTGCACGGCAACAATGTGCCCGTCGCGCACCTGGTAGGTGAGCAAACAACCCACGCCGCAAAACGGGCAGACCGAATCAACGTACTGGTCGCCCGCTAGCTTGCTGGCATCGCTGCGCTCGCGCAAGGCGCCGGTGGGGCAGGCCTGCACGCACTCGCCGCAGGCCACGCAGGTGCTGCTGCCCAGTGCGTCGTCCTGGTCAAACACGATGCGGCTGTGGGCACCCCGCAGGGCATAGCCAATCACGTCGTTGACCTGTTCTTCGCGGCAGGCGCGCACGCAGCGCTGGCACTGGATGCACGCGTCCAGGTGCACCGCCATGGCCGGGTGCGAGAGGTCGGCCGCGGGCTGGCTGCGCGCAAGCGCTTGCAACGCTGGCCGCACGCTAACCTGCAGGCGCTGCGCCCAATGGCCCAGCTCACCCGGCGCGGCCTGGCCCGCAGGCATGTCGCCCTGCAGCAACTCCAGCACCATGCTCTGGCTGGCGCGCGCACGCGGGCTGTCGGTGTGCACCTGCATGCCCTCGCTCACGCTGCGGCAGCAGCTCGCGGCAAGGGTGCGCTCGCCCTCGATCTCGACCACGCAGGCGCGGCAGTTGCCGTCAGGGCGCAAGCCGTCCTTGTGGCACAGGTGCGCAATTTCCACGCCGTGGCGTTGCGCGGCGTGCAGGATGCTCTCGCCCTCATGCGCGGCCACGCTTTGGCCGTTGAGCGAAAAGGTGATGGGCGCAGCACTCATGGCACAGGCCCGATCTCGTGCGCAAAGTACTGCAGCACGCAGCGCACCGGGTTGGGTGCCGCCTGGCCCAGGCCGCAGATCGACGCATCGGCCATCACCGTGCACAGGTCTTGCAGCGTGCTCTGGTCCCACTGCGGCGCGCGCATCAGTTGCGCGGCCTTGGCCGTGCCCACGCGGCAGGGGGTGCACTGGCCGCAGCTCTCGTGCGCAAAAAATTCCATCATGGCCAGCGCTGCGTCGCGCACGCTGTCGTGTTGGCTGAGCACGATGATGGCAGCCGAGCCAATGAAGCAGCCGTAGGGCTGGAGCGTGTCAAAGTCCAGCGCCACATCGGCCAGACGCTCGGGCAGGATGCCGCCCGATGCGCCCCCGGGCAGGTAGGCGTACAACTGGTGGCCGTCTTGCATGCCGCCGCAGTACTGGGCCACCAGCTCGCGCAGGCTGATGCCCGCAGGTGCGAGCTTGACGCCGGGGTGCTTGACGCGCCCGCTCACGCTAAACGAGCGCAAGCCCTTGCGCCCACGGCGGCCAAAACTGCCAAACCACTGCGGCCCGCGCTGCACGATGTCGCGCACCCAGTACAGGGTTTCAAAATTGTGTTCCAGCGTGGGGCGGCCAAAGAGGCCCACCTCGGCGATATACGGCGGGCGCAGGCGCGGCTGGCCGCGCTTGCCCTCCAGGCTTTCGATCATGGCCGACTCTTCGCCGCAGATATAGGCACCTGCGCCACGGCGCAGTTCAATCGTCGGCAGGGGAAACGGTGCCGCTGCGCGCAGCGCGGCCAACTCGGCTTGCAGCAGCGCGCGGCAGGCGTGGTATTCGTCGCGCAGGTAGATGTAGCAGTGGCTGATGCCCACCACCCGGGCGGCAATCAGCATGCCTTCCAGAAAACGATGCGGGTCGCGCTCGAGATAGGTGCGGTCCTTGAAGGTGCCGGGCTCGCCCTCGTCGATGTTCACCGCCATCAGGCGCGGTGCGCTTTGCGAGCGCACGATGCGCCACTTGCGCGCGGCCGGAAAACCCGCGCCCCCCAGGCCACGCAGGCCACTTTCTTCCATCGCACCAAGCACCACATCGCTCGCAATCGCGCCGCTGTGCAGGTCGGCGATCAGCGCATAGCCGCCGTTGGCACGGTAGCTGGCGTAGCCGGTGTGGTCCGGCACCGCGCCTTTGGCTTCGTCGATCTGGGTCACACTGCGCTCGGCGTATTCGGCTGGGTTGAAATTTGCGACCCCAAGCGCTTCTTGCGCGGGTACTTGGGGGGCTTGCAGCAGCGCCAGCAACTGCGCGGGCGTAGCCTGGGGCACAGCGCTTTGGCCCAGCATGGCCACCGGTGCCTGCTCGCAGCGCCCCACGCATGGCACCGGCACCAGCCGCACATCCACGCCACCAAGCAGCGAGCGCATGCGCTCGGCCAGATCAGCACTGCCGGCCATCTGGCAGCTCAGGCCCTGGCAGACGCGCAACGTCACTGCAGGAACTGCTGCGTCGCCCTTGACTCGCTCAAAGTGCGCGAAAAAGCTCGCCACCTCATAGACCTCCACCTGGGCCAGGCCCATCTGGGCAGCCAGCGCGGCCAGATGGCGCTCGCGCAGGCAGCCAAAGGCATCGTTGAGTTGGTGCAGATACTCCAGTAACAGATCGCGCCGCAGGGGCGCCTCGCCCACCAGCGCGCGCACCTCGTTGGCCGATGCCGCGTCCAGCGCGCGGCCCTTGAGCCGGCTCTTGCTGCGGATGCGCTCACGCATCGCATCCACGCTCGCCAGTGCGACGCCATTGCTGCCGGGAAGGTCCGTGTTCATGGGCGGGTGCGCAAAGCGTCAAAGCAGGTCATGTGACGATGGTAGCAAAGCGGCGCGCCATCCGCATGCGGTGCTGTTATTGATCTTGTGGAATTCACGACACCCACCTCGTCATCGCGAAGGCCCCACTTCTCGTCGTCGCGAGGCCCCACCTCGTCATCGCGACGCCACACCCCCACCTCGTCGTTGCGAGGCCACACCCCCACCTCGTCATCGCGAGGCCGAAGGCCGTGGCGATCCATGACTTCGTGCCTGCATGGACTGCCGCGTCGCTTCGCTCCTCGCAGTGACAGTTGCTCGTCATCGCGAAGGCGCCACTTCTCGTCATCGCGAAGGCGCCACTTCTCGTCGTCGCGAGGCCACACCCCCACCTCGTCATCGCGAGGCCGAAGGCCGTGGCGATCCATGACTTCGTGCCTGCATGGACTGCCGCGTCGCTTCGCTCCTCGCAGTGACGAAAACCTGGTTCCTGGTCCATGTGCAGTATCGACCACCCGAAACAGCAGGCTCGCAATGAACGAGCTGAATTGTCATGATTCATGGAAGTTTCAATAGTCTGATACATACGAGCCGTTGCGCTGCGCCCTTTGTCGCGCGTCCAGAAAGCGGTTCAAACGTTTCCAATTGACGCCCCGCATCGTCTCGCTGGCCATCTCGGTCAGGATTTTTGCGCTCGTTGGGGTGGCAACGTCGATGCCCAGCCCACAGCGCGCCGGCCACATCGCGTCCAGGCGCAGGTAGCGGCTGCCAAGCCGGTCTTCCATCATGGCCTGCACATGCTGCTGCTGCACCGAAATCAGGGTCAGCAACAAGCGGCCATCGGACAGCCAGCCTACCGCTCCGGCGTCCTCGGTCACACCCTCGTCGGGCTGGTAGCCCTGCGTGCCCGTGCCCAGCGAGAGCGTGCGAATGGTGCCCACGTCCACCCCCAGGAAGTGTTCGGCCTCGTGCAGCGCAACCTGGTCGGGCGCCACCGAGAACAAGCCGCCGTCGGCAAACAGTTCGCCCCCGATGGCCACGGCCGGGAAGTAGGCCGGTGCCGCGCAGGTGGCCATCGCCACATCCACCGCGCGCACGCGCTCGTCACCGCGCGATGACGCAGCGTGCGGCGTCTTGAACACCTTGGTTTGACAGCGCGTGACGTTGACCGACGGAATCACCAGATGGTGCAGCGACTGCTCCAGGCGCGCGTCGCCCAGGTACTGCGTCAACGCTGCGCGTAGTGCCGCACCGTCGTACTTGGGGCCCAGCACCGAGCGCGTCAGGTCCATCAGACGCGACACCGGGCCGCGCGGCAACGCGCGGGGCGAAAACACCTCGCTGCCGTGCTCCAGAAAGATCGCCAGCATCTTGCGCATCGGCAGTTCGTAGCCCAGGCCGATGGCCAGAATGCCGCCCACGGACGTGCCCGCGATCAGGTCAAAGCGCCGCCCCAGGGGTTCGCCCACCCGCTCCTCCAGCTCGGCCAGCAGGGCTGCGGTGTAGAGGCCCAGGTATCCGCCACCCGAGAGCGCAAGCACGCGGAATTCTTCCGGCGCGGGCGCAGGGGGATCAATGGCGGGTTCCATACGAAAGATGCTGGTGGTTGTGGCATTGCAGCACCACGCCGGCAACAGGCGTTGCGATTCGTCAAGTCTGATCAGCAATCAGGCTGCATGGATTGCCGCGCTTCGCTCGCAATGACAGCCTTGCGTCAGGGCGAGGTCACAGCACGCGTCATCGCGTGGCCACCCCGTTCGTCATCGTGAGCCTACCCCCCTCGTCATCGTGAGCCTACCCCCCTCGTCATCGCGAGGCCGTCAGGCCGTGGCGATCCATGGCTTATGCCTCAATTGAATGTGTCGAGTGGATAGACGGGCCGCACCACTTTGGAAAACGGGAACAGGCTGTAGTCCGAACTGGTGACACCCGGGCTGTCGCATTCGACCAGGCCTTGCGCCAGCGGCACAAACACGGGGCGGCAGTACATGCGCGACTTGAGCAGCACAAAGCGGTGCTGCGTGGGATCGACGCCCACGCAGCCAAACACGCCCAGGTCCCAGGGCTCGTGCGTGCGCTCGGTCACCACGATCTGTGCGGCGCCGATGTCGAGCAGCACCGTGCGACCCATGCAGCAGCGCTGGCCGGTGTAGATCGGGCCGGTGACGGTGTACTCGCCGTCGCACAGCACGCGCACCGTGGCGCTGACTTGCATCGGCTGCTTGGTAATGCCCAACTGCGTGAGCGGCACCTTGTTGCCCAGCGCAATCTGGACACGCGCGCCCTCCCCCGCCTGGGTCAACTCGGCCACGGCCTGCGGGTCGCACAGCGGCCCCACCACGATGTCGCTCAAACCGTGGGCCAGCGCCGCTTGCAGCACGTCCATGGTGTCGCAGGTTCCGCCCGACATGCAGTTGTCGCTGTGGTCCAAGAGCAGCACCGGTCGCGTGGCCCCTTGCGACATCGCCAACGCGCGTTCCATCGACGCAGCAATGGGCTCGCTGCGGTAAACAAACTGCGCGCGCTCGGCCCAGATCTGATTGGCAACGCGCTCCAGCGCCGCCTGGGCAGCGGCAATGCCTGCGGGCGTGTCCAGCGCCGTGGCCACCACGCTCACGCAGGGCGCGGCAATATCAGCCAGCGAGAAACCCGAGAACACCGAGACTGCGGGCACGCCCTCCTTCTCGGCCTGCTGCGCCGCCTGCACTGCGCGCAGCATGGCACCGTGCAAGGTGGTGCTGCACAAGGTGTGGCTCATCAGCGGCAGTTGGCGCCAGCGCACGGTGGTGCGTTGCTGACCCTGCAGCATGGCCAGCAGCAGCCGACCGGCGTGTTCGCCGGTCTCGTACATGTCGATGTGCGGATAGGTCTTGAAGCCCACCACCACATCGGCGTTATCCACGATTTTCTGGGTGATGTTGCCATGCAGGTCGAGCGCCACACCGATGGGCACGCCGGGTGCGGCAGCGCGCACGCGGGCCAACAGGTCGCCTTCGCCGTCGGGGCTGTTCTCGGCCACCATGGCACCGTGCAGGTCGAGCAGGATGGCGTCGCAGCCCGGAACCGCAGCGACGATGCAATCGGTCAGTGTGGTGTAGGCCTGCGCCTGCACCGGGCCGCTGGGGTAGGCCGTGGCCGACAGCGGCGTAACCAGGGTGGCACCGAGCCGGTTGCCCAGATCGATGAACGCGCCCATGGCCGTGCGCATGCCCAGGTTGTCGCGGTACGCCGCTTCGCCGTAGGTGGGGCCAAACGCCTCCAGTGGCGTGGGCACCGGGGAGAAAGTATTGGTCTCGTGGTTGAGCCGGGCAATCAATAGCTTCATGGGTTTCCCTTGCTGGCTACACCAGGCCGACACCCAGATAGCGGTCCTTGACTTCGGCATCGGCCACAAAGGTGGCGTTGTCAGCGCTGTAGGCAATGCTGCCCTGCTCGATGATGTAGTGGCGGTCGGCCAGTTGGGTGCAGACCTCCAGATTCTGTTCCACCAGAATGATGGCAACGCCTGCGCCCTTGATGGTGTTGAGCTGGGCCACGATTTCTTCAACGATCACCGGTGCCAGACCTTCGACCGGCTCGTCGAGCATGAGCAGCTTGGGGTCGTTCATGAGCGCACGCGCAATCGCCAGCATCTGCTGCTCGCCACCAGAGAGCTGGCCGCCGCCATTCTTGCGCCGCTCCTTGAGGCGCGGAAAGATGCGGTACACGTCGGCCAACTGCCAGGGCGACGCCTTGCGCTGCCCCAGAAGCAGGTTTTCTTCTACGGTGAGCAGCTTGAAGATGCCCCGGTGTTCAGGCACCAGACAGACGCCGCGCCGGGCAATCACGTGCGCGGCCAGCCCCGCAATGGGGTTGCCACAAAAGCGCACCGTACCCAGCGTGGGCGGCACCACGCCCACAATGCTCTTGAGCGTGGTGGTCTTACCCGCACCGTTGCGCCCGAGCAGCGTGACCAACTCACCATCGTTGACCTGCAGCGTAACCCCCTGCAGCACATGGCTCTTGCCGTAGTGGGCATGGACATTGTCGAGTTCCAGAATCATCTTATTGAGACTTCCTCAAAACATGACAGTCCAAATGGTCCGTGCAGGCGACTTCTTTCGTCATTGCGTGCCTCCTGTTTCGGGTGGCCGAAACTGCAAATGGGCCATGAACCGTGGCGTCGTCACTGCGTGAAGCGCAGCGACGCGGCAGTCCATGCCTATTGGTATTCCTGCATGGATCGCCACGGCCTTCGGCCTCGCGATGACGCGCGGGAATGACCTCGCGAGGGCGCATGGGAACGGCCTCGCGAGGGCGAAGGGTTGTCATTGCGAGGAGCGAAGCGACGCGGCAATCCATGCATTTGAAAGTCATGGATCGCCACGGCCTGACGGCCTCGCGATGACGAGGTGTGGGAGTGGCCTCGCGTGGACGCAGTGGAACGGCCTGGCGATGAGTGGTCGCTGCCTGAGCCATGGTCATGCCTTGCCCCCGGTGATCATGTTGCCCAGGTAGGCGGCGCGGACGCGGTCGTCGCTGCGGATGGCGTGGGGCAGGCCTTCGGCCAGGATGCGGCCCTGCTGCATCACGGTGACGGTGTCGGAGATGTCCATCACGATGTCCATGTTGTGCTCAATCAGCACCACGGTGTGTTCGTCGCGCAGGCTCAGGATCAGGCGCTTCATGGCGTCGAGGTCGTCAACGCCCATGCCCGAGGTGGGCTCGTCCAGAAAGATTGCCTTGGGGTGCGCGGCCAGCGCCATGCCAACTTCCAACCGACGCTGCTGGCCGTGCGAGAGATTGCCCGCCGGGGTGATGGCGAGGCTGCTCAGGCCCAGCTTGTCGAGCACGCGCTCCACCGTGTCGGCACAGGCACGCGCGCCAATGGGCTCGTGCCAGCAGTTGAAGGCCTTGGCCGGGGCCACGCCCTGCGCGGCCAGGCGCAGGTTCTCGCGCACCGGCAGGCTCAGAAACAAGCTGGTAACCTGGAACGAGCGCGCCATGCCGCGCTGCACGCGGCGGTGGTCGGGCTCATGGGTGACGTCGTGCCCGTCGAACAGGATGCGCCCGCCACTGACCGACTTGGTGCCCGTGAGCATGTGAAACAGCGTGGTCTTGCCCGCGCCGTTGGGGCCAATGACCGAGTGCACGGTGTTGGCGCGCACCTTGAGATCAACCCCGCCCAGGGCGGCAAACTTGTCGTAGTACTTCTCGACACCAATCGCTTCGAGCAGGATGGGGCTAGTCATGCTGCTTCTCCAGCTTGCTGCGCAGCGCACGCCAGGCGCTGTCGCCCAGGCCCCACAGGCCGCGCTGCATCCACAGGCTTACCGCCATCAGCACCAGGCCCAGCAGCAGCAGCCAGCGCGGCCACAGGGTGGAGAGCCAGTCGGCCATGAGCACATAAAACGCCGAACCCAGCACCGACGCAAACAGGTTGCCCGCGCCGCCAATCACGGTCATCACCAGAATCATCTCGCTGGTGTGGTACTCGGCGTTGGACAGCGGCGCAATGCCGGTCATCATGGCGTGCAGTGCCCCGGCCAGCCCGGTGACCGCCCCCGAGATCACAAACGCCTGCAGCTTGAGCAACTTGAGGTTGTAGCCGATGGCACCGGCGCGCTCTTCGTTGTCGCGCACCGCCAGCAGCGTGCGCCCGAACGTTGAGCGCGACACTTTTTGCAGCAGCCAGAACGCCAGCAAAAACGCCACCGCCACAAAGCCGTAGAACTGCCACGGCGACGCCAGCGACCACAGGGTATGCCCCAGCACCACAATGCTGGGCCGGGGAATGTCGAGCAAGCCGTTGTCGCCACCGGTGATGCCGGTGGCGGTGTAGGCAATGAAGTAGAACATCTGCGCAAAGGCCAGCGTCAGCATCACAAAGTAGGTGCCCTTTTGCCGGATGGCAACCCAGCCCACCACTGCCGCGCCGAGTGCGCCCATCAGCATCGCCAGCAGCAGGGCCAGCGGCATCGGCAGCGGCCAGCGCGTGAGCGTCAGGGCAATGGTGTAGCTGCCCAGGCCAAAGAACACACCCTGGCCAAACGAGAGCAAGCCGGTAAAGCCCAGCAGCAGATTGCAGCCCATGGCAGCCAGGGCATAGATCAGGACTTCGCTGGCAAGCGAGCCCGACTGCATGAACGCCGGCATGAGCAGTACCACGGCAAGGGCCAAGAGAAAGTGCAGGTGGCGTTTCATGGCGCCTACTCCTTGCGGCCCAGCAGACCGTTGGGCAGCAGCAGCAGCACCGCCGCCATGGCGATGTAAATCATCAGGCGCGCGCCTTCGGGCCAGAGCGTGCTCATCACGCTTTGCACCACACCAATCAACAGGCCGCCCAGCAACGCCCCGCCAAAGCTGCCCATGCCGCCCACCACCACCACGACAAAGGCCACGCCCAGCGCCTCTACGCCCATGAAGGGCTCGGCCCCGCGTATCGGTGCGGCCAGCACCCCGGCCAGCGCCGCCGTGGCTGCGCCCAGCGCAAACACCAGGCTGAAAATGCGGAACACGTTGATGCCCAGCAGCGAGACCATCTCGGTCGATTCGCTGCCCGCGCGCACGGCGCTGCCCAGGCGCGTGCCCTCCAGCACCCACCACAGCAGCAGCGCCAGCACGGCGGTAAAGCCAATCACAAACAAACGGTACTTGGGATAGATGAAGCTGCCCCAGATGACCACGCCCTGCAGCACGTCGGGCACCGGCACACTGGTGCCCAGCGCGCCCCACTGCACGATCACCAACTCCTGCACCGCCAATGCCAGCCCCACCGTGATGACGATGTGAAACTCATGCGCCTTGTCGTACACATGGCGCAGCATCAGCTTCTCGGTCAGCCAGCCGATGGCACCCACCACCAGCGGGGCCAGGGTGAGGGTCAGCCAGAAGCTGGTGCCCCACTGCATCATCTGGTAACACAGGTAGGCACCGAGCAGATAGAACGCCCCGTGGGCAAAGTTCACAAAGCGCAGCAGCCCGAAGACGATGGACAACCCCACCGCCAACAGGAAATACAGCATTCCGATGCCGATCCCGTTGACGGTTTGGAGCAGGTAAATATTCATCTACGCAGTCGCGTCAAGCCTTCTTGCAGCCGGTCTGGTCGATCGGCAGGAACGATTTGCCGGAAGAAAGAATGTCCACAAAGTCGTCGGCGTTTTTCATCCTGGCCTTGGGTTTGGCCTTGAGCAGGTAATAGTTCTTGAGCACCTGGTGGTCGGCCTTGCGCACTTCTTCCTCGCCGGTGAGGCCCTGGTACTTCATGCCTTCGAGCGCGGCAATCACCGCCTTTTGCTCCACCGTGCCGGCCTTGATGATGCCGTCGATCAGCAGCTTGGTGCAGATATACGAGCCCGCCAGGCTGTAGTTGGGGTTGACCTGCAGCTTGTCGGCGGTGCGCTTGACCAGATCGCGGTTGAGCGCCGAGTCCACCGTGTGCCAGTACTGGGCACCAAAGTAGATGCCTTCGCACAGGTCGGCACCGAGCGACTCGAACTGCTCCAGCCCCGAGGCCCAGGCCACCAGAATCGTCATGTTCTTGTTCAGGCCAAAGCTCACCGCCTGGCGCAGCGTGTCGGCGCACTGGCCACCAAAGTTGAGCAGCAGCAGCACGTCGGGCTTGGCCGCAATCGCGTTGGTGATGTAGCCGCTGAACTCTTTTTCGGCCAGCGAGTGGTAGCTGTTGCCCACGTGCTCGATGCCCTTTTCCTTGAAGATGTTCTTGGCCGCCGACAGCAGACCGTCACCAAACACGTATTGCGGGGTGATGGTGTACCAGCGCTTGGCCTTGGGCAGCATGTCGATCAGCGGGCGCACGGTTTGCTCGATGGCACCATAGGTGGGCACCGACCAGCGGAACGTGGCGGCGTTGCAGTCCGCGCCGGTGATTTCATCGGCACCCGCCGTGGTGATGAAAATGCCACCGGCTTTTTCGGCCTCCTTGCCCATTGCCAGGGCTTCGGAGGAAAGAATGCCACCGGCAAAGAAACGCGTGCCCAGTTGCTGGGCCGACTCCTGCACCTTGCGCACAGCGGTGGCGGGCTTGCCTTCGGTGTCGAGCAGGGTGTAGGCCAGCGGGCGCTTGAGCGCGCTGCCGTATTGCTCGATGGCCAGCTTCATGCCCAGGTCGGCAAATTTGCCATTGGCCGCAAAAGCCCCGGACATGGGTACCGGGCAGCCAAACTGGATGGCACCTGTGGCCTGGCCCCAGGCGGACTGGAGCAGCCCCAGGGAAGCCGGCAGGGCACCCAGCGCAGAGAGCTGAAGAAGTTGACGACGATGCATGGTGGACTCCTGGTTTGTGCGATGGAAGACGCCAAGTCTTTCGCAAAACCGCCATTCACGCAGTTTCAATTCCTTTCTTTTTCTTTCATTTTTGCTACGGGAAATCCCGTAGCCGGGCCGGCGCCGTGAAGGCGTAGCCCAACTGGTGCGCGGTCTTGAGCGGCAGCGGCTCGGCCAGTGCCTCGCTGGCTTTTTTGCGCAGGCGCGCCACCAGCAGGTTGAGGCGCTCGCTGCCGTTTTGCGCGCGTGCGCCCAGAATTTGCGTGATCAACTCCTGCTTGGACACCACCTTGCCCTGGGCACGGATCAGGCAGTTGAGCAAGGCAAACTCGTGCGTGGTGAGGTGCAGCACCTTGCCCTGCGGCGAGCGCAAATGCCAGTCCTGCGTGGCCAGATCCCACTGGCCGGGTGTGGGCTCGGTTGGCGCTCGCGCCGCGTGGTCGGCAACAGGGGTTGTATGCACGGCCAGGCGCTTGGCCACGGCATCGATATTGGCAGCCAGTTCGAGCAGGCTCACGGGTTTGATCAGGTAGCGGTCGGCCCCCGAGCGCAGGCCCGAGAGGCGCTCGCTGAGCGAATCGCGCGCGCTCAGGATGATGACCGCCACCTGGAGCTTGTCCTTGAGCAGCGTGGCCACCGACAGGCCATCCTCACCGGGCAGCCCAATGTCCAGAATCACCACGTCGGCCGGGTTGACCATGAACTGGCGGTAGAACGCCTCGGCGCTGCCCACGCCCCACACCGGGTAACCGGCATCGAGCAAAAACTCCTCGATGGTGTGCAACTGGTCGGCATCGTCCTCCACGATGGCGATGCGGGGTTTGGCGGGCTTCATGGCGTCTAGTTTAGGCCGTTGGCGCGGTAAACGGAATGCTCAGGACAAAGCGCGCACCCAGCGGCGCGCGGCGCTCCACGCGCACGCCACCGCCGTGCAGCGCGACGATGCGCGCCACCAGCGCCAGACCCAGCCCGGCACCGGGCTTGCCCTCGGCACCACGCCCGCGCCGGTACTTCTGGAAGATCAGGGCGGCTTCTTCGTCGGGCACGCCCGCACCACAGTCTTCTACCGCAAAGCAGCACAGTGCGCCTTCGCACCACACGCGCAATCCCACCGTGGTGCCTTCGGGCGAATACTTGAACGCGTTGGACAGCAGGTTGGTAAGCGCAATGCGCAGCAGCACCTCGTCGCCCAGGAGCGGCGGCAGATCGGGCACCATGTCCACGTCCACCGACTGGTCGTTGGACAGCGGCGTGCAACTCTCCACCACCCACGACACCATGCGCCGCACATCGATGGGTGCGCTTTGCAGCTTGAAGTTCTGGCTGTCGATGCGGTCCTGGGTGAGGCAGTTGTCAAAGAAGGTGCCCAGCCGGGTGGCACCGCGCTGGATGCGCTCGACCACACCGCGCTGCGCCGGATCGTCCTTGAGCCTGAAGGAGAGCAGTTGCGCCGCCGCGTCAATCACCGCCAGCGGCGAGCGCACCTCGTGCGAGAGCATGGCGATGAACTGGCGCTCGTCGGTGAGCGCCTGCTCAATCACCACCATGGCCTGCTCGAGCTCGCTGGTGCGCTGGGCCACTTCGTGCTCCAGCTCCTGCGCATGCTGCTTGAGGTGCCCGGCCATGACGCCCATGGCCTCGGACAGGGCGATGAGTTCGCGAATAGGGCTGGACTTGGGTGCGGCGGCGTTCCAGTCGCCCTGCGTGAGCCGCTCTCCCCAATGGCTGAGCTTGGCCAGTGGTTGCACCACGCGGTCGGTCACAAACACTGCAAACAGCACCGAGGCCAGCATCACCGCCAGCGTGAGCGACACCACGTTGCGCAGCACGCCGTGCAGCGGGGTGTTGAACTGGCTCTCGGGCAGGATCACGCCCATGGTCAGCTCCGGGCCGTAGGGCAGTTCGTGCGTCCACCAGCGCGCCAGATGGCGCGTGCCATTGACCGTGATGAAGACGTTGCCTTGCGCTGCAGCGGTGCTGCGAATGCGCTCGCCCACGGCACGCAAAATGGGGTCGGCGCTTTCGGCGGTTTTGACGCGGTAGTCCTTGCGGCTGGTGTCCAGATGGAAACTGGGCTCGGCTGTGGACGTGGCCAGCAGCTCGCCACCCGAGTCGGCCAGAAAGGCCACGCTGCCCGACTCGCTGGCGACGGTCTTGAGAAAGTCGCCCACCTGCGACAGCGCCAGGTCGCCCGAGGTGACGCCAATCATGGTGCCATTGGCGTTGAACACCGGGGCCGACACGCCCATGCCCATGGCCGCATACACGCCCTGCTCGTCGTTGATCAGATAGCGGTAGGGCGCGTACCAGGCCATGCCGCCGTTCCAGATGGCCGACTTGTACCAGGGGCGGGTGCGGGCGTCGAAATGGATGTCGCTGTACGAGATGCGTTCGGCGCGCTTGTTGGCGTCGTTCACGCGAAACACCTCCATGGCGCGGTCTTGCGCAACCTGGGCGCGCAGCATGCGCAAGGCCGCGTCGTCGCCCCGGGGCGGGCGGCTGCCGGCGTAGTACTGGCCGTCGGTCATGCCCATGGAGACAAAGGTGAGTTGCGGCTGCTGGCGAATCTGCAGCAGGAACTGGCGCATCAGCTCCTCGGGGTGCGCGTAGTCCAGATAACCGGCCCGCGCCTGCTCGACGTTGAACGTGACCACCCGCAGCGGGATGTCAAAAAAAGCAATGATCTTTTCGCGCACCCGCCCCGACACCTCATCAGCAATCTGCTGCGCAAACTGCTCCGTGGTGTTGACCGCCGAGCGATAAAAGAACCAGCCGCTGGCAATCACAATCGGCAGCAACACCCCCAGCAGCGCGCTGATCAAAAAGGTTCGCAGGGAAATTCGGCGTTGCATCAAGGTGCATTCTCGGTGAAAGTGGCGGGCCTCTGGTGACCCCGCCAAAACTGCATCGAGTACGTCGCCCTCCAAGCACCTGGCATCACGGACGGCGCTGCGCTAAGCGACCACTCTTTCCTCAACACCACGGAAGTCTTGTTTTGTGTCTGGCGCCTGGTGAGCGCCTGGTTTTTGTGGCGGGGGCACATCAGGGCTTCAGACCCGGCAGTTCGGTTGGAATCCATGTGACAAAGCTTGAATAATCGGCTAAATTCTGACTATTCAGGTCAGAATTGGAGTTCAACATGCAAACGTGGCAAATGCAGACCGCCAAAGCGCGGTTTTCTGACGTGGTCAGAAGCGCGAAGAGCGATGGGCCGCAAGACATCACCATCCACGGCAAATCGGTGGCGGTGGTGCTGTCGCGCGAACTCTATGACCGCCTTAGTGGCAACGCCCAGTCTCTGGTGCAATTTATGCAATCTTCACCCCTGTATGGGATGGAGGACGTGGTGTTCGAGCGCGAAAAAAGTGTGGTGCGCGAGGTCAGTCTGTGAGTTATCTGATCGACACCAACGTACTTTCCGAACTGCGTCGTAAACAGCCCGACACCCATGTGGTTGCCTGGTTTGCAAAGCGCGCGGCACAGTCACTATTTTTGAGCGTGCTTACCCTGGGTGAAATTCGCAAGGGCATAGCGCTTCTGGACGATGCCCACGCCGATGCTGCGCGCAGGCAAAGCCTGGGTGACTGGCTTGAACAGGAGTTGCCTACCTTCTTCCTGGGTCGACTGCTCAGCGTTGATGTCGGCGTTGCCGACCGGTGGGGACAACTGCAGGCACAAGCGGGGCGCCCCCTACCGGCCATCGACAGTTTGCTCGCAGCCACTGCCTTGCACCACAACTTGACGCTGGTCACGCGCAACGTCAAAGATTTCGCCGATATGGGTATTGGTCTCATCAACCCATGGAGTTTTGAAGCGTCGCGTCAATAGACCACCAATCGACAGCGCTGAGCGCGTGACAACGCGCTTGAACGAAGAAGTGGTGCACCGCACGCCTGTCACGGAGGCAGCAGAGCAAGGTGTGAGCATCAATCAATTGGTATCCGCCAAGTTGGCTGCGTGATCAGCATTCGAATATCCCATACCCCGAGCCCGGCGAGATTCTGCTCGAAGAATTTCTGCAAGCCATGGCCATGCCGGAACACCGGCCGACCAAAGACATCGGCATTGCCGCCTACAAGGGCAAGCATTATCCCGGCGAGCATCAAGGCATCGTCAGTCAAGAGATTTGGGATCGCGTGCAGGAGCATCTGCAAAACGGGGACCGAAAGCAGAAAGGTCCGCTTGCCGACCGCGCCAGCAAGGCCCCATCACTGCTGCGTGGGTTGCTGTTTTCTGAGCAAAACCGCGCATTCACCCCCGGCTACACCCAAAGGGGGTCGAAGTTCTACCGGTACTACATCAATACGGACGCCATCAAGTTGGGCAAGACCGGATGCGAAATTCAACGTCTCCCGGCAGGTGAGATCGAAACCGTAGTTGTTGAAAAGCTTCGCCACGTTTTGCGCTCCCCGGAGGTATTGGCGCATGCTGTTCGGGAGGTAACTGACCTGCGCCCCAAGATCAAGGAATCCGAGAGCATCCGGGCACTGCAGTCCATCGATCCGGTTTGGGACGAACTCTTTCCCTCTGAGCAAGCAAGCATCGTTCGCACCCTGGTAGATCGAATTACCGTGCGCCGCGACGGAATCACCATCCAGTGGAAGGACCAGGGCATGAACAAGCTCTTGCGTGAAACGCTGACTTCGCCTGCGGCGGTGACGGTATGAGCCATCCGTCCAAGGCAGTCCTGACCACCGACATCGCCATGAAGTTTCGGATCCGGGGAGGCAAAACCGTCATGGTTTTGCCTGATGGTACCCGCGCCATTGAGCGCAAGGAAGCCATTGTGGACAGCACCATGGTGAAGATCATTGCTCGGGGACATCGCTGGCACCGGTTGCTGTCTGACGGTGCCTACCCAACGATTGAGGACCTCGCGGCTGCCGAAAAAATCAACCCTTCATACGTGAGCCGCGTCACTCGCCTGGCATTTCTGTCGCCGGTGATCACTGAGGCGATTCTGGACGGCAAGCAACCAGCTCACCTCACCATGAAGGATCTGATGGCGCCATTTCCAGCGGATTGGACCATGCAAGATTCTCATTTCCAAATGCTTGCATGACGCAGCGTGAGTTTCTTAGTTTCAATCAACCGACGGGATAAGTGTTCCGCTGTCTGTCCGGTTTGGAGCAAGCCAGTTCGGGCTTCGTGTGACTCCAGTTGACCACCTGCAGCCACTGGCATACAACTTCCTTAGCAGTCATTCGGCCACTTAGAGTTGCGGCGAACACAGCCCAAGATAACTATTTGCGCCAAGCCTATCTTGAAAAAAAGAGTGGCACCGAGGTGCCACCAATCACGGGGTATTGCTACACCCGCACCCTTGGATATTGTTCTTGTTTCTGTCTCGTCAGATACCTCGCTCAATCTTCTAGTTGAACTGTTGCCTAGTGTGCACTTTGCCGGAGAGCAACGGCAGCAATTGGTCGGGTCAATTTCGAGGTCGGTGATACGATGGATCGAATGATTTGAGCTGCAACCGACAGTAAACCTATCCCCCTTTTACAATCACAGACGAGTCGATCGACGAATCTGTCATAACGGAGAAACTGCTCGCTCAAGCCATGCGCGCGCGTCTTTTGCCAATTCACGCTCATGCGTCGCCCAGACTCTGGCATGGTATAGATTGATCTGTTGGCGTTCTTCGCAGGTCAGTCGGCCCAAGTCAATCAGCTCGCGACAGTACGGAACTAAGGTCAGAGTCTCGAATGCCAACATTGGTCGGTCGCCGCCTTGTATGGGCATGGGCTCGGTCACCAGCATGACGTTTTCGATGCGAATGCCGAAGTACCCCTCCTTGTAGTATCCCGGCTCATTGGTGACGAGCATGCCTGGTCTCAAGGGCGCAGTGATTCGGCGAGTCGTGATGCCATGAGGTCCTTCGTGAATTGGAAGGTAGGATCCCACGCCATGGCCTGTGCCATGGTCAAAGTCCAGGCCCGCTGACCAGAGGTCGAGTCGGGCTAGCGCATCCAGATGGTGACCGCACAGGCCTTCCGGGAACCGAACAGCCGAAATGCGCAAGTGTCCTTTGAGCACATCGGTATATCGCCTGCGCATTTCCGCAGAGGGCTCGCCGATCGCCACCGTTCGTGTGACGTCGGTTGTGCCTTCAAAATACTGCCCGCCAGAGTCGATGAGAAAAAGTGAATTCTGATCAAGCACTCGGTTAGTGCAAGTCGAAACACGGTAGTGCGGCAAAGCACCGTGTGGGCCGGCGCCCGCAATCGCTCCACAGGAAAGGTCCTGTAGTTCAGGAGAATCCCTTCGAAACGTTTCCAGTCTTCTACAAATCGTAATTTCGTCTAAGCTGGCTTGCTGGCTGTTGTCGGCAAGCCAGTGAAGCAACTTCGTTAAGGCCAGACCGTCCAGACGGTGCGCTACCCGTGCACCTTCTATTTCGGTTGCATTCTTGACGGCGCGCGGAAGAACCACAGGGTCTGCTCCACGAATGATGTGCGCGCCGTACTGTGCGAGTCGATCGAAGACAAATGCGCTGGTCGACTGCGGGTCGACCAGTGCAGACTGATTGGCGAGTCGGCGCAAGGCGTCTTCAAAGGCCTCGCTCGGCAATATCTGAACCTGCGGCTCCAACCAGGAACGTAAGGCATCGTCCACAGTATCCGTTTGCAGAAAGAGTTCGGCCGATCCATCTGACCTCAATACGGCCTCGGCCAAAGGCAGCGGCGAGTGCCTAACATCGTTGCCTCTGATATTGAAAAGCCATGCCACAGAATGGGGAGATGTGATCACTGCTGCGTCAGCTCCCTGTGCCTCTATTTCAGCGCCCAGTCGCTGTCGTTTGGACGAACTGCTTTCACCTGCATATCGGATAGCGTGGGCCCGCACCTTGGTTCTACGGGTGGAAGGTCTTTCGACCCATATAGCGTCGACCGGATTGCACTCCAATGGAAATAAGTGGGCATTTGCGGCCTTGACAATACTGGCTAGCTTTGTGACCCCGTCAAGAGTGTGCAAGTGGGGGTCATACCCGATTCGCATGTGAGGTCGCGCATGAGCGCCTAGCCAGCGCGATGCGTCATCGGCGTAGGCATCACCAATGTCGATAAATGACGGATCGGTCTGTTCAGCTGCCTGAATCCGATAACGACCGTCGACGAATAATTTAGCCACGTCCATCAGAATGATGGCGTAGCCGAATGTGCCTGTGTAGCCGGTCAGCCAGGCCAGGCGGTCATAAGCAAGTGGGACGTACTCGTTGGCCCATTCGTCTTCGTGCGGGACAACGAACCCGTCAAGGCCAGTCGCAGCCAGGTATGTCCTGAGCCTGGAAAAATGCATTGCCGCTGCGGCGCGATTGCCTCGGTCCACGTAGGACTGGAAGGTAGTTTCGTTCATCGGGATGGGGCCTGCCAATGATGGCTTGACGATGATGAGCCACTTGGCAGGTCGTCAAGGTCGGCCAAGGGTGCGCCCGGGTCAGAGTGACTGCGGTGCAATGAAGTCGATCCGGAAGCGCCCTGGAAGGCACCCTCATGAGAGTACGCGAGCCAATTCTCGACATAGCGTTTTATGGGCTTATCGGCCAATAGCCACAGTCGTTCAGGGTGAAGGCGAAGCAACGTAACCCGAATGTCAGCCATGCGGGTACAACTGGCTTGACCAACCTCACGAGGAATGGAAAGAGTGTCGACAAGATGTGACAGCCACAGGTCAATGTTTGGCCCTGTCAATTCATATGCCACTATTGCGTCAGAGAGATCGACTGCAAGCGCGGTTTCGTTTAGGTCAGGCACAAAAAGTTTCAAGAACGCCGACAAGGTCTCCCGATCCACACTCAGAAACAGGCACTCCCGAGGGCTTCGCCACGCTAAGTAGGGCCCGTCTCCTGAAAGCTGCCCTGGGGCAATCGGCCACGCAAGGCCCAGTGCGGCCACTCCCTGCGCAACTGAGGCGTCGACATGCAGGTGACACAACGAGGCGATGTGAAGACCGATCACTTCACTGCAGGCTGGTATGCCTTCGCTGGGAAGAGGGAGCTTAACCATTAAGGCGTTCCCCTGCTGGGTCAAAGAAAGGCAAGGCGACGACTTCGACCTCAGTGGCAGTGCCCAGGTGCCAAGCCGTCAACAGTTCTCCTAAGCGTTGCGTGCCTCGTTTCACAAGGGCGAGCGCAATGGGTTGTTGCAGCGCCGGGCTGAAGCAGCTGCTGGTGATAAATCCTGCCGCGTCCGTAGGAGGTGGTTGTACCGACAAATGTGCACCCACCGACAATCGTGTGCGTCGGTCCACTGGCTGCAAACCGACCAACTGCAGGCGCTCGGGATCAAGCGCAGCCGTGCGGGTCAGCGAACGACGTCCGACAAAATTAGCCCCTTTTTTTGCCAGCGCGCGAGCCAGACCCACATCTCCAGGCAGCGTAGTGCCATCGGTATCGGCGCCGACATGCAGAAATCCTTTCTCAGTGCGCATAATCATTAGCGCCTCTACACCATAGGCACACGCGCGAAGTTCGGTGCCAGCATTCCAAAGCAGCTCCATCAGCGACGGCACCTGGGACGAAGGGAGGTTGATTTCGTAGCCGAGTTCTCCAGTGAAGCTGGCACGCATTACGCGTAGCGGGTATCCTTGCCAGCAGATTTCACGCACTGTCATGTGCTTCATTGAGGCCGGGGCAAGTGAGTTGTCAAACCCGACTTCTTGCAACAGCTTCCAGGCATTGGGTCCACTGACCGTGACGTTTCCCCACTGCGATGTGACCGGAACTACCAGCACCCGCCATTCCAAGAATTCGCATTGCAGCCACTCATCAAAAGCCAACACTGTGCGTTCCACGCCACTCGAAGTTGTATTGACGAGAAAATGATTCGAACCTAATCGCGCGACGATTCCGTCATCGACGATGATTCCGTTCTCGTTGCACATGGCACCATAGCGTGCACTACCCACGGACAGGGACGACAACGTTCCCACATACATATGATCAAGAAAGGTCGCGGCGTCCGGTCCGTAGATTTCAATCTTCCCCAAAGAGGAACCTTCGAACAGGCCCACGCCACTGCGCACCTCAGCCGCCTCGCGCTCGGCCGCAGCAATCAAATCTTCACTGAACTTGGGATAGGCCACGGGTCGCTCCCAACCGCCGAATTCTTCAAATACTGCACCGTGTGCAGCGTGCCATGCGTGCCCTGGCATTTGCTTGAGCGGTCTGTAGCGCGCGCCCGACCTGCCTCCAACGATCGCATTCAGAGTCACAGGCTTATAAGGGGGGCGAAAGCGGGTGGTGCCAACCAGTTCAGGGCGGCTCCCGGTCGCTTTGGCCATCAATACCAAGGCATTGACGTTGCTAGTCTTTCCCTGGTCGGTTGCCATGCCCAGGGTCGTATAGCGCTTCAAATGTTCCACCGAACGGTAATTTTCTCGAGCAGCCAAGGCGACATCACTCGCACAGACATCATTTTGAAGGTCGACAAACTGCTTGCCAGGCTGATGGCCCAATGCGCCCAGTGCTTGACGTGTTGGCTGGTTATCTGCGGGCACTATGCCGACGCCACCAACGGGTGCCATTGGCATCAAACTGCCAGGAACCATCTTCCCGACGGCTTCGGCATGGGCCAATGCTGCATCCAAATCGAACGCACCGGCGCAGGCGCCAACCACAGCGACCCCAGGCACTGGCTGATCTGGGATAAACATGGCCATATCATCAAGCCAGCGCAATGTTCCGCCTGCCTGCGAGTAGAGGTTGACATTGGGTGTGAACCCCCCCACGCTCGCAACCAAGTCTGCTTCGATAGTCGAGAGCGCGACTCCACCATTGCACATGATTTTGACACCCTGCACACAACGACGACCCTTTATGGCAACCACGCTGCTGCCAAGGTACAAAGGGACGCCTTGAGGCGCTTGTACACCGGCGCTTTCGCGGCGATCAACAATTGCTGCAATTCCAACTCCAGCAGCAATCAGCGAGCTTGCAACGCCGTAGCCACTGTCGCTCGCCGTGGCGATCACGGTTTTCTTGCCGCATGCAACGCCGAACAACGAGGCGTAGCGTTCGACAGCACCGGCTAGCATGACGCCCGGTCGGTCGTTGTCCGGGAACAGCATAGGGCGCTCGAATGCACCGGTTGCCAATACGATTTGATTGGCCCGAATCTTCCATAACCTCTCGCGTACGGATGCGCCTTCGCAGGTCTCGATGGCAGTGACAAGATGATGGTCATACAAGGCGACCGCTGTACAACGCAAGCGCTGTTGCACTCCTGCACCTGTGACGGCACTTCGCAGTTGCCGCACGCGCTGTCGACTTGACTCATCCTCGGTCAAAGACCGCATCGCAAGCCAACCACCCGTCTCGCGCTCAGCTTCCAAAAGCAGCACCTGGCGTCCGACACGGGCCGCGGAGTACGCCGCTTGCAAACCCGCCATGCCGCCACCAACCACAAGAACTTCGGCACTCACCGATACTTCGTCGTAGCGCTCGGGGTCGGCGCCTGTACCGATCCGACTGGCCGCCGCCATCTGACGGATACCCGACTCGAACAAATGCCAATGTGGCCACATGAAGGTCTTATAGTAAAAGCCGGCCGGCATGACAGCACTGAATCGCTCTAGCAATTCGGCGGCATCCCAATCCAAAGTGGGCCAGCAATTGCCGCTACTTGCTATCAGACCGTCGTGGGCCTGGATATCTGTAGCTCGCGTATTGGCTGTCCGCCAAGCACCTGCATCAATATCAAGCAGCGCTGAGGGTTCCTCCACGCCGCAGGAAAAGATTCCCCTAGGGCGGTGCAGTTTATGGCTGCGCCCGACAATTCGAACACCGTTTGCTAGCAAGGCAGAAGCGACGGTGTCGCCGACCAAACCGTCGATGGAGCGCCCATTGAAATCAAATTGCAAAGGCTTCTCACGGTCGATCCAGGCTCCGATCGACGTTGGCAATCGGTAGCCGCTCATCGGGAGCTTCCCTCAGCCAGGTCGGGCGGGTGCTCCGTCATGGCATAGACCGAGTAGATTTCGTGCGTGCCGGTGTTTCGAAGTAAGTTGAACCACTGGCCACAGCCAAACGTGTGGCGCCAACGTTCTGCATGGGGGCCACAGGGGTTGTCCCGATTGAAAAGGTAGTCGCACCAGGCCTCGTCACTGCAGTCCAATGTGGGGCGCTGAATGTGCGAAGTTCCGCCGCAGTGAAACTCGTTCTCGGGGCGGTCTCCACACCAGGGACATCGAATGCTCATCATAAATTGGGCTGCGTTCGATTCAGTGGGCGATCCCCGCAGCGGCGGCTTCATCGATTAGCTTGCCTGTGCGAAAGCGATCAAGTTGGAAGGGCTCGGCAAGTTCATGGTTGCGACCGGTGGCTAGGACATAGGCCAGTGTCCAGCCACCCACCGGGATTGATTTGAACCCACCTGTGCCCCACCCGCAATTGAAATAGAGACCGGACACAGGTGTCGGACCAATGATTGGACTGGAGTCATGAACTATATCTACAACGCCTGCCCACTGCCTCAGCAGACGCAGCCTGCCAAAGCTTGGGAACATCTCAACGGTTGCCGACACCACCTGCTGTGTGACGGCGAAGCTACCGCGTTGCGCGAAGCTAGGAAAATGATCGAGCGCGCCGCCGATAACGACCTCCCCTTTGTCGGATTGGCTCCAGTATGCGCCCACCGCCGGCGACACTATGCCAGTATCGAGTACGGGCTTGACCGGCTCGCTGACCATTGCTTGCAGACCGTAGCTCATGATCGGAAGACGAAAACCCGCCATCGCCGCAAGCTGGCTCGAATGGCCAGCAACAGCCACGCCCACCCTTTCGGCACGTATCTCTCCTGCGATGCCCCCGCGCGTCGTCTTTACTCCAACAACCGTTTCGCCCTGCTTCATGAACCCTGTGACCGCGGTATTCTGAATGATATCTACGCCCAGAGCTGAAGCAGCTCTGGCATATGCCCAAGCGACGGCATCGTGTCTTGCGGTGCCCGCCCGTCGCTGAATAAAACCACCCAACAAGGGGAAGCGCGCGTCCGCACTGAAGTTGAGTAGCGGCACCAATTCATGCAATTGCTTTGAGTCCAGAATGTCAGCGTCGATTCCATTGAATCGCATCGCATTAGCCCATCGCGAAACGCTGTCCATATCATGCCTGGAATGTGCCAAAGTAATGACTCCACGCTGGCTAAACATGATGTTGAAGTTCAGCTCGCGCGCCAGACCTTCGAACAGGTTCACGGAGAAATCGTAGAGCTGGGCGCTCTCAGGAAACAGGTAGTTGGAGCGAACCACTGTGGTGTTTCGTCCCGTATTGCCGCCGCCCAACCAACCCTTTTCTATGACGGCAACGTTGCTGACGCCATGGTTCTTTGCTAGGTAATATGCCGTCGCAAGGCCATGCCCACCGCCGCCGATCACAATAACATCGTAGCGGGGCTTTGCGTCAGCCTCTCGCCAAGCCGGTGCCCAGTCCTCATGAGAGGTACGCGATGCTGCGCAGAGTTGCCAGGCCGAATATCTAGTTCTCACTTTGAAGGTTCACTTCTCATAAGCAGATCACCCAATTCTTGACCGATCCCATCAACTTCAACATTCCGTCTGGCTCGGTTGCGTAGCTCGCGCAACTAAGGCCTCTGCAACACCAATGCGTCGCCCACCTGCTGTCGCGTGACATCAGCGACATGGAACGGAAGACTAGGCCATTCCTTGCGCGAAAATAGCTTTAGCTGATCGGTTTGATGCGGAGAGCCAGGGTTTGTGCTCTGCCCGTAAGTGAGGATTGCTTGCGCCACCGGTCCGTGATCGTCGAAGGTAACGGTCTGCACATAGCTGGCGCCATAGTCAATGCGCAGACCACGTGCGGTTATGCCCGGCGCACCGGGGTCTCCTACCTTGTTCAGCACGCCTTCGAATTCGTCCCCGCCGTGCAAGAAGATCGCTTCCTCGCTAAATCCCGGCCGCTGGGTCTGACCAAGCGTTGCATCAGCGGAGAACCCAGCGCCCTTGAGGGTTTTCACGGCGTTAGTAAGTGCCGCCCATACCTTTTGTGCGACGTCTGAATCAACCATGTTCAACCCAGCGGGAGTGTCGACAGGGCTCATCCGGTCAAACGGAAGCCGATAGACTTTCTGAATGTTGGAAGCGGCGCGCCAGAATTCACGGAAGAGCGGTGCGCCTTTCGCATTGAGTTCATTAGTGCAATTCCAGCCGAGGAAAACAGCACAACCCTCTCGGGCTTCGGCGTTTGGTGCTTGCTCGCACCTTGATAGCAAATCTGGAAGAATCGTTCTTGCCAAGAGATTGCGGTTTTCGAAAAGTTGCCGCTGTACGTAAGCCATGGTCACTTTATCCCGCGAGACAAGCTCTTGTATCTCAATCAGACCGGAGCGTGTCCGTGGTCGACGCACCACATCATCCCCTATCAGGGGCGAGTAGGCCCCCCATTTTTGTTCAGGATGGGTATAAAAGTAGCTGTCGTTGCTGTTGTGAACCCAGTCGGTGCGAATCACATTCGGCATTCGCTCAATAGCTGTGAGGCCCGGAACTGCCGAGTTGGGGTCGCGTCTCCAATCGCAGTCACTGCGCGAACCGTTGAGGACAAACAAGCCTGCCCCCTGAAGTGCAGTTGCAGCTGGGCTCGGTGCACAACGGCTCAACTGCGCCGCATCCACATCTGGAACTGAACTAGCATCGGCAAACAATGCGTTTCCGTGGCGATCTGCGGCGACCGTGGTTACAAAAGGCAAACCCAGTCGCCGCATACCCTCACGCAGATCCTGAACACTACTAGCTCGATTGAAATCCAGCCAGGTCGAAAGCATTCGAACATTTGCAGTGTTAGCCTCCTGAACGGCATACGCCTTCTCGGCAGTCCAACCCAATCCAGCGCGTGGGACCGAAATTACGGGTCCAAAACGCGTCTGCCATATGGTGTGATCACGAGTAAGCAACTTCCCGTCAACTTGCTGGGACTGAATAGACAACTTCCGCGCGATCATCTTTTCGGACTTACCATCAATCAAGTAAACCGTCGGATCATCTGAAGACAATGAGAGTTCGTGCACTGTAAAGTGTTGCGCACTCGATACCGTGTGTGTCCAGGCGACGTCCTTGTTGAAACCAATCTGGACTATCGAGTTCAGTCCATAGGCAACGCCCATGGCGTCCAGCTTCCCCGGAATCGTGATGTGCATCTGCCAAAATCGATTCGTACCAATCCATGGAAAGTGTGGATTAGCCAGCAATACGCCTCGCCCCGTAGCTGTCGTATCCTTGCCAAAGGCCCATGCGTTTGAGCCAATGGGCGGTTCCAATAGGCCGATTTCTTGCATTGTCTTGGATGCGTCCGCCCAATCTACTTCAGGTGGCATCATTGACAGCCTGTTAGCTGGTGGGTGCGCGTCCAAGATGGCATCTGCAAATAGCCCGATTCCTGCCTGAATCGCCGTGATTTCAGTCGCACGATAGTAGTCACGCAGCGTCATCGGTTTGACCCACTCTTTGCTGCGACAGGCTAATGGAAGGACGGCCGCCCTGTCGCTCAAAAACCGGTTGTACCCAGCAACATATCCGCGTGCCATGGACTGCACGTCTGGGCTTGCTTGCGCCCAAGCGCGTGCCAAACGGTCATCGTCCATATGCGCAGCAATAAACAAGTCCACTTGTTCATTAGACAGTGTGCGCAAACCCAGCAGACCGGTTGCAGCGCTCCCGAAAGTGGCGGAGCGCTCGCCGCGCACGGTGACTAGATGGTCAGCTGTCTGGCAGATATTATCCTGCGCATGTGCGTAGGCGATGCCGTAAGCTAGCGTTTCAAAATCTGCCGCCGTGATGTGGGCAATACCATAGGCAGTACGCTGAATGACGACCGATCTATCGGGCGGAACAATAGTTGAAGCCATGGTGGCACCTGCGCTTATTAAGACAGCCATGGTCGCAATGGCTACTCTCCATGCTGAATACATCAATGTCCACCTTCTTTGCGAACGACTGCAATCGAGGGCGACACGCCTGCTTGGTTCAAAGGACCTTTGCTATCCATCTGTGTTGGTTTCCAAACCTTGCTGGCCACGCGCATCAAATTGCCACCAAGCACCGCCTGTATGTCTGCATCTTGATAGCCCCAATTCATTAGTGTTTGGACAATCTCTTCTAAGGACTCGGGCGCAACCATGCGAACGCCTTTCTTGTAGCCAAGTTCCGTAGGGAACGCATGCCCCATCTTCGTCAAGTAACCGTCGAGTTCCTGCGTGTCAAATACATAGTCCAGTCCTAGCCCCACATGTTGTGGACCAACGAGCTGTACAACGTAATCAAGATGCCTAGAGAACGTTTCAATCTGATTCTTGCTTTCACCCAAAAAGGTCCCAATTCCGTTGATGCCTATCAACCCGCCCGTTGCGGCACACGCGTGAATTAAATCGTCGGGGATGTTTCGAGGGTGCGCATGCAAGGCACTTGGGTTGCTGTGCGAAAAGATGACCGGATTGGTGGCAACAGCTAGAACTTCGCGCGCCGTACGATGACCTGTGTGGCTGCAACACAGCAACATGCCGACGTGCTCCATCTCGGCGATCACTTCACGGCCAAAGTCGGTAAGCCCGGTATCATCGTCCTGGCAGCCACCGCCAAGCCGATTATTGCTGTTGTATGCCAGAAGCATCCAGCGTACCCCGAGGTCATAGTAAAGCTGGATCAGACTAATCTGGTCGGCGATTGCGTTGCCGCCCTCGATGTCAAACCCGACGGCCAACCTTCCTGTAGATCGCGCAAGTTCAATATCGTCCACGCTCTCGATCAGGACATACTCAGACGGCCTCGCCTTGATCCAGTGGCGCAAGCTTGCCAAGGTCCGAACATGATCCTCAATGCCCATGTCACCAAACCCTGCATTCAACATGATCGCGTCCACGCCGGCGGCTCGGTAGCGATTCAATTGAGGGAGAAAGGAGGTGTCGTGCGGGCGCTGCACTGGCATACAACCATGGTTGTCCCATACCAAACTTTCATGCAATAGCGAATGACCGCTGCGCGCCTGTGGAAGCGGCGTCACTTCGCCGAATCTTTCGGTGTCGGGGGTGGACTCGGGTTGTCGCATGGAATTTGGTAAACAGGGATGGGCAGGCAACACGATAGGGCAAGCACTGCGGCTTTGCGTTAGGATGCAAAAACGAAAATTTAGGAGAAACGACCAAATGACGCGCACAGTCACCGGTCAAGCGGAGCAACATCTACGAAATGGTGAATCGGGGCGACAGCAAGTCAAAACTGACGTTTGGTCGCCAATGGATTTCGAACAGGAGTTGCACCGGATGGGGACCGTCGAAAGCGCATTCAAGCGCTTCGCGCGTCATGGAGTGCGCACGCTACACCACATGTTTGGGGGTACGGGAACTTCCGAAATGGTGAGATTCGAAGACGGCGTTCTCTTGAATGTCGTGAACTGCGTATTGCCGCTGATGGCCACTTGGCACTATGACACTGACGAGGCGTTGATCATGCTTCGCGCGTCGTTGTGTTGCGACGTGGTGTTCCGATTTGAGGGAATACCTGCGATCATTTTCAACCGACCTGAGGTAACCTTCGCCTGTGTCCCCGCAGGTCAGCACTTAGCCGTCGACGTTGTAGGAGGGAGCAGGCAACAGGGATTTATCGCTCTGTTTCGGGCATCCACGTTCGCCGGGCGTTTCGGTCTTGTTCCCGATGATTTGCCTTCGGAGTTGCGCCAAGTGTTAACTGGCACCGGTGCTGTTGGTCGGATCGCTTCTTTCCCGCTTGATCACCGCCTTGCAAACCTGCTGGCCGACACAATAGACACTCGGCTTGACGGAGAAATGCGCGTTGTGCAGTACGCTGGGCGCTTGACCGAATTAGTGGCATTCACGATGGATGCGATGCTGGGCACCCCTTCGCTTAATGGCGGCGCTCTGCATTTACGACGGGACATCGCTCTGGCGCAGGCCGCGCTCAATCGACTGCAGCAAGAGTATCGAAGGCCACCGCTCTTCTCCGATCTTGCACAGGATGTTGGAACCAATCAAAACAAGTTGAAGGCGGTTTTCAAAGATGCATTCGGTGTGACGATGGCCGAGTACTGTCTCGAACGTCGCATGCGCGAAGCGCAACAGTTGCTGCTGGAGGCAAGCCTCACAATCGCTCAAGTGGCCGAGCGTGTCGGCTACGAACACCAAAGCAGTTTTGCTGCGGCGTTTCGCGGTCACGTCGGTATGTCGGCGAGTGAGTATCGGAACCATCGGGCACCGTTTAATCAGATGCTTAAGGCTGCAACAGAGTCCACTGGGGGGCCAACTAAGGGTTCTCCCGGGGGCGATCATCGACCGCTGCCCTTGTAGGTACGATCGCCTAAATCTTAGGTGCAAGTGCGAATGACGTTTCCCAGTCGTATCCGATATCGTTTATCTGTTCGATATGGAATCAGTAGTTGGTGCTATCGATCAATCCCTCATTTCCGTTCGTTTGAGAAGGAATCGCACGATGACCACACAAATCAAGATCACCCACCGAAGCATGTCGGTGACACAGCCAAGGTTCAGTGTTCAGATGATGGTGACTGCTGGTTTAATTTCCGTGTTGCCAGCAATGGCGCAGCAGCAAGCTGACATAGCAGATACATCAAGCCAGACAGTACTTGACAAGGTCGTTGTTACCGCAAATAAGCGCCTTGAGCCCCAGCGCGAAGTCGCCGGCACGGTATCGGTGATCCAGGGGAGCGAACTTGAACGTCGCGGTGCCCGCGACCAGGAGGATAGCCTCAAGCTCACCCCAGGTGTTCAGTTCAACAAGGGTGATGTAGCGAGCAATACGATAACCATTCGCGGCATTGGAACCAGTACCACAAATGAGGGGAGCGGCGCACAACAGGGTCCTACAGGGCAGTACTTGGAAGACGTGCCATTGGCTTCAGCTCAAGGAAAGGGTGTGATACTGGACCCGCTAACCTGGGACTTGGACCGCGTGGAGGTGCTGCGAGGGCCGCAGGGTGTTCTCTTCGGGTCGGGCTCGCTCGGTGGCGCAGTTCGTTACCTGTACAACAAACCGGTCTTGAATGCACTCGAAGCAAGCATTAAAGGAGAGTACGCAAAGTCGGCAAATGGCGGGGGTGCATTCTCCACCTATGGCATGCTTAATGTGCCACTATCGACCGATACAACCTCATTGCGCTTGGTTGCGTTTAATCGAAAGGACCCTGGATACATCAACAACCTTGGCACAAAAACGGATAACGCAAACGAGGTGGCGCAAACAGGTGGGAGAGCATTGCTCACAATTAAGCCAAGTAGGGATTTAACAGCCACCTTTGTTGCTAGCACGCAGAAGACCGAGCAAGGTGACACATTTAGCGTCTCTCCTGATCCAACGAAGCTTCTGCATACTGCGCCAAACAATTCAAGTCGAACTAGCAAATCCGACTTCTACAGCGTGACAGTCGACTATGACTTGGGCGGTAAAACGCTAACGTCGATTACCGGCTATTTGAAGAATCAAAGCAATGCACTGATCGACGACACTGAGCTGTTCGCCAGTGTCGGACTGCCCTTGCCACAAGTGTATCGACCGACTACGGGAGAAGGTACGGCCAAGTCTCAAGAATTTCGGATCGCTAGCAACCCCGGAAGCGATTTCAGCTATGTCGCGGGCATTTTCTATCAGTCCAGTGACGGCTCAAGCCATGGACTTCAGATCGACCCATCCATGGCCTTCGGTATAGCAAACCTCGTAGATCTTGCTAGCCAGGGTGGCGGAACGGAAACCGCGGTGTTTGCTGATACCGAGTACAAAATTAACGGCCAGTGGAGCATTGGTGCAGGTGGACGCTACTACCGGACGACGACAACTGATTCGCAAGCCGGGACGACCTTCGGCGCTCCCTCGAGCTATGGACCTTTGGATAGCCAGGACAATGGATTTACCCCCAAGTTGACCGCCAAATATCATTTTGGCAATAGCCTTTGGTATGCACTTGCATCCAAGGGTTATCGTTACGGCGGACGTAATACCAGTGCACCGTTTACCGAATACAAGTCAGATTCTTTGTGGAATTACGAGACCGGCTTGCGTCTGAATCCTGCCTCAGGACTGCAACTCGACCTCACTGCATTCGTGCTTGACTGGACTGATGCGCAGTTCACCTATTTCAGTCAAACCAATAACTTGCCCACCTCCGGCATAGGCAATGTTGGCAAGGCCAAGAGCACTGGACTAGAAGCTGCACTTCGCTATCGGGTGAATTCCAACCTGGACTTCAGTGCGTCTTTGGCAAGTATTGATGCCAAGACCAGTGAGGCTATCACCATTCCCAGCGGACGGACGACCGTTACGGCCCCGTCTGGATCGCGATTGCCTGGAACTCCGGATCTGCAAGCGGCACTGCAAGCCAATCTGCGCTTTGCGGGGCCGTTCGAATCACAAGGTCGATTCAATGCCACTTACACCTATGTAGGAGACAGAGTGATGTTTCTTGGGGGTGAGAAGCCTGCCCCAGCCTACGAAACGTTGGATTTGGGTATGAACTTTGTTCGCGACAAAATCACCCTTGCCACGGGAATTAGCAATGTTACGGATGAAAAAGGCATCATGAGCATCACCGGAGCTCCGGGAGGCGTTGGATCCTTCGCACAATACTTCCTGCAACGCCCGCGCACTATGACAGTATCGTTGCGCTACGACTATTGAGCGCTATTTTGGGCGGTTTAGGTCTGCCTGAAACACGCGACAGTTGGCGCACGCTCTTCGGCTGTGGCCTTCTGGCAATGGTCGGGGTTCCGTCGCTTTATGGTGCTACGTTCGGCTTATTCATGCTGCCGCTACAGCATAGTTTCGGCTGGAGTCGCGGTGAGGTCGCATTTTCGCTCACGCTTATTACTCTAGTTGGACCCGCCGTGGTGCCCTTCGCGGGTTGGGTCATAGACAATGTGCGCCTGCGACCGCTGGTACTATGGGGCGTAGTGCTGCAGTCAGCCAATTTGGCGGCGTTCGGCCTGATGGGTGGAAATATTTGGGTCTATTACGGACTGGTTTTCACTCTGATGTTCACGGCGACCGGGCCGTCCATCCTGACTCTTGCCAAAGTCGTGCAGGGTTGGTTTAACAAGTCGTTGGGTCGAGCCATGGGAATCTTGTTCGCCTGCGGCGCCATCGGTGGCATCATTCATCCTCTCTGGGTCCAGGCTGTCATCACTCAGGTCGGTTGGCGTGAGGCGTTCTTGGGCATGGGCGCTCTATCATTGGTCATCGGCGGTGCCGCCGCGTGGTGGTTCGTGCACCAGGCATCGACTAAAGATGCTCCCCATACATGCGCGGCGCCCGCACTGGAAGAGGTTGTAGCGCAGACACCAATGTCGATGGTTGCGTTCATGAGCGACCCAATCTGGTGGAAACTGGCCTTGTGGAACATGCTCTTTGCATTTGGCGCGGGCGCCATCTTCATGCATTACGCCGCACTGCTGCAGGATCGTGGGGCAAACCCAGCGCAAGCTGCAATCGCGATGAGCCTACTGGCTGCCGGAGGTCTCGTCGGGAATCTGGCTGCGGGTTGGCTGATCGATCGCTGGTCAGCGCCGCGACTGGCTGTGGCGCTGATGCTGGGGCCGATGCTAGCGGCCTTGGTACTTTATGCTGGTGGTGTTGTCGGGATCGCGATCGGTGCCGGTTTGGTGTTGGGTCTGTGCTCAGGCAGTGACAACAGCCTGAGCATGTTTCTGGCGCGGCGCTACTTCCACCCAGGCATCTTCGGGCAGGCATCGGCAACTCAGATGATTGCTGCAACGTTAGGTGGCGGCGTGTCGCCCTGGCTTTCGGGACTGATGTATGACCGAACCGGAAACTATGACGTGGCGTTGCTGATGGCCGCAGCGGCTTTCGGGGCTGCTGCTGTCGCAGCCTGGCGGCTGCCCGATTCGCGCGAGGCGGCGCAAGCCTTGCAACCACAAGTGCCAAAATCCGTGCCGTCCTGACTCAATTAGCCTCAGTGTCCCGCATTATGTTGAATTTCTTTTTTCGACTGCTCAGCCGGGAATGGGCCGGTTTGTTGATCGCAGCGGTGCTCACTTTGTCGCTGCTGGCGGTGGTGCAAGGTATGCGTTTGGCATCGGATGAACTGCGAAGTGCTTTGTCGCTCGCGGCGCTGACACCCGGAATTCTTCTGTCGCTTGGAGCGTTGTTTCACCTGTACCAACACGCACGCATATGCAGAGTGCTCCCACCGACAGGCCGGCTCATTGATATCGGCGGCTACCGGGTGCACGTATTGGCAGAAGGGGAGGCACCTGTAGGCGCTCCTGCGATCGTGTGGTTTGCCGGGGGCCATGCTGGAGGCTTTGCAATTCATCACTTGCACCGGGCATTGCGCAATGACACGCGTTCGATTCTGATTGATCGACCCGGTACGGGTTGGAGCGACACTGGCCCGTTCCCACGCACCACAGCACGCGAGGCTGAAGAGATGGTGCTGGCACTGGAACGCGCCGGCGAAAAGGGCCCCTTCATTTGGGCCGGACATTCCTTCGGCGGTCTGCTTTGTGCCAATATTGCTAGGCGCCACCCCGAACTCGTACACACTCTGGTACTGTTAGACCCGACACCGCTGGAGACCATTCTCTTTGGCCCACGTTTTAGCGCGATACGCGAAATGCAACGCAGCGCCTTAATTGGAGGCTTGGCGCAACTGTTTGGCATCGACATTGCTGCGCGACAGCGCATGCTACAGGCGCAAGACCCGGTGTTTTCGAAGATCATCCAGGCCACTGAAACGGTGCTTGGCCCGGAAGTGCTAGCGCTACGCGATCTGGATGCGCGCGCAGGTGCGCACTTCGCGCAGGCATCTATTTATCGTGAACTCAGCCCCGAGGGTGCAGCCGCCTGCGCCTTCGAAACGGTAGTCTATGACGGTGACCTTGGGAATCTTGCGGTGCTGCTGGTAGGGCCTCAAAATGATATTGACGTTCAGGCCTTACCCGAAGCCAACACGAGCGACGCAGCCCACAGTCGCTACGTGATGCGCCGGTTAGCCGCGACGCGGGAGCGCTATCTGGCTATCTCGACGCGCTCGCAGCGGATCATAGCCCCTGCCGGCACCGGTCACAACTTTATTTACGAAGTCCCGGAATGGGTCGCTCAAGTGATGCGCAGCGCACTGCTGCGCAAGGACTGAAGATGAACAACAACTCTGCACTATTGGCTGATCTGGCCGAAAGCTACTGGCGATTTGAGTGCTACGAAATGCCCTTGGCAGCGGCCCTTGCCGGACAGCCTCTGGCCGATGCAGTGCTGTTTCGTGAATCGCAGGATGACCATCACCGCCGCGAACGCACTGCTAGCGAATTACTGACAAATTTGCAGGCAATTAGTGCCGCAGACCTGTCCGCGCAAGAGCGTGCTACTCTTCGCTTGCTGCAGCGTGAACTCGAAGGCATTCGCAGTCAGTTTCAGGTTCTTTCACACCTTCGACCTTCGTTGTTACCGCTGGGTCCCGACTTCTTGGCGGTGTACTGGGCCAACGCAACCAATATCCCCGATCTCGCGGCTGCAGAGATCTATGTCGCGCGTTTGGCCGGTATCCCGGCCTACCTTCGGGACATTCAGGCCAACATTGAGGCGGCTCAGTCGATGGGCATTTGCATCCCACGCGCTGTGCGTGATGGCGCCATGGCCAACTCGCGCAACATTTTGTCGATGCCGATCGAAACATCCCCTTGGTTAGGCCCATTTCGCAGATCTCCTGCAGCAGCGCAGCCGAACATGCAGGCGCAGGCCGACGCTGCCTTGGCTCTGGTACGCGGGTCGCTGGAACCAGCATTGCGCGCCTGGTCGACTTTCCTGGACGATCTTTCTGTAAGCGAAACGCTCAGCTGTGTTCAGGGACCGAAGGGCGAAGCCTTCTACCAGGTGCTGGTGCGAAACTTCAGCAATGGCGAGTTGACGCCTTCGCAGATCCACGATCTCGGACTGCAGGAAGTTCAGCGACTACTCGGTGAAATGGAGAACGTGGCCGTACAAGCGGGGTACGCCGCTGATTTGCCGGGCTACCGTGCGTTCCTAGCCAGCGATCCGCAGTTTTTCGCTAAGGACGCCGGCGAGCTACTGGGTTCGATGGAAAGTCTGTGCAAACGTATTGACAAGCGCATCCCGGCCTTCTTCGGCCGCATCCCGCGCATCACCTATGGCGTAGACAGCATCCCCGAGGCGATGTCATCGCAGTTGCCTCCCGCCTATGCGCAACCCAGCCCAGCCGATGGCTCCGGCCCAGGTATCTTCTGGGTCAGCGGGTTACCGACCAAATGCCCGAGTTATCTGTATCCTGCCATGGCGCTACATGAGGCTTGGCCCGGTCATTTGATGCACATGGCCCTGATGAATGAGCAGACAGAGTTACCAACCTTTCGTCGTTTTGGCGCGGTCAAGTACACGGCCTGCGTGGAGGGTTGGGCCCTGTACTGCGAGACCTTGGGAATAGAAATGGGTGTGTACACCACACCACATGAACACTATGGTCGATTGGAAATGGAAATGTGGCGTGCCGTTCGACTGGTCGTGGACACCGGCATCCATTTACACCATTGGAGACGCGATCAGGCTATCGACTACATGGCGCAAAATCTGACACTTTCGCGCGCCACTATAGAGTCAGAAGTAGATCGGTACGCTTCCCTGCCGGCCCAGGCACTTGGCTACCAGATCGGCAACCTCAAGCTGCGCGAACTCCGGCAGCGTGCAGAGGCCAGACTCGGTGCGCGCTTCAGCCACCGGAATTTCCACGAAGCAGTAATGACCGCAGGTGCAGTGACTTTGCCGGTGCTCGAGGATCTTGTTGTCGACTGGCTCAACGCCCAGATCGTGGTTTGACAGGTAGGCAACTGAGAGTTCCATATGCCTTTCGACGACAGCACAGGTATCCATTACGAACTGCATGGCAACGGGCATCCTCTGCTTGTTACGCTGCCGTTGATGGCGTCCCACATAGATATTTTCGGTGAAGAGGCCAAATTCATTCTCGATGGTTACCTGAGTCGCCTGACCGAGCGCTATCGCGTTCTGCTGGTGGACTACCCTAGCATTGGCAGGAGTTGCAACATCGCACCAGAAGACCTGACAGCCGATCGTGTTTGCGCGGATTTGTTAGGCGTAGCCACAGCTAGCGGATTCGATCGCTTCGCCTATTGGGGTTATTCATGGAGTGGCGCGGTGGGGCTTCAGTTGGCCGCGCGCACCAAGCGATTGACCGCGCTGGTTATCGGCGGCTGGCCACCGCTTGGAGCCCCTTATGAAGGCATTTTACGAGCGACACTGGCCAAACAGTCCAGCCCGGAAGCTTCCTCTATGGTTGTGTTGCGCAGCAAGGACCAGTACGCCCAGTGGGGCCACTATTACCGAAGCATGATCGCCTGGTCGGAAGCAGAAAGCGTGGCCAGCATTGCCTGTCCGAAGATGGTGTTCTTCGGGGCAGATGGCGATCTGGTCGAGGCCGGAATTCCGATTCGCATCGCCTCAATCATCCGGGAGCACCGCGCCGAACTTGAAGCCCAGGGGTGGCGGGTGCTGGAAATACTAGGGCAAGGGCATGGAGTAACAGCTATGCCCGAACTGGTGGTGCCACCGGTGCAGGAGTTTCTGGATCAATATGTTAGCGAGTCCCGAGTATGAGGAGCGCGATCGAGGCATTGCTCGCGCCATGGGGTGGCGCGCAAGGTGAGCGCTTTGGTGGTCTGCCGCCTTTCGACCAAGCAGATCCAGTCGCCATAGAAGCGGCGGTTCATGAAGCCGTGAAATCCAAACGCCTGGAGATTAAGGCGATCGTGAGCAACGCATCTGCACCCAGTTTCGAGAACACGCTCGAAGCTTTGGAGGACAGTGGTCGCGCACTCAAGCGTGTGATTGCCGTCTTCAACGTGTTCGTCGCCAGCATGTCGCTGGGTGAGATGCCCGCCGTGGCGAGGCGTATAGCGCCCCTCTTGTCCACGCTTGACGACGAAATCGCGCACGATGAGCGACTCTTCGCGCGCATTGAAGCGGTAAGGAGCAACGGCGTCAGAGTTGGCCTGAATGCGCAACAGCTGAGACTGGTGCAGGTGGTACGCGATCGCATGATCCGCCAGGGTGCTGGTCTGAGCGCGGCAGATAAAGCACGGTTGCAAATGATCAATAGCCAACTTGCGACGCTATCCACAAAGTACAACCAAAACCTGATTGACGAGCAGGAGCAGTTGGCGGTCTTCATCGACGACGTGGCAGGACTTGAAGGACTGAGCGATCTCCAGCGAAGTGGTATGGCCGCTGACGCCGAAGGGCGTGGTCGTCCGGGCCAGTGGGCCGTGCTTTGTACGCGGCCAGCGGTGTGGTCCTTTCTGATCAACTCGACGCGCCGCGAACTTCGTGAGCGGGTTTGGCGCATGTGGACCAATCGCGGCGACAGTGCTGGCGAGTTCGACAACGAGCCTCTGCTGGCCCAAATGCTGAATTTGCGCGGCATGAAGGCGCGGCTGCTTGGCTTTTCCAGCTTCGCCCACCTGATCACAGCCGACCGAATGGCAGGTACACCTGAAGCGGCTTTGGAACTGCTGCAACGTACGTGGCAGGATGTTCTTCCAATCACGAGGATGCAGATTACCGAACTCCAGGCTATCGCAGACGCCGAGGGGCAGGGCATTGATTTGGCACCTTGGGACCGGCTGCATTATTCTGAGAAGCTGCGCCGCGCGCGCTTCGGCTTTGAATCGGAGTCGGTCAAACCCTTCTTGCAGTTGGACGCGGTACTTCAGGCTATGTTCTGGTGCGCAGGTCGGATGCACGGGTTGGTGTTCAAGGAACTGAACGACGTTCCAATAGTGCACCCCACCGTGCGCGTGTTCGAAGTCAAGAACGGTGAGCAAGCGATGGGGGTGCTGTATTTTGACCTCTTCAATCGGCCAGGCAAGATGCACGGGTCTTACCAATCCGAATACCGAAGCGCAGAATCTTTCAGAGGCAAAGTATTGCCGGTCTCGTCGATCAATTCCAGCCTCCCGCCAGTGCGGACAGGCGCGCCGATGCTGCTGTCTTGGGAATACGCCAACGTGTTTTTCCATGAGTTCGGTCATGCATTGCACATGCTGTGCAACTCAAGTGCATACCCAACGCTGGGTAGTATGGGAGTGGCTTGGGACTTCGTGGAACTGCCTGCGCTGATCAACGAGCGTTGGTTAGCCAGCCACGAAGTGCTGGAAAAGTTCGCCCGCCACTACGAAACAGACGAACCGATTCCCATAGCACTAGTGGACGCACTCGAGCGCGCCGCCAAATTTGATCGCATATTTGCGCTCAATCTTGATTACCTGGCACCCGCGATAGTGGATTTGAGGTTGCATATGATGGCTGACGGCGAAGTCGGACGCGCCATTGATTCAATTTCTATCGAACAGCAGACACTTGCTGAATTGGACATGCCGTTGGCTTGGGATCAGATCATGCGTGTAACGCACAATGTTCACTGTTTCGGCGGTAGCTACGCTGCGGGGCTGTACAGCTACCTCTGGGCCGAAGTCATGGCTGCTGATGCAGCCGAGTTCTTTATGCAATCTCCGGGCGGTCTTTTCGACGGCGCCGCGGCCCTGCACTGGATGCGCACTGTTCTCAGTGTGGGTACGCAGGTGCCGGCTGAACAGGCCTATTGCAACTTTCGGGGGCGCAGTCCCGACCCACAGGCTCTGCTGCGGCGTTTCGATTTGCATCCAGCAACGCCGTCATTGCCGGAGACCGTCAAGTGATTCAGACATCGCGGGCAATTCAACCGTGAGGTCGTATCGAAACTTTCGGCTTGTGTTTACTGATGTCGGCATGCCAAATCCCAGGTAAACCTCGAATGACCGCTGCCACCAACCGCGGTCGACGGCAATGGGCACCGAAGAGCTGATCGCGAACGTCGGGAATCTGGCGATGATTTTCGGGAACGAGGCTGTTTTCCTTTGGCGCCACAATATTGGGCATGATCGAAGGCACTGCCGCTCCCACAGGACTATTCACCGATGACCAGCACGTAACGCGCTGTGTCTGGTGTCGTGCCACTCCAGAGTACCAGCGCTACCACGACCATGAATGGGGTTTCCCTGTTCAAGACGACCGTCGCCTGTTTGAGAAGATCTGCCTGGAAGGATTTCAGGCGGGTTTGAGTTGGCTGACCATTCTCAACAAGCGAGAAGCCTTTCGACGGGGCTTTGCCGAGTTCGACATGGACCAAGTTTCCAGATTTGGTGATGTTGAGGTCAAACGTCTGTTGCTCGATTCCGGCATTGTTCGGCATCGCGGAAAGATTGCGTCGACCATCAACAACGCACAACGGGCACAAGAACTCCGTCAAGAGTTTGGCTCGCTGGCTGCGTATTTCTGGCGGTTCGAACCTGCACCAGACACCCGCCCATCGCAAATCACCCGTCAGACTATGAGCGGGGTTTCGACATCTCCCGAGTCGATCGCCTTGTCTAAAGACCTGAGAAAACGCGGTTGGAGCTTCGTGGGGCCAACCACGATGTATGCCTTCATGCAGGCGATGGGACTGGTCAATGACCATATCGAAGGCTGCGTTGCTCGTGCAAAAGCATTGCAGGCCCGTGCCGAGTTCAAGTCCCCGGCTCGGATGTAAGCGCCATAACCGTCGCGGGAATACCCATGGCACGCAAGCACCACCATCATGTTTACGTGGTCGAACTCGACCAGGATGTCCTGTACGAAGGTAAATTTCGCAAGGCCAATCCTGACTATGTCAATGGCAAACCCTGTGTCTACGTCGGTATGACGGGCTTGGACCCGGACGTCCGTTTCGACAAACACAAGGCTGGGATTCAGGCCAATGCGTACGTTACAAAGTTTGGCCTGCAGTTGTTGCCGGACTTGTATGAGGCCTACAACCCAATGTCGTACGAAGATGCCAGGACGATGGAAGTTGAAATCGGAATCAAATTGCGGGAAGCCGGGTTCGGGGTCTGGCAGGCGTAGCTTGCGAATGTCGGGCGATCCGCAGTCACAGGTCGAATTCAGTTCGAGAAGAAATCTGGCCGCCACAAACGACGACAGAATCAACTCTATGCTGTTCGGTACGGATCGATTTCAGCGCGATGCTCGAAAAACACCGACCTCCGTACCGTGCGTCAATAAGTCAGGAGGTTCTGAGACAAAACGGCTTTGAGACGGGTTTTTGGCATACCCGCTGAATGCCGTAGTCAGGAGCCCAAAGCAGGAAACCCCGCGTGGTGCGGGGCTTCAGGCAACTTCCATTTGCATATAGCCAGTTGGAAGTCAATGTACTGGCGGGGCAGAACACCCCTCATCACAAACCGTCTAATTTCCCAAGGGCAAGCCGTTTAAGCACTTGGGGTCCAAAACGTGATTCTAAATGTTAGGACGGCTAATTGTTTTTTTCTTATTTCGAACTGCCATTTCATTTGCAAATCCCGCTCAAATCCTTATGACCGATCGAAATCTACCCTGTGCAGAAATTCCGTTCATCTGCATGATGGACAACTTCGCAGCGATAGCAGCCATTGAGCGCGAACTAAGCACGCTCAGGTAAGGCCCCCTGGATGGCTGCAATAAGCAGGTCAATGTCTGCACTGGGATTGGCCGCCACGTTGCGGAACCACTTAATACCCGCAATTGTTGTTGTAGACGTGGAACCAAGAGGCATCTTGTGCAGTACCTGGTCAAACAAGTTCTCGTTCTTAGGCCGCCAGACCACAATACCCGTTCGGGGTTCCGCATAAAGCTCAAGGCGCTCGTCAGCAACCACAAAATCTCTCAAGCAACGTGCAAGGTCCATGCAGTGCTCGATGCGCTGAGCAACCCCTTCACGCCCCCATGCAAGCAGCGTTGCCAGAAGGGCCGTGGCAGCTGCACCATGGGAACCAAGAACTCCAACATTGGGTGTGGCAAGGTACGCTCCACCGAAACTAACCGCCGCGTGGGCCTTCTCGGTGTTCTTGAACAATACAAGCGCAGACTCTTTTGGTTGGAAAAGCCACTTATGTGCAGATACGGCAACAGAGTCCGCCGACTCAATACCGGCAAGTAGATTGGCGTAATTACTCATCCGTAAAGGACCGGCCCAGGCGGCGTCTACATGAGTCCAAGCTGCCCTACCGGCTAAGTCAAATGGGTCTATTGCGCCTGTACTGGTTGCACCGGCGGTGAGGACCAGAGCGGAATTGCTCAAGTTGGTCGGCAACCGCGCCGCGTCCATCGAGCCATTGGCGTCTATGGGCACACTCAGGTATTTGAGACCCAAGATATGAGCCGCCTTTGCAATGGAAAGATGCGCTCCGTCTGATGCAATCACCTCCGTAATGCCAGCGCACTCTCGCGCGGACCATAATGCGGTCAAATTGGCCACAGTCGAACCGGGCGTCATGTGTCCGCCATTCATGCCAAAAAAGGGAGCAAGCCATGCCACGGCCCGTTCTTCCAGTTGGCGAGCAACAGGTGCTGTGGCGGGATGAAGGAGGTTCTGGTTGAGCGATGCGTTCCAAAGCGTAATAGCCCAAGTTATCCATGGAGTTGGCGGGTCCATGTGCGCAAATGATGTAGCCTCGCCCAAACGCGCCGCGCCCCCAAGAATGCTAGGCGCCAGCGAATTCAGTGCACCCGTGGAACCAACCCCGAACTGTGGTAGTTCTAGCGGCAGGTCAAGACCTGCCGCGTTACTGAAATCACGACTCATCAACTCAACGGCCTGATGCAACCCGTCAGAGTTGATGGCGAATTCCTTGTCCATGCTACTTACCTCAATTGCTGTCTAAAAATGAGTTTAACCGCTCAAAAATGGGCTCGGGCGACCAAGGTTTCAACGACTGCAATCAGCCTTAACCTGCTGCCCACCCATTGGGATCGAATGCCCGGTGATGACCGAAAACCAACAACAAGATCAACTTATTCAATCAAGACAGCCTCTGCCTCGCGTCTAAGCACCAATCCACGCAGCAGTCTGCCGCCACCGTAAACCCAGCGACGCAACTCCTGCGCTGCTCCAGTCCAGTCCCGTTGATTGACCCGCCGCCTAAGCGTTGACGTCTGTAGCCGACCGGCTCCGAGGTTGAAGGTGAAGTCAACAATGGCCGCAAGCCGCCCCTCTGGCTCAGAGGCCAGTACC
>Ga0194052_1000009_pt1 | contig 165132 bp, 146 predicted proteins | sample SepL226m_MetaG_FD_160117 | JGI IMG/M metagenome (GOLD analysis project Ga0194052, IMG submission 160117) | Anoxic zone freshwater microbial communities from boreal shield lake in IISD Experimental Lakes Area, Ontario, Canada - Sep2016-L227-6m | ecosystem: Environmental > Aquatic > Freshwater >...
GCGATGACGAAGGGCTGTCATTGCGAGGAGCGTAGCGACGTGGCAATCCATGCAGGCATGAAGTCATGGATCGCCACGGCCTGACGGCCTCGCGATGACGGGGTGGGTGCATGGCCTCGCGATGACGGGGTGGGTGCATGGCCTGGCGATGACGGGGGGTGGTAGTACCAATTGCTTGCTGCCTCCGGTGAGGCATACTTCTGTCTGCAAGTTGCACAGCATTGCGCTGAATTTTGAAACTCAACAAGGAAATGACGTGAGCGAACAGACCAAGTATCTCCTCGAAGAAAACCAGATGCCCCGCTTTTGGTACAACATCCAGGCTGACCTGCCGACACCGGCACCGGCCGTATTGCACCCTGGCACGCTGCAGCCGGTGGGCCCGGCCGATTTGGCACCGCTGTTTCCGATGGACCTGATCCTGCAGGAGGTTAGCCAGGAGCGTGAGATCGAGATTCCTGAGCCGGTGCGTGACGTGTTTCGCCTGTGGCGGCCCGCGCCGCTGTACCGCGCCCGTAGGCTGGAAAAATTGCTGGGCACACCGGCCAAGATTTTCTACAAGTACGAGGGCGTCAGCCCGGCCGGTAGCCACAAGCCCAACACCGCGATTCCGCAGGCTTTTTACAACCAGCAGTCTGGCGTCAAGCGGTTGGTGACCGAGACCGGCGCGGGGCAGTGGGGTACGTCGCTGGCGTTTGCCGGTTCGTTGTTCGGGTTGACGGTGGAAGTTTTTCAGGTGCGTGTCTCTTACGACCAGAAGCCCTACCGCCGCGCCGTGATGGAAACCTACGGTGCGCGCTGCGTGGCATCGCCCTCGATGGAGACCGTCTTTGGCCGCTCGGTGCTGGAGAAGACACCGGACCATCCGGGCAGTTTGGGGATTGCGATTTCCGAGGCGGTGGAATTGGCCGTGCAGCGCGAAGACACCAAGTACGCGTTGGGCTCGGTGCTCAACCATGTGCTGCTGCACCAAACCATCATCGGCCAGGAAGCGATGGAGCAAATGAAGATGGCCGACACCTGGCCCGATGTGGTGATTGGCTGTGCGGGCGGCGGCTCCAACTTTGCCGGCATTGCCTTCCCCTTTATCGGACATGGGCTGCGCGGTGGGCAAAAGAGCCGTGCGTTGGCGGTGGAACCTGCGGCGTGCCCGTCGCTCACGCGCGGCAAGTACGCCTACGACTTTGGCGACACCGGGCGCATGACGCCGCTGACCAAGATGCATACGCTGGGCAGCCAGTTCACGCCACCGGGCTTTCATGCGGGCGGTTTGCGCTACCACGGCATGGCGTCGCTGGTGTCGCACTGCAAGGAGTTGGGGTTGGTGGAAGCCGTGGCCTACCACCAGGTGGAGTGCTTTGAGGCGGGCGTGGCGTTTGCGCGCTGCGAGGGCATTGTGCCCGCGCCCGAGTCCAACCACGCGGTCAAGGGCGCGATCGAGGAGGCGCTGCGCTGCAAGCGCGAAGGCAAGGCCGAAACCATTCTGTTCTGCCTCTCGGGCCATGGCCACTTTGACATGGCCTCGTACCAAAAATACTTTGCCGGTGAACTCACCGACGAAGGCTATGACGAGGTTGATCTGGCCGCGTCACTGCTGGGCCTGCCCCAGGTTCCTTAAACCGCGTGCGTGGCGCTGTTGGCCTACCAGAGCAGGTAGGCTGCCAGCGCTACCAAGGTTATCAGCCCCATCAGGGTTTGCAGCATGTTGCCGCCCGCTTCGAGGTCGCGGACAAAGTCGAGGTCGATAACGTGCGCGTCGTCGTCGTCCGGCGGCGTTGGCGCTGCTGCGACCAGAGCAGCCTGCATTTGGAAAGAATTCGAATCTCGCATAAGTTGTTCGGATAGACGCATACCATGAAGCCTGCATCGTAATGCGCCAAGATTAATGCACTCTTAAGCGCAACTGCGCTGGAAGATGCTTGGGGATGCGTGGCACAGGTGAGCAAAAGCGCTATCGCTCTATCGCGCGGTGGTAGAGTGTGCGTGGCACGAGGACCTGGTGAAGGCGTGCCATCCATAACCACGGAGAATCTGCCATGGCAACCAAGGTCATCATTCAACACCCGGCCAACGGCTTGACGAAAAACGGCTACTTCGGTTTCAGTTGGACCTACCTGTTTTTTGGCTGGTTTGTACCGCTCTTGCGGGGCGAACTCGGCATCGCAGTGCTGCACCTGGTGATCACGGCCCTGACCTTCGGCTTTTGGCAGGTCATTCTGGCCTTCCTGTACAACAAGCAATACATGACCCGCATGCTGGAGAAGGGCTATGTGCTCAAGGACTCCGAAGCCGTCATGCAGGCGGCGCGCATCAGGTTGGGGATTGCAGAGTTGTGATGACTGAGCTTGTTAGTGAGTTTGACCAGTCAGATGGTTGCCCTTGATCATGGCAGACAACATACCAGGCAATTCCACCTCGACCCAACCGTTGACGATTGGAGCATCCGCGTCCAGCGTAGTGGATGCTGCGGGTGACAACGATTGGTTCAGCGGAGTTTCCGCGTTTGAATAAGCCGGTTAAGACAGCCATGTGACCTCCACGTTGGTTGAACAACGCGACGCTCAGGTGTTACAGGCAGGTGTTACAAAATCGAATGTATTTCAGAGCAAATCAACTTAAGTTGTTGATTCCATTCGCTTTGCAAAAAGAAGGTTGACGAGCCTGACCCCGGCACTGGCTCCACAGTTAGGGCTGCTTGGTTCCCCACCTGACCCGGTTGGCCGCTTCACCATGCGGGAAGGCCCGTCGGGGCTGATTGTACAGAGAAGGGCGGTTAGAGGGGTTGGGTGCGGCGTTGCAGCCAGGCAAGCGCATCGCCCGTGAGCAATGGCGCCAGGCGCTCGCGCACGGTGGCGTGGTACTGGTTAAGCCATTGCACCTCGTCGGCGCGCAGCATGCTGTGCTCGATGCAGGTGGTGTCGATCGGGCACAGAGTCAGGGTTTCAAACGCCAGCATGGCACCAAAGGCGTCGTTCTCGGGCGTGGCGTGCAGCACGTTGAGCACCAGGTTTTCGATACGCACGCCCCACTGGCTTTCGCGGTACAAGCCCGGCTCAATCGACGTGATCATGCCCGGCTGCATGGCGTGGTGCGGCTCGGCCGCCACCTTGCTGATGCTTTGCGGGCCTTCGTGCACGTTGAGGAAGTAGCCCACGCCGTGGCCGGTGCCGTGGCCGTAGTCCAGGCCCAGCGCCCACAGCGGCGTGCGTGCGATGGCGTCCAGCGCGGGCGAGAGCGTTCCCACCGGGAACACGGTGCGGCTCAAGGCCATGGTGCCTTGCAGCACGGCGGTGTAGTCGCGCCGCTGCTGGGCCGAGACGCTGCCAATCGCCCAGGTGCGGGTGATGTCGGTGGTGCCGCCCAGGTACTGGCCGCCCGAGTCGATCAGCAGCAATCCGCTGCCCTCGATGCGGGCGTGGGCCTCTTCGGTGGCGCGGTAGTGGGGCAGGGCACCGTTGGCGTTAAAGCCGGCAATCACCGGAAAGCTCAGGTCCATGAAGCCCGCGCGCCGTGCCCGCGCGGCGCTCAGGTGCTCGGCCACGTCCAGTTCGGTCAGGCTCTGGCTCTGCAGCGCCTGCTCAAACCAGGCGTAAAACTCGCACATCGCCGCGCCGTCCTGGCGCATGGCCTCGCGCACAAACTGCGCTTGCGCTGCGTTCTTGCGGCTTTTGAAAAGGACGCTGGGATTGATCGCCTCCACCACCTGCACGCTCTGGGCAATGTGCTGACGCAGCCCGTAGGTCACGCGCTTGGGGTCGAGCAGTACATGGTCGCTGCTGCCCAGCGCGGCCAGTGCGCGCGGTGCATCGGCGTAGGGTGCAAGCGCCACGCCGTCGGCAGACAGGCGCGCGCGCAACGCGGCGTCCACCTTGCCCTCGGCCACAAACAGGGTGCAGTCGTTGGTGCGCAGCAGTAAGTGCGCGATAAACACCGGGTTGTAGCTCACATCGCTGCCGCGCAGGTTGAGCATCCAGGCGATGTCGTCCACGCTGGAGACAAAGTGCGCGTTGCAGCCAAGCTTGTCCACGGCGGCGCGCACTTGCGCGAGTTTGTCGGCGCGCGCTTCACCCGCGTAGGGCTCCAGGTGTTCATAGACGGCACCGGTGGGCAGCGTAGGGCGCGTGTCCCAGATGCTGTCAAACAGGTCGATGTCGGTGCGCAGCGTGGCGCCCACGGCGTCAAGCGCGGCACGCAAGGCCTTTTCTGCCGCCAGGGCCAGCACCTGTCCATCGACCATCACCACCGCGCCTTTCCCGCTGTGGCGGGCCAGCCAGTCGGTATGGTAGGTGGCTGCCGTAGTCGGGATTTTTTCCAGTTCAATGCCGCTGCCTTGGAGTTCGGCCTGGGCCTGGCTCCAGTAGCGGCTGTCGGTAAACAGGGCGGCGTGCTCCAGCGTCACCACCAGCGTGCCCATGGAGCCGGTAAAGCCGCTGGCCCATTCGCGCGCCTGCCAGTGCTCGGGCAGGTATTCGGACAGGTGGGGGTCGCTGGAGGGCACCAGCAGCGAGTGGGCGCTGTGCGCGTGCAATCCGGCGCGGATGGCGGCAATGCGCTTGGCGATGGGAGGGTGTGCGTGGTCCATGGGTGTCCTTGTGGCGCGGCTTGCAGCGAGCTGGAATTCTATGTTGCCTGCCATCACCCTACGGGCCACCTGCAATTCACGCCCCTGGTTCTGCATTCCATCCTTCGGCGCTGGCGTGCAGGCACCAGTGGCGCTTAAGCTCGGCGCACTTTCAACCCGGGTAGCATCCGCATCATGTTCAAGGCATTTGGCAGTTTCATTCACAAGACGCCCTGGTGGGCGATGGTGGCCGGTGGGCTGCTGGTTTTGATCGGCCTGGTGATGTTTGCCGTGCCGATTCAGGTGATCCGCCTGCACGACAGCGGTGCTACGCCGCAGGAGCGCAAGGCCATCGACCGCGAAATCAATCTCGCCTTTGGCGACACGGCGCTCAACTTTGCCGAAGACGTGGTACGTGCCATGCGCGAACGCGCCCACGACCCCGACCGCCAGCGCGAGTTGGACCATGCACTCTCCGAGATTGCCCGCGCCAAGAAAGAGTTGTCAGCGGCGCAGACCGATGTCAGCCGGGCGGCGCGCGAATCAGCCCAGGAGTCGGCCGACGCAGCGCTCGAAGCGGCGCTGGAGGCCGCTGACGCCGCGCTCGACGCCGCCGTCGAGGCACGCCAGGCGGTGGAAGAAGCGCGCGACGATGCGCTGGCCCTGCTCAAGAACCGGGGGCTGGACTTCAGCGCCACGGCCGCCTCGTTTGATGCCATGCTCAAGACCGCACGCGACAACGAGAAGGCGGCGCGCGAGGCACTGCAGTCCATCAAGACGCTACGCCAGGACAAGGCGGCCGCCGAGCGCCCAGCGGCTGAGGCACCAACGCCAGAAAAGTCCAAGCACAGTGGCATCCATATCCAGATTCCGGCGTCGCCTTCGGTTACGCCGCTGCCTGACGGACTGCGCGGCGAAATCCGCAGCAAGGTGGGCGGCGATGTCTGGCGCATCGGCGTTGGCTCGGCGCTGATCCTGGCCTTTATTCCGCTGTTTGTGCTGCTGCTCATTTCCAAATACTTCATTGGCCGCTCGCGCCGCGCGCTGGCCGTGGCCGAAGAAAAAACCGAACAGGCCCAACTCAGTGAACTGAGTCGCCAGATTACCGAGGCGCGTTTGCAGGCGCTGCAGGCCCAGGTGGAGCCGCATTTCCTCTACAACACATTGGCCAACGTGCAGGCGCTCACCGAAGTGGATGCCAGCGCCGCCCATCGGATGGTGGGCCACCTGATCGCCTACCTGCGCGCGTCGCTGCCCAAGATGCGCGAGCACACCTCCACTGTGGGGCAGGAACTCGAACTGGTGCGCGCCTACCTCAACATTCTGCAAATGCGCATGGGCGAGCGCCTGCAGTTTGCGGTAGATGTGCCCAGCGTTTTGCTGGACAAGCCGTTCCCGCCGATGATGTTGCCCTCGCTGGTGGAAAACGCCATCAAGCACGGGCTGGAGCCGCTGCGCGAGGGTGGCCGCATCGACGTGCTGGTGACGCAGATCACCACGCCTGCAGGCGAGCGCATCCGGGTGCAGGTGCGCGACAGTGGCAAAGGTTTGGGTGAAGCCGCCACCCCTGGCGGTGGAGTCGGCTTGACCAATGTGCGCGAGCGCCTGGCCGCGCTCTATGGTGACAAGGCGCAGTTTTGCATCGAGTCCAATAGCCCGCGCGGCGTGGTCGCCAGCATCGAGATTCCGACCGAGCTGCCCGCTGCCGCGCCCACCGCCGCCGCGGGTGCTGCCAGGGCGGCATCGGCTGGCGCTGCGTCAGCCCCTGCGAGTGCAACTGCACCCGCCAGCCCTTGGCGGCGTGTGGTGCACCTGGGCAGCCAGTCGCACAGCGTCTGGGTGCAGGTGGTGTCGCGCATTCTGGCGGTGCTGATGGTGCTACTGTGTGGCGCTTTTGTGCTGGCCCTGGTGGGTCTGTACACCGGCTGGATGCCGGTGCAGGTGGGCGACCTGCGGCTCGATGGCGTGGAGGGCATGGCGCTGGGTTCGGTCGGCCTGCTGGCTGGCTTTGGCGTGGTGGCGTTGGCCATTCTGTTTGTGGTGGCGGTGCTCTACGGCCTGGGCTTTTTTCTGGCGGCCTTGCTGCTGCTCATCCCGCTGGTGATTCTGGTGTCGATCTTCCCTGTGGCCGCGCCTTTTATACTGATTGCGCTCGCCATCTACTGGAGCGTTCGCCGCCGCAACCGCAAACTGCCCTGAGCCCCGCCCACCATGTCCATCACCGCCGTCATTGCCGAAGACGAACCCATTCTGCGCGCCCAGCTCAAGGCCAAGCTCGCGCGGCTGTGGCCGCAGTTGCGCATCGTGGCCGATGTGGGCGACGGCGAAGCTGCGTTGCAGGCGATTGAAGAGCACCAGCCCGATCTGGCGTTTCTGGATATCCAGATGCCCGAGATGACCGGCGTCGAGGTGGCGCGCAGCCTGGCCTCCAATCCCCAACACAAATGCCACCTGGTGTTTGTGACCGCGTTTGACCAGTACGCGGTGCAGGCGTTTGAGGCCGACGCGGTGGACTACGTTCTCAAACCCTACAGCGACGAGCGCCTGCAGGCCACGGTCGAGCGCCTGCAAGCGCGTATCGGCCAGGGGGCAGCGGCACCCGCGCAGGACTTGCAGGCGCTGATGGCGCGCCTGTCGGCCACGCTCGCACCGCAGGCACAACCGCTACGCTGGATCAAGGCCAGCGTCGGCCAGAACCTGCGCCTGATTGCCATCGACGACGTGCTGTTCTTCCAGTCCGACGAAAAATACACGCTGGTCGCCACCGCCGACTGCGACGCGCTGATCCGCACGCCGATCAAGGAGATTCTGGAAGGCATCGACCCCGCCAGGTTCTGGCAAATCCACCGCTCCACCATCGTCAACGTGGCGGCGGTGGAAGCCGTCACGCGCGACTTTCGCGGGCAGGCCACGGTGAAGGTGCGCGGACGCAAAGAGAACCTGTCGGTGAGCCGGCCGTTTTCGCATCTGTTCAAGCAGATGTAGCTGCCGATTCAAGGCGGGGGATCGGCCTGGCCCTGTTCGATGCGCTGCGCCAGCAGGTCGATAAAGTTGCCCTCACCCAGCTGGATGCGGATGCGCACCGGCAAGTACTGCAGCGTGGGCGCAAACCACATCTCGGCAGTAATCGGGCCACGCGCGCGCACCAGGGGGCGCGGTTGCAGGTGGTAGGCCGGTACGGCACCCAACTCGGGCAGGTCCAGCGTTTCCAGCGCCACCACGTCGTAGGTCCACAAATCCAACTGCTGCGGCCGCGCCAGCCACACCGGCACCGTGGCACCCACGGCCAGCGCCTGGCGTCCACTGGCAAAGCGCCGCGTCAGTTCGACAAACTGGCTGGCCGTGTCCTGCACCTGGGGCGGCTGGCGCACTGCGGTGCCGTCGTTGAACTTGAGTGCAATGCCGTCAAAGCTGGCGCGGCGTACGCTCGCCAGAAACTGCTCTTCGTACTGGGCGGGCAGCAAGCCCTCGTCGCTGAGCGTTCCCTGGCTGAGCAGGGTGACCGACAGCACAAGCGCCATGCGCAAATCCACCCGCGCCTGGTAGCGCCCATCGCGGTGCTGCCACAGCACCTCGGCCGAGCCATACACGTCGCCCCGGTAGTAGCCCTTGAGGTTGTAGCGCAGGCGTGTGTCGGGCGGCCAGGTGCTCGCAGGTGTGGTGCTGGCCGCCTCCAGCGGCGGGTACGGCGGCGGGTCAAGCGTCGGTGGTGTGGTGGGGGCAGCGGTGTCTGCCGCGGGCGGCTCAGGCGCAGGCACCACAGGTGGTGCGGCGGCGGTCGCGTCAGGTGTCGGCTCAGGTGATGTGGGCGCAGGGGCTGGCGTCGGGGTGGGTGCTGCAGCGCGTGCGCGTGCCGGTGGTGCAGCCGGTGGCGTGGCGCGCGGGCTGGGCTTGAGCACGCGCAGCAACAGCGGTGGTGGCAGCGGTGTAAGGCGTGGGTGCTGTGGCCCCTGTTCGCGCAGCCAGTCAAGCACGCAGCCGTGCAGCAGCACACTCACCACCCCAAGCACCAGCAGCCACGCCCTGGGCCCGGCCGCTGGGAGCACGCGCGATGCTGGGGAGGGTGTGGGGGCGGCGTGCACGGACGTAACCGGGCGTTGCGTCAGTGGGCGCTGACGGGTTGGGGCAATTCGCGCGTGTTGCGGATGATGGGGTGGTGCATCGCCCAAGCGGACAGCAGCAGCGAGGCCACGCCCCCAAAACCGAGCGCATAGCGCAGCCCCAGGTGCTCGCCGATATAGCCCCCCAGCAACGCACCCGGGCCCGCGGGCAACAGGATCAGCCAGCGCATGGTGCTGGTCATGCGCCCCAGCAGGTGCGCGGGCGTGACCGCCTGACGCAGCGCCAGAAAGTTGATAAACAGCAGCACCGCGCCGCAACTGAAGCACAGCAGCATCAGCACAAACGAGGCTACGCCCCAGGCGTTGACCGGGGCCAGCGCCAGTTGCAGCCAGCCCACACCGCAGACCGCAAAGCCCAGCACCAGACACGGCCCTGGCCCGACGCGGCGCGAGATCCGGTTGCCCAGGGTGCTGGCCAACACCGTGCCCACGCCCAGGCCCACGTAGCACAGGCCGACCTGGTTTTCGTTCAGGCCCAGCTCGCGTGTGGCAAACAGAATCTGCACCACCATCGCGCTTTGGTGGCACATCTGCCACAGGCCCACCGCGATCGACAGCGACAGCAGCAACGGCTGGTGCACGACAAAGTGCACGCCCTCCTTGAGGTCGCGCCAGAAGTGCGTGTCTTCGCGCTGTTTGAGGTTTTCCACCACGTGCATGCCGCGCAAAATGCCTACGCTGATGAGCAGTAGCGCTGCATCGGCCAGCAGCGCCAGCGGCGCGCCCACCAGTTTGATCAGGGCACCGGCCAGGCCGGGGCCAGCCACTTCGGCCCCGCTGGAGGCCAGTGCGTTTTTTGCGTGCGCTTCCACCAGGCGCTCGCGCGGCACCACCTGGGTGAGCACGATCTGCGCGGCCGTACCGCTGGTGACAAAGACGCAGCCAATGGCAAACGACACGCCGTACATGAACCCCATGCTCAGCAACCCCAGCGACCAGCACAGGGGGATGCTGGCCAGGCACAGCGCCACAATGCCTTCGCCCACCACATACACCGGCAACTTGCGCACCCGGTCAAGCCATACGCCCGAGGGCAGCGACAGCAGCACAAAGGGCAGGATTTCCATGGTGGTGAGCATGCCCATCTGGGTGGGGCTGGCGCGCAGCAGCACGGCGGCCGTCAGGGGGATGGCCAGCATGGTGATCTGGGCACCAAACGAGCTGATCAGAATCGAGACCCACAGCCGCCGGTACACCGCGTCGCGCAGCAGGTCGCTCTCGCCCAGCGCCAGCCATGCGGGGCGCCAACGGTGCCGCGCACGCGGCTGGGGCGATGGTTCTTGTGCAGACATTGATTTGCGAGGGACAGTGACAGGGCGAAGTGATTGCGCGCGTTTTTTTAAAACCCATTCTATTGATCTTTCCAGACTTCACGACAAGAATGCACGCCACTTGTTGTTGACGTCAGACACTGAGCGCCGAGTCACTGCGAGGAGCGAAGTGACGCGGCAGTCCATGGCGGAGAACCACAAATACCTGGATTGCCACGCTGCGCTCGCAATGACAGCCTCTCATCCTCGCAAGGCCGTCACCCGCGTCATCGCAAGGTCGTCACCCGCGTCATCGCAAGGTCGTCACCCGCGTCATCGCAAGGTCGTCACCCGCGTCATCGCAAGGCCGCCACCCGCGTCATCGCGAGGCCGTCAGGCCGTGGCGATCCATGACCTCATGCCTGCATGGATTGCCACGCTGCGCTCGCAATGACAGCCTCTCATCCTCGCAGTGACAGCCTCTCATCCTCGCAATGACAGCCTCTCATCCTCGCAAGGCCGCCACCCGCGTCATCGCGAGGCCGTCAGGCCGTGGCGATCCATGACTTCATGCCTGCATGGACTGCCGCGCATGTGCCTGACCTGAGCACGACGAAGGGCTCGCAGAGAGTCGCCATGATTTATGCAAGCCTCAATGGTCAATCCTCCGCCTTGAGCGCTCCCTTAGAATGCCCGCATGTCTTACCTCGTGCTCGCCCGCAAGTACCGTCCGCGCAACTTCACCGAAATGGTGGGGCAGGACCATGTGGTGCAGGCCCTTACCAACGCGCTGGGCACCGGGCGGTTGCACCACGCCTACCTGTTCACCGGAACGCGCGGTGTGGGCAAGACCACGGTGTCGCGCATTCTTGCCAAGTCGCTCAACTGCCAGGGCCCCGACGGCCAGGGCGGAATTACCGCCACGCCGTGCGGTGTGTGCGCGGCGTGTACCGACATCGATAGTGGCCGGTTTGTCGATTACACCGAGCTCGATGCCGCCTCCAACCGGGGCGTGGACGAGGTGCAGGCGCTGCTGGAACAGGCGGTGTACAAGCCGGTGCAGGGCCGCTTCAAGGTGTTCATGATCGACGAAGTGCACATGCTCACCGGGCACGCGTTCAACGCCATGCTCAAGACGCTGGAAGAGCCGCCCGACTACCTGAAATTTGTGCTCGCCACCACCGACCCGCAAAAGGTGCCGCTGACCGTGCTGTCGCGCTGCCTGCAGTTCAACCTGCGCCCGATGGCCCCCGAGACCATCCGCGAGCACCTGCAAACTGTGCTGGCGGCCGAGCAGGTGAACGCCGAGGTGCAGGCGCTGCGGCTGCTGGCGCGTGCTGCGCGCGGCTCGATGCGCGACGCGCTCAGCCTCACCGACCAGGCCATTGCCTTTGGCTCGGGTCAGTTGCGCGAAGACGCCGTGCGCCAGATGCTTGGCAGCGTGGACCGCTCCTACGTGTTCCGGCTGATTGAGGCGCTGGCGCAGGGCGATGGCAAGACCGTGGTCGAGACCAGCGAGGCGCTGCGCCTGAACGGCCTGAGCGCCGCGTCCACCCTGGAAGAAATGGCTACCGTGCTGCAACGCATGGCGGTGCTGCAAACGCTGGGTGCTGCCCCCGACGAGGCCGACCCCGATCCCGATGCCGCCGAATGCGCGCGCCTTGCGGCCCTGCTGCCTGCCGATGAGCTGCACCTGCTCTACAGCATCTGCCTGCATGGGCGTGCCGACTTGGGCTTGGCCCCGGACGAATACGCTGCGCTGACCATGGTGCTGCTGCGGCTGCTGGCGTTCAAACCGGCCACCGGCGCGCCCACAGCGGAAAAAAAAAGCCTGAATAGTGCGCAAGGAGCGGCCGCTCCCGCTCCGGTGAAGGCCGCCACGGTGCAGCCTTGGGAAGACGCGCCGCCCGGCCACGTGCTGCCCGTGCGCAACGCCGGTAGCGCCAGCGAAATTGCCGCCGATGCGGCTGCCCAAGCCCATCGCCCAGCAGCGCCCGTGCCATCCACGCCTGCAGCCAACAAGGTCATCGCCATCCCGGTGCGCCAGCAAACCGAATCCCGCGCCGACGCGCCCGTGCAGAGTACGCCAGTGTTGCAACCCACGCCCGAGGGAGACTTTTGGCACACCACCGTGCAGCAGCTCATCGCAGCCGAAAGCATTGGTGCCCTGGTGCGCGAACTGGCGCTGCAGTCGCAACTGGTGGCGCGCGACACCGACCAGTGGATCTTGCGGGTGGAGCGCGAGTCGCTCAACCAGAGCAGCAACCGCGAGCGCCTGGCCAGCGCACTGCAGGCGGCCGGGCACGCAGTCACGCTGATGGTGGAGATTGGCCGCATCACCGACTGCCCGGCGCGGCGCAACAGTGCCGCATCGGCGCAAAAGCAGCTTGCCGCCGAGAAGATTATTTTTGACGACCCGTTTGTGCAGAGCATGATGCGCGACTTTGGCGCGAAAATCGTGCCTGGCTCGATCAAGCCGCTGTAACGGCGCTTGCCCCATTTTTTGAAACCCGAAGGAAACCCATGTTCAACAAAGGACAACTCGCCGGACTGATGAAGCAGGCCCAGGCCATGCAGGACAACATGAAGAAGGCGCAGGACGAGCTCGGCCTGATTGAAGTCACCGGCGAATCCGGTGCCGGGCTGGTCAAGGTCACCATGACCTGCAAGCACGATGTCAAGCGCGTCACCATCGACCCCAGCCTGCTCGCCGACGACAAGGACATGCTCGAAGACCTGGTGGCAGCAGCGTTCAACGCGGCAGTGCGCAAGGCCGAAGACACTTCCACCGAAAAGATGGGCAAGATCACAGCCGGTATGCCGGGCCTGCCCGGTGGCATGAAGTTCCCGTTCTAGTACGCAGAGCGCACGCCAACCGTGTCCGACGCGAACTCGCTTGACGCCCTGATCCAGGCGCTGCGGCGCTTGCCGGGCGTGGGCATCAAGTCGGCCCAGCGCATGGCGTTTCACCTGCTGCAGCACGACCGCACTGGCGCGCAAACCCTGGCGCGCGCCCTACAGCAATCATGCGAGAGCGTGCGGCACTGTCAGCGCTGCCACACCTTTACCGAAGCCGATATCTGCGCCACCTGTCTGGACCCCCGGCGCGACGCCAGCAAGCTGTGCGTGGTGGAAACGCCCGCCGACCAGTCGGCGCTGGAGCGCACCGGCGCGTACCGGGGCCTGTACTTTGTGCTGATGGGCAAACTCAGCCCGCTCGAAGGCGTGGGCCCCAACGACATCGGCCTGAAGAAACTGTTTGACCGTGTGCAGGATGGCGTAGTGACCGAAGTCATCCTGGCCACCAATTTCACCGCCGAAGGCGAGGCCACCGCCCACGTCATCGGCGAAGGCCTCAAAGCCCGAGGCATCCGCATGACCCGCCTGGCACGCGGCGTACCCGCTGGCAGCGAACTCGAATACGTCGACCTGGGCACCATCGCCCACGCGCTGGTGGACCGGCGCTAGGCAAACCAGCGCGTGCAGTCAATGTCGAAATTCACCCGGTTGGGCGAATTGCACGCGCTTGAGTGGACGTCGGAATTGCTTCCGACGAGGACGCAATAGTTCCCGGAATCCTTGTCCTACGCCTTGCTGCGTTTTTTCAACCATCGCATCAGGCTGCCGATCAGAGGCAGCTTTTCATATAGCTCTTCAGCCGCATCCCAGTAGTCGCGGTGCAGGGTGATGTGGCCTTCGTCGTTGAGGATCAGATGCGATCCACCCAAAATGCACTGTGGCTGTCCCTGCCTGAAACGCTTGAAGGCAAAGTGAAACTCCCAGGTCAGGAAGCACTGCGCGTCCTGCACGATGCGCCCTGTAATGAGAAAGCGCGGGTTCTCGAGATTGATAAACATGTGGCGAAAGATGCGCTGAATCGCGTCCAGGCCGCGCACATCGTTGAATGGGTCCTTGAAGCGCGCGTCGGCGGCGTAGATCATGCCCAGCGTTTCCACCCCGGACGGGGTGAGCGTCTGGAAGGCGTCGATGATGCGGTTTACAGCGGTGTTCATGAATTTTCTAGGCCTGTTTGAGACGACGCGTGACCGCAAAAAATGCGGGGTAAGGCAAGAGTTGCAGGGCTTTCATCCAGCGGGTAAAGCGCTTGGGGAAGTGGATCTCAAACTCGCCGCGCGCCCAGCCATGCAGTATCTCCTGCGCCGCCTGTTCCGGGGTGATCAAGGCGGGCATCTTGAACTGGTTTTTGCGTGTCAAGGGTGTGTCCACAAAGCCAGGGTTGATAAGTGATACGCCCACGCCGTGGACATGCAGGTCGAGATGCAGCGCTTCGGCCAGGTTGATGAGCGCGGCCTTGGTCGGGCCATAGGCCAGGCTGTTGGGCAGGCCCCGGTAGCCCGCCACGCTGCCCATCAGACTGATGTGGCCACGCTGACCGGTGTGCTGGTTCTGCGGCTGCGTCAGCAGGTGCGGCAGTACCGCGTCCAGCACATACAGCGCACCCAGGTAGTTGATTTCGTTGTGGCGCAGCAGGTCCGCCATGTTCATGCGCGCGGCGTCCATGGCGTGGTAATGGCCAGCGCAGTACAGCACGCAGTCCAGCGTACCTTGTTCTGCCAGGGCAGAAGCTGCCGCTTTGACCGCCGACGCATCGGTCACATCCAGCGGCAGGGAAAGGGCACCGGCGTGCGCATCGGTGAATGCGTTGAGCGCGGCTGCGCTGCGTGCCGACACGATCACTCTCGCACCTTGCGCGTGCAAAGCCGATGCAGTCGCGCGACCAATGCCGGTGGATGCGCCCACCAGCCAAACGGTGCGGCCACGCCAGTCGGCCATGCGAGGGTTCAGTGCCATGGCTCTACCGCTTGATAAATGAAAGCGTCACTTCGCCCAGACCCACGCCCCACTTGCGCATGGTGGCCTTGTTGAGCATGACCTTGTCGTTCAGGAGGTACATCCAGTCGTCAAACTGCACGTCAATCACCCGGGTGTCCACTGGCAGCGCCAGGGTGTAGGTCCAATTGAATGCGTTACCGCTTTGCTGGCCTTGGGCGCTTCCCACCACGTCGTCCGCCGTACCGGTGTAGCGGCCGTTGGCATGGCGCGTGAGCCTCCAGATGCGCCGCTGCGTACTGCCGTCGGAATAGGTGAATGCTTCGTCCAGCACGCCTGCATCGTCCTGCCAGGCGCAATGCATCACCACGGAGAAGCGTTTCACCACCTTGCCCGAACGGTCGGTGAAGATTCCATAGGCGTCCACGGTGCCGTTGAAGTAGTCACGCAGCTCAAGCGTCGGCGTTTCTTTGGCGTAGTCCTGGACATGCGGCGTGCTGCACGCGCCCAGCAGCCCGGTACAGACCGCGGCGGCCAGAACGAGTGATCGTTGGAAGGAAATTCGTCGTTTCATGGCGTATTGGGCTGGGTTGCGGGTTGGATGAAGAGAAAGTGCAGCGTAAAGGTTGCCAGGGCTTTGAGCCCGCATGGCAAAAGGCAGTAGGCGGCTGTCAGCCAGGCGAGTGCATCGACATCGCGTGTGCCGGGGACATAACCCAACCAGCCCAGCAGCGGCAGCGCCAGGCCAGCCGCCAGCGCCAGGTTGAGCTTGGTGGCAAAGTTCCACCAGCCAAAGTAGGTCCCTTCAGCGCGTCCACGGTCACCTGCCTTGGCAATCACCCCGGCCAGGAGTGCGCCCGGCAGAGCCAGGTCGCTGCCCAAAGTGGTGCCCGACAAGACGCATACCAGAAGAAACCACGCTGCGTCGCCCGCGCCCAACTGGCTGGCACCCAGAAAGACGGCAATGGACAAAAGCATGCCGAAGCGCCAACTGCGCGCCAAGCCCCAGCGCCTTACCAGGCGCAACCATAGGGGCATGGACAGTGCAGCACACACAAAGTACAGCCCCAGCGCAGTGGATTGCACGGTCGCGTTGGCTTGCAACCGGTCCTGCATGAAGAACAGCAGCAGCGTCGCAGGGATGGCGCTGGCAATGCCGTTGAGCAGATAGATGCCCAGCAGACGACGAAAGCCAGGGTTGTGCAACGGGTGTTGCAAGGTGATGCCAAACATGGCTTCAGAATTCGTCGTCGCTTGGTGATTGCGCTCGGGTTGAGGCGCTCTACACCAGGCCCACCAACCTGCTAACAATCCAACGTACAACAGCGCCAGCATGGCGGGCACACCCAGGAGCGTGGGGGTGACAGCCGCCAGAAGCACCCCCATTAGCCCCAGACCTTCGCGCCAGGCCACCACACGGCTGCGGTATAGCGCGTTCCCACCCAGCATGGCGCCCCACGACTGGTGCGCGACTGACAACGCGCTGTAGGCCGCATAGGTCAGCATCAGCCAAAACCCGGCCCACCATAGCAGCGCCGTGGGCTCGTGCACCAGCGGCACAAACAGAAAAGAAAACCCCACGGCAAGCAGGCCGCCTGCAATGGCCCCCAACTTCATCACCGCCCGCAGCGAAGTGGCGTACAAGCGGTCACACAGGCGGCCCAAAAGCGGGTCAATCACCGCGTCGAGCAGTCGCGCCCCCAACAGCACAGCGCCCAGGCTCGCCAGTGAAACATCCCACTGGCGGGCATACAGGTTGGGCATCAGCACATACAACGGCAAGGCGCAAAACGCCAGAGGCAAGCCGAGTAACCCATAACGCATGCCGTCGCCCATGCGCCAGTCAAGATGCCTTGGTTCCAACTCTGACGCCACGTTGGAAGTCATGGTGCTGCGCCAACCGGCACCGGGGTTGGCGCTGGTGCCAGAAGCGCACTGCGCAGTTGTGGCTCAGAAGTTTGGGGGCTAAGCCAAATGCCAAAGAACTGCTTGGCAAAGACCGGGTCGCGCACTTCGCCGAGCAAGCGGCCATTGCGCCAGAACACGGCACCGGTGGCGGGTTGATTTACGCCGGTGATGCGGTCCCCCGCCTTCACATCCGGAAAAATTGCGCGCATCTGGTTATCCCAGTTGGACTCCTGCGCCAAAGTCAAGGGCGTCTGGCGGCGCATCTCCGCAATGGAGCGTGTGGCGATGTCCGCACCCGTGAAGTCGCGCAAGTAGGCCAATTCCAGCGCAAAAGCACTTTGTTCATACGTGGTGTCCACAAAACCGGGCCCGACCCACAGGGTGGCCTGGTAGACCTCGAAGCCCCAAAACGTCATCCTGGCCTGCCCCGACAGCGTGGCGAGGGGCAAGACGGGGCGCAGTTCCGACGGCAGTGGCTTTGCTGGAAGGGGCATGCAAAGCAGGCTTGCAGATGCCGCCAAGACGGCGCAAGCAACTCCGTTCTTCACAGTGAGGGCCCGGCTGCTTTTTGCAGTGTGTACTGCACCAGGCTGATGTCGCCCGTGTCAAAAGCCGCTTCGCAGTAGGCCAGGTAGAACTCCCAGATGCGCATGAAGCGCTCATCAAAGCCCAGTGTTGCCACCTCGGCCTTGCGGGCTAGAAATGCTTCGCGCCAGCGGCGCAGTGTCTCTGCGTAATCTGCGCCAAACGCAAACTCGTCCACCACCTCCAGCCCGGCCGCCTTGGCCTGGCGGCGGAATTCACGCGGGCAGGGCAGACAACCGCCGGGGAAGATGTACTGCTGGATGAAGTCCGTGGACGCCACATAGCGGTCGAACAGCGCGTCGTCGATCACGATGCTTTGCACGCAGGCCCGCCCACCGGGCTTGAGCAGGCGGCTGACGGTTGCAAAGTAGGCGGGCCAATAGGCTTGGCCAACCGCCTCCACCATCTCGATGGAGCAGATCGCGTCGAACGGCGCGTCACTGATATCACGGTAGTCCTGCAGGCGCAAGTCGGCCCGGTTGTCTTGGCCCGTGCTAACGCCCAGGCGCTGCATGCGTGCATTGGCGTAAGCCAGTTGCTCGGTGCTGAGCGTCACACCCACGATCGAGGCGTCCAGACGCACCGTGGCCTGCTCGGCCAGCGCGCCCCAACCACAGCCGATTTCGAGCACGCGGTCGCCACGCTTCACGCCGGCCATCTCCAGCGCGCGGCGCACTTTGGCGTGTTGCGCTTCTGGCAGCGGGCGGGACAGGTCGCCCTCAAACCAGGCGCTGGAATAGTTCATGGTCTCGTCGAGCCACAGGCTGTAGAACGCGTTGCCAAGGTCGTAGTGCGCGTGGATGTTCCTGCGGCTATTGGCGCGGCTGTTGTGGTGGAGCAGGTGTTTGACGCGGTACAGGAGCCTTCCGAACCATGTGCCGAAGATCATGGCATCGACTTCCTGGCGGTTAGCGGAGAACACCTTGAGCAATTCCGTCAGGTTCGGTGTGCTCCAGTCTCCGGCAATAAAACTCTCGGCAAAACCGATGTCGCCGGACTTGAGCGCCGCACCAAACACGTTCCAGTTGTGCAGCGTGATGCTGGCGCTGGGATGCCTGGGCGTGTGCAGGGTGTGCTGCTGCGGATGCTCGCCGTAGCGGCGCTGCGAACCATCGGGCAGGTGCAGGGTGAGCGCACCGTGGCGCAGGTTTTGCAGCAGACGCAATGCGCTGCGGGCCGCGGTCGGCGCGTCTTTGGGAAATGCGATGCCTTGGGCCGTGCGGGTAGCAACATTCATGTGGGACTCCTGTAGGCGGAACTAGCGTGAGACAAAGGCCTGCGGCGGGGCCGGTTTGCGAAAAAATGGCATGCTTTTTAACCACAAGCGCAAGGCTTGGGTATGGATGTGCAGCACCACGCCCAGCGTCATCACCGGGTAACGCAGCAGTGCGCGGCGCAGCAAAGCGGTGGTCATTGGCTGCAGCGTGCCACTGACACTGGTTTGCAACACGGCCGCATCGATGTTGGCGTCGTCATAGAAGTCCACGCGCGCCACCGTGCGCGCCCGTTCAGAATGCAAGCTGCGCATGAATCGAAAGCGGTAGTGTCCCTCCACCGGGTTGAACGGCGAGACATGAAACACCTTGGCCGCACGCTGCTCGACACCGTAGCGGGGCGCGTCCAGCACATAGCAGTGGCGCTCTCCAAAGGTGTTGTTCACCTCCACCACGATGGCACGCAGGGCACCATTCTGGTCATCCGCGGCGCGGTGGCAATACCAGAAGCTCACCGGCTTGAAGGTGTAGCCCAGCACACGCGGATAGGTGTGCAGCCATGCCTCGCCGGTCGCGTCATGAATGCCCTCGCGCTGCAGCAGTTCGTCCAGCCATGCGATGGCACCGCCTTGTTCCGGTATGCGACCATCGCCATGGTCCGTTTCAAAAAAACTCAATGCACCTGCGCAGTTGATGTGCCACTGGGCGGTCTGCGGTACCTGGGTGCGCAGGCTCCTGAGCGGCAGCATCAAAAAGTAGGTGGGATAGGCAAATGCATGGCGCTGCGGCCGCAGCCGGGTGTGGCGCACCTGGCCGAAACCGATGAGAGGCACGGGCTTGCTCATGCGTCTGCCAGCAGCTTTGCCGCGGTGGCCAGTCCGGCTTTGAGGCCGTCTTCGTGAAATCCATAACCCATCCAGGCACCCGCATAGTAGCGGCCAAGCCTGCCTTGCAGCCTAGGCATGGTGGCTTGTGCAGCCACGGCGGCCAGGTCAAACACCGGGTGGGCGTAGTCATACTCGCCAATGATCTTTTCCTGAGCGATCGGTCGCACCGGGTTCAAGGACACGATCACCGCCTGCTCCCAAGGCAGGGGCTGAAGACGGTTGAGCAGGTAGTGCAGGCACACCCGCGCGTCTTCCTGGCCGGTGGCAGCGGCTCGCTCGTAGTTCCATGCTGCCCATGCCGTCTTGCGCGTCGGCAGGACCGATGCATCGGTATGCAGCACGGCTTTGTTCGACTGGTAGCGGATGGCACCCAGGGTTTCAAGCTCTTGCTCCGTGGGCGCAGCCAGCATGCGCAGGGCCTGGTCCGAATGGGTGGCAATGATGACCTTGTCGAACAGTTCGGCGCCTGCGCTGGTGTGGATGCGCACCATGCCCTTGCCAGTGGGCGTTTCTTCCAGGTGCTCAATGCGGTGCACTGGTGTGTTCAGGCGTTTGTCGGCAATGCGTGAGGTAATTTTTTCCACATAGTGCTTGGCACCTCCCTGTACGGTCCACCACTGAGGGCGGTTGGTGATTTGCAGCAGGCCATGGTTATGGCAAAAACGCACCATCGTGGAAACCGGGAACTGCAGCATCTGCGCGGTGGGACAGCTCCAGATGCAAGCCATCATGGGCAGGAAATACCAGTCACAAAACGCGGTGCCGAATCCATGCGCACGCAAGAAATCCCCCAGTGGCTGGCGCAGCTGCGTGTCGGTGCCGCTCAGGGCGATGCGGGTGGTCAGGGCGTTGAAGCGCAACAGGTCTCGCAGCATGCCCCAAAAACGCGGATTGACCATATTGGCGTGCTGGGCAAATACGGTGCGCAGGCTCGAGCCGCTCCACTCCAGGGGGCGGCCATTCTTGTTGTCTTTGGCCTGAACTGAAAACGACATATCGGACTTGACGGTTGCAACATTCAGATTGGCCAGCAGCGCAATCAGTTGGGGGTAGGTGCGCTCGTTGAGCACCAGGAAGCCAGTGTCCACCCCATGTGTAATCTCACCTTTGGGCGTCGGTAGCGTGACATCAACGGTGTGGGTGTGACCACCGAAATAGTCGCCTGCTTCAAGCAGCGTGAGGTCTGCCTTGCCCTGCAACGCATGGGCCGCCGCCAAGCCTGAAATACCCGAACCCACGATGGCAACTTTGATCGACACAGGCACTCCGTTGAATTGATGCTGCCAATTCTATACCAATCAGTCGCAAAAATACCAAGAAGTATTTTTATGGTCAAATAATTCTATTTGTCAACTCAACCGCATACAATCGTGCACATGGCCAGCAATACCCCCGTAAAACTTTCTTTCAAAGCGCAAATGCTGTTGGCGCGGGAAGACGCAATCATCCAATCGGTAAACCGGCTGCTGGCTGAAAAAGGTTTTGAAGCAATGACGGTGGACGAAGTGGCGGCCGATGTGGGTATCGCCAAAGCTAGCCTGTACAAGCACTTCCCAAGCAAGGAAGACCTGGCAGCGGCGGCCATGGTTTCGGTTATGCGCCGGGCGCAGGCGTTTTTGAACGACTTGCCCACGGAATCATCCCCCATCGACAAGCTGCGCCGCGTCGTGGCGTGGACCATGGGTCTGAAGCTGGCAGGTGAAATGCCATCGCTGCCAAGCCAAAACTCCAGCCTGCGCACCACATTGATGGGCAACAAGGACTATATGGACGGCTTGATAGATGTGAGCGACCGTCTGGGTATCTGGATTGAGGCGGCTCAGGCGCAGGGCTCACTTAATCCCAAGCTCCCAGCCATTGCAGTTCTGTACACCCTGTACGCCCGCGCCTGCGACCCGGTGCTGGAGTTCCTGAAAATTGGCGAGTTGTACAGCAACGACGAAATCATCGCACTGGTGCTCAGCACATGCTTTGACGGACTTGAAGCCCGGTAGTTGGTTGTTCTCCTTGCCGCATACAGGCGCGGCGACATGGTCGCAACCCCACGTGCGCCAGTCTTTGAAAGCCGTGCTATTTAGTGGTTGGGCAGTTTGGTTGCAGCACGTGTTGGCTGACCCAAACCGGCGCGCCCGACCCGGGAACTTTGCGTCTTTCAAAGCGGAGCGCTCACAGAGCCCTTGGCGCAGACACAATGCAGGCATGAAAGCGTATTCCACCGATCAGTTTCCGCTGTCCTTGCCGCCGGGGCATCGCTTCCCGGTGGCCAAATATCAGCTCCTGCGCCAGCGCCTGCAAGCTGAATTTCCCGAGGTGGAGGTTGGGCAGGCCCTGCCCGCTACCGACGAAGAGCTGGCGTTGGTGCACAGCGCCGCGTATGTGCAAGCCATTGCCAGCGGCAGCGTGAGCCCGCAGGCCATGCGCGAGATCGGGTTCCCTTGGAGTGACGGCATGGTTGAGCGCTCACGCCGATCCGTGGGTGCCACCTTGGCCGCCTGCCGGGCAGCAATTGTCGAGGGCATAGCCGCCAATTTGGGCGGCGGCACCCACCATGCCTATGCAGACAAGGGCGGCGGCTATTGCGTATTCAACGACGTGGCAACGGCTGCGCGGTTGATGCAAGCCGAGCAGTGCAGTGCAAACGCGGGGGAACTGCAGGTTGCCATCATCGATCTGGATGTGCACCAGGGCAATGGCACGGCGAGCATCTTCCGTGACGACCCCAGTGTGTTTACCCTGTCCATGCACGGCCAGAAGAACTACCCGTTTCGCAAGGAGGCCAGCGACCTGGACGTTGATCTGCCTGACGGCTGTGGTGACGCCGATTACCTGCGCGCGCTGGACCAGGCGCTGGACGAACTCGATCGCCGGTTTGGTACTGACCTGGTGCTCTACCTCGCAGGTGCAGATCCTTTTGAAGGCGACCGGTTGGGTCGGCTGAAACTCAGCTATGAGGGGCTGCAGGCGCGTGATCGGCGCGTATTTGACTGGGCCTGGCGGCGGCGTATCCCGTTGGCGATGACCATGGCCGGTGGTTACGGACACCGGATCGAGGAAACGGTGCAGGTACAGGTCAATACCTGGAGTGTGGCACTTGAATACTGGCGGCTCTGGCAACTGCGCTGAGATTGCGGGGCCGTCAGGCCGCGGCAATCCATGTTTTCCAATGCCATCCACCCCAGCGCCCTCGGCGGCCAATACTGTTGGTGCGCAATGATCAAATAGCCATCGGTCCGACAACGTTGGCTGACCCCGGACGGCGTGGCGCTTAGCGCGGTGAGGTTAAGGGGGAGGCCGAAGGCCGGAGGACACGAACGGCGCTAAGCGCCACGCCGTCCTGAGTCCCGAGGTGCCGCAGTCCAGTCTTCGATTGACCGCCGCCGCCCCCCCCGCGCCGCCAAAATCACGGCTTGTCGGCAATCCGTTTCTGGCTATCCCCCATGCCACCTTCAGGCTCAGCAACAAAGTCGCTGCCCCAGTCACGCCAGTCGGCTCCGAACAGTTCGGCGGGGTGGGGCGTGCGCTCGGAGCCGTTGCCGCAGAGCATGGCGTTGACGGCGCAGTAGCGGTCGCAGCCCCAGCACACACGCTCGGGGTTGGACGGGAGGGGCGGAAACTTCTTGCTCACGCCGCAGGCTTGCGTGAGGTGGGCGGCTTGACGCTGGCGCTGGGGCCTGCCACCACGTCTTGGAGCGTGACGCCGTCCAGCACCGCCAGAAAACTTTGCGTGGCGCGCTGCAATACGCCCTTGAGCTGGCAGCGCCGGGTGAGCGCGCATTGGCTGGAGCTGGCGTCAAAGCACTCCACCACCATGAAGTCGGTTTCGGTCAGGCGCACCACTTCGCCCAGGTTGATGTCCTTGGCGTCTTTCAGCAAGGCAATGCCGCCGCCGCGCCCGCGTGTGTTGGCAAGCAGGCCGTGGGTGCCGAGCTGGTGCACGATCTTGGTGAGGTGGCTGCGCGAGATGTCGTGGCTTTGGGCAATTTCGCTGATGGTGACCGGCTGCGCGCGCGTGCGGCAGGCGGCGCAGTACATCAGCACGCGCAGGGTGTAGTCAGTCCATTGGGTCAGGCGCATGGTGCAGGGGCTGGGTCGGTCAAAGGTGCATATTACATGCAATTTACCCGACGCCCTGGCACCGTGTCGCCACAGCAACTGCAGGCGCACTGGCGCTGTGGCAGAATGAAATCGCGCCGGTTGGCCCCAATCGGCCCACTCCAAACCATTTTCTGACCCGGATTGCATGACGTACAGGAACTTGCCCGTAGCCGAATTGCGCCATCTGGCCGAGGGGGGTGTTTTCACCAAACCCGACAGCGAGGCCCAGTTCACACTCGGGCAGCGCTACGTGCGCGGCATGGGGGTGGGGAAGAGCGATTCGCTCGCGGCCCACTGGTTTGCCCTGGCCGCCGACAACGGCCACGTGATTGCGCAGCGCAATCTGGCCTACGCGCATCTGCATGGCCGTGGCCTGCCCAAGAACGAAGCCGAAGGCGTGCGCCGCCTGCGCATTGCCGCCGAGTGGGGCGATGCGCCGTCGCAGCGCCAGCTCGGCTTTCACTACGCCACCGGCAGCGGCGTGCCGCTCGACCCCAAGGAGGGCTTGCACTGGTTCCGCCTGGCTGCTGACCAGGGCGACTATCTGGCGCAGTACAACATCGCCTTTGCCTACGCCAATGGACGCGGCGTGGCGGCAGACCCGCTGGAGGCGCTGCACTGGTACAAGCTGGCCGCCATGCAGGGCATGCCCGAGGCGCAGTGCGCGCTTGGGCTGGTGTTCGAGCACGGCCTGGGCGTGCCGGTTGATTACGAACAAAGCGTGTACTGGAACCGGCTTGCCGTCGAAAAGAACTACGCCGAAGCCTGCAGCAATCTGGGCTGGATGTACGAAAACGGCCTGGGCGTGGAGCAAGACCTGGACGAGGCGCGGCACCTGTACGAGCTGGCCGCGCGCCAGGAATATTCCGAAGCCAAGGAGCGCTTGGCCATGCTGCGCGAGCGCCACTCCAACCATGCTGCCGCCGCCCCGGCCAAAGACCGGCGCGCCAGCCTGCAGCCCAGTTCGGAGTCGCCCGCCGGGGCCGATCAGTCGATTACCGACTACCTGGAGAGCGCCTTTGCCGGGTTGGTGGGGCTGGACGTGGTGCGCCAGGAGGTGTTTCGCCAGGCCAGCTATATCCACGTGCAAAAGCTGCGCGCCAAGCAGGGCCTGCGCGTGCCGGAGTGGCCCTCGCGCCATCTGGTGTTCCTGGGCAATCCGGGCACGGGCAAGACCACCATTGCGCGCATCATCGCCGGGCTGTACCAGCGCCTGGGTTTGCTCAAGACCGACAAGGTGATCGAGACCGATCGCGCCGGGCTGGTTGCGCCCTACGTGGGTCAGACGGCGCTCAAGACCAAGGCGATTGTGGAGTCGGCCCTGGGGGGCGTTCTGTTTATTGACGAAGCCTATGCCCTGACTCGTGCGGGACAGGATTTTGGGTCGGAAGCGATTGAGACCCTGCTCAAGATGATGGAGGACCACCGCGACGACATGGTGGTGGTGGTGGCCGGTTACACCGCCGAGATGGACAACTTCATTCATTCCAACCCGGGCCTGGCATCACGCTTTAACCGCTACCTGCATTTCCCCGACTACACACCGGCAGAGTTGCTCAAGATATTGCTCAACTTTTGCGCCAAGCATTCCTACGCGCTGGCCGAGTCCACACACCCTGGCCTGCTCAAGATCTTTGGCCGCGAAATCAAGGTGCAGCACGAGCGCTTTGGCAACGCGCGCTATGTGCGCAACCTGTTTGAAAAAATCATCGAAGCCCAGGCGCAACGCGTGTTTGCGCTGGCGAATGCGTCCAAGGACGAGTTGCAGCAGATACTGCCTGCAGATGTGGAGGCCGCCCTGGGCGAGCCGCTGCCAGTGCCCGACGGCGTGGCCGCCAATTACGAAGAAGTGCTCAAGCGCCTTAACCGGTTGATTGGGCTGGAGCGCGTCAAGAAGCAGGTGCAGCGCCTGTTTGACTTTGTGCGCATCCAGCGCGAGCGCGAAAAGGCCGGCAACAAGGTAGCCAGCGGTTTTTCGCAACACCTGGTGTTTACCGGCAACCCCGGCACTGGCAAGACGGCGGTGTCGCGCATCGTGGCCGACCTGTACTGCAGCCTGGGCATCATCCCATCCAACCATATCGTTGAGGTGGACCGCTCGGGGCTGGTGGCGGGGTATGTGGGGCAGTCGGCCATCAAGACGCGCGAGGTGGTGGCCTCGGCGCTGGGGGGTGTGCTGTTCATCGACGAAGCCTATGCGCTGGCGCAAGGCAGTGGCGAGAATGATTTCGGGCGCGAGGTGATCGACACCCTGCTCAAGGCCATGGAAGACCACCGCGACCGGATCGTGGTGATTGTGGCGGGCTACTCCGAGCCCATGGAAGCCTTCATCAACAGCAACCCCGGCCTGCGCTCACGCTTTAACCACTACATCGAGTTTGACGACTACCCGCCGCACGACCTACTCAAGATTTTTGAGTTCTTCTGCCACGAGTCCGAATACGTGCTGCAAGCTGCCGCCAAGACGTATCTGATCGAGAAGCTCCAGACCCTGTTTGAGGCAGGCAAGACCCAGGCCAATGGCCGCTTTGTGCGCAACATCTACGAGCGCTGCATCGAAGTCCAGTCCGGCCGCATCTCCAGCCGCCACGATGACCCGGGCGTAGACCTCAACGCCCTAACCCAACCCGACATTGCCGCCGCGCTGCAGGAAGTTCTGCAAGAGCAATAGGCTGGAGAGGCAGTCATTGCGAGGATGAAAGGCCGTCATTGCGAGGAGCGTAGCGACGCGGCAATCCATGCAGTCAAGAAGTCATGGATCGCCACGGCCTGACGGCCACGCGATGACGGCGGGCTGCGGCCTCGCGATGACGAGGAAGGGAAGGCCACGCGATGACGGCGGGATGGCGCGCGGCTTCGCGACGACGAATGTGGTGTGGCCACGCAAAGACGAAGGGCTGTCATTGCGAGCGAAGCGCGGCAATCCATGCAGTCATGAAGTCATGGATCGCCACGGCCTGACGGCCTCGCGATGACGGCGGGCGTGCGGCCTCGCAATGACGGTGGGAGCGTGGTTTTGTGATGACGAGTGTGGTGCAGCCTCTCGCTGACGGGGGTATATGCCGAGACTTCGTTAGTGTTTGACAGGCTTGCCCGCTGTGCGTCTACCGGCGCGCGAGGGTGTGGTTTTGCTGGAGCCTCGTGCGGGCAGAAACAGCACCACGGCGTGACCGGTCTTGAAGCTGGCGTCGGTGGACACCTTGTTCCACTGTGCTACCTGGCCGATGCTGACCTGGTACTTGTGTGCAATGCTCGCCACGCTGTCGCCCTTGCCGGCCTTGACCACAGTGCGTTTGAGCGCAACTTCCGGTGCCAGCGAGAGTTGGCCGTTGTCGGCCACGGTGCTGGTGACGTCGTGGTTGGTGGTGGCCTGGCGCGGCACCAGCAGCGACGAGCCTGCACGTATCACCACCCGGCCCGCAATGGCGTTGACACTGCGAAAATCGGCTTCGGTCATGCCCAGGCGTTTGGCTGCTTCGGCCGGGCTCATGGTGGTGGGGGCAACCCACACCGTCCAGCTTGCCATTCGCCCGCCGCCGTAGGACTCCAGGTTGGCCTGAAACACTTCGGCGTTGTCCCAGGGCAGCAGGATTTGCGGCGTGCCCGCAGCCATGATGACCGGGCGGTTGATCGACGGGTTGAGCGCCTTGAAGTCGTCCAGCGGCACCTCCGCCAGGCGTGCAGCCAGCGTGACATCAATGTCGCGGTGGATGGTGACTGACTGGAAGTAGGGGTGGTTGTCAATCGCGGGCAGCACCGAGGCAAAAGCGTCGGGGTGGGCCACGATGTTTTTCACCGCCTGCAGCTTGGGCACGTACATGCGCGTTTCCATGGGCATGGTCAGGTAGGGGTAGCCGGTGGCTTGGCCCAGGCGTTGGTTCTTGGCAATGGCGCGGCCCACGCTGCCTTCGCCCCAGTTGTAGGCGGCCAGCGCCAGATGCCAGTCGCCAAACATGGCGTAGAGTTTTTGCAGATAGTCCAGCGCGGCGCGGGTGGACGCCATCACGTCGCGCCGGTCGTCGCGAAAAGCGTTTTGCTTGAGTTCAAAAAACTTGCCGGTGGCGGGCATGAACTGCCACATGCCCGCGGCCTTGGCGCCAGACACCGCCTGCGGATTGAAGGCGCTTTCTATAAACGGCAGCAGCGCCAACTCGGTGGGCATGCCGCGCAGTTCAAGCTCTTCGACGATGTAGAACAGGTACTTGCGCGAGCGCTCGGTCATGCGCAGCAGGTAGTCCGGCCGCGTGGCATACCAGCGCTCGCGGTCACGCACCAGATCATTGTCCAGGTCGGGCATGGCGTAGCCACGGCGGATGCGGTCCCACAAGTCCACCGGCGGTGCCATCGGGACTACCGCGCGCGTGCCGCTTGCGCCCACCTCCATCGGCGTGAGCGCAACCTGGCTGCCGGTTTGCGCCACGCCCGCGTGTGCCGCTTGTGCTTGGTGGGCGGGGGCTGGTCGGCCAGTGGCGGCCATGCTGTCCTGCAGGGGTTGCGTTTCGCCGGAGCTTTGAGGCGGCAATGGGGTTGCGCACCCGGCCAACAACAAGGTGATGGCCAGAGTGGCTGCGTGCAATCGATTCATCGGAACTGGTTCTTCCATTCGCGCAGCGTGGCAAAGACGCCGTCGCGCTGTGCAGCCACCGGGTCGTGTTGCCGCACTGCGGCCGCCACGGCAGGCTCGGTGCTGCGCAAAAAGGGGTTGATGCGGCGCTCCTGGTCCATGCGCGCGGGCAGGGTGGGCTCACCCGCGCTGCGCCGTTGCTGGCAGTGCGCGTGGTAGTCGATCAGAGCGGCGTTATCGGGCTCCACCGCCAGCGCAAAGCGCAGGTTGGAGAGCGTGTATTCGTGGGCGCAGCAGACGCGCGTGGCGTCGGGCAGTTGGGCCAGGCGCTGCAGCGAGTGGAGCATCTGCGCCGGGGTGCCTTCAAACACGCGCCCGCAGCCAGCGCTAAACAGCGTGTCGCCGCAAAACAGCAGCGGGCTGCCATCTACGTCGGCGCAGTAGTAGGCCACGTGGCCTGCAGTGTGGCCGGGCACACTGAGCACCACAAAGTCCAGGCCCAGCAGGTTCAGGTGCTGCCCGTCAGTCACGCGCTGCGCGGGTTCGGGCAGCGCTTCGGTGGCGGGGCCATAGACCTGCGCGCCGGTGGCCTCGCGCAAAATATCGACTCCGCCGGTGTGATCGGCATGGTGGTGCGTGACTACAATGGCCTGCAGTTGCAGGTGGTTGGCCTGCAGGGCGTCGAGCACCGGCGCAGCGGCACCGGGGTCCACCACCACGCAACGCTGCCCGTCGTGCAGCATCCAGATGTAGTTATCAGAAAAAGCGGGTAATGGAATCAACTTCATGAGTGGTCAGTTTAAGGGATTGCACGACTGGTTCCAGACACCGGCAGGTCTTTACCTGTTGCAGTGGCAACGCAACCAGTTGGATGCAGCCGTGGCCGACATCTTTGGCTACCATGCTTTGCAGTTGGGCGTGCCCGAGCTGCCAGCCCTGCGCAGCAACCGTATGCCGCACCGCTGGTTGGCCAACGACCACGCGGACAGGGCCGATGCACCGAGCGAGCAGCGCGCCGTGTTTCTGACCGACTTTACCGCCTTGCCCTTTCCCGAAGCGAGCCTGGACCTGGTGGTGCTGCCCCATACGCTGGAGCTCAGTGCCGACCCGCACGCCACGCTGCGCGAGGTGGAGCGCGTGCTTGTGCCCGAAGGGCGCGTGGTGATTTGCGGGCTCAACCCGGCCAGCTTGTGGGGTTTGCGCCAGCGGCGCGGCTACCTGTACCGCAAGCTCGGCATCGGGCGACTGTTTTTGCCCGAGCGTGGCGAATTCCTTGGTTATTGGCGTCTGCGCGACTGGCTGAAGCTGCTGAGCTTCGAGGTCGAGGTGGCGCAGTTTGGCTGCTACCGCCCGGCGGTGCGCACCGAGCATTGGTTGTGGCGCTTCCAGTGGATGGACAAGGTTGGCGCACGTTGGTGGCCGATCTTTGGTGCCAGTTATTTTTTGGTGGCGGTCAAGCGCGTGCGCGGGATGCGCTTGATGGAGCCCGGCTGGAAGACCGCGCCTGCGCGTGCTGCCGCTTCGGTGACAGTGGCCAACCGCAGCCACGGGCGCGATGCCGCGCAGCACGGGCATGATTTGCATTTGAACAGGACAAGCGATTGAACCAGGTCACGATTTACACCGATGGTGCCTGCAAGGGCAACCCCGGCCCGGGCGGCTGGGGCGTGTTGCTGCGCTCTCCCGATGGCTCTGAGAAGGAGTTGTTCGGCGGCGAGTTGGGCACCACCAACAACCGCATGGAAATGATGGCTGTGATTGAGGCCTTGCGCGCGCTCAAGCGTCCGTGCGCGGTGACGCTGCATCTGGACAGCCAGTATGTGCTCAAGGGCATTACCGAATGGCTGGCCGGCTGGAAGGCCAAGGGCTGGAAGACCGCTGCCAAGCAGCCGGTCAAGAACGTAGACCTGTGGCAGCAACTCGACGCACTGGTGGCACAGGCCGGGCACCGCATCGACTGGTGCTGGGTCAAGGGCCACGCGGGCGATGCGGGCAACGAGCGCGCCGACGCGCTTGCCAACAGGGGTGTCGAGCAAGCGCTGGGGCAGAGGTAAAGCTGTGCAAAGTTGAACAGCGCGTGCGGCAAGTGTCGCGCAGGGTGAGTGGAGCAGGGGGCTGAACTGGTACATTGCGGGGTGCGCCCGGTGGCGCGGCTGCGGCCATGCATTTGAGGAAGTCTTCTAGTCCCATGAATATCTGTTTACGCATTTGCGTTCTTGCTCCCGTAGTGGCACTGAGCGCCTTGCTGGTGGCCTGCGGTGGCAAGGGCGAAGGCCCGGCAATGGCGGCATCGGCCCCAGCAGCAGCAGCAGCGGTTCCTGCAGTCAGCGCACCCCAGGGTACTGCCTCGGGCTCGCGCGGTGGCGGCCCGGTGTCGGTCACCACCGCCGTCGCCAAGCAGCGCGATTTCGACGTGTTGCTGGAGTCCATCGGCAGCGTCACGCCGCTGGCCAGCGTGGACGTCAAGCCGCAAATCAACAGCGTGGTTACCAGCGTGCGCGTGCAGGAGGGCCAGTTTGTACGCGCGGGCCAAGTGCTGCTGACGCTGGATGCGCGCCCGGACGAAACCAATGTGGCCAAGCTGCGCGCGCAACTGGCCCGCGACGAAGCCTTGCTCGCCGACGCACAGCGCCAACTGGTGCGCGCGCGCGACCTGCTGGCCAAGAACTTTGTCTCGCAAGGCGGGGTCGATACCAGCCAGACCCAGGTCGAAGCCCAACTTGCTGCCGTGGCGGCGGACCGTGCTGCGCTGGATGCGGCGTTGGTGTCGCTGAGTTACACCACGGTCAAGGCCCCCGGTGCCGGACGCCTGGGCGCGGTCAACGTGTACCCCGGCACTTCGGTCCAGGCCAACCAGACCACCCTTCTGACCATCACCCAGTTGGACCCGATCAACGTCAGCTTCAACCTGCCCCAGCGCAATCTGGGTGTGGCCTTGCAAGGCCTGAAGTCGGGCGGCGCGTCTGTCCAGGCACGGCTGCCCGACGACAAGACCGCCGTGAGCGGCAAGCTGCTGTTTGTGGACAACACAGTGGATGCCGCCACCGGCACGGTCAAGGTGCGGGCCCGCTTTGCCAACCGCGACGCCAAGCTCTGGCCGGGCGCGTTTGTCAAGGTGTCGTTTGTGGCCGACACGCTCAAGGGCGCGGTGGTGATTCCCACGTCGGCCGTGATCCAGAGCACGCGCGGTGCCATCGTGTACCTGGCCGACCAGGGCAAGGCCGTGCTCAAGCCGGTGACGGTGCTTGCAACGCAGGGTGAAGAAGTGGCCGTGACCGGCGTGGCCGCAGGCGACAAGGTGGTGCTGGAGGGCCGGCAAAACCTGCGCCCGGACGTGGCGCTGGTGGAGCGTGCTCCGCAGGCCAAGGCTGGTGCCCGGCCTGCTTCGGCTCCTGCATCATGAATCTGTCCGAACTGTTCATTCGCCGTCCGGTGATGACGGTGCTGCTCAATGCAGCCATCGTGCTGGCCGGGGTGATTGGCTACCGCAGCATTCCGGTGGCGGCGCTGCCCAGTTACGACACGCCGGTGATCAACGTCTCGGCATCGTTCCCGGGGGCCAACCCCGAGACCATGGCGACCTCGGTGGCGCTGCCGCTGGAAAAGCAGTTTCAGACCATTCCCGGGCTGGCGCTGATCAGTTCCACCAGCACGCTGGGCTCGACCTCGCTGACGCTGGAGTTTGACCAGGGCCGCAACGTCGATGGCGCGGCGCTCGACGTGCAGGCCGCGCTGCTGCGCGCGCAACGCTCGCTGCCGCAGGACATGACGCAGATGCCGGCCTACCGCAAGGTCAACCCGGCTGACGCACCCATTTTGCTGGTGGCGCTGACATCACCGTCGCTGCCACCTTCGGAGTTGCAGGACTTTGCCGAGCACCTGATTTCGCCCACCCTCTCCACCATTGATGGCGTGGCGCAAGTCAACGTGTTTGGCTCCAAGCGCTATGCGGTGCGGGTGCGTGTGTTGCCCGATGCACTGGCGGCACGCAATATCAGCCTGGACGAACTCTCGGCGGCGCTGCGCCTGTCCAACGTCAACACGCCAGTGGGCACGCTCGAAGGCGACCGCCAGATGCTGATGCTGCAAGCCAACAAGCAGTTGCGCAACGCGGCCGAGTTTGCCGACATCGTGGTTGCCAGCCGCAACGGCAACACGGTGCGGCTGCGCGATATTGCCAACGTGGAAGACAGTGTGGAGACGCTGCGCTCCTACGCCAACCTCAATGGCGAGCCTTCCATCACGCTGGCGGTGCTGCGCCAGCCCGGAGCCAACACCGTGCGTGTGGTGGACGCAGTCAACGCGGTGCTGCCCACGCTCAAGGAGCAGATGCCGCAGTCGGTACGCATGACGGCGGTGAACGACCGCTCGGTGTCGGTGCGCGAGTCGCTCGCCGACGTGTCGCTCACGCTGTTGGGAACGATTGCGTTGGTGATTCTGGTGATCTTCCTGTTCCTGCGCCACTTTGTTGCCACGGTGATTCCCATGCTGTCGCTGCCGGTGTCGCTGGTGGGCGCGCTGGCACTGCTGTGGGGCCTGAAGTACAGCCTGGACAACGTCTCGCTGTTGGGCTTGACCTTGGCCGTGGGGCTGGTGGTGGATGACGCCATCGTGATGCTGGAAAACATCATGCGCCACGTCGAGAAAGGCGAGTCGTCGTTCAACGCGGCGCTGCGGGGTTCGCGCGAAGTGGGCTTTACCATCATCTCGATTTCGACCTCGCTGATCGCGGTGTTTATCCCGATCTTTTTCATGCCCGGGGTGATCGGCCTTTTGTTTCACGAATTTGCCGTGGTGGTCGGGCTAGCGATTGTGGTGTCGGCCTTTGTTTCGCTCACCCTCGTGCCGATGCTGGCGAGCCGTTTCTTGAGCGACCATTCGCACGACGCCCATCCACCCTACCTGGTGCGTTTGTTTGAGAAGGCGTTCAACGTGGTGCTGGCTGCCTATGCGCGCACGCTCGACTTTGCGCTGGCGCACCGCTTGTCGGTGCTGCTGGTGGCGGCGCTCACACTGGCAGGCACGGTGTGGCTGTTCAACGCCATCCCCAAGGGTTTCTTCCCGGAAGAGGACATCGGCCAGATCACGGTCACGACCGAGGCGGCCGAGGACGTGTCTTTTTCCGAAATGGTGCGACTGCAAGACCGCGTTGCAGCGGTGATGCGTGCCGACCCCAACGTGTATTCGGTCAGCTCGTTCAACGGCGGTAGCGGGGCGCAGAACACCGGGCGCATGTTCATTGCACTAAAACCCCACGGCCAGCGCCAGGCCATGAAGCAGGTGGTCGAGGGCCTGCGCAAGAAGTTGCGCGAGGTCAGCGGCATCAGCGTCTTCATGCGCCCGATCCAGAACCTGCAGCTTGGTGGCCGACCCAGCAAGGCGCAGTACCAGTTCATCCTCAAGAGTGTGCGTGCCGACGAGCTCAACGAGTGGGCGGTCAAGATGCAGGACCGGCTGCGCGGCAACCCGTTGTTTCGCGATGTCACCAGCGACGCGCAATTGCGTGGCTTGCAGGCCCAGTTGCGCATTGACCGCGACCGCGCCAACGCGCTGGGCGTGTCGATTGACGCAATTCGCACCGCACTCTTTAGCGCCTTTGGCGAGCGCCAGGTGTCCACCATCTACCTGCCCACCGACAGCTACCAGGTGATTCTGGAAGTGGCAGCGCAAGCCAAGATGGACGAGAGTGCTGTGGGCGGCATCTACGTGCGCGCCTCCAGCGGGGCCCTGGTTCCAATGTCGGCCTTCACCCGGGTGGAGCGCTCGGTGGGACCAACCTCGATCAACCACGTGGGCCAACTGCAGGCGGTCACGGTCTCGTTCAACCTCGCGCCCGGCGCGGCGCTGGGCGACGCTACCGGCTACATCGAAGAGGTGCGCGACTCGCTGGCGCTGCCGGCTTCCATCATCACCAGCTATGGCGGCGACGCAGCCGTGTTCAAGACATCGCAGGGCAACCAGATGGTGCTGATCATCTCGGCGCTGCTGGTGATTTACGTGTTGCTGGGCGTGCTCTACGAGAGCTACATCCACCCGCTGACCATTCTCGCTGGACTGCCCTCGGCGGCGGTGGGGGCGCTGGCAACGCTGATGCTGTTTGGCCAGGACCTGACCGTGATAGCCATGATCGGGATTCTGCTGCTGATCGGGATCGTCAAGAAGAACGCCATCATGATGATCGACTTTGCGCTGGACGCACAGCGCCACCACGGCATGACGCCCGCACAGGCGATCCGCGAAGCCTGCGTGCTGCGCTTTCGCCCGATCATGATGACGACGCTGGCCGCCCTGATGGGTGCCCTGCCGATTGCCCTGGGCCTGGGCTCAGGCGCAGAGCTGCGCCAACCCCTGGGCCTGGCAGTGGTTGGCGGCCTGGTGTTCTCTCAAGCCGTGACGCTCTACATCACACCCGTCATCTACCTGGCGCTAGACCGTTTCAGCGGCAAGGGCCCGGTGACGCAGGCGGAAACGGCGGACTGATTCCATCCATCAGGACAGTCCAAATTGGCATTGGACCCCACGGCTTGACGGCCTCGCGAAGTTGAGTGGCCGTCATTGCGAGCGCAGCGTGGCAATCCATGCAGGCACAAAGTCATGGATCGCCACGGCCTGACGGCCTCGCGATGACGAAGGGGGCAGCCTCGCGATGACGAGGGTGCGGCCTCAATGGGATGACGAGGTGAGTGCATGGCCTCGCGATGTTGAGTGGCCGTCATTGCGAGCGCAGCGTGGCAATCCATGCAGGCACAAAGTCATGGATCGCCACGGCCTGACGGCCTCGCGATGACGAAGGGGGCGGGATTGGGGTGGCCGGTGTTCTGGTCAGAGCATCATCACTTCGACCAAGTCGCCCACGGCGACATTGCCTTGGGAGTGGGATAGCACCAGCAGGCCGTTGGCTTGGGCCATGGAGCGCAGCACGCCCGAGCCCTGGTTGCCGGTGGTGCGTACCTGCAAGCTTCCGTCAGGGGCGTTGGAAACCCAGACGCGCTGGTACTCGGTGCGGCCTGGCTTTTTGCGGATGGCCTCGGTGCTGCGCGCCTGCAGCAGGGGCGCAGCGGGCATGGTGGCCCCCATCATCTGCCACAGCGCCGGACGCACAAAGGCCAAAAAGGTGACCATCACCGCCACCGGGTTGCCCGGCAGGCCAAACACCACTGCGTTGCCGATGCGCCCGGCTGCCATGGGTCGGCCCGGGCGCATGGCGATGCGCCAGAACGCCACGTCGCCGAGCTTGCGCATCATCGCCTTGGTGTAGTCGGCCTCGCCCACGCTCACGCCGCCGCTGGTAATCACCACGTCGGCTTGCTCTGCGGCGCGGGCAAAGGCCGCCTCCAGCAGCGCGGGGTCGTCGCCGACGACGCCCATGTCAATCACCTCGCAACCCATCTGGCGCAGCAGACCGTAGAGTGTGTAGCGGTTGCTGTCGTACACCGCGCCCTCGCGCGGTGCTTCGCCATGCGACAAAATCTCGTCGCCGGTGGAAAAGTAGGCCACGCGCAGTGGCCGCCAGACGGTCTGTGTCTTCAGTCCCAACGAAGCTGCCAACCCCAGCCGGGCGGGCGTGAGCAACTCACCTTTTTGCAGCGCGGCGCGGCCAAGTTGCAGGTCTTCGCCGCACAGGCGCCGGTTGTCGCCTGCGCGCAGCACGCCCGCTGCAATACGGATTGAGCTTGCGCTGCCGTCGCTGGCGTGTACGCGCACCAGTTCCTGCGGCACCACCGTGTCCAGACCGGCGGGCATGATGGCACCGGTCATGATCTTCACGCATTGGCCAGGTCGCACTTCGCCCTGCCAGGCCGCACCCGCCAGCGCGGTGCCAACCACGGCCAGCGTCAACTCGGCATCGGGTTGGAGCTGGCTGCCGTCAAAGGCAAATCCGTCCATGGCCGAGTTGTCGTGCGGCGGCACGTTCAGGGGCGAGACCACGTCGCGCGCGAGTACGTGGCCCAGGGCCTGTAGCAGCGGCAACTCCAGCGTTTGCTGCACGGGCACCACCAGTTGGGTCAGGAAAGCGGCCACGTCGGAGACCGACATGGCTTGGGGGTCGTAGGCCTGCAGTTCGGCGGCGATCTGTTCGAGGGTTTTCATGGGCAGGCGTGTTCAGGCGGGGTGCGGTGGGGCCATGGATTCGAGTGCGCGCAACTCGGCCAGGGTGTTGGCGTTGAAGAAGCAGTGAGGGTCGTCCCCGGGCAGGTCAAACGTCACCTGCACGCAGGCGTGCTGTGCGGTCCAGGCGTCGATCTTGCGCGCGCCGCTGGCGGTAAAGTGGCGCAGGCTCTCCAGCACGCGCGTGTGCATCAGGCAGAACACCGGCTGCAGGCGCAGCTGGCCGTCCTGGTCGGGCCCGCGCGCCATGGCCATGTCGGCGCCGTGCGCGCTGCAGGCATCGGCCAACCGCGCCACCAGGTCCAGTGGCAGCAGCGGCGTGTCGCACGGCACGGTCACCAGATATGGCGTTTGGCAATGCTCCAGCGCCGTCAGAAAACCGGCCAGTGGGCCGGCGTAGTCTTCCAGCGCGGCACTGTCGGGCCACACCGGAGCGCCCAGCGCGGCGTAGGCGTCCAGGTGGCGGTTGGCGTTGACCAGGGTTGCGCCCACCTGGGGCGCGAGGCGGCGCAGGCTGTGCTGTGCCAGCGGCACTCCGTTGAACAACTCCAGCCCCTTGTCTACGCCACCCATGCGCGCACCACGCCCGCCCGCGAGTACCACTCCGGTAATGGCGTGCTGGGGGATGGGTGTGCTCATGGGGGCTGGGTGCGCAGTGCTCTGTGCCAGAGTATTAGCCGCCGATGTAGCTCATCTCGACGCGCGGCGTGGGTGTGCCGCTGTTGGCCAGGGTGGCGCGCAGTTCCGAATAACGGTCGCTGCGGCCACTCCAGATCGCGGCCAGTGCGTTGCCAATGTCGGCGTCGCTGGCGCTGCCGCGCAGCAGGGCTTTGAGGTCGTAGCCGCGTGCGGCAAACAGGCACAGGTAGAGCTGGCCTTCGGTGGACAGGCGGGCACGGTTGCAGTCGCCGCAAAAGGCTTGTGTGACGCTGCTGATGACGCCCACCTCTCCCGCTGCCGGGTCGTAGGCTCCGTTGGCGTCGGCATAGCCCCAGCGCTGGGCGGTTTCGCCGGGGGCGCTGGGTTCGAGCGGCACCAGCGGCATGTCGCGCTGGATCAGCGCAATCACGTCGCGTGAGGGCATCACATCGTCCAGCCGCCAGCCGTTGGAGGTGCCCACGTCCATGTATTCGATAAAGCGCAACACCATGCCGCTGCCGCGAAAGTGCCGCGCCATGGGCAAAATCTCGTGGTCGTTGGTGCCGCGCTTGACCACCATATTGACCTTGATCGGCCCCAGGCCAGCCGCGTGTGCGGCGTCTAGTCCGGCAAGCACGTCGGCCACCGGAAAGTCCACATCGTTCATGCGCCGGAACACCGCATCGCTCAGGCCGTCCAGGCTGACGGTGACGCGCCCCAGCCCGGCCGCCTTGAGCGCCTTGGCCTTGCGCGCCAGCAGCGAGCCGTTGGTGGTGAGCGTCAGGTCCAGTGGTTCGCCTTGGAGGGTGCGCATGGCGGCGAGTTGCGCAATCAGGGCGTCGAGGTTCTTGCGCAGCAGCGGTTCGCCACCGGTGAGGCGAATCTTTTGCACCCCAAGCTGCACAAACTGCTGCGCCAGACGCGTGATTTCTTCAAAGCTCAGCAGCGCGGCGTGGGGTAGATACGGATAGTCCTGGTTGAACACTTCCTTGGGCATGCAATAGCTGCAGCGGAAGTTGCAGCGGTCGGTCACGCTGATGCGCAAATCGCGCAAGTTGCGCCCCCGCGTATCCACCAATTGCCCCCCAAGGGTCGGCGTGCCGACTGGCGTGGTGGAATGCGGCGGCAGTTCCAGCGCGCTGGTGCGTTGGTCGGCCAGGGCAAAGGTGCGGTAAATGGAGCGTTCAGCCATGGGCGCTATTGTCTATCGGCAGGTTGCAATTTTTGCCATATTTCGGTGCAAAATTGCATTTACGTTTGAAAAGTGTTCATAACTGAGGGGGAAACATCAATGAGCAAGCTCTTGATCGCGCTGGCGGTTGGTGTGGTGTGTGTCGCTGAACTGGCACATGCTGCACCGGATAGCCCTGCATTGAGTGAAAGCGATTTTCTGGCCGATATGCCGGTGGTGCTGTCGGTGTCGCGCCTGGCGCAGCGCCTGGATGAGACGCCCGGCGCGATGACCTTGCTGGACCGCCAGTTCATCCGCATGTCAGGCGCGCGCGATGTGGCAGACTTGCTGCGGCTGGTGCCGGGCTTCCAAAGCACCAACAGCTTTGAAACCGACGCGCCCATGGCCACCTACCATGGCCGCACCAATGACTGGGCCAACCGCATTCAGGTGCTGGTCGATGGTCGCTCAGTCTATTCGAGTTATTTCCAGGGTTCTACCGGTCAAGGCTTGCAAACGCTGGCGATCGACGACATTGAGCGCATTGAAATACTGCGCGGCTCCAATTCTGCGGCCTATGGTGCGCGCGCCTTTCTGGGCGTGATCAACATCGTTTCGCGCGACCCGCTCGATACGGCCGGTGGTGCGGCCTCGGTAGCGGCGGGCGGTAACGGCATGGGCGATGCAGGTGGCCGAATTGGTTGGGGCGACCCCAGTGCCATGTACCGCATCAGTGCCGATACCCGTGGTGACGAGGGCTTGCGTGGCCAGTATGGCAACAACCGCATCAACCGGGTCAATTTTTCCAGCCACTTTGCGCTCGATGCGGGAGATGACCTCGACATCCGTGCGGGTGCCGTCAACGTGGAAGCCGGACGCGGGTCGAACAACTCCGACAGCATCGGCAACCCGGCACGCAAGGACTCCATGGGATCGCGTTTTTTGCAGGCCGATTGGCGCAGAAAAATCAGCGCTGACCACGACCTGGCGCTCACACTGTCACACACCCAGTCCACCTACCGCGACAACTTTCCCTACCTCAACCCCAATCCTTATCTCGCGCCCTACTACGGCATCACGATCTCGTACGACGGCCAAGCGCGCTACGATGTGCTCACGCTGCAGAGCACCACCCGGCACTCGAACGAGCTGCGCTCCGTCTGGGGGGGGGAACTGCGCCAGGAGCAGATCGAGTCGCGGGCCTTGTTTGACGACCGGGGCCAGGTGACTACCAACTTTGAGCGCATGTTTGGCAATGCGGAATGGCACGTAACGCCCACTGTGCTGCTAAACGCCGGCGCGATGCTGGAGAACAATGATATCGACGGCAGTTCGGTGTCGCCGCGGCTGTACCTGAACTGGCAGCCGGTGGAGGGGCATACGTTGCGTGCAGGTGTGACGCAGGCGTTTAGGCCACCGGGTGCCACCGAGAAGTATGGGCTGGTTCGCTACTACGATCGCCAGGGTGCCAATCCACTGACCTATGCCGCCATGAGCGGCAACGTGGGGTCGGAACATATCCAGTCCAGCGAGTTGGGCTACTACCTCCATCTTGCGGCGTACAAGCTCAGTGCCGATGTGCGCGTGTTTCATGAGCAGATCCGCGATGGCATTTATTGCTCGGTGGATCTGCCCTATGACTGCACCAACAAGGACGACTACTCTATCAAGGGGCTCGAATACCAGGTGCAATGGAAGCCCGGTGCCGCGACCCAGGTGTTCTGGAGCCAGACCTGGACGGATATCTCAGGTTTGCCGGTCGTGTCGCACCTGACTTCCAACCTGGAGCGACACCAGTTTTACGTGATGACTGCGGCACCATCGAGTGCCGGGTCATTGGCCGTCATGCACACCTTTGCTTCTGGCGTCAGTCTGACGTTGACACATAACTTTGCGTCCGATGGGGGAGCGCACTCTGGGGAAAATCGGGGTGAGTTGCACGCGACGCAGCGCACCGACCTTCGATTGGCCCAGACCATGCAATGGGGTAGAACCCGCGGCGAAATTGCGCTCACGGTGCAAAACCTCGATCTACCCTACCAGGACGGAAGCGCCAGCTTCTATTTCGATCGGCGTGCCTTTGTGACCTTGCGACTCGAAAACTAAGGGCCGAGGCGTGATTCTTGCACCGCGTCGTTTGTTGGCCATCTGGCTGCTGTGCTGTTGCGCGTGTCTGGCGCATGCGGCCAGCGTGGTCATCGTCCTGGCCGACGTCAGTGCGCCCTATGTTGAGGCCGCCGACGCAGTGACCGGACAACTACAGCAAGCTGGTGTTGCGCCGTCGGAAATCGTGCGTCTGGGTGCTTCCGAGCTTGCGGGCTTGGGTGCCGCCGAGCTTGCCAGCACCAAGGTCTGGTTGGCGCTGGGCACCGAGAGTTTGCGCCAGACGTTGGCCAAAGGCGCTCGTTCGCCGGTGCTCGCAGCCATGCTGCCGCGTGCGGCGTACCAGCGCGTGTTACTGGAGCGGGGCGACGGGGTGACGGTGCCCACCACAGCGCTGTACCTGGACCAACCTTTTGCGCGGCAACTCAGCCTGTTGCATTTGGCACTGCCAGACGCCCGGCGCGTCGGGGTGCTGTGGGGCGAGGAGTCCAAAGCACTGCAGCCGGGCTTGCAGGCGGCAGCCAGTGCCCATGCACTGGAATTGTCCAGCGCAGTAGTAGCCAACGATGCGGCCCTGTTTGGAACGCTCAAGAGCGTATTGGAGCGCTGCGATGTGCTGCTTGCCGTGCCCGATTCCCACGTATTCAATGGTGCGACCCTGCCCAATATCTTGTTGACTACCTACCGCACGCAGATTCCGGTGCTGGCGTTCTCACCCGCTTATGTCAAAGCCGGTGCCTTGCTCTCTCTGCACTCTACCGCGGCGCAGGTGGGGCGGCAGGCGGGTGCGCTGGCACTGTCTGTTTTGCAGGGTGCAGGGGTGCCGCCAGCCCAGTATCCGGCCGAATTCAGTGTGACCGTCAACACCCATGTGGCGCGCTCGCTGGGCTTGCATCTGGACGCCACCGCGCTGGAACAGCGTTTGCGCGCCCTGGAGCAGCGGCCATGATGTTGAACAACTTGCGTGCGCGCATGTTGATCGCGGTTTTGTTGCCCGTGGCGTTGGTGGTGCTGGTATTGGTAGTGCTGTATTGGTATTCGCGTTCGGACGAAGTCAGCCAGACCCACGCCAGCAATGCGCGCCTGTTGTTGCGCCAAGTGGCCGTGGCCAGCGAGTACGGCCTGTTTTCGGGCAATCTCGACGGGTTGCAAGGCGTGGTCAATGCGGTTCAGAGTGAGGCCAACGTTAGCGCGGCAGCGATCTATGACGCAAAAGGTGCTCTGCTGGTGCACGCGGGTCCGATGGTGCCGCTGAGTTACGGCGAATTGGCAAACCTCGAGCATGTGGCCCTTCAACGCCAGCAGGGGCTCGATCTGTTGTACCAGCCCATCACGCCGGGGCAGGTCGATGTTGCCGATGTCTATAACCAGGATGCCAATGCGTCAATGGACGCAGCACCGGTGCTGGGTTACGCGGTGGTAGCAATGTCACGCCAGGGCTTCTTGCTGCGCCAGCGGGAACTGATCTATTTTTCGCTGGCATTGGGCTTGCTGGCGTTGACGCTGGGCGGTTTGCTGGCCTTGCGCCTGAGCCAGGGTTTGGTGCGGCCGATGTTACGGGTGGCCGACATGATTGAGCGCATTGGGCGCGGCGAACTGACGGCGCGTCTGGAGGTTGACGAGAGCGATCCGTTGCGTGGTGTGCAACGCAGCCTCAACAGCATGGCGCAGAGCTTGGGCGCAGGACGCGACGAACTCGAGCAGCGGGTGCAGGACGCGACCCATGAGCTGCTCCTGAAAAAGATTGAGGCCGAAGCGGCCACGCTGGCCAAGTCACGCTTCCTGGCAGCAGCCAGCCATGACCTGCGCCAGCCCACACACGCCTTGGGTTTGTTCGTCGAGCGCCTGGGGCAGCTTCCGCTGGATGCTCAGGCGCACCATCTGGTACAGCAGTTGGAGGCCGCCACGCGCGCTTCGCAGGACTTACTCGATGGCCTGCTTGACATATCGATGCTGGATGCCGGCGTGGTGCCGGTGCACGAGACAAGCTTCGGTTTGCAGCAAGTCATGGATACGGTGCAGTCTTCCCTTGAGCCGCTTGCAGCCACCAAGGGATTGCGCCTTCGCATCCGTCCCACGGCGCGCTGGGTTCGTACCGATCCGGCGATTTTGCGACGTATGGTGATGAATCTGGCACACAACGCACTGCGCTATACCAATCACGGTACGGTGTTGGTGGCGTGCCGCAGTGCCAACGGCGGCAAGCTTGTGCGTATCGAGGTCTGGGACAGTGGCATTGGTATTGCGCACGACCAAAAGTCCGAAATATTCAAGGAGTTTTACCAGGTTGGCAACTCGGCGCGCACGCGCGAGCTTGGCATGGGTCTGGGCCTGAGCATTGTGCAGCGTAACGCGCAGTTGCTCGGGTTGGGCTTGTCGGTGCTCTCAGAAGTGGGGTGCGGGTCGCGCTTTGCCATTGTGGTTCCGTCAGTGCGGGCGTGGGAGCAGGCACCGCCTGGCGTAGCCGACGTGCCGCCGGTGCTCGATGGCGGCGGTTTGCACGTGATGGTCATTGATGACGACGATCTGGCGCGTGAGGCCATAGTCATGTTGCTCAATATGTGGGGCTATACCGTGACTGCAGCGCGTAGCGCGTTGCACGCACGGGAGTTGGTGCAAAAAGGCGTACGGCCCGCGCTGGTGCTGAGTGACTATCGACTGGGCGAGTCGGGCGACGGTTTCCAGGCGATTGCAGGTGTGCGCGCCTTGCTGGATGAGGATATTCCCGCGTGTCTGATCAGTGGCGATACCGACGCGACGCTGGTGCAGCAGGCACAGAGCCGGGGCTTGACCTTGTTGCTCAAGCCGGTGCGCCAGGCCAAGCTGCGCAGCCTGGTGCGGCGCATGGCGCAGTCGACTACGTCGGCAAATGTGGTGGACGTGGTTTCAGGCGACGCTTTGGGCTAGCGCGGGGTAACCCTGGCGCGCAGCCTCCAGCACGGCCAAGGTCCGGTTGGGCACCTTGAAGTGCCGCAGGATGGCGGTCACATGGCTTTTGACCGTTTCTTCCGAAACGCCCAAGGATTGGCTGATCTCGCGATTGGATTTTCCGGCCACCATTTCGAGCAGCACCAGCGTCTGCCGTCGCGTCAGCGATGTGCTCTCCAGCGTGTCTTCAGGCTCAAACCCGTCGGCATCCGCGCGCAACTCGGCGGGTAAATAAATGCCACCCTGCAGCACAACGCGGATGGCATCAAGAATTTCTGCGCTTTGGCCGGACTTGGTGACAAAACCGCAGGCCCCGGCTTGCAGCACCGAGCGCATGAGAGCGACGCTGGCCGAACCTGAGAGCATGAGCACCGGCAAATCAGGGAAGCGCGCGCCCAGTACGTCCAGCGCCTGCAAACCAGTGGCATCGGGCAGGTGGTAGTCGAGCAGAACCAGTTCCAGTTCGGGATGCTGGCGGGCTTGTTCGAGCGCCTGGGCGAAGGTGGAGGCCTGCATCACCTCCACGCAGGGGCCCAAGCCATGGAGCACCTGCTGCGTGCCCTCACGTACCAGCGCATGGTCGTCAACGACAAGAATTTTCAAGGAACTGCTTTCTGCAAATGTCCGTCCTGGACAGGCAGGATGGTAGCGCAAGTTTCATAAAAAAAGCCCGCAGTGAGCGGGCTTTTTGTCGAGTGGCAGGTGCTTAGCCGCCGTGCAGCTTCATCATCAGCGGCACGATCAGCAGGGCGACGATGTTGATGATCTTGATCAGCGGGTTGACGGCCGGGCCGGCCGTGTCCTTGTAGGGGTCGCCCACGGTGTCACCGGTCACTGCGGCCTTGTGGGTTTCAGAACCCTTGCCGCCGTGGTGTCCGTCTTCGATGTACTTCTTGGCGTTGTCCCAGGCACCGCCGCCGGTACACATGGAGATGGCGACAAACAGACCGGTCACGATAGTGCCCATCAGCAGGCCGCCCAGGGCAGCCGGGCCGAGAACCAAGCCGACCAGGATCGGAGCGACCACCGGCAGCAGGCTGGGGATCATCATTTCCTTGATGGCAGCGGTGGTCAGCATGTCAACAGCCGTGTCGTACTCGGGCTTGCCGGTGCCGTCCATGATGCCCTTGATTTCCTTGAACTGGCGGCGCACTTCGACCACCACCGAGCCTGCAGCGCGGCCAACGGCTTCCATCGCCATGGCACCAAACAGGTAGGGGATCAGACCGCCAATGAACAAGCCGATGATGACCATCGGGTCGCTCAGGTCAAAGGTGACGTGCTTGCCCAGGCCTTCAAGCTTGTGGGTGTAGTCGGCAAACAGAACCAGCGCCGCCAGACCGGCCGAGCCGATGGCGTAGCCTTTGGTAACGGCCTTGGTGGTATTGCCCACGGCGTCCAGGGGGTCGGTGATGTCACGCACGCTGGCGGGCAACTCCGACATTTCGGCAATGCCGCCGGCGTTGTCGGTGATCGGGCCGTAGGCGTCCAGGGCCACCACGATACCGGCCATGCTCAACATCGAGGTTGCGGCAATGGCGATGCCGTACAGACCACCCAGGGAGAAGGCGGTGTAGATGGCCATGCAGACAAACAGCACAGGCCAGGCAGTCGAGCGCATCGAAACACCCAGGCCGGCGATGATGTTGGTGCCGTGACCGGTGGTGGAAGCCTGGGCAATGTGCTGCACCGGGGCGTATTGGGTGCCGGTGTAGTACTCGGTAATCCAGACCAGCGCGCCGGTGAGGATCAGGCCGACTGCGCACGATGCGAACAGAGCGCCAGCGCCCACCGTTTTTCCGTCCGCCAGGGTGATGGCGGTGGGGAACAGGCTTTGGGTTACAAAGTAGAACGCCACCAGCGACAGAATGCCGGCCACGGCCAGGCCCTTGTAGAGGGCGGGCATGACGTTCTTCATGTCGGGCGTTGCCTTGACAAAGAAGCAGCCGATGATGGAGGCGACGATCGACACCGCGCCCAGTGTCAGCGGATACAGAACCGCGTTGGCACCACCGCCAGTGACCATCAGCGCGCCCAGCACCATGGTGGCGATCAGGGTCACGGCGTAGGTTTCAAACAGGTCGGCTGCCATACCGGCGCAGTCACCCACGTTGTCGCCCACGTTGTCGGCAATCACGGCCGGGTTGCGGGGGTCGTCTTCGGGGATACCGGCTTCAACCTTGCCCACCAGGTCAGCGCCAACGTCGGCACCCTTGGTGAAAATGCCTCCGCCCAGACGGGCGAAGATCGAAATCAGGGATGAGCCAAAGGCAAAACCCACCAGCGGGTTGAGCAGAGCGGCAAATGCCTTGCTGTCAGCAGGAACGCCGCCAGCGGTCAGAAACCAGTAAAAACCGGTAACCCCGAGCAGCCCCAGACCCACCACCAGCATGCCGGTGATGGCACCGCCGCGAAACGCGACGTCCAGTGCCGGGCCAATACCCTTGGTTGCGGCCTGGGCGGTGCGCACATTGGCGCGCACCGACACGTTCATGCCGATAAAGCCGCAGGCACCTGAGAGCACCGCGCCAATGATGAACCCGACCGCGCTCAGCGAGTCGAGGAACACGGCGATCAAAATGGTCAGAACGACGCCCACCATGGCGATGGTCTTGTATTGCCGCGCCAGGTAGGCTGCTGCACCGGTTTGAATGGCGGCTGCAATCTCTTGCATGCGCGCATTACCTGCGTCCTGGGAAAGAATCCAACTGCGTGCCCAAAAGCCGTAAGCCACGGCAATGAACCCGCAGACGAGCGCCAGAATCAGCGCCGAGTTGCCAGTCATAAATATCTCCTTCAGTGTTGTTTCGCTGTGGAGGGATCAACGCAAGCGTTGTCCCAGCTGCGTTGCTTCCTCGGAACTCCGGCGCGTTAGAGCGCGGTGGAGTCGATTGGCCAACCGCTGGACTGTACCGTGAAAAATGCCAGTTACTGCCAGTTTTGTATGATCTGTGTCAGTAAAATCAGGGTTAATCCTAGTCTCCAACCCCCTTTTAATTACTGCAACCAAAGAGAGTTCACATGTCCCTCGACAACGTCACCCCCGGATCCAAGGTCCCTGATGCGTTTAACGTCATCATTGAAATTCCGATGAACGCCGATCCGGTCAAGTACGAGGTGGACAAGGCCACTGGCGCGATCTTTGTGGACCGCTTCATGAGCACGGCCATGCACTACCCGACCAATTACGGCTATGTGCCCAAGACCATGTCGGGCGACGGCGACCCGGTGGACGTGCTGGTGATCACGCCCGTGCCCCTGATTCCCGGTGTGGTGGTGCCGTGCCGTGCCATTGGCATCCTGAAGATGGTGGACGAGGCCGGCGAAGACGGCAAGGTGCTCGCCGTGCCGACCGAAAAAATCCTGTCGCTCTATACGCGCTGGAAGAAGCCCGAGGACTTGAGCCCGGTGCGCCTCAAGACCATTGCGCACTTCTTTGAGCACTACAAAGACCTCGAAGAGGGCAAGTGGGTGAAGATTCTGGGCTGGGAAGGCCCCGAGTCGGCGCACAAGGAAATCCTTGACGGCATCGCCGCTTACAACAAGCTCCACCCCTGAGTACCTGGCCGCGCAGACCTGCGCGGCTGTAAATCCTGACTGAAACATCCTCGCGCGGCGTGCCTGGCGCTGCCCGACTTGCAATTGGTTTGTAAGAGGTTGTTTCATTGGCGCTTTTCCAACGATTACGGCGGTTTGCCGCAGTTATGATGCCCCACGCTTTGCGCAGTGGGCGCAGGCTTTGTCGTCAAGGATTTGCTCGCAATGGACAACCCGTTTACCCCGCCAACCGTTGGAGGACCGCTCGCCGCGCAGGCCGGGGAGTACCTGACGCTGCGCCTGGGTGACGAGGAGTATGCGATGGACATCCTGCAGGTGCAGGAACTGCGCTCCTACGAGCAGCCGATCCGGATGGTCAATTCGCCCCCCTTTATCAAGGGGGTGATCGATTTGCGCGGCGTGATCGTCCCGATTGTCGATTTGCGCCTCAAGTTCAACCTGGCGGTTGCCGATTATTCCGAAGCCACCGTCGTTGTGATTCTTTGCATCCATGGTTCGGTGATTGGGGTGGTGGTGGACGCGGTTTCGGACGTGGTTGCGTTCGATGCCGGGGCGATTCGGCCCGCGCCGCAGTTTGAGTCGGCAATCGACGCGCGCTTCATCGTCGGGCTGGTTCATGCCGGCGAGCGCATGTTGATTGTCTTGGACATGGATACCTTGCTGAGCGGCCCCGAAGTGGGGTTGACGGCGCGGGTGGCCTCGAAGGTGTAAGTGGTGTATATGGTTTTTCAACGCAGGTAGGTTCACATGAAATTTTCAAACCTCAAGATCAGTTCCAAGCTCGGCCTGGGATTCGCGCTGATTGTCGCGCTCACCGTCCTGACCGGGTTGTTGGCTTTGGTGCAGTTGGGCAACGTGGCGCATGACACGGAAGAGATTGCCACCAACCATTTGCCCAGCTTGCAGCTCTCGGCCAATTTGCGCGACGGGCTGAACAATGTACGTCGTGCTGAGGCGCGCCATCTGCTCTCGACCGAACTTGCCGAAAAAGCGTCCCAGGAAGAGCGTATGGGCAAGGCCATCAAGAGCCTGATTGATCTGGACAAACAGGCCGAGGTGTTTTTGACTACGGACACTGAAAAGCGCGTCTACGCCCAGTACCGCAAGAGCCGCGACGAATGGCTCGCCATCAACCGCAAGCTCATTCCGATCTCGCAAAAAGGCGCAGCGGCTGGTGATGAGGCGGACAAACTTTACTCTGGCGAGTCGAGCAAAGCCTTCACTGCGGCGCTGGCAGAAATTGTGAGCTTGAGCGATTTCAACGCTAAAGAAACCTCTGATGCCTGGGATGACGCTCAGAAGGTGTACGCCAATGCCCGCATGATGGTGATTGCGGCGGTTGTCGTGTCGGTGGTTTTGGCTGCGATCTTGGCGATATTGATTGCGCGCGTCATTGCCCAACCCATTGCGCAGGCCGTAGCCTCTGCCAAGGAAATGGCAGAAGGCAATATGTCAGTGCGCCTGCAAACCTCGGGCACCGACGAGACGGCCGAGTTGCTGCAAGCGCTCGAAGCCATGCGCACCAGTCTGGCTTCGGTCGTATCCAATGTACGCCAGGGCTCCGAGCTGGTGGCCACGGCCAGCGCCGAAATTGCCCAGGGCAATAACGACCTGTCGGCGCGCACCGAGCAGCAAGCCAGCGCGCTGGAGCAAACCGCAGCCTCCATGGAACAACTGGGAACCACCGTCAAGCAAAACGCCGACTCGGCGCGCACCGCCAACCAGTTGGCCTCCAGCGCCTCGACCGTAGCGGTGCAGGGCGGCGAGGTGGTGGGGCAGGTGGTGGAAACCATGAAGGGCATCAACGAGTCGTCGCGCAAGATCTCCGACATCATCAGCGTGATCGACGGCATTGCTTTCCAGACCAATATCCTGGCCTTGAATGCGGCGGTGGAAGCCGCGCGTGCGGGCGAGCAGGGGCGCGGCTTTGCCGTGGTGGCATCGGAAGTGCGCTCTCTGGCCGGTCGCAGTGCCGAAGCGGCCAAGGAAATCAAGAGCCTGATCAACGCCAGCGTCGAGCGGGTGGAGCAGGGCACCGTGCTGGTCGATCAGGCCGGTACCACCATGACCGAAGTGGTCAATTCGATCCGCCGCGTGACCGACATCATGGGAGAGATCAGCGCCGCCAGCAACGAGCAGGCCTTGGGCGTGGTGCAGGTGGGTGAGGCCGTGGGTCAGATGGACCAGGCCACGCAGCAAAACGCCGCGCTGGTAGAAGAGATGGCCGCCGCCGCCAGCAGCCTCAAGACCCAAGCCCAGGATCTGGTGCAAACGGTGGCAGTGTTCAAGCTCTCCGAGGGTGAGCACGTGGCAGCACCGCCCAAGGCGGCAGTGCGCTCCAATTTCTCTGGGGCGCTACCGTTCAAGGGGCAGGAGCGCCGCGCCGAGGGCGCTGCCCGGGCGGCCACTCCCAAGCCTGTAACACCCAAGCCCGCTGCGGCCAAGGCGGCACCTCCGGTGATGACGGCGGCGCTGCCCAAGACCCCAGCCAAGGTCATCCCCAAGGCAACCCCGGCTGGTGGGGATGACGAATGGGAAACCTTCTAAAGCAAGTTGATGCTCAACTGGTGCGGCGCAAGGGTTGGCGCTGCTCCAGTTCTTCCAGGTAGTTGCCCACGCCAACGCCTTCGCGCTCCAGAAAGCGCGCCACCGCCTCGGCAAAGGCCGGGTGCGCCAGCCAGTGGGCGCTGGTGGTTTTTACCGGCAGCAGGGCGCGTGCCATCTTGTGTTCGCCCTGGGCACCACCTTCAAAGCGCTGGTAGCCGTGCGCGATACACCATTGCAGGGGCTGGTAGTAACAGGCCTCAAAGTGCAGGCAGTCCACCCGTTCCAGCGCGCCCCAGTAACGCCCATAGGCGACTTGGGTGGTGGCACTCAATCCGTCAGCGCGGCAGGTGTGGGTGTCGAGTGCGATCAGGCTGCAGGCGATGGGCTGGCGATTGCGTTCTGCGATGAAGATCAGCCAGTGCTGGGGCATGCTGTCTGCCATGCGCGCAAAAAAGTTGCGGTTGAGGTAGGGTGCGTTGCCATGCTCCAGATAGGTGCGCTCGTAGCAGCGGTAGAAAAAATCCCAATCCGCCATCGTGATGTCGGTGCCCAGCGCCCAGCGAAAGCTGACCCCGGCGTCGTGCACCTTGCGCCGCTCCTGGCGGATTTTCTTGCGCTTGTCCTGGGTGAGCGCGGCCAAAAAAGCGTCGAAGTCGGCGTAGCCCGGCTGCGTGTTGTTCCAGTGGAACTGCACCGTGTGGCGCAGCATCAAGCCAGCATGGGCGCAGGCGCCAATGTCCTCTTCTTGCGTGAAAAGCAGGTGCAGCGACGACATGCCGTTGTGTTCGCACCAACGCACCAGCGTGCGCAGCAGGGCAGTGCGGTCGGCGTCGTTGCGCGCGAGCAAGCGTGCGCCGGGCACCGGGGTAAACGGCGCGGCCACCACCGCCTTGGGGTAATAGGCAAGGCCGTGCTGCGCGTAGGCGTTGGCCCAGGCCCAGTCAAACACGTATTCGCCGTAGGAATGGGTTTTGGCGTAGAGCGCGCACGCCGCCACCAACTCGCCCGCCACGCGCAGGGTGAAAAAGTGTGGGCTCCAGCCGGTGCCTGGGGCTGCGCTGGCACTGTCGTGCAGCGCTGCCAGGTAGGCGTGGCGCATGAACGGGCTGGGGTTGGCCTGGGTTTGCAGCAGTGCGTCCCACTCGGCGGCAGTGACGCCGTGCGGCGAGGTGCTCACCCCGATGACATAATCCTCAGACAAATCGCACCCCCTGCGGGACAGCCGTCCGCGTGCTGGTGCAGCCCATCAATTTACGCCGCCCCATGACTCTGAAACTGTGTATTGCGCAACTCGACTTTGTCGTTGGTGACCTGCAGGGCAACGCCCAGAGAATCATCGACGCAGCACGGCGTGCCCATGCCGATGGCGCGCGCCTGTTGCTTACGCCCGAGCTGTCGATTTGCGGCTACGCCGCCGAAGACCTGTTTTTGCGCCCCGCGTTTGTTCATGCCTGCAATGATGCCGTGAAATCGGTCGCCAGTGCGCTGGCCGGGTTAAAGGATATGACGGTGGTGGTCGGGCACCCCACGGGTGGCGACAGCCGCACGCGCTCAGTGGCGGTGCAAAACCGGTTCAATGCGGCCAGCGTGCTGTGCGAGGGGCAGGTGGTGGCCACCTACGCCAAGCGCGAATTGCCCAACTACCAGGTGTTTGACGAGCGGCGCTATTTCACCCCTGGTGACGGTGTGTGTGTGTTTGAAGCCGGTGCGCCGGGTGAGCGCTTGCGCATCGGGCTGCTGATTTGCGAAGACGCCTGGTTTGAAGCACCCGCCAGGGCGGCGCAAGCGGCAGGCGCGCAACTGCTGGCGGTAATCAACGCCTCGCCGTTTCATGTGGGCAAGGGCTACGAGCGCGAGCAGACCATGCGCGAGCGTGTGCTGGAGACCGGGTTGCCGCTGGTCTATGCGCATCTGGTTGGTGGCCAGGACGAGGTGGTGTTCGAAGGCCATTCGTTTGCGCTTGATGCAGCAGGCGAGGTTGTCGGCCGAGCGCCGAGTTTCCAGGAGGATTTGTTTGCGGTGGCCGTTGAGAAAACGCCCGATGCTATCAAGTTGGTAGCAACGGTGGAGCCCGAGCGCAGCCCCGAGCGTGACCTGTGGGATGCGCTGGTGCTGGGGGTGCGTGACTACATTGGCAAGAACGGTTTTCCGGGCGCGCTGTTGGGGCTTTCTGGTGGCATTGACTCGGCACTGGTGCTGGCGATTGCGGTCGACGCCCTGGGCGCAGACAAGGTGTGCGCGGTGATGATGCCTTCGCCCTACACCGCCGACATCAGTTGGCTTGATGCGCGCGAAATGGCCCAGCGCCTGGGCGTGCGCTACGACGAGATTTCGATCGTGCCGCAGTTTGAGGCCTTCAAGGCGGCCCTGGCCGGCGACTTTGCCGGGCTGCCCGAGGATGCGACCGAAGAAAACATCCAGGCGCGCATCCGCGGCACGCTGTTGATGGCCCTGAGCAACAAGCTCGGCAGCATCGTGCTCACCACCGGCAACAAGTCCGAGATGGCCACCGGCTACTGCACCCTGTACGGTGACATGGCGGGCGGATTTGCCGTGATCAAAGACCTGGCCAAGACGCTGGTCTTTCGCATGGCGCGCTGGCGCAACGACCACGACCCCTATGGCAGTGGTGCCAACCCGATCCCTGAGCGCATCATTACGCGAGCGCCGAGTGCCGAGCTGCGCCCGGACCAGACCGACCAGGACAGCTTGCCGCCCTACGAGGTGCTTGATGCCATTGTTGACCGCTACATGGAAAACGACCAGAGTATCGAAACCATCGTGGCTGCGGGCTTTGACCGCGCCGACGTGGAGCGGGTGACGCGCCTGATCAAGATCAACGAATACAAGCGCCGCCAGGCACCGGTGGGAATTCGCGTCACCCACCGCAGCTTTGGCAAGGATTGGCGTTATCCTATTACCAACCGTTTTCGTGCTTAATCAGGTGCGGGTCGGAACTTAGCCTTACTGGAGTCGTATGAAACAAATCACTGCCATCATCAAACCGTTCAAACTCGAAGAAGTACGCGAAGCCCTGGCCGAATGCGGCGTTACCGGGCTGACCGTGACAGAAGTCAAGGGGTTCGGTCGCCAGAAAGGCCACACCGAGCTCTACCGGGGTGCGGAGTATGTGGTGGACTTTTTGCCCAAGGTGAAGGTAGAAGTGGTCGTCAAGACCGAAGATCTTGATCGCTGCGTTGACGCCATCGTCAAGGCGGCACACACCGGCAAGATCGGCGACGGCAAGATTTTTGTCACCAGCGTCGAGCGCGTGGTGCGCATCCGTACCGGCGAGCAGGACGAGTCCGCCGTCTGACGCTCGCGCTTGGCTCGGGCTAAATCAGGTCCAGCGGCGCAGCGGGTGTGGGCCCGATGGCCTGCACCAGTTCGCGCAGCAGCGCTGCCGAGTTGGAGTCGGCGTGCACCAGTTCCCACTGCGATTGGTTCAAAAAGCCCTGCCGCATGGAGTGCTGCATGAAATCGAGCAGGCCCTGGTAGTAGCCCTGGGTATTGAGAATGCCAATGGGCTTGTCGTGGTAGCCCAGTTGCCGCCAGGTCCAGACTTCAAACAATTCCTCCAGTGTGCCAATGCCCCCGGGCAGGGCCAGAAAGGCGTGGGCGCGCTGCGCCATCATGCGTTTGCGCTCGTGCATGGTGTCCACGATATGCAGTTCGGTGCAGCCATGGTGCGCCCACTCGCGCTCGACCAGGGACTTCGGAATCACGCCCACCACCCGGCCTCCAGCGGCCAGCGCAGCGTCAGCGACGATGCCCATCAGGCCGCCATGCCCTCCGCCATAGACCAGTTGCCCGCCTTGGCTGGCAATCCACTGGCCTACTGCTGCCGCCGCCGACGCGTAGGCCGGTTCGGTGCCAGGGCGTGAACCGCAATAGACGCAGATGGAAAAGAGGGGGTCACTCATAGAAATCGGTGGTAAATGGCGGCGCTCCAGATGCCCATGCATAAAAGCAGGCTTAGCAGCACGGCGGCGCTGCCCATGTCCTTGGCGCGCTTGGAGAGGGCATGCCATTGCATGTCAATGCGGTCGATGGCGGTTTCGATTGCCGTGTTGAGCAGTTCTACCACCATCAGCAGGATCACGCTACCGGCCAGCAGCGCGGTTTCGACCCAGTTTTGCCCCAGCCACAGCGACAGGGGCAACGCCACAACGGCGACCAGCGCTTCTTGGCGAAAGGCGGGTTCACCCCAGCCCGCGCGCAGGCCCGCGAGCGAGTAACCGGTGGCGTACCACCAGCGCGTTACGCCGTGGCGGTTTTTTTGCGGATTGGCCGAAGCCTGGGGTTCAAGCGGTTGGTTCACGGGATACGGGTTCATGGACCACCAGGCGGGTGCCCGCCCAGGCGTCGTGCCAAAACTGTTTTTGTGGATGCAATTGGCTAAGCATAGCCCACACTGCAACCCATCCCAGCACGATAGCCGAAATTTCTGCGGCGGAGAGTAGGAGCCAGGAAATGGCGGCCAGGGGTGGCAGAAACCAGATCCAGCTCAGGCAGTAGCGCGCCAGGGCGCGTGCCTGGGGGACGGGTTGGCCGTGTTGATCGACCAAGCGGATATGCCAGGTTTTCATGGCCAGGGTTTGACCCTTGGCCCAGAACCAGCCGAAGTAAATGCCGAACACCACAAACAAAAAGGCTTGCAGGGCGTGGCGGTTGTCCAAGGCGTGGCGTGTTTGACTCAGGGTGCTAAACAGGTAGCCCGCAATAAAGACCACGCCAAACATCAGCATCCCCTCGTACAGCCAGCAGGCCATGCGACGCCACAAACTGGGGGTATCCAAGCGGCAGGACTCGCGCGGGGAGCGCCTCAACCCGCGGGGGTGGAAGCGGCGGCGGTAGGAGCAGGGGCCTGGGGCACGGGCGTATTGGTGTTCACGCCCTGCTTGGACGCAGCCTCGCTTCGGCCGGGTTCAGGCACGCGCCGGTTGACTGGAACGGGGGCCAGTTTGTCGGCCGGTACGGGTTTGACAGCAACGGCTGCGCCAACCGGCTTCTTGGCTGCCTGGTCAGCCAGTTTCTTGCGTTCTTCCGGGCTGAGCGCCTGGTAGGCTTCCCAATTGGCGGTGCGATCGGCTGGCGCGAGTTTCTTGGTTTCGCCAAAATTAAGTCGCGCCATTTCCCGGTCGCGCGGGGTGAGCGCCGCCCATTCGACCATGCGGCTGTGCAATTTTTCCTTGTTTTCGGGGGCGAGTGACGGATAGCTTTGCGCGAGGGCAATCCATTTACGGCGCTGCGCTGAGCTCAGGGTGTTCCAGGAGGCCGCCAGGGGCAAAAGTGCGTCTTGCTGTGGCTTGGACAGCGTGCTCCATGCTGGAGCAGCGGCTGCAGGGAGGCTGGAAGCCGCTGGCTGGGGTGCTAAAGCCGTGGCGGCGATGGGTTTGGCCGTTTGCGACCAAGCCGCTGCTGCCGCAGTCAGCAAACCGCCGACGCACAACGTACGCCACAACACACTGCGCGTGGGCGCAGCAATAGGCAGGCAACGGGTGGACAGCTTCACTCCTGACTCTTGGCGCTCAGAAATTTCAAAAATCCGGGGTCGGTATAGGCCGCGGGGGGCAGGTCGTCGGTGAGCAGTTCGGTGTCCACGTCGGCCAACTCTTGGGCGCGGCTTTGTTCCTGGAGCACTCCGATGGTGATCAGCCCGGCGATCAGGGCAATCAGCGGCAATACCGATGCAAGACGATTCCACAGGCTGCTTTCATCGCCACCCAGGTGCAAAACGGCACTGCCGCCCTGGACCGATACGGCACTGGCGCTCTGGCGTCGGGCGACTTGGCGTTGGTCGAGCGCCAACATGCGCGCAGCCTTGAGGCGTTGCGTGATGTCATGCGGCAGGTCTTGTGCCGCATCGTTCAAACGCTGGGCGATGCGGTAACCGACCAAGTCGGGTTGGCTTTTGTAATGATTGGGTGCGGTGTAGCTCATAGTTTTATTCCCTTTGCCTTCAAGGCTTGCGCCAGGGTATGCACAGCGCGGGAGCAATGCGTTTTGACGCTGCCTTGTGAGCAGCCCATCGCTGCAGCGGTCTCCGCGACATCCATGTCCTCCCAGTAACGCATCAAAAAGGCTTCCCGTTGACGCGCTGGCAGTTGTTCGATCTCGATTTCTATCTCACGCAAGGTTTGTGCCCGTTCGGTCTGAGTCTCGGCGCTTTCGCTTAGTTCCGAAGTATTGGAGGTTTGCAGCGTTTCCAGTAAATCGAAATCCCCGTCGTCGCCGGGGGATTCGAAGTCGCTCATGTTCGAAAACAGGGCGTTGCTGGTCTTTTTGCGGCGAAACCAGTCGAGCGTGCAATTCGACAGAATCCGCTGGAACAGCATCGGGAGCTCTTCCACCGGTTTATGGCCGTAGTGCTCGGCCAGCTTCATCATGCTGTCTTGCACGATGTCGAGTGCCGCCTCGTCGTTGCGCACGTGATACACCGAACGCTTAAAAGCGCGTCTTTCTACGCTTTTGAGAAAGTCGGACAGTTCAGAATCAGAGGCCAAAAGTGCGCATTCAGAAGAAAATTGGGGGAAATTATCGCATCGCTGAGCCAGATTGGAGATTAATGCCCCGATTTGGCGCGCCGCCGGTGCGATAATTCGCGCTGCAAATCAAAAGGCAAACGGATTCTGGTCCGGCGCAGCATTCAATGTGCCCATGGCCAAGATCCTAAGTTCTGCCGCGGCACCACAAGTGTTTGCGAAAGGGCACCCAAGGTTTTTCGTCAGAGAAATTCACAAAGGTTCATCATGGAAATTTCAAAAGCTGAAATCGCTTCAACATCCGCTGCATCGAATGCAGCCAAGGCTGTCAAAGCCACGGCAGCAACCGAAGAGCTGCGCGGCGCAGAGGTGCTGGTCAAGGCCCTGCAGGCCGAAGGCGTCAAGTTCGTCTGGGGCTATCCCGGCGGCGCAGTACTCCACATTTACGACGCGTTTTTCAAGCAAGACACCATTCAGCACGTGCTGGTGCGCCACGAGCAGGCAGCAGTCCATGCGGCCGACGGCTACGCCCGGGCAACCGGCGATGTGGGCGTGGCGCTGGTAACTTCGGGGCCGGGCGTGACCAACGCGGTCACCGGGATTGCTACCGCCTACATGGACAGCATCCCGATGGTGATCATTTCGGGGCAGGTTCCCACCCACGCTATCGGCATGGACGCCTTCCAGGAGTGTGACGCGGTGGGCATTACGCGACCGGTGGTGAAGCACAATTTTCTGGTCAAGGACGCACGCGACCTGGCCCTGACGCTCAAGAAGGCTTTCCATATCGCACGCAGCGGCCGACCCGGCCCGGTGGTGGTGGACATCCCCAAGGACGTTTCCTTCAAGAAGGTGCCCTATTCGGGCTATCCGGCATCGGTCGAGATGCGCTCCTACAACCCGGTGCGAAAGGGCCACGGCGGCCAGATCCGCAAGGCGTTGCAGTTGTTGCTCGCGGCCAAGCGGCCCTACATTTACACCGGCGGCGGTGTGCTGCTGAGCAACGCCTCGGCCGAACTGCGTGAACTGGTGGACATGCTGGGCTATCCCTGCACCAACACCCTGATGGGGCTTGGCGCCTACCCGGCCACGGACCGCAAGTTCCTGGGCATGCTGGGCATGCACGGTACGGTGGAGGCCAACAACGCGATGCAGAACTGCGACGTGCTGCTGGCTGTGGGTGCGCGCTTTGACGACCGCGTGATTGGCAACCCCAAGCACTTTGCGCAAAACGAGCGCAAGATCATCCACATCGACATCGATCCTTCCAGCATTTCCAAGCGCGTGCGGGTGGACATCCCGATCGTGGGCGATGTCAAGGACGTACTTGGCGAAATGATTGCCATGATCAAGGAAGGCGCGGTCAAGCCCGACGCCGCGGCGTTGGGTGCCTGGTGGGAAACCATTGACGACTGGCGCAAGCGCGACTGCATGAAGTACAGCCCGGGCAACGGCGATGTCATCAAGCCCCAATATGTGGTGGAAACGCTGTGGAACATGACCAAGGACGCCGATTCCTACATCACCTCCGATGTGGGGCAACACCAGATGTGGGCGGCCCAGTATTACAAGTTTGACCGGCCGCGCCGCTGGATCAATTCGGGTGGTTTGGGCACCATGGGGGTGGGCATTCCCTACGCCATGGGCATTAAGCTGGCCAAACCCGAGAGCGAAGTGTTCTGCATCACGGGGGAAGGCTCGGTGCAGATGTGCATCCAGGAACTCTCCACCTGCTTGCAGTACAACACGCCGATCAAGATCGTCTCGCTCAACAACCGCTATCTGGGCATGGTCCGGCAGTGGCAGGAAGTGGAGTACGAGGGCCGTTACAGCCACAGCTACATGGACGCGCTGCCTAACTTTGTCAAGTTGGCCGAAGCCTATGGCCACGTGGGCATGCTGATCGAGCGCCCCGAGGACGTGGAGCCGGCCTTGCGCGAGGCACGCAAGCTCAAGGACCGCACGGTGTTCATGGACTTCCGTACCGATCCCACCGAGAACGTGTTCCCGATGGTGCGGGCCGGCAAGGGCATCACGGAAATGCTGCTGGGGTCGGAAGACCTGTAGTCAGCAAAGGGCTCATTCACCAACTATTTGACGAATCTATTGCCTGCCAAGCCTGCTGGTTACCGCCAGCGGGGGAGGGCAGCGAAAAGAGGAATCCATTCATATGAAACACATTATTGCGGTATTGCTTGAAAACGAGCCGGGAGCCCTGTCACGCGTGGTCGGGCTGTTTTCTGCACGTGGCTACAACATCGAGTCGCTCACGGTTGCACCCACCGAAGACCCCAGCCTGTCGCGCATGACGATCCAGACCACCGGGTCGGACGACGTGATTGAGCAGATCACCAAGCACTTGAACCGGCTGATCGAAGTCGTCAAGGTGGTCGATCTGACCGAAGGTGCCTACATCGAGCGCGAGCTGATGATGGTCAAGGTGCGGGCGGTGGGCAAGGAGCGCGAAGAAATGAAGCGCATGGTCGATATTTTCCGGGGTCGCATCATCGACGTGACGGAAAAGAGTTACACCATCGAACTCACCGGTGACCAGTCCAAGAACGATGCCTTCCTGGAGGCAATCGAGCGCGGTGCCATTCTGGAAACCGTACGCACAGGGTCGAGCGGCGTGGGCCGGGGTGAACGGATTTTGCGGGTTTAGTTGATTTTTTAGTCAGTTGGGGACAGAGCTAAAGATCTGTCCCGCAAGGTTTCAGGATTTTTTTTACAACGGAGCGAACATGAAAGTTTTTTACGACAAAGACTGTGATCTGAGCCTGATCAAGGGCAAGACAGTGGCCATCATCGGTTATGGCAGCCAGGGCCATGCACACGCACAAAACCTCAACGACAGCGGTGTCAAGGTGGTGGTGGGTTTGCGCAAGGGCGGCGCGTCCTGGGACAAGGTTGGCAAGGCCGGGCTGACCGTGATGGAAGTCAATGACGCCGTCAAAGCGGCTGATGTGGTCATGATCCTGTTGCCCGACGAGCAAATCGCCGAGGTGTACAACAACAACGTCGCACCCAACATCAAGCAAGGCGGCTCGCTGGCTTTTGCCCACGGCTTCAATGTGCACTACAACCAGGTGGTCCCGCGTGCCGATCTGGACGTCTGGATGGTCGCTCCCAAGGCGCCTGGCCACACCGTGCGCAACACCTACACCCAAGGCGGTGGCGTGCCGCACCTGATTGCAGTGCATCAGGACCATACGGGCAAGGCGCGCGATCTGGCGCTCTCCTACGCCATGGCCAATGGCGGCGGCAAGGCCGGCATCATCGAGACCAATTTCAAGGAAGAAACCGAGACCGACTTGTTCGGCGAACAAGCGGTTCTGTGCGGCGGTGCGGTTGAACTAATCAAGATGGGTTACGAGACCCTGGTGGAAGCCGGTTACGCTCCCGAAATGGCTTACTTTGAGTGCCTGCACGAGCTCAAGCTGATCGTCGATCTGATCTATGAAGGCGGCATCGCCAACATGAACTACTCGATCTCGAACAACGCCGAATACGGCGAGTACGTGACCGGCCCGGAAGTGATCAACGCCCAAAGCCGCGACGCCATGCGCAACGCGCTCAAGCGGATTCAGAATGGCGATTACGCCAAGCAGTTCATCCTGGAAGGCCGCACCGGCTACCCCAGCATGACGGCACGCCGTCGCAACACCGCTGACCACTCGATCGAAATCGTCGGCGGCAAACTGCGCGCCATGATGCCCTGGATTGCCAAGAACAAGCTGGTGGACCAGACCCGCAACTGATCGGGTTTTGCCGCAAGAAAAAAGGCCACCCAGGTGGCCTTTGTCTATTTTGCGGGATGCGTTGGCGGGTCGTTGCACGCGCTGACTTACACTGTGCGCGTGGCATGAGCGTTCACCCGGTGGGCGTTGTCCTGATGGGACGGCCACGTTTGGCAAGGAGAAAGTATGGATGAAGGCACAGAAACGGCTGCGACTGATGGCGGCACTGTGGTGGTGAGCAAGCGGCGCAAAGGCATTTATGTATTGCCCAACCTGTTTACGCTGGCGGCGTTGTTTGGCGGGTTTTATGCGATTGTGATGGCTATCAACGGGCGTTTCGATCTGGCGTCGGTCGGGGTTTTCTGCGCCATGGTGCTCGATAGCCTCGATGGCCGCGTAGCGCGCATGACCAACACGCAAAGTGCGTTTGGTGAGCAGATGGACTCTCTCTCCGACATGGTTTCGTTTGGTGCTGCACCGGCGCTTATTTCCTATGTATGGGCGCTCAATGGCCTGGGTCGCTGGGGCTGGTTTGCGGCTTTCGTCTACTGCGCCTGTGCGGCACTGCGGCTGGCGCGCTTTAACGTCAATACCCAGGTGGTGGACAAGCGCTACTTTCAGGGCCTGCCCTCGCCTGCAGCCGCGGCGCTGGTGGCGGGATTTATCTGGTGGATGACAGATACCGGCGTGCGCGGCCCAGCGGTTGCATGGCCGATGTTCTGCCTTGCGCTGTTTGCCGGGTTGACCATGGTCACCAACGTCCCCTTTTACAGCTTCAAGGACGTGAGCATGAAGCGCAGCGTTCCGTTTGCCGTGATCGTGCTGATCGCGTTGGGCATTGCCTTGGTCAACATCGACCCGCCCACGGTGATGTTCGGTATCTTTGTGGTTTATGGCCTGAGTGGATACGTGGTCTATGGCTGGCGCAAGGCCAAGGGGGTGCAGACCAGCGTCATCAGCACCTCCACCGATGAGCCCGACGAACGCGGCCTGCATAAGTAGCGCCAGACTTGTGTTACAGTGAACGCATGAATAAGACGTTGCTATCGCTACTAACTTTGCGCCAACACGGGCGGGAAAAGTAGCGCACGCACTTTATTCTCACAAAAGGCCCGTTAGCACCTGCAACGGGCCTTTTGCTTTGGGTGGCCAGACTTTTGGGTTGTAGTGTTTTTTTGAAAAGTTCCACAGGAGTATTCAGATGACCGAAAAATTGATCATTTTTGACACCACGTTGCGCGACGGCGAGCAGTCCCCGGGTGCGTCCATGACACGCGACGAAAAACTGCGTATTGCACGCCAACTCGAGCGTCTGAAGGTTGATGTCATCGAAGCCGGCTTTGCAGCCAGTTCGAATGGCGACTTCGAGGCGGTGGAGCTGATAGCCAACAACATCAAGGATTCCACCATCTGTTCGCTCTCGCGGGCCAACGATCGCGACATTGCGCGCGCCGCGCAGGCCCTCAAGGGTGCGAACCGCGCGCGGATTCACACCTTTATTGCAACCTCGCCGCTGCACATGGAGAAAAAGCTGCGCATGACACCCGAGCAGGTGTTGGAGCAAGCCAAGCAGGCGGTTCGCTATGCGCGCAACCTGGTGGAAGACGTGGAGTTCAGCCCCGAGGACGGATACCGCAGCGATGTGGACTTTTTGTGCCGGGTGATCGAGGCCGTGATTGCCGAGGGAGCTACCACGATCAACGTCCCCGACACCGTGGGCTACGCCATTCCGGAGCTGTACGGCAACTTCATCAAGACGCTGCGAGAACGCGTTCCCAACTCGGACAAGGCGGTCTGGTCGGTGCACTGCCACAACGACCTGGGCATGGCGGTAGCCAACTCGCTGGCGGGCGTCAAAATCGGCGGTGCGCGTCAAGTCGAGTGCACCATCAACGGCCTGGGCGAGCGCGCGGGCAACTGCAGCCTTGAAGAAGTGGTGATGGCGGTCAAGACGCGGCAGGACTACTTTGGCCTGACGATGGGAGTCGATACGCGGCACATCCTGGCGGCCAGCCGCATGGTGAGCCAAACCACCGGCTTTGTGGTGCAACCCAACAAGGCGGTGGTCGGTGCCAACGCGTTTGCCCACGCCTCGGGTATCCACCAGGACGGTGTGCTCAAGGCGCGCGACACCTACGAAATCATGCGTGCCGAAGATGTGGGCTGGAGCGCCAACAAAATCGTGCTGGGCAAGTTGAGCGGACGCAACGCCTTCAAGCAGCGGTTGCAGGAACTTGGCGTGCAGATGGAAAGCGAGAGCGACATCAACGCCGCCTTCTCACGTTTCAAGGAACTTGCCGACCGCAAGAGCGAAATCTTTGACGAAGACATCCTGGCCCTGGTGAGCGAAGAAAGTATCACCCACGACAACGAGAAATACTGCTTCGTGTCGCTGTCACAGCACAGTGAAACCGGGGAGCGCCCGCAAGCGAGCATTGTGTTTACGGTGGACGGAACCGAAGTGCTCGGCGCTGCCGAGGGCAATGGCCCGGTGGATGCGTCGCTTAAGGCAATCGAAGTGCATGCCAAGAGCGGTGCCGAGATGGTGCTGTACTCGGTCAATGCCATCAGCGGTTCGACCGAAAGCCAGGGCGAAGTCACGGTGCGGCTGCAAAACAGCGGGCGTGTGGTCAATGGCGTGGGGGCAGACCCGGACATTGTGGTGGCGTCGGCCAAGGCCTATCTAAGCGCGCTCAACAAGCTGTGCAGCAAATCGGATCGCGTAGCCGCCCAGGGTTGAGGCACCGAAGCTCTGGCGGCTTCTTCAAGTGTGTCGTGCAAGTAATTGAATTTGCATGATAAATTTGGTTAAACTCTTGACCTTGCGGGAACCTTAGGGCAACATCGGGCCCAGTTGGTTTGCGTCAAGGTCAGGAGTTGTTTTGAGTTTCCATCTTTACCGTTGCGTTGTTGCGGCATCCGTCTTGTGTGTGGCGGCATTTTCAACCTATGCCGTGGATGCCCAACCCAAGTCTGCGCCAGCCAAGAGCGCAGCGCACAAGAAGGCGCAGCATACTGCGTACCGGCCTGCAGCGGTCAAGCCACCTTCCTACGGGCAACTCGCAGGCTTGCATGGCGCGCACGATGCGCTCTCACTCAAATCTGCTGTCGCGCTGGTGGTGGACCAGGATACCCAGGAAGTGCTGTTCCACAAGAATGAATCGGCCGTGGTTCCCATTGCCTCGATTACCAAGTTGATGACCGGCGTCCTGATCAGCGAGGCCAAGCTGCCGATGGACGAAGTGATCACCATCAGCCAGTCCGATGTCGATACCGAAAAGGGTAGCACCTCGCGCCTGCGCGTAGGCACGCAACTCAGCCGCGGTGAACTGTTGCACCTGGCCCTGATGTCGAGCGAGAACCGGGCCGCGCATGCGCTTGGGCGCACCTACCCCGGCGGCCTCGACACCTTTGTGAGCCTGATGAACGCCCGTGCCCAGATGCTGGGCATGCACGACACCAACTACGCCGAGCCCACCGGCCTATCGAGCAAGAACCAGTCGAGCGCGCGCGACCTGGCAACCCTGGTCAATTTTGCCTATGGCGACCCGATGCTGCGCGAACTCTCCACTTCAACCGGATACCAGGTTGCGGTGGGGCGTCACACCCTGCAGTACAACAACACCAACCGCCTGGTCAAGAACCCGGCGTGGGAGATCGGTCTGCAAAAGACTGGCTATATCTCTGAGGCCGGCCAGTGCCTGGTGATGCAGGCCAAGATCGCCGGGCGCAAGCTGATCATGGTTTTTCTCGACTCGGCGGGTAAATTGAGCCGCATAGCGGACGCCGAGCGCGTACGGCGATGGGTGGAAACCTTGCCCCCCGTGGTGGGAAAAGTCTCACCGCTGGCCGGTAGCGCGATTGAGCCGCTGCTGGCGGTCAACTAAAGAAGCGTCAAGCGGTTTCAGGCGTCGCTGGGACGATACCCCAGCGTCTGCGAAATCTGGCGCGCTGTTTCCTTGAGCTTTGGCAGCCAGTTGTCGTCCATACGGCTGGACGGTGCCGAGATTGAAAGACCACCCACCAGCTTGTTTTGATCGTCGTAAATGCCTGCGGCCATGCAGCGCACGCCGAGCTCCAGTTCTTCGTTGTCATTGGCCTGGCCGTACTGGCGCACTTTGGAGAGTTCACGCTCCAGCGTTTCAAGCTGCGTGATGCTGTTCTTGGTATGGCCCTTGAGTCCGGTACGCGCAGCGTAGGCGCGCAGACGTTCGGGGTCGTCGGTGGCCAAAAACAGCTTCCCGACCGAAGTCAGGTGCAACGGTGCGCGCCCGCCAATGGCGCGTACCACCTGCATGCCCGAGCGCTCGCTGTAGGCGCGCTCCACGTAGATGATTTCGTCGCCCTGGCGCATGCTCAGGTTGACGGGTTGCTGGATGAGCTTGTGCAGCTCGCGCATCGGGCCCACTGCGGCGTCGCGCACATTCAGACGTGCTTTGACCAGGTTGCCCAATTCGAGCAGGCGCATTCCGAGTCGGTAGCTGCCGGGCAGGGGGCGGTCCACATACCGTCCGGTGGCCAGGTCATTGAGGATGCGGTGGGTGGTGGACGGGTGCAGCCCGGCCCTCTCGCTGATTTCTTTCAGACTGATAGCTTCTTCCCGGGACGCCAGTACATCGATCAGGGTGAACATGCGTTCAATCACCTGAACTGCAGGGGTCGCGGGAAGGGAAGGGTCTTTTTTCGACATGGTGAATTCTATGCATCGATCTGCATGGTTTGCCAACGGTTATTGAGCAAGAATTGCGCAGGCGCAAATCTGGACTTGTAGTTCATTTTGCGGCTTTCCTTGATCCAATAGCCCAAGTAGACAAAAGAAAGCCCCAATTGCCTAGCCTGCTGGATCTGCCACAGGACGCTGTAGGTTCCAAAGCTCGACTTCACCTGGGTGTCGTAAAAGGTGTACACCGCCGACAGGCCGTCATCGAGCACGTCCAGAATCGAGACCATTTTCAGTTCCCCTAGGGCCCCATCCAGGCCGGGTTCGCGAAACTCCACCAGGCGCGAGTTGACGCGGCTTTGCAGCAGAAACTGGGTGTACTGCTCGACGCTGTCCTCGTCCATGCCGCCGCCCGCGTGGCGCTCGTTCTGGTAGCGCAGGTAAAGCGCGTAATGCTCCTGCACAAAGCCCAGGTTGAGCACGCGCACGCTCAGGCCCTGGTGGCGCTTCCAGGCGCGTTGCTGGCTGCGGTTGGGGGCGAAGTCGCTGGCCAGCACGCGCACCGGCGTACACGCCTGGCAGGTGTCGCAGCGTGGGCGGTAGGTGAACATGCCGCTGCGGCGAAACCCCTTCTTGACCAGTTCCGAGTAGGTGGAGTTGTTGATCAGATGGCTGGGCGTGGCCACCTGCGAGCGTGCCAGCCGATGCGGCAGGTAGCTGCATTCATACGGAGCGGTCGCATAGAACTGCAGGGCTTGAAGCGGAAGGTCCTTGAGGTCTGTCACGGTGGATGGTTCAGGCAGACAAAATGTTCTGCCAGTATAGGGGCGAGAACTGCCAATCGACGCCCGGGCGAATTTTCGCCCGTTGGAGATGGTTCAGAAAGTCGCCGCGCGCCATTTCTGCAGCGCCCAGCGACGCCAAATGGCCGGTATTTTGCTGGCAGTCGATCATGGCAATGGCGTGCGCGCGGCAAAACGCCACCAATGCGGCCAGCGCAATCTTCGAGGCGTCGGAGCGTTTGCTGAACATCGATTCGCCAAACACGGCGCGCCCCAGCGCCACGCAGTACAGGCCGCCCACCAGTTCGCCGTCGACCCAGGTTTCCACGCTATGCACACCACCCGAGGCGTGCCAGCGCGTGTAGGCTTGCACCATGGCGGGCACGATCCAGGTGCCGCTCTGGCGCTGGCGCGGAGCCTGGGCACAGGCCTGGATGACCTGCGCGAAGCTGGTGTCGAAGCGGATGTCGCAGGATGCATTGGCGACAAAGCTCTGCAAGGTCTTGCGCAGCGAACGGTGCAGGCGAAAGTTTGCGGTCTGCAACACCATGCGCGGGTCCGGGCTCCACCACAGCAAGGGCTGGCCTGCGCTGAACCACGGAAAAATGCCGCTACCGTAGGCGCGCTGCAGGGTAGCAACCTCCAAATCCCCACCGGCTGCGAGCAGGCCCGGCGCGTCCGACTGCGGGCCCCAGGCCAGAGCGACGTCCGGAAACGCACTGCCTGAATGCAGCCAGGGAAGGGGTTGGGTGGACTCGGACATGCGAATGCGTGTGTTTTGAATCGGGTCTGCGCTGGTTGTTGCAAGGGCGTGCAGGGTACAGCGGTTAGAATAACCGCAGTCGGGGCGTAGCGCAGCCTGGTAGCGCATCTGGTTTGGGACCAGAGGGTCGAAGGTTCGAATCCTTTCGCCCCGACCAAGAATGATTACAAAGGCCCGCGAGGGCCTTTGTGCTTTGTGCCCGTAGCTCAGTCGGATAGAGCAACAGCCTTCTAAGCTGTGGGTCGGGGGTTCGATCCCCTCCGGGCATACCAATTACCGATTTATTTGCGCAAAGCAGCTTTCCAGTCGCGGAACACGTCGATGTCCACGCCGTCGGGGTAGTTCAGGAAGCCGGGTTTGAAGCCCTTCTTGCCCAACTCACCGTATTGCCAGATGATGGCCTTGGTCTTGCGGTCCACCACCATCACGCGGTCGTGCAGGTCGTCCACGATCAGGATGTCGCCGGTATCGGGAAGTTCACGCGCGATTGAGGGGTGGTCGAGCATGCCTTCGCCCTCTGCCGCGAAATACTCCCAGGTGACTTTGCGCGTGGCCGGATCAAAGATGATCACGCGCCCGGGTTTCCAGAAATCCGCCACGATGATCTGGTTGCCATCCTCCGTGGGGAACGAGTCCGACGGGTAATGCAGCTTGGGCGCTTTCACGCTCCACACCACCTTGCCCTCACGCGTAATGCGCGAAATCCAGGCATCGGTGATCTCGGTGATCAGCAGGTCGCCGTTGTCCATGGGGGTGGCACCATTGGGGTGGGCGAGTTGGTGCGGCGGGTTGTGCTTGCATTGCCCCGGCGTGCCCCACTGCGTGGTTTCCTTGTTGGTCTTGGGGTCGATGATCAGGACGCGGCAGTTGCGGATGTCGGCGGTAACAAACTGGCCGTCGGCCAGCAGGTGCGAGTCGTCGGGGTAGTTGAGCAAGCCGTCCTTGCTGCCACGGTGGTCGGGGATGCCGTAGGTCCAGGTCAGGGTCTTGCTTTCGTAGTCGACGATGTGCAAGTCGTAGTTGTCTTCCTCACTTACCGCCAGCAACTTGCCATCGGCAGAAAAATTCACGTCTTCATTGCCCCGGTAGACCACCAGACTGGGCGACGGAAACTCCCACACAATGCTCTTGTCGGGGGCGATTTCAATCAGGCGGTTGTTACGCCGGTCCGCAATCATGATCGGGTAGGGCAGTGGCTTGCCCCAGGACGGGACCTTGTTCTTGCGGTTGCCGGTGACGGGCGGAATCGGTGGCAAGGTCACGCCGCTGGAGACGATGCCAGCGCCAATCATCTCTGGCGTTACCTTGACGGCAATGCCGGCGGATTTGGCCGCGGCAGCGCTTTGGGCTGCGGCGGGACAAGCCAAAAAGCAGGCCAGAGGCAGCGCCAGCAAGGACAGGTGCAGGCGCGGGGAACCGGTCCAGCGCGACGTTGGAGTGTGGGGCATACAAAATTCCTTGAAACAAAAGGTCCGGGTGGACTTTGCAGCATTGTTGAGCACCCGCTCGAGGCACGTCTTGACCTTAAGCAAGAGCGCGCCGTTCTGGCTCGATGCTGCGCGTTAAGGGCTTTCCAGTACCGTGCGCTGGTGCAGGGGCTGGACCGCGCGGCCGTTGTCGGCGTAGCGCTTGCGGTAGGCGGCCAGTTGTGGGGGCGAGACTTGCAGCGGCTGCTTCATCACGATCCACTCCACCCCTTCGGTGCAGGGGGGCGCAGTTAGCGAGCCGGTGTAGCGGTAGTAGCCCCGGCTTGGGGGCAGCAGGTCCGCCGCCGTCACGCTGACGTCGGGGTGGCGGTGGTCGCCGTCCTGGCGCGCGGGAATGTGCGGCAGCAGGCTGCCCATCAGCGCGTTGTCGGCACCGCTGCGAAACAGCACGACCACAGCCAGCAACTGGCCGGATGCGCTCTTGTGCAGCAGGTGCGCTGCCATGGGAAACTCTTCGCCGCCGATCTTGTCGCCCCCGGGGGTGTGGAAGTGGAACTGCTGCAGTGCGTAGTGCTCTTTTCCGATGCGCAGACCACTGCCTTTGTCAAAGCGCACGCGCACCGTGTGGCCGTCGTCGGCAATCTTCAGCGCGGCGGGGTGGTAGTCAAACTCCAGCGCGGGCAGGGGCCGCTTGCTGGTGGTGGTGATGTCAATCGGAGCCTGGCGTTTTCCGCTTTCGCACAGGGTTGCGTAGGAGTGCGTACAGGCGCAGGCCAGCAGCAAGGCAATGGGAGCAAATTTTTTCATGGACCCCATGATGCCAGAGCCCGGGGACTCCGCCCCGGGCGCTTTTGAACCACGACCTCAGGCGCTCTTGACCGCGATGCCCTTGAACTCACCGCTGGCAATGCGCTTTTCCCACTCGGCCGGGCCGGTGATGTGCGCGCTGGTGCCGCCAGAGTCCACCGCCACGGTAACGGGCATATCTACCACGTCGAATTCGTAGATCGCTTCCATGCCCAGGTCACCAAAGCCCACCACCTTGGCACCCTTGATCGCTTTGGACACCAGATAAGCCGCACCGCCCACGGCCATCAGGTAGGCACTCTTGTGGTTTTTGATAGCTTCAATGGCGGCTGGGCCGCGCTCGGCCTTACCGACCATCGAAATCAGGCCGGTCTTGGATAGCATCATGTCGGTGAACTTGTCCATGCGGGTGGCAGTGGTGGGGCCGGCCGGGCCGACCACTTCGTCACGCACCGGATCAACCGGGCCAACGTAGTAGATCACGCGGTTGGTAAAGTCCACCGGCAGCTTCTCGCCCTTGGCCAGCATGTCCTGGATGCGCTTGTGCGCGGCGTCGCGCCCGGTGAGCATCTTGCCGTTGAGCAGCAGGGTCTGGCCGGGTTTCCAGGCGGCGACCTGTTCCTTGGTCAGCGTATTGAGGTCCACGCGCTGGCTCTTTTGGGTATCGGGTTTCCAGTCCACGCTGGGCCACAGGTCCAGGCTGGGCGGGGTGAGGAATACCGGGCCGGAGCCGTCCATCACAAAATGGGCGTGGCGCGTGGCGGCGCAGTTGGGGATCATGGCCACCGGCTTGGAGGCCGCGTGGGTGGGGTACATCTTGATCTTGACATCAAGCACCGTGGTCAGGCCGCCCAGGCCTTGCGCGCCAATGCCCAGGGCGTTGACCTTCTCGTACAACTCCAGGCGCAGTTCTTCCACCAAGTCGAGTTTTTCGCCCTTGCTGGCCTTCTCTTGCAGTTCGTACATGTCGAGGTCGTCCATCAGGCTTTGCTTGGCCATCAGAACCGCTTTCTCGGCGGTGCCGCCAATACCAATGCCCAGCATGCCCGGCGGGCACCAGCCCGCGCCCATGGTGGGAACGGTCTTGAGCACCCAGTCCACCAGGTTGTCGCTGGGGTTGAGCATGTACATCTTGGACTTGTTCTCGCTGCCGCCGCCCTTGGCTGCAACCGTCACTTCGAGCTTGTCGCCAGGCACGATCTCGGCGTAGATCACTGCAGGCGTGTTGTCCTTGGTGTTCTTGCGGGCAAACAGGGGGTCTGCCACCACCGAGGCGCGCAGCGCATTGTCGGGGTTGAGGTAACCGCGGCGCACGCCTTCGTTGATGGCGTCATCGAGGCTGCCGGTAAAGCCTTCCCAGCGCACGTCCATGCCGACTTTCAGGAACACGTTGACGATACCGGTGTCCTGGCAGATCGGACGGTGGCCCATTGCGCTCATCTTGCTATTGGTCAGGATTTGGGCAATGGCGTCCTTGGCGGCGGGGCTTTTTTCGCGTTCATAGGCGCGTGCCAGATGGGCGATGTAGTCGGCCGGGTGGTAGTAACTGATATATTGCAGTGCGGCGGCGATGGATTCAATCAGATCGGACTGGGCAATAGAGGTGGTCATGGGGATGTTTCTCGGGAGCGGAGGGTGGCCCGAGTTTACTCAAACCCATGGCGCGTCAACTGACAAAGATCAGACACTGTAAGCTTTGCGAACGGGTTCAGTCAGTGATGCGTAAGTGCAATCCATAACCATACGCGCCAGTTTCAATTCCCACAATAGCAGGAGACAACCATGAGTTCAGCATCGTCATCCATCGAATCCGTTCTGGTCGAGAACCGTGTATTTCCGCCCAGCGAAGCGATGGTGAAGTCGGCCCGTATTTCGGGCATGGACGGCTACAACGCCTTGTGCGCCGAGGCCGAAAACGACTTCGAAGGTTTTTGGGCCAAGCTCGCGCGTGAAAACGTGGTTTGGACCAAGCCCTTCACGCGCACACTGGACGAGTCCAATGTGCCGTTTTACAAGTGGTTTGACGACGGCGAACTCAACGCTTCGGCCAATTGCCTGGACAAGCACATCGGCACACCCACCGAAAACAAGACCGCCGTCATCTTTGAAGCCGACGACGGTGCCGTCACCAAGACCACCTACAAGGAACTGCTCGCCAAGGTGAGCCAGTTCGCCAACGCGCTCAAGGCCGATGGCATCAAGAAGGGCGACCGGGTGCTGGTGTACATGCCCATGACGCTCGAAGGCGTGATTGCCATGCAAGCCTGCGCCCGCATTGGCGCTACCCACAGCGTGGTGTTTGGCGGTTTCTCGGCCAAGGCCCTGCAAGAGCGCATCATCGACGCGGGCGCCGTGGCGGTCATTACCTCCAACTACCAGATGCGCGGCGGCAAAGAGTTGCCCCTGAAGGCGATCGTGGACGAAGGCCTGGCCATGGGCGGCTGCGAGTCGATCAAGACCGTCTATGTGTACGAGCGCACCGCCACCAACTGCAATATGGTGGCTGGCCGTGACAAGACCTTCGCCCATGCGCTGGCGGGCAAGAGCACCGAATGCGCCCCCGTGGCGGTGGGGGCAGAGCACCCGCTGTTCATTCTCTACACCTCGGGTTCGACCGGCAAGCCCAAGGGCGTGCAGCACTCCACCGGTGGCTACCTGCTGTGGGCCAAGCTGACGATGGACTGGACCTTTGACCTGAAGCCTGCCGACGTGTTCTGGTGTACCGCCGACATCGGCTGGATCACCGGCCACACCTACGTCGCCTACGGCCCCTTGGCCGCCGGTGCGACCCAGATCATTTTTGAAGGCGTGCCCACCTTCCCCAATGCCGGACGCTTTTGGCAGATGATCGAGCGCCACAAGTGCTCCATTTTCTACACCGCGCCTACCGCCATCCGCTCGCTCATCAAGGCAGCCGAAAGCGACGCCGCTGTACACCCGGACCGCTCCGACCTGAGCAGCCTGCGCATTCTGGGATCGGTGGGCGAGCCCATCAACCCCGAAGCCTGGATGTGGTACTACAAGAACATCGGCCACGAAAATTGCCCGATCGTCGACACCTTCTGGCAGACCGAAACCGGCGGCCACATGATGAGCCCCATGCCCGGTGCCACACCGCTGGTTCCCGGAAGCTGCACCTTGCCGCTGCCAGGCATCATGGCCGGTATCGTCGACGAAATGGGCCACGACATTCCCAACGGAACCGGTGGCATTCTGGTGGTCAAGCGTCCCTGGCCGTCGATGATCCGCACCATCTGGAACGACCCCGACCGCTTCAAGAAGAGCTATTTCCCCGAGGAAATGGGTGGCAAGCTGTACCTGGCTGGCGACGGCGCAGTGCGCAGTGCCGACCGTGGCTACTTCCGCATCACCGGCCGTATTGACGACGTGCTCAACGTTTCCGGCCACCGCATGGGCACCATGGAAATCGAGTCGGCACTGGTTTCCAAGACCGATCTGGTGGCCGAAGCCGCTGTGGTGGGTCGCCCCGACGACATGACCGGTGAAGCCATTTGCGCCTTTGTGGTGCTCAAGCGCTCGCGTCCCAGCGGCGACGAAGCCAAGGCCATTGCCAAGGAACTGCGCGACTGGGTCGCCAAGGAAATTGGCCCGATTGCCAAGCCCAAGGACATCCGCTTTGGCGAAAACCTGCCCAAGACCCGTTCGGGCAAGATCATGCGCCGCCTGTTGCGCTCGCTGGCCAAGGGCGAGTCGATCACCCAGGACACCTCCACTCTGGAAAACCCGGCCATCCTCGACCAGTTGGGTCAAGCGTATTGATCCCCTGTGGAACCACAAGGGCCCGCGCAAGCGGGCCTTTTTCGTTTTGGGGGGCAATCACAGGTAATATTCGCACCCAAGGCACACAGGAGTAGCGCATGTATTTTTTGGGTTTGGGACTTGTTCTTCTGGTGATGAAGTACCTGGAAATGAGTCCGGTCCACGCCTGGAGCTGGTGGGTCGTTGCCGCACCCTTTGGTCTGGCCGTTGTCTGGTGGCAGTGGGCCGATGCCAGCGGCTACACCAAGAAGAAGGCCATGGAGCGTGAAGACGCGCGCAAGCAAGCGCGCATCGACAAGAACCGCGAAGCCATCGGCACCGCCCGCAAAAAGGGCGACTGAACGCCTGCGCAGCGCCCGCATTCAATTCATTTTTTCATCGGATAGCCAACACCATGCCCGTTTACCGTTCCAAGACTTCCACCGCTGGCCGCAACATGGCCGGTGCCCGCTCCCTGTGGCGCGCCACCGGCATGCAAGATGAGGACTTCAGCAAGCCCATCATCGCGGTGGTCAATTCCTTCACCCAGTTTGTCCCCGGCCATGTGCACCTCAAAGACCTGGGCCAGTTGGTGGCGCGTGAAATCGAAGCCGCTGGTGGTGTGGCCAAAGAGTTCAACACCATTGCCGTGGACGACGGCATCGCCATGGGGCACGACGGCATGCTGTACTCGCTGCCCAGCCGCGACATCATTGCCGATTCGGTCGAGTACATGGCCAACGCGCACTGCGCCGATGCCCTGGTGTGCATTTCCAACTGCGACAAGATCACACCCGGAATGCTGATGGCCGCCATGCGCCTGAACATCCCGGTGGTGTTTGTCTCGGGCGGCCCGATGGAAGCGGGCAAGACCAAGCTCGGCGTGATCAAGCTCGACCTGATCGACGCCATGGTGATGGCCGCTGACGCCTCGGTTTCGGACGAGCAGGTGGCCGAAGTGGAACGCTCGGCCTGCCCCACCTGCGGATCGTGCTCGGGCATGTTCACCGCCAACTCGATGAACTGCCTGGCCGAAGCGCTGGGCCTGGCCCTGCCCGGCAACGGCACGGTGGTGGCCACGCACGCCGACCGCGAAGCGCTGTTCAAGCGCGCGGGCCGTCTGGTGGTGGAACTGTGCAAACGCTACTACGAGCAGGACGACGAGTCGGTGCTGCCGCGCTCCATCGGCTTCAAGGCGTTTGAGAACGCCGTCACCCTGGACATCGCCATGGGCGGCTCGACCAACACCATCCTGCACATACTGGCCATTGCCCAGGAAGCCGGGATTGATTTCACCCTCAAGGACATCGACGGCCTCTCGCGCGTGGTGCCGCAGTTGTGCAAGGTGGCACCCAACACCCAGAAGTACCACATCGAGGACGTGCACCGCGCCGGCGGCATCATGGCCATCCTGGGTGAGTTGGACCGTGCGGGCAAGCTCCACACCGACGTTCCCACGGTGCACGCCAAGACCATGAAGGACGCACTCGACCAGTGGGACATCATGCGCAACCCCTCGCCCGAAGTGCAGAAGTTCTATCTGGCCGGGCCCGCCGGCAAGCCCAGCCAGGTGGCGTTCAGCCAGGCTACGCGCTGGCCCAGTCTGGACACGGACCGCGCCCAAGGCTGCATCCGCTCTGGTGCCCATGCGTTCTCGCAAGAGGGTGGTCTGGCGGTGCTGGTGGGCAATATTGCGTTGGACGGTTGCGTCGTCAAGACCGCTGGCGTGGACGACACCAACCTGGTGTTTGAAGGCCCGGCCCACATTACCGAGTCGCAGGACGAAGCGGTCGAGCACGTGCTGGGCGACCAGGTCAAGGCGGGTGACGTGGTGATCGTGCGCTACGAAGGCCCCAAGGGCGGCCCGGGCATGCAGGAAATGCTCTACCCCACGTCCTACATCAAGTCCAAGGGCTTGGGCAAGGTATGCGCCTTGCTCACCGATGGCCGTTTCTCGGGTGGGACCTCGGGCCTGTCGATTGGCCACGCCTCGCCTGAAGCCGCAGCCGGGGGTGCGATTGGTTTGGTGCGCAACGGCGACCGCATCCGCATCGACATTCCCAACCGCTCGATCAACGTGCTGTTGTCCGACGAAGAGTTGGCAGTACGCCGTGCTGCGCAGAACGCGCTGGGCTGGAAGCCCGCCCAGCCGCGCAAGCGCAAGGTGTCGGCGGCGCTCAAGGCCTATGCCAAGCTGGTCATGTCGGCCGACAAGGGCGCCGTGCGCGACCTCTCCTTGTTGGAAGATTGATGCTGATTCACCCGCAGATTGACCCGGTCGCCCTGCAACTGGGGCCGGTGGCTGTGCACTGGTATGGCCTGACCTATCTGGCCGCGTTTGCGCTCTTCATGTTTCTGGGCAGCCGCCGCCTGCGCCAGCCTGCATTTGCCAAACTCCAGGGCGATGCCGCCTGGGCTTACCGCGAAGTCGAAGACATCCTGTTCCTGGGCGTGCTGGGGGTGGTGCTGGGCGGGCGTCTGGGCTACTGCCTGTTTTACAAGCCCGCCTATTACCTGTCGCACCCGCTCGAGGTTTTTGCAGTCTGGCAAGGCGGCATGAGTTTTCACGGCGGCATGCTCGGCGTGATTGTTGCCATGCTGTGGTTTGCGCACAGCCGCAAACGTACTTTCTGGCAGGTGGCCGACTTTGTTGCGCCCTGCGTCCCTACCGGTTTGGCGGCCGGGCGCGTGGGCAACTTCATCAATGGCGAGCTGTGGGGCCGCCTGGCCGACCCCAGCCTGCCCTGGGGTATGGTGTTTCGGGGGGCGGGGGACGCGCCGCGCCATCCGTCGCAGGTGTACCAGTTTCTGCTCGAAGGCTTGCTGCTGTTTGTCCTGCTATGGTGGTATGCCCGGGCCGAGCGTAAACCGGCGCAGGTTTCGGCCATGTTTTTGCTGGGTTATGGCGTGTTCCGGTTCACGGTGGAGTTCTTCCGCGAACCCGATGCCCATCTGGGATTGCTGTCCCTGGGCATGAGCATGGGACAGTGGTTGTGTGTACCCATGGTGCTTGGCGGTGTGGGTCTGTGGTGGTGGGCGCGGTCACAGCCGACGCCTCGTTCGTAGGGATGGAGTAAACAAGAATAATCTCAGAATAGCGTGTGACTTCAATCCAATAACGAGGAGACGACAAATGGCTTTGACGAGACGTGATTTTGTGAATGCGGCGGGTGCTTCTGCGCTGGGTGCCATGGCAGGCTCGACCTGGGCGCAAAGCCCGACGGGGCTCAAGATTTCGCACCAGTTTCCGGGCGGAACGCTGACCGAGGGCGACTTCCGCGACCGCCTGTGCCAGCGCTTTGCCCAGGAAGTGGACAAGCGCACGGGCGGCGCGCTCAAGGCGTCGGTGTATCCGGGCGCTTCGCTGATGAAGACCAACGCCCAGTTCTCCTCGCTGCGCAAGGGCGCGCTCGATATGAGTCTGGTGCCGCTGTCGTATGCCGGTGGCGAAGTGGCCGAAACCAATATCGGCCTGATGCCCGCCCTGGTGCCCAGCTACGCCCAGGGCGCTGCCTGGAAGACTTCCGAAGTGGGCAAGCTGCTGTCCAAGGTACTCGATGAGAAGGGCGTGGTGGTGGTGAGCTGGATCTGGCAGGCCGGTGGCACCGCCAGCCGTTCGCGCCCCTTGCTCGCGCCCGACGACGCCAAGGGCATGAAAGTGCGCGGTGGCAGCCGCGAGATGGACATGATGCTCAAGCAGGCGGGCGCTTCGGTGATTACCTTGCCCTCCAACGAAATCTATGCCGCCATGCAAACCGGCGCCATGGATGCGGCGATGACGTCGAGCACCAGCTTCATCTCATTCAAGCTCGAAGAGCTGGCCAAGCACCTGACCACGGGGCGCGACAAGACCTTCTGGTTCATGTTCGAGCCGTTGATGATTTCCAAGGAAGTTTTGGCCAAACTGCCCAAGGCGCAGCAGGACGTGGTGATGGCAGTTGGTGCCGAGTTGGAGACCTTTGCCCGCGACTCGGCCAAGGCTGACGACAAGATCGCCGCCGAGATCTACGCCAAGGCAGGTGCCAAGGTGTACGACATGGACGACGCAACCCTGCGCAAGTGGCAGACGATTGCGCGCGACACGGCGTGGAAAGATTTCAACGACAAGAGCGAGACCTGCGCCGCCCTCTTGAAGGCAGCGCAAAAGCTGCTATGAGCCAGGCCGCGCACGCCGCGGCGGGTGACCCCGGCATCGATCCCGATACGCCCACGCTGCTTCGGCCCCTGGCCCATGCCTTGCAGTGGATCAACCACGCCATGGTGGTCATGGGCATGGTGGCGTTGCTGGTCGCTTCGCTGGTGCTGACCTATAGCGTGCTGTCGCGCTACGTGATGCAGGCATCCACCGACTGGCAGGACGAGGCTGCCGTGTTTTGTCTGGTGGGTGCGACCTTCTTGTGTGGCTCGTTTGTGCAGTCCCTGCGGGGCCATGTGGGCATCGAGGCCATTGCCGGGTTGTTGCCACGCGCGGCCAACCAGGCGCGGCTGGTGTTTGTGGATCTGCTGGGGCTGCTGTTTTGCAGCTTTTTTGCCTGGAAGTCGTGGACGTTGTTCCACGAGGCCTGGGTGGAAAACCAGACCACGTCGTCATCCTGGGCACCGCCCCTGTGGATCCCCTACGGCCTGATGGCGGCGGGCATGACGCTGTTGAGTCTGCAACTGCTGGTGCAACTCAGTGCCTGCCTCAACGGCTTGCGCAAGCAGCTCACGGGAGCGCGCGCATGAGCATGCTCACGCTGGGCCTTTTGTTTGGTGTGGTGACGCTGCTGTTCATGTTCTCGGGCGCGCCGATTGCCTTTGCGCTGGGCAGTGTGGCCGTGTTGTTCATGTTGCTGTTCATGCCGGCATCGGCGCTCAATACCGTCACCCAGAACGTGTACGAGGAGATGGCCAGCATTACGCTGCTGTCGATTCCACTCTTTATCCTCAAGGGCGCGGCCATTGGGCGATCGCGCGCCGGCCAGGACTTGTACGCCGCGATGCACGTCTGGATGGGGCGAGTGCCCGGGGGCTTGGGCATTGCCAACGTGTTTGCCTGCGCCCTGTTTGCCGCCATGGCGGGTTCAAGCCCTGCCACCTGTTCGGCCATCGGCAGCGCGGGCATTCCCGAGATGCGCAAGCGCGGCTATTCACCCGGCTTTGCGGCCGGCATCATTGCCGCAGGCGGCACCCTGGGCATCTTGCTGCCGCCGTCGATCACCATGATCCTGTACGCCGTGGCAGCAGAGCAGTCGCTGGGGCGGCTGTTTCTGGCGGGCATCATGCCGGGCCTCTTGCTGGTGGCGCTGTTTGCGTTCTATGCCGTGCTGCGCTACCGCCATGAACACCGTCTGGCGCAGGCCGAGTTTGTGCAGACCGGCGCGACTTCGGCTTTGCTGAGCGAAGAGACTTTCACCAACCGCCAGAAGTTCGAGATGCTGCCGCGCGTGGTGCCGTTTGTGCTGCTGCTGGTGGGGGTGATGGTGGCACTCTACGGCGGCTTTGCCACGCCAAGCGAGACTGCGGGGCTGGGCGCGATGCTGGCACTCTTGCTGATCGCGGTGATCTACGGCGTATGGCGTCCGCGTGACGTGGCACCTATCCTGAAAGCGACGTTGCGCGAATCGACCATGCTGATGATGATCATCGGCATGTCGCTGCTGTTCTCCTACGTCATGAGCTTCCTGCACATCAGCCAGTCCACCGCCGAATACGTGGTGGGCATGCACCTGTCCAAATGGATTTTGCTGGCCACCATCTTGGTGATGGTGATCGTGCTCGGGTTTTTCCTGCCGCCGGTGAGCATCATCCTCATGACCGCGCCCATCATCCTGCCGCCGCTCAAGGCCGCCGGGTTTGACCTGATCTGGTTTGGCGTGCTGATGACCATCGTGATGGAAACCGGCCTGATTCACCCGCCGGTGGGACTCAACATTTTTGTGATCAAGAATATCGCCCCCGACATTGCGCTGAAAGACATCATCTGGGGCGTGCTGCCCTTTGTCGGATTGATGCTGCTGGCGGTGGTGCTGATTTGCGTTTTCCCTGGCATTGCCACCGGGTTGCCTAACGCCGTGATGGGTGCCATGGCGGTGAAACCATGAGCGCGCGTGTGCTACTGCAAGTCACGGGCGCGCTGGCCGAAGTAACCCTGTCCAACGCGGCCAAGTTCAATGCCATGTCGCGCGCGATGTGGCGCGATCTACGCGCCGTGTTTACGCAGATTCAACAGAACCCGCAGTTGCGCTGTGTGGTGGTGCGCGGTGCGCCGGGTCGCGATGGCGGTGCCGGTCATTTCTGCGCCGGGGGCGACATCTCCGAGTACGCAGCCTTCCGCTTTGACGAGGCCAGCCTGCGCGCGTTTCACGAGACCGATGTCTGGGGAGGTCTGCAGGCCATGCTCGATTGCGACCTGCCCATCATTGCCCAGATCGAGGGCAACTGCATGGGGGCAGGCGTTGAAGTCGCCAGTTGCTGCGACCTGCGCTTCGCCAGCGACGCCGCACGCTTTGGTGCGCCGATTGCGCGTCTGGGCTTTCCAATGGCGCCGCGCGAAGCTGCCCTGGTGGCGCGCTGTGTGGGCGCGCTCACCGCACGCGAGATGCTGCTCACCGCCGCCGTGCTCGATGCCGCCGAGATGAAGCAGCGCGGCTTTCTCAACCAGGTGTTGCCGACGGCTGAACTCGCGGCCCATGTACAGGCGCTTGCCGAGCGCACGCTGCATCTGGCACCTCAGGCCGCGCGTCTGAACAAGCAGGCGCTCAGGATTCTGGAAGCCAGCACGCCGACGCCGGCGCTGACAGACTTGCTGGCCAATTGCTACCAGTACGCGGCGTCGGACGAACATCGCGAAGGCGTGGCGGCCTTTGTGGAAAAGCGCCCGGCGCGTTTCGCCGTGTAACGGCAGACATGAATTTCAACCTTTCTTTTGACGTGTGATCTATGGAAAACCACAACCTCTTTGCCGCGCTGCGCGCTGCCTTTCCCGCTGACCTGTCGGCCTGCGCAGTCGAGACCGACAGCGGCCTGTGCTACTCGTGGCAAGACCTCGACCAGGCCAGCGCCATGGTGGCCAATATGCTCGCGTCGCTCGACCTGCCTGCAGGCGCGCGCATTGCGGTGCAGGTGGAAAAGTCGGTGGAAGCGCTGATCCTCTACCTGGCCACCCTGCGTGCGGCACTGGTCTATCTGCCGCTCAACACCGCCTACCAGAGCGCCGAAATGGAATACTTCATTGCCGACGCCCAGCCCTCGGTGGTGGTGTGCACCGGTGCCAATTTCGGCTGGATCAGCAAGCTCGCTTTCAAGGCTGGAACCGCCCACGTGTTCACGCTCAACGAAGACCGTACCGGTTCGCTACTGGAGCGTGCCAGCCAGTTCCCTCGCACCCATGGGGTGGCGCAGGCAACGGCCAACGACATTGCCGCCATCATCTACACCAGCGGTACCACCGGGCGCAGCAAGGGCGCCATGCTCACGCACGGCAACCTGCTGAGCAACGCACGCGTCCTGCAGACCTACTGGGATTGGCGCACACCGCAGCAGGGCGGCGACGTGCTGCTGCACGCACTGCCCATATTCCATGTGCATGGCCTGTTTGTGGCAATCCATGGTGCGCTGATCAACGGCAGCAAGATGCTGTGGTGCGGCAAGTTCGATCCCAAGACCGTGCTGCGCCTGCTCTCGCGCTCCACCGTCTTCATGGGAGTTCCTACGCTTTACGTGCGGCTGCTCAACGAACACGGCCTCAGCGCCCAGGCGGTGGCCTCGGTGCGGCTCTTCATCTCGGGGTCGGCACCGCTCTTGATGGAGACCTTCACCCTGTGGCAGGAGCGCACCGGCCACACCATTCTGGAGCGCTACGGCATGAGCGAAACGGTCATGCTCACCTCCAACCCGTGCCGCACGCAGGATGGCCAGCGCCGTGGTGGCACGGTCGGTGCGCCGTTGCCGGGCCTGCAGTTGCGTGTGCGTGGTGATGCGGGCCAGGACTTGCCGGTGGGAGAGATTGGTGGCATTGAAGTCAAGGGGCCCTCGGTGTTCAAGGGCTACTGGAAGATGCCCGAAAAGACGGCCGAAGAATTTACTGCGGATGGATTTTTCAAGACCGGCGACGTGGGCCACATGGATGCTGACGGCTACGTGACCATCGTCGGGCGCAGCAAGGACCTGATCATCAGCGGCGGCTACAACGTCTACCCGGCAGAAATCGAGGGCTATATCAACGCGCTGCCCGGCGTGGCCGAGAGCGCGGTGGTGGGCGTGGCCGACGCAGATTTCGGTGAAGTGGGCGTGGCCGTAGTGATTGCCAAACCGGGCGTGGTGCTGCAACCGGCCGAGATTCTGGCCCGGCTCAAGGCGACCTTGGCGAACTTCAAAATCCCCAAGCGCTGCGTGGTGGTGGCGGAGTTGCCGCGCAACGCCATGGGCAAGGTGCAGAAGAACGTGTTGCGCAACCAGTACCAGCCCTGAGTTGCCGATTGTCCTGCGCACCACGGCGGGGCACGAAACGTCATATAGTTCGGGGCATTGCCCTACGTTGGAGTTAACAATGCAAGTTTTACAGAAGGTCGTGCGCGCACCTCAATCCGCTCAGACAGACTTTGCCGAAATTGCTGCCATGCAGCCCGATCTGGTACTGGCCTTTGGTTCGGTGGACAGCCTGCGCCAAGGGGCGCCGGTGCTGGCGCAAGCCGCTCCCATGGCGCATCGCGCGGGCTGCTCCACGGCGGGTGAGATTTCGCAAAGCGGGGTGGATGATGGATCGCTGGTGGTGACGGCGGTGAAGTTTGGCACCACGCGCGTGGCGCAATCCAGCACGGTGCTCGCCAGCATGGACGATTCGCAAGCGGCGGGGCGCAGACTCGCCGCCGCCCTGCCGGTGGGTGGTTTGCGCGCGATCCTGATTTTTGGCCAGGGCGTGCAGATCAACGGCAGCGCCGTGCTTGCAGGCATGACCGAGATCGTAGGCAAGCAAGTGCCCATCACCGGGGGGCTGGCCGGTGATGGCGGTGCCTTTGCCCAAACCTGGGTGCTTGACGACCAGGGTGTGAGCGACAACCGTCTGACCTGCATTGGCTTGTACGGTGAGGCACTGGATTTTTCCCACGGATCGTTTGGCGGCTGGTCAGCGTTTGGGCCGGCGCGCAAGGTCACGCGCTGCGCGGGCAACGTGTTGTTCGAGCTCGATGGCGAGCCGGCCTTGCAGGTTTACAAGCGTTACCTGGGTGAGCACGCCAAGGACTTGCCTGCGTCGGGCTTGCTGTTTCCGTTCTCGATGGTCGGGCAGGACCACAGCGAGGTGGGGCTGATCCGCACCATTCTGGGTGTGGACGAAGCCAGTGGAAGCCTGACGCTGGCCGGGGACATTGACCCCGAGGGCTACCTCAAGCTGATGCACGCCAGCACCGATGCGTTGGTCGATGGTGCCGAGCTGGCGGCGCAGGCGGCGCGCAACATGCAGCACGGCAGCCACGCAGGGCTGGCCTTGCTGGTGAGCTGCGTCGGGCGCAAGCTGGTCATGGGTGGCCGCGTGGATGAAGAGGTAGAGGCCGTGGCCGCCGTGTTTGGCCAGGGTGCCACGCTCACCGGCTTTTATTCCTACGGTGAGATCAGTCCCTTTGGTGCAGCGATGGAATGCAAGCTGCACAACCAGACCATGACGGTGGCTTATCTGTCCGAGCGCGATTGATCCCTGAAATTCTGGCCTCATGCACAAGCTGTTAGCACGCCAATTCAGACGTTCGTTTGAAGTCACCGACGAGCAGTTGCCCGCCCTGTACCAGGAGCTGGCAACGCTTGCACAGGCGGGCGGCTTGTCGGGTGCTGCACAGCGTGTGCTCACCGATCTGGGCGGTTTTCTGGGCCGGGTAGAAGAGGCTTACCAGCAAAATGACCGCGACCTGGAGCTCAAAACCCGCAGCCTGGAGATGAGCTCCAACGAGCTGACCCAAAGCAATACCCGGCTGCGCGAAGAACTGGCCAGCCGCACCCGCGCCATTGATTCGCTGCGTGCCACGGCGCGTGAACTAATGGCATCGATCGAGACTGAGCACAGTCTGGGCGACGATGACAGTCTGGAGTCGCTCTCGGTGGTGATGCAAGACTTGGTGCGCCAGCACGATGAGAGCCAGCTTGACTTGCGCCAGGCGCTGACCGATCTGGCCCACCAGAAATTTGCGCTTGACCAGCACGCCATCGTCAGTACTGCCAATGTCCAAGGCGACATCATTTACGCCAACGACAAATTCTGCGAAATCAGCGGTTATACGCGGGGCGAATTGCTCAACCGCAACCACCGCATCCTTAACTCCGGGGTGCACGACAAGAGCTATTTCGCCAATATGTGGAAGGTGATCACCTCTGGGCAGGTCTGGCATGGCGAAGTGTGCAACCGCGCCAAGGGTGGACATTTGTACTGGGTGGCGGCGACGGTGGTGCCCTTGCGCGACAACGCAGGCAATCCGTCAATGTACATCGCCATCCGCACCGACATTACCGAGCGCAAGCGCATGGAAGCCATTACCAAGGCGACCGAATCGCGCCTGCGCCACATCACCAACACCGTTCCGGGCGTGGTGTTCCAGTGGCATGTGGGGCACAGCCAGCAGCATTTCACGTTTGTCAGCGAGCGGGTGCGCGACCTCATGGGCATCACGCCCGAAGACCTGAAAGCCGATGCGGCGCTCTCCGTTTTGCAGATCGTGCAGGACGATCGTGCGGGCGTGTGGCAGGGCGTGCAGGACGCAGCGCGGCGGCGCGTGGGCTGGCGCGGCGAGTACCGGATTGCCAGTCTGGATGGGGCGCTGCGCTGGGTCCGTGCAGAAATCAATCCCGAGCCCGATCTGGCTGAAGACGGTGCCACCGTGTTTGCCGGTATCTGGCAAGACATCACCGCCCTGCGCGAAGCCGATGCCCGTTTGCGCGAAGTCACCGAGAACATTCCGGTGGCGGTGTTCCAGTACTACCGGGGCGCAGACGGCAAGTTCACGATCGCCTTCATCAGCGATGCGATTCACGCCATCTGCGGTGTGTCGGCGACCGATATTCTGGAGAACTCGGCACTGTTGCCAAAACGGGTGCATCCGCAGGACATTGAGTTGTTCAAGGCCAGTTTGTACATCTCCGATCCGCTGGCCGCGGGGCAGGGTATTGACTTTCGCATGGTGCACCGGGAAACCGACGCCGTGGTCTGGGTGCACGGCGAGGCCCACCCGCGCCAGGTCTCCAACGGCAGCCTGGTGTGGAATGGTTACCTGACGGACATTACGGCAGCCAAGGAGGCCGCCGAGGAATTGCAGGCAGCCAAGGACGCGGCCGAAGCCGCCAACCTGGCCAAGTCGGACTTTCTGGCCAATATGAGCCACGAGATTCGCACGCCCATGAACGGCGTGATTGGCATGACCGATTTGCTGCTCGATACCACGCTCGATGACGAGCAGCGCGAATACATGGGCATTGTCAAGTCGTCGGCCGATGCGCTGCTGCGCGTGATCAACGACATCCTTGACTTCTCCAAGATTGAAGCGGGAAAACTCCTGATCGAGCACATCCCGTTCCATTTGCGCCAGTCGGTTGATGAGACGCTCAAGGCGGTGGCGTTTCGTGCCAGCCAGAAGGGGTTGGAGTTGGTGTTTGATCAGGCACCCGATGTGCCTGCGGCGGTGCTTGGCGACCCGGGGCGGCTGCGCCAGATTTTAGTCAACATCATCGGCAACGCGATCAAGTTCACCAACAGCGGACAGATCGTCGTGCGCATCGCACGCGTTGACAGCTCCGCGCAGGATGACTTGCTGCATTTTTCGGTCAGCGATACCGGCATTGGCATTCCAGCGGACAAGATCGCTTCGATCTTCGATGCGTTTGCGCAAGAGGATAGTTCGACCACGCGCCGATTTGGCGGCACCGGCCTGGGCCTCACGATTTGCGCACGGCTGGTCACGGCCATGGGCGGGAACATCTGGCTAGAAAGCGTGGTGGGCCAGGGCAGCGTGTTTCACTTCACCTTGCGCCTGGCGGCTGACCCCTTGGCGCGCACGCCGGTGGTGGGACCGGTGCGCTTTGATGGCTTGCGGGTGCTGATTGTGGACGACAACGAAGTTAACCGCCTGGTTCTGGTGCGTACCCTCAAGGCGCAGCACATGGTGACGCAGGCCTTTGCGTCCGGGCACGAGGCGCTGCGCTGGTTGCAGGGCGGCCCTGCAGGCGCGGTGGCTTGCGATCTGGTACTGCTGGACGCCCAGATGCCCGACATGGATGGGTTCGCCGCAGCCGAAGCGATGCTGCGCCTGCCAGGATGCGACGCCTTGCCGATCGTGATGCTGTCGTCGTCGAGCACCAAGGGCGATGGGCAACGTGCCAATGCGGCGGGCATCGTTGGTTACCTGACTAAGCCGGTGGCGCGCGACGAACTGCTGCAGGTGATGGCCTGCGTGCTGCAGTTGGATGTACAGCAGGCGCACCCCATGGTCACCAGCCACTCGGTGCGCGAAAGCCAGGTGGTACTCAATGTGCTGCTGGTGGAGGACCACGCCATCAACCAGCGCCTGGCCGTTGCCTTGCTGGAGCGCTGGGGGCACCATGTGGAGGTGGCTGGCAATGGACAGATTGCGCTGGATATGCTGCGCGAGCAGCAGTTCGACATCATCCTGATGGACATGATGATGCCGGTGATGGATGGGCTGGAGGCAACGCAGCGCATCCGTGCCAGCGAAACCAGCCGGCGAACGCCGATCATTGCCATGACCGCCAATGCCATGGAGTCGGACCGGCAGCGCTGCTTGCAGGCGGGCATGGACGACTACCTCTCCAAGCCGATCAAGGCAGCGGAGTTGCAGCAGATGCTGGTCGACTTTTCATCCAGCCACGCACTGCTGGCAACGGCGAGCATTCCGGTGGCGGTTGCGCATTCGGGGTTTGACTACGCGGCGGCGATGCAGGGGGTGGACCAGGAGGTGCTGGAGATCATTGCCCAGGCTTTCATCGACCAGTGGCCCGCCGACTTGCAGAAGATGCGCGACGCGCTGCTTGCGGGCGACCTCGGGCCGGTATTGCATACTGCGCATGCGCTCAAGGGGACGCTTTCGATGTTCGCGGCGCAACCGGCGATTGACCTGGCCTACGAGATCGAGCAGTGTACGCTACGATCGGAGAGCGTGGGCATCCAGGAGCGCTTGCCGACTCTGGTGGCAGAACTGGAGCGGCTGCTGGCGGCCATTGCCCTGCATGCCACACCTGAACATGACATATTTGATTGAGAGAGGTTGACGCAACGTGGTTCATAAAGTGCTGATCATCGATGACACCGAAGTCAACCTGATTCTGTTCGCGGCTTTGGTCAAGAAGCTTGATAACTGCGAGGGCTACACCTTCGCGCAGGCGCGCGCTGCGCTGGAGTGGGCCCAGGAGCATGTGCCCGATCTGGTGATCGTGGATTACATGATGCCCGATGTGGACGGGCTCGAATTCATCCGCCTGCTGCGTGAGATTCCCGGCCGCGATGCGGTTCCGGTCATCATGATCACAGCCAACGATCAGCGCCAGTTGCGCTACCGCGCGCTCGACCTGGGTGCCAACGATTTTCTGACCAAGCCAGTGGACAAGGTCGAGTTTTTGGCACGTACCCGCAACATGCTGGTGGTGAGCGAGGCGCGCAAGCAACTCGCTGATCGCGCTGCCTGGCTGGCGCAGGAGGTGCACAAAGCCACCACAGAAATCCTGGCGCGCGAGCGCGAAACCGTGATCCGCTTGTGCCGGGCGGCAGAGTTCCGCGACCCCGAAACCGGCGCCCACATTCTGCGCATGGCGCACTATTCGCGCTTTATCGCGCGCGAACTAAGCCTCTCCAACGACGAGCAGGAACTGTTGCTCGAAGCCGCGCCGCTGCACGACATCGGCAAGGTCGGCATTGCCGACAAGATCCTGCTCAAGCCGGGCAAGCTCGACACGGACGAGTTCGATCTGATGAAGAACCACGCCATGTTTGGCTACGACCTGCTGCAAGGCAGTTCGTCGCAGGTGCTGCAGGCAGGTGCCGCCATTGCGCTGGGGCACCATGAAAAATTTGACGGCACAGGCTACCCGTCCGGCCTGAAAGAAAAAGACATTCCGATTTTCAGCCGCATCGTGGCGGTGGCGGATGTGTTTGACGCGCTCACCTCCGAGCGCCCGTACAAGAAGGCCTGGAGCGTTGAAGCGGCAGCGGATTACTTGCGCCAGGGTTCAGGCAGCCACTTCGACCCCGACTGCGTAAACGCATTCTTTCGCGCGTGGGACGATGCGATGGAGATCCGCGAGCGACTGCAAGACGGCTCAACGGCGGCCAATCTGGCCGCCCTTGTCAAACTGCTTTAGGTCGGCACCCGTTACGCCGGGGGCCACTGCCTGCGCCTGCGAGTTGGCGCTATTTCAAGACCAGTACCGGAATCGCTGCGTGCGTGAGCACATGCTGGGTTTCGCTGCCCAGCAGCAAGCGCTTGATGCCCCTGCGCCCGTGCGACGCCATCACGATCAAATCGCACTGGTGTTTTTTTGCCGCTGCGATGACCGCGTCGGACACCACATCGGACTTGACGGTCAGTGCAACGGTGGTGACGCCCTTGGCTGCGGCGGCCTTCTTGACCGCGTCCACTACGGCCTGCCCCTCGTCTGACCAGCGCTTTTCGACCCGGCCGACCTCATCGGCTTGCAGGGCGATGCCGCCTTCAAAATAGCTTTGGGGGTAGCGTGGCACCACTTTCAGTGCCACCAATTCCGCCTGGCACAGTGAAGCCAGCGCGATGGCTGACTTGACGGCCTTCTTCGACAGAGCGGAGCCGTCGGTTGCGACGAGAATACGTTGGTACATAGATTTCCTCCTTGCGGCGATTGAACTGACAGATTACTCTTCACCCATGGCAGAGCCTTGATTTGCATCAAGCAGATACAGTACACGACCTTGCACACTTGCGACCCACCTTGACCGCCACACCTGTGACTCCTGCCTTGCCATCCATCGCTGCCATTGATCCGCACCAGAGCGCTGCGCCCCACGCCGCCCTGCTGGAGTTACTCGACGACCCGCAGGAGTGGAGCGCGTTTAGCCGCCCATCCTCCGAGGCGGGGGAGCGCTGGGAGTCGAGTGTGGTGATTGAAGGCATGCACTGCGCGGCCTGTGCCCTGACGGTGGAAGACGCATTGCTCCGGGTGCCGGGGGTGTTGAGCGTGCAAGTGGGTGCCGCCAGTCACCGCGCCAAGGTGGTGTGGTCGGCAGATCAGGTGCTTCCTTCCGTCTGGATGAAGGCGGTGCAGGCCAGCGGCTACCGCGCCGTGCCCGCCAACGATGTATTTGCCAGCGAGCGGCGCAAGCAGGAGACGCGCAAAGCCCTGTGGCAGTGGATGGTGGCGGGCCTGTGCATGATGCAGGTCATGATGTACGCCTACCCGGCGTATGTGGCGCAACCGGGCGACCTCAGCGCCGAGATGGAGCAACTTTTGCGCTGGGCTTCTTGGGTGCTGACGTTGCCGGTGATCCTGTTTTCCTGCGGACCGTTTTTCAGAAATGCGCTGCGCGACGTGGTGCAGATGCGCATCAGCATGGACCTGCCGGTGGCGCTGGGCATGCTCATCACGTTCTGCGTCAGCACGGCCGGGACCTTCAGCCCCCAGGGGTTGTTCGGCCGCGAGGTTTTTTTTGACTCCCTGACCATGTTCGTTTTCTTCCTGCTCACCGGGCGCTGGCTCGAATTGCGCCTGCGCGACCGCACCGCCGGAGCGCTGGAAGCCTTGATGAACCGTCTACCCGACAGCGTGGAGCGACTGCGTAGTGATGGCAGTGTCGAGCGCGTGGCGGCGCGCAGACTTGCGGTGGGCGACTTGGTGCGGGTCTATCCGGGCGAAACCTTTGTTGCCGACGGGGTGGTGGAAGCGGGCGAGACGCGCGTGGACGAAGCGCTGCTGACCGGCGAGTCGCACCCCCTGGCGCGCGGCCCGGGCGCGGAGGTGCTCTCGGGCAGCCATAACCTGAGTGGCACGGTCCGGGTGCGGGTGCAGCGCATTGGCGGCGAGACGCGTTTTGCGCAGATCGTGGCGCTGATGGAGAGTGCGTCGTCCACCAAGCCCCAGGCTGCCATGCTGGCAGACCAGTTGGCCAAGCCGTTCTTGGTGGTGGTGCTGGTTGCCGCCGCCGGTGCCTGTGCGCTGTGGTGGGCGCGTGACCCCGGTCACGCGCTGATGGTCGCGGTGGCAGTGCTGGTGGTGACCTGCCCGTGTGCCTTGTCGCTGGCCACACCAACTGCCATGCTGGCCAGTGCCGGTGCCCTGGCGCGCAACGGTGTGCTGGTGCGCAAGTTGCAGGCACTCGAAGCCCTGGCGGCGGTGGATGTGCTAGTGTTTGACAAGACCGGAACCCTGACGCGCGACGCGATGGTGCTTGGCGCGGTGCAAACCCGAGCGGGCGTGGACGGTGCGCTGGCGCTGGCGCAGGCGGACGCTTTGGCGCGGCACTCGTTGCATCCGGTTTCCAGGGCCTTGGCGGCCGCCGCGGCTGCGGCTTTAGTCCAGGACACATGGCAGTGTGAGGCGGTCACCGAGCTTGCCGGGCAGGGTTTGCTGGGCGAGTTGCGCCCCGTGAGTCCTGGCAACAGCGCGCAGACGCGGCACTTGCGGCTGGGCTCGGCCAGCTTTTGCGCTGTGCAGGGGTACGAGGCAACCGGCTTGTGCGTGCATCTTGCCGACGAGGACGGTTGGCTGGCGACCTTTGCCCTGCAGGAAGACCTGCGCCCGGAGGTGGTGGGCGTGGTGGCCACGCTGGCAGCGGCCGGGGTCGAAGTGCGCATGATGTCGGGCGACAGCGCTCAAGCGGTGGGCGAGGTGGCGCGCATGGCGGGCATTGCGCACGCCAGGGGGGCGTGCACGCCGCAAGACAAACTGGACCTGATGCGCCAACTGCAGGCCCAGGGTCGAACCGTGGCGATGGTGGGCGACGGGCTCAACGACGGCCCGGTGCTGGCCGGTGCCAACGTGTCCTTCGCCTTTGGCCAGGCGGTTCCCTTGGCCCAGGCGCAGGCCGACTTTGTGGTGCTGGGCGGGCAGTTGACGGCGGTGGTGCAGGCGCTGGCGCTGGCACGCAAGACCATGTCGGTGGTGCGCCAGAATTTGTGGTGGGCGCTGGGGTATAACGCAGCTTGCGTGCCGCTGGCCGTGGTTGGCTGGCTGCCGGCCTGGGCTGCCGGGCTGGGCATGGCGTCAAGTTCGCTGCTGGTGGTACTTAACGCCTTGCGCCTGGCACGCAGCGATGCACAACATTCGGGAATCTGATGGACATTCTGTACTTGCTCATACCGCTCTCGGTGGTGTTGGTATTCTTTATACTCGGGGGACTATGGTGGGCGATCTACCGCGGACAATTCGACGACATTGAAGCCGAGGGCGAGAGAATCCTCAAAGATTGAAGGGTTTTTTTGGGTATTTCATCGGGTGTTTGATGCTGGTCAAACAAATGAACCGCCGACCACACGAGACTCGCCGTTAGACAATTTGAGAAGGGGTAAATATGGCATTTCCAAACCAAAGTGCGACCGTCTACAACGACACCGTTGTTCGACAGTTCGCGATCATGACTGTTGTCTGGGGGGTGGTCGGCATGCTGGTTGGCGTGATCATCGCCGCCCAGTTGGCTTGGCCGGAACTCAACCTGGGGATTCCCTGGCTAACCTACGGACGCTTGCGCCCGTTGCACACCAACGCGGTGATTTTTGCGTTCGGTGGATGCGCGCTGTTCGCCACGGTTTATTACGTGGTGCAACGCACCTGCCAGGTCCGGCTGTTCAGTGACAAACTGGCGGCCTTTACCTTTTGGGGCTGGCAACTGGTCATCCTGCTGGCGGCCATCACGCTGCCACTGGGCTACACCACCGGCAAGGAATACGCCGAACTGGAGTGGCCGATCGACATTCTGATCACCTTGATATGGGTGGCCTACGCCGTGGTGTTCTTTGGCACCGTCGGTACACGCAAGGTCAAACACATCTACGTGGCCAACTGGTTCTTTGGTGCCTTCATCATCGCCGTGGCGATTCTGCACATCGTTAATAGCGCAGAAATCCCGGCGGGCCCCATGAAATCGTACTCGGCCTACGCCGGTGTCCAGGACGCCATGGTGCAATGGTGGTATGGCCACAATGCGGTGGGCTTCTTCCTGACTGCCGCCTTCCTGGGCATGATGTACTACTTTGTGCCCAAGCAGGCCGGCCGCCCGGTGTATAGCTACCGTCTGTCCATCGTTCACTTCTGGGCGCTGATCTTCACCTACATGTGGGCCGGCCCTCACCATCTGCACTACACCGCGCTGCCGGACTGGACACAGTCGGTAGGCATGGTGTTCTCGCTGATTTTGCTGGCACCAAGCTGGGGCGGCATGATCAACGGTGTGATGACGCTGTCGGGTGCCTGGCACAAGCTGCGCGATGACCCGATCCTGCGCTTCCTGATTGTGTCGCTGTCGTTCTACGGCATGAGCACGTTCGAAGGACCGATGATGTCGATCAAGACCGTCAACGCACTGAGCCACTACACCGACTGGACCGTAGGCCACGTGCACTCTGGCGCGCTGGGCTGGGTTGGCCTGGTTTCCATGGGTTCGATGTACTACCTGATTCCGCGCCTGTTTGGCCAGAAGCAGATGTTCAGCGTCAAGGCGATTGAAGTGCACTTCTGGACCGCCACCATTGGCATCGTGATTTACATCGCCGCGATGTGGATTGCCGGCGTGATGCAGGGCCTGATGTGGCGTGCCATCAATGCCGACGGTACGTTGACTTACACCTTTGTAGAGTCGGTCAAGGCAACCTATCCGTTCTACGTACTGCGCCTGTTGGGCGGAACCTTGTATCTCAGCGGCATGATCATCATGCTCTGGAATACCTTGAAGACGGCCACGGCCGGGCGCGCGGTGGATATCACGGTTCCACCTGTTGCAGCCCACGCTTGAGAAGGACACAACCATGTCAAACAACAACACATCTTCCGGGCTGTCTCACGCAGCCATTGAGACCAACAACTTCTTGATGATCGTGCTGATCCTGCTGGTTCTGCTGGTGGGTGGGCTGGTGGAAATCGTTCCGCTGTTCTTCCAGAAGTCCACTACCGAGCCCATCAAGGGCGTACAGCCCTATACCGCACTGCAACTGGCTGGGCGCGACATCTACACCCGCGAAGGCTGCTACAACTGCCACTCACAGATGATCCGTCCGTTCCGTGCCGAGACGCTGCGCTATGGCCACTACTCGGTGGCGGGCGAGTCGGTATACGACCACCCGTTCCAGTGGGGCAGCAAGCGCACCGGTCCGGACCTGGCGCGCGTGGGGGGCAAGTACAGCGACAACTGGCACGCCCTGCACCTGACCAATCCGCGTGATCTGGTGCCCGAGTCGAACATGCCCGCCTATCCGTGGCTAGGCAAGAACACGGTCGATGCGTCCGTGATGCCTGCCCACATGAGCGCCTTGCGCAAGGTGGGGGTTCCTTACACCGATGAGCAGATCGCCAAGTCGGTTCAAGACGTGCAGGGCAAGACTGAGCTGGAGGCTGTCATTGCCTACCTGCAAGTGCTGGGTCTGGCACTGAAATAGGCACCGGGGTACACACCATGGACATCAATACCCTTCGGTCTGTGGCCACCGTGGCCAGTTTCGTGACCTTCATCGGCATTGTGTGGTGGGCTTGGTCCAAACGGCGCGCATCCGACTTCGAGGAAGCCGCCAATCTGCCTTTTGAGCAGGATTGAACCGCAGAATAAGGAATAGAAATGAGTGACTTTACAAGCAACTTCTGGTCGATTTACGTGGCTGGCATCACGGGGGTGAGTATTCTTGCCTGCGCGATCCTGCTTTGGCTCACCGGCAAAACCCATGCCATGACCGCCAGTGACAATACCACCGGACACGTCTGGGATGAGGACCTGCGCGAGATGAACAATCCCCTGCCACGCTGGTGGGTTGGGCTGTTCATCATCACGATCGTGTTTGGTGTCGTCTATCTGACCCTGTACCCGGGTATGGGCAGCTTTGCTGGAACCGCCAAGTGGTCGCAGCAGGACCAGTATGAGCGCGAAGTGGCCAAGGGCAACGCCGAGGTGGCACCCTTGTACGCCAAGTTCTCTGCCATGGCGGTGGAAGACGTGGCGCGTGACCCGCAAGCACGTGCCATTGGTGAGCGTTTGTTCATGAACAACTGCTCGCAATGCCACGGTTCGGACGCACGCGGCTCCAAGGGCTTCCCCAACCTGACTGACGGCGACTGGCTGCACGGCGGCACACCCGACAAGATCAAGGAAACCATCACCAAGGGCCGTATCGGCAATATGCCCCCCATGGCTGCTGCCCTGGGAACGGCAGAGGACGCGAAGAACGTGGCCAACTACGTTTTGAGCCTCTCCAACAGCCCGCATGACTCTGTGCGTGCCCAGGCAGGCAAGGAAAAGTTTGCAGTGTGCGCAGCCTGCCACGGACCTGACGCCAAGGGCATGCAGGCAGTGGGCTCGGCCAACCTGACCGACAACATCTGGCTGCACGGTTTTGGCGAAGCCGCCATCCTGGCCATGATCAACAACGGCAAGGTAAACCAGATGCCTGCGCAAGGCGAGAAACTGACCGAAGGTCAGATTCACGTACTGGCCTCGTACGTCTGGGGCCTGTCCAACGCCAAATAGAGCGCCTGGGCCCAGGGTCTTTATGGCCTTGGTAGACTGACATCCGCGCCTCTTCTTCCACGGGAGAAGAGGCGTTTTATCTTCTTAGCAAGGAAATTTTGTGAGCCCAACGCAACCGACGCAATCTCAGCCCTGGTGGAAATTTGGCCACGTGTGGCTGGTGATTTCGGGACCGGCCATCGTGGTGGTGGCAAGCTTTATCACGCTGTACCTGGCAATTTCTGGCCGCGACCCGGTGCTCGACGAAGAGTACTACCGCAAGGGTGTAGAGATCAACAAGACACTGGCCGATAACCCCAGCAGCCTCGCACCAGCGACCCAGGCACGCAACCACGCGGCCACCGGCGTTGCGCCACCCAAGGCACCCTGACGGCGCTTAGTTGCAGACTTTGGCGTTGACGATGTCCTTGAGGGCATCGGTGTTGAGGATGCGCACGTGGCGCTGCTTGACTTCGACGATGCCGTCCTCGACGAAGCGCGAGAAAGTTCTGCTCACGGTCTCCAACTTCAGTCCCAAATAACTGCCGATTTCCTCGCGCGTCATGCGCAGCACCAACTCGGACTGCGAGAAACCTCGTGCATGCAGACGCTGCACCAGGTTCAATAAAAAGGCTGCCAGACGTTCCTCTGCGCGCATGCTGCCCAGCAGCAGCATGACGCCGTTTTCACGTACGATTTCGCGGCTCATGATCTTGTGCACGTGGCGCTGCAGCGCGGTGACCTCGCGCGACAATTCCTCAATCCGCTCAAACGGCATGACGCAGACTTCGGCGTCTTCGAGCGCCACCGCGTCGCAGGTGTGGTGGTCTTGCACGATGCCGTCCAGACCAATGACTTCCCCCGCCATCTGGAAACCTGTCACCTGATCGCGGCCATCTTCCGAGGCGACGCAGGTCTTGAAAAATCCGGTGCGGATGGCGTACAGGTTGGCGAACTTTTCGCCGTTGCGAAATAGCGTGCTGCCGCGCTTGATTTTGCGCCGACTAGCCACCACCTCATCGATGCGGTCCAATTCGGTGGCGCTCAAGCCCAGTGGCATGCACAGTTCGCGCAGGTTGCAGTTGGAGCAGGCTACCTTGATCGTTTGCGCATTGATGCTGACGATCTTGGATCCACCTTTTCCCAGAGTCAGGGCGTGCGCATCCGGGTTTGCAGGAAGTTTGGCGTCTGGTTCAAACATGGATTCCTCTGATTCAGGTCAACCGCGAGTTTACCCACCTTCGCATCACTTGATGCAAATCAAGTGAAATTTTATGGGAATCGGGCAAAGTCGGAACGCTTAATTGGGAGTTTTCATGAATGTAGCTGTCGAGTCGGTGTCGGATGAATTGTTGCGCCGCTTTGATGTTTCGGGCCCTCGGTACACGTCCTACCCCACGGCGGATCGCTTTGTAGAGGCGTTTACCGCGACGGATTACGCCCAGGCACTGGCGCAGCGCCGCAGTGGTGCTGCGGCCCTGGCGTTGCCGTTGTCGCTCTATGTCCACATTCCTTTTTGCGAGTCGCTGTGCTATTACTGCGCCTGCAACAAGATCATTACCAAGCACCATGATCGGGCCACCTCGTACCTGCGCTACCTGGCGCGCGAGGTTGATCTGCATACCCAGATCATCGGCATGGGCCAGACCATCAGCCAGTTGCATCTGGGCGGGGGCAGCCCCACCTTTTTGAGTGACGCCGAACTTGGCGAACTCATGGATATGCTGCGGCGCAGCTTTACCTTTGCGCCCGGTGGCGAGTATTCGATTGAAATTGATCCGCGCACCATCGACATTTCCCGGCTCGACGCCATTGCCAAAATGGGCTTCAATCGCCTGAGTTTTGGCGTGCAGGACTTTAATCCGGCCGTGCAAAAGGCGGTGCACCGGATTCAGCCGGCCGAGCAGGTGTTCTCGCTGGTGGCAGCGGCACGCGAGCGTGGTTTTGAGTCGGTCAATGTCGATCTGATTTACGGCCTGCCGCAGCAAAGCCCGGAATCCTTCACACGCACACTGGCACAGGTGGTGGAACTGCGCCCCGACCGGATTGCGCTCTACGCCTACGCCCATCTGCCCGAGCGCTTCAAGCCGCAGCGGCGCATCAACACGGTCGAATTGCCCAGCGGCGCGTCCAAGGTGTCAATGCTGTCGCGCTCCATCAACACCTTCCTGGCGGCAGGTTATGTCTACGTTGGCATGGACCATTTCGCCTTGCCCGAAGATGCCCTGGCCGTGGCCAAGCGCCAAGGCCGCTTGCACCGCAACTTCCAGGGCTACAGCACCCAGCCCGACTGCGACCTGATTGCGCTGGGCGTTTCTTCGATTGGCCGCATCGGCGCTACCTACAGCCAAAACGCCAAGACGCTCGAGGAATACTACGACCATCTCGACCAAGGCCACTTCCCGGTGGTGCGCGGCTTGGCTGTGTCGCACGACGATCTGGTGCGCCGCGCCGTGATCATGGCCATCATGTGCCAGGGCCACGTGCAGTTCGAGTCGATTGACCTGGCCTTTCTGGTGGATTTCAAGGCCTACTTTGCCAAGGAACTCGAAGCACTCCAGGCACTGGCAGAGCAGGGCATGGTTACCATGGACGCCACTGGTATTCAGGTCACGACGCAGGGCTGGTTCTTTGTGCGCGCCGTAGCCATGGTGTTTGACAAGCATCTCCAGACTGACCGCACACGCGCGCGCTTTTCAAAGATCCTTTAGCATCGGTTGATGCAATCCTCGCTGGCGGTTACGGCTTTTCTGATGGGTTTGGTCGGTGGGCCGCACTGCGTGGCCATGTGCGGTGCTGCCTGTGCGGGCATCGGGCGCGCCGCAGGCGCGCGCCAAAACACAGCCCTGCTGTCGTTTCAACTCGGGCGCATTGTGGGCTATTCGCTTTTGGGCGGCCTTGCTGCTGCGTCCATGCAGGGACTGGGCTGGCTGACTGTGCGAAGTGCCGCGCTGCGCCCGCTGTGGTCCATGTTCCATGTTGCAGCCACCCTGCTCGGGTTGGTGCTGCTGATCCAGGCGCGTCAACCGGTCTGGCTTGAAGGCGTGGGGCGCAAGGTCTGGGCAGCGGTGCGTGCCTGGGCACCTGGCGACGGCGGCACCGCACCAGCGGTCCTGGGCGTGCTGTGGGCGCTGCTGCCGTGCGGGTTGCTGTACTCGGCGCTGTTAGTGGCAGCGCTGGCCAACAGTGTGGTCAGCGGTGCAGCCGTAATGGCGCTGTTTGCCCTGGGCACCAGTATCACCATGACACTCGGCCCGTGGGCTTGGCTGCGCCTGCGCGGGCAGGCTGCCGCTGGGTCAGGTGCTGCACGCGGCGACTGGGGTGTACGCCTTGCCGGTGCTGCGCTGGCCGCCAGCTCCGGTTGGGCGCTGTGGATGGGCTTGATGCACAACACTGCGCCCTGGTGTGCCGTGCCTTGAGAGCGCGCCGATGGAGCTGACTACCCGCGCACCCACTGCGACCGTGGCGCTGCACCGCCTGAGCGTTGCACCCATGCTCGACTGGACGGACAGGCATTGCCGCTACTTTCACCGCCTGTTGTCGCGCCACGCCCTGCTGTACACCGAGATGGTGACCACTGGTGCGCTGATCCATGGCGACGTTGCGCGCCACTTGCAGTACAACGCCGAGGAGCATCCCGTCGCACTGCAACTCGGCGGCAGCGAGCCCGCTGACCTGGCGCAGTGCGCGCGGCTTGGGGCGCAGTGGGGGTATGACGAGATCAACCTCAATTGCGGCTGCCCCAGCGCGCGCGTCCAGCGCGGCGCGTTTGGCGCGTGCCTGATGGCCGAGGCCGAACTCGTGAGGCAGTGTGTCCTGGCCATGGTGGACGCCAGCGATGTGCCGGTTACGGTCAAGCACCGCATTGGTCTGGACCGCGATGAAAGCTACGCCCAGGTGCGCGACTTTGTCGGCACCGTCAGCCAGGCTGGTTGCCAGGTGTTCATCGTGCATGCGCGCAACGCCTGGCTGCAGGGCTTGTCGCCCAAAGAGAACCGCGAGGTGCCGCCGCTACGCTATGCGGTGGTGCACCAACTCAAGCAAGACTTTGCGCATCTGCGCATCGTGATCAACGGGGGCATTGCCAGCACGGCGCAGGTGCAGGAGCAATTACAGTACGTCGATGGCGTGATGGTGGGGCGCGAGGCCTACCACAACCCCTGGTGGCTGAGCCAGTGGGATGCCATGCTGGATGGGCAGGAGGGGACGCAGATCACGCGCGAGTCGGTCGAACTCCAGATGGTTGATTACATGGAGCGTGAGGCAGTGGCGAGAGGCACGCCCTGGGCCACGATTGCCCGGCACATGCTTGGATTGCGCCATGGGCTGCCCGGTGCGCGCAAGTGGCGTCAAGTCTGGAGCGACCATCGGCTCAAGCACTTGAGCGCACGCGACGTGCTGGAGCTGGCTCACACCAAGGGCTAGTGCGCTTTGGCGTGGGGCAGGCAGGTTGCGCTACATGGCGGCGTTCAGGCCACTGGCGAGATGACTGCGCATGGCGACCGCACTGGCGCAGGCGTCGCGCGCCACAAGGGCGTCCATGATGACGCGGTGCTCGGCCAGCGATTGCGCCACCCGACCGGACTTTTGCAGCGAATTTTGCCGATAGAGCTTCATCACCTTGCGCAGGTCGGCCACCATCTGGTCGCGCCAGCGGTTGTTGGCAATTTCCAGCAGGCGCAGGTGAAAGCGCTCGTTGACCGAGAAAAATTGCTGGGTGTCTTCTTGGTCGGCCAGGGCTGCGGCTTCTAGTTGCTGGTGCAGTTGCTGCAACTCGCCAAGCTGTGCGGGCGTAGCCTGCTGCGCCACCACGGCGGCGGCGTCGCTTTCGAGCAGACTCAGCAAGTGGTAGACGTCGGCGAGGTCCTGGGCCGAAACTTCTGTGACATAGGCACCACGGCGCACTTTCATCGTAACCAGGCCCTCGGCGGCCAGCACCTTGAGCGCCTCGCGCAGCGGCGTGCGGCTGATGCCGTATTCCTCGGCGATCTTGAGCTCGTCGATCCAGTTGCCCGGCTCGAGCTCGCGTTTGAAGATGCGCTGGCGCAAAAGCTCCGCCACTTCCTCGTAGAGGGCGCGTGGCGAGAGCGAAACGCCGGGGGAGGTTGCAGGCATCAGGGCTGACATGCGCGGATTGTAAGCTGGATCGAATATTGTTAATCAATAATTATAAATAATGTAAAATTTCCGATATCTGCTAACCGGGAGCCTGCTCTGTACCAAAATGGCGCAATACTTCTGGCCCGAGCTAAAGCACTGGAACCTGCCATGACCGACAAGCAAGCCGAATTCAACTCCGCCACCCTCGACGCCTGGGCCAAAGCGGCCGCCAAGTCAGCTCCCGGCGGCAATGTGGAAGCACTCAACTGGATTACGCCCGACGGCATCACCGTCAAGCCGCTCTACACCGCAGCCGATACGGCAGACCTGGCCCACGCCGATACGCTGCCCGGCTTTGAGCCCTATCTGCGTGGCCCCCAGGCCACCATGTATGCCGTGCGCCCCTGGACCATTCGCCAGTACGCGGGTTTTTCGACCGCCGAAGAGTCCAACGCCTTCTACCGCAAGGCGCTGGCAGCAGGCGGGCAGGGCGTGTCGGTCGCCTTTGACCTCGCCACCCACCGTGGCTACGACTCCGACCATCCGCGCGTCACCGGCGATGTGGGCAAGGCCGGTGTGGCGATTGACTCGGTCGAAGACATGAAGATTCTCTTTGACCAGATTCCTCTGGACAAGGTCTCAGTTTCCATGACCATGAACGGCGCGGTGCTGCCCGTGTTGGCGGGCTACGTGGTGGCCGCCGAAGAGCAGGGCGTGCGCCAGGACCAACTCTCGGGGACGATCCAGAACGACATCCTCAAAGAGTTCATGGTGCGCAACACCTATATCTACCCGCCCGCACCCTCGATGCGCATCATTGGCGACATCATTGGCTACACCGCCCGGAACATGCCTAAGTTCAACTCGATTTCGATCTCGGGCTACCACATGCAGGAAGCTGGTGCCAACCAGGCACTTGAACTTGCCTTTACCCTGGCCGACGGCAAGGAGTACGTCAAGACCGCAATCGCATCCGGCCTGGATGTGGACGAGTTTGCCGGTCGCCTGTCGTTCTTCTGGGCGATTGGCATGAACTTCTATCTGGAAGTAGCCAAGATGCGCGCTGCACGCTTGCTCTGGTGCCGCATCATGAAGGGCTTTAACGCCAATAACCCCAAGTCGCTGATGCTGCGCACGCACTGCCAGACTTCGGGCTGGTCGCTGACCGAGCAAGACCCGTACAACAACGTGGTGCGTACCGCGATTGAAGCCATGGCCGCCGTGTTTGGTGGCACACAAAGCCTGCACACCAACAGCTTTGACGAGGCCATTGCCCTGCCAACCGAGTTTTCAGCGCGTATTGCCCGCAACACACAGCTCATCATCCAGGAAGAAACCCACATCACCAGCGTGATCGACCCCTGGGCGGGCAGCTACATGATGGAAAAGCTCACGCAGGACATGGCCGATGCGGCGTGGAAGATCATCGAAGAAGTGCAAGCCATGGGCGGCATGACCAAGGCGGTCGACAGTGGTTGGGCCAAGCTCAAGATCGAGGCCGCCGCTGCTGACAAGCAAGCGCGCATCGACAGCGGGCAGGACGTGATCGTTGGTGTCAACAAGTACAAGCTCAAGACCGAAGACATGATCGAGGCGCGCGACATCGACAACGTGGCCGTGCGCGATGGTCAGATCGCCCGCTTGCAGCAAATCCGTGCAAAGCGTGACGCAAAAGCGGTGGATGCGGCACTGGCGGCGCTCACCGCAGCGGCCGAATCGGGCACCGGCAACCTGCTCGACTTGAGCATCCAGGCGATGCGCCTGCGCGCCACGGTGGGCGAGGTGAGCGACGCGCTGGAAAAAGCCTTTGGCCGCCACCGCGCCGATACCCAGAAGGTCACGGGCGTGTACGCAGCCGCCTACGATGCTGCCCAGGGGGACACCATGGAATATTGGCAGGAACTCAAGAAAGATATCGCCGACTTCGCCGACAGCCAGGGCCGACGCCCGCGCGTGATGATCAGCAAGCTCGGCCAGGACGGGCATGACCGCGGGGCCAAGGTGGTGGCCACAGCGTTTGCCGACCTGGGTTTTGACGTGGACATGGGCCCGCTGTTCCAGACGCCTGAAGAATGCGCGCGCCAGGCAATCGAGAACGACGTGCACGCCGTGGGCGTGTCCACCCTGGCGGCAGGCCACAAGACCCTGGTGCCGGCCATCATTGCCGAACTCAAAAAGCAGGGCGCAGACGACATCATCGTCTTCGTCGGCGGCGTGGTTCCGCGCCAGGACTACGACTTCCTCTACGCCGCAGGCGTCAAGGGCATCTACGGACCGGGCACGCCGATCCCGGTAAGTGCGCGTGATGTGCTCACGCAAATCGAAAAAGCTTTGGCTGACTAACAACCGCTTGTTATACTGTAATACCGTATTTCAACCGGAGCTTGCCATGGCTGTCTCTGTCCGCATGGATCCCCTGCTGGAGCGCGAACTCGAACTCGCCGCCAAGAGAAAGGGCATTACCAAGTCGCAATTCATCATCGAAGCGGTAGAGCGCTCGTTGGGACGCAAAAACCCGTATGAGTTGATGATGGCGCTCAAGGTCGAAGAAGAGCAAAGGGCCTATGGCCCGAATGCCAGCCCCGAAAATAGCGCCGTGGCGCAGGCGTTTGAAGGGTATGAGCAGCCCTACGACACAGACCGTTCCCGCGAGCAACTGCTCGCCAAACTTCAGGCCAAGCACGGTGTCGGCAGCGATCGTTGATGCCAGCGCCATGGTCGCTGTGTTTGGGCGCAATCAGGCGGCGCAGGCTCACTACCAACAGTTGTTCGGTGTTGCCGCGGCTGAGCATTGGTCGCTCACTTCCACTTGGCCCTGCATTACTGAGGCCAGCCACCTATTGGGGGCACCGCAGCGGTACGCATTCTTGCGCTGGGTGGCTGCCGATGCCTTGTCGATTTTCCCCTTTGGACAGGACACGCTGGAGGGCATGGTGGAAGTCTTGCGCCGTTACACCGAGTCGCCGCGCACCGAAATGGATCTTGCTGACGCTTCACTGGTGTGGCTGGCATCGGACACGGGTGTGAACCGCATCATGACCCTGGATGTACGTGACTTTTCCCGCTACCGCCTGCCCGATGGTCGGGGCTTTGAAATTCTCTAGGTCGCCATGGGCAACCCACAAGTCACTTTCAACGACGCAGTTCGCCTGATCGTCAGCAGCACGGGGTTGGTCCAGCGCCGTGCGATTGCCAAGGCGATCACGCTGCTGGAATCCACGCGCGCTGACCACCGGGCGCGGGCCGATGAACTGCTGACTGCGTTGCTGCCGCATACCGGCAAATCGTTTCGCTTAGGCATCAGTGGCGTGCCGGGTGTGGGCAAGTCCACCTTTATCGAGGCGTTGGGGCTGTACCTGATTGAGCGCGGGCACCGGGTCGCGGTGCTCACCATTGACCCATCGTCTTCGGTGTCGGGTGGCTCGATCCTGGGGGACAAGACGCGCATGGAGAAGTTGTCCATGCACGAGCAGGCCTTTATTCGCCCCAGCCCGAGCAGCGGCACCTTGGGCGGCGTAGCCGAAAAGACGCGCGAGGCGATGCTGGTGTGCGAAGCCGCGGGTTACGACATCGTCATTGTGGAGACCGTGGGCGTGGGCCAAAGCGAAACTGCGGTGCAGGGCATGACCGATATGTTTGTACTGCTGCAGTTGCCCAACGCGGGTGATGAATTGCAGGCCATCAAGAAAGGCGTGATGGAGCTGGCCGATCTGGTGGTGATCAACAAGGCCGACATCGATGCCGATGCGGCCACGCGCGCCCAGGCGCAGATCACGTCGAGCCTGCGTCTGTTGGGCTTGAACGGCAGCGTCAGCGACCCGCACAGCGCATCGCACTGGCACCCTACGGTGGTGCGCGTGAGTGCCCTGCACATTCAGGGACTTGATGGTTTCTGGGCGGCAGTAGAAAAGTTTCAGACCTTGCAAAGCGCCAACGGACAGATGGCGCAGCGTCGCCGTCAGCAGGCGCGGGCCTGGATGTGGGAGCGTGTGGACGCGGGATTGAAGCAGTCATTCAAAGAGCATCCGGCGGTGCGCAATCTATTGGGGTCGATTACGGCCTCCGTAGATGCGGGCCAGATCGCGGCCAGCACGGCCGCGCGAAGTTTGCTGGCAGCCCATGCCGGCAGTGTGTAACGAGCGACAAATTGGGTAGTCATCTGAACTGAATTAGAAGCGACATGAAAGAAGGAAACCATGCACGACATACTTGAACAACTCGAAGCCAAGCGTGAACTTGCCCGTCTGGGCGGTGGCCAAAAACGCATTGATGCCCAGCACAAGAAGGGCAAACTCACGGCGCGCGAGCGCATCGAACTGCTACTGGACGAAGGTACCTTCGAAGAGTGGGACATGTTTGTGGAACACCGCTGCGTGGACTTCGGCATGGCCGAGCAAAAAATTCCGGGCGACGGCGTGGTCACAGGCTACGGCATGATCAATGGCCGCCTGGTGTTTGTCTTCAGCCAGGACTTTACTGTGTTTGGCGGTGCCTTGAGCGAAGCCCACGCAGAGAAGATCTGCAAGATCATGGACCAGGCCATGAAGGTTGGCGCGCCGGTGATTGGCCTCAACGATTCGGGCGGTGCGCGCATCCAGGAAGGTGTAGCTTCGCTCGGTGGCTACGCCGATGTGTTCCAGCGCAACGTGATGGCCAGCGGCGTGATTCCGCAAATCAGCATGATCATGGGCCCGTGCGCCGGGGGGGCAGTGTATTCGCCAGCCATGACCGACTTCATCTTCATGGTCAAGGACAGTTCCTACATGTTTGTCACCGGCCCGGAAGTGGTCAAGACCGTAACGCACGAAGAAGTCACCGCCGAAGAGCTTGGCGGTGCGGTGAGTCACTCCACGCGCAGCGGTGTGGCCGATCTGGCGTTCGAAAACGATGTGGAGGCGCTGCTGCTGTTGCGCCGTCTGTACAACTACCTTCCGCTCAACAACCGCGAGAAAGCGCCGGTGCGCAAGAGTGGTGACATGGCCGACCGCCAGGACATGAGCCTGGACACGCTCGTGCCCGACAACCCCAACAAGGCCTATGACATGAAGGAACTCATCGTCAAGACCGTGGACGATGGCGACTTCTTTGAACTGCAACCCGAGTATGCCAAGAACATCCTGATCGGTTTTGGCCGCATGGAAGGCCAGACCGTGGGCATCGTCGCCAACCAGCCGCTGGTGCTGGCCGGTTGCCTGGACATCAAGAGCTCGACCAAGGCGGCGCGCTTTGTGCGCTTTTGCGACGCTTTCAACATTCCGGTCATCACCTTCGTCGATGTGCCCGGCTTCATGCCCGGCACTGCGCAGGAATACGGCGGCATCATCAAGCACGGCGCCAAGCTGCTCTACGCTTTTGCCGAGTGCACCGTGCCCAAGATCACCGTAATCACGCGCAAGGCCTATGGCGGCGCCTACGACGTGATGTCGTCCAAGCACTTGCGTGGCGACGTCAACTTTGCCTGGCCCAACGCCGAAATTGCCGTGATGGGCGCCAAAGGCGCGGTGGAAATCATCTTCCGCGAAGACAAGGGCGACCCCGAGAAGCTCGCCGCCAGCGAAGCCGAATACAAGGCACGCTTTGCCAACCCGTTTGTGGCCGGTGCGCGTGGCTTTATCGACGACGTGATCCAGCCGCACGAAACGCGCAAGCGCATCTGCCGCTCATTGGTCATGCTGCGTGACAAGAAGATTGAGAATCCGTGGCGCAAGCACGGAAACATCCCTTTGTGAGCCCGAGGAGTACAAGAATATGTTTACCAAAATACTGATCGCAAACCGCGGCGAAATCGCTTGCCGCGTCATTCTTACGGCCCGCAAGATGGGCATCAAGACGGTGGCCGTCTATTCCGAAGCGGACAAGGAAGCGCGCCACGTGGAACTGGCCGACGAGGCGGTGCTGATTGGCGCTGCACCTTCGCGCGAGAGCTATCTGGTGGCCGACAAGATCATCGCCGCGTGCAAGCAGACCGGCGCGCAGGCAGTGCACCCGGGCTACGGCTTCCTGAGCGAGAACGCGGGCTTTGCCAAGCGAATCGAAGAAGAGGGCATCATCTTCATCGGCCCCAAGCACTATTCGATTGCCGCCATGGGCGACAAGATCGAGTCCAAGAAGCTTGCGGGTGCCGCGGGCGTGAACTGCATCCCCGGTGTCAATGACGCGATCGAAACCGCAGAGCGTGCGGTCGAGGTCGCCAAGGGCATCGGCTACCCGGTGATGATCAAGGCCAGCGCCGGTGGCGGCGGCAAGGGCCTGCGCGTGGCCTACAACGACAAGGAAGCGTTTGAGGGCTATAGCAGTTGCCGCAATGAAGCGCGCAACAGCTTTGGCGATGACCGCGTGTTTGTCGAGAAATACGTAGAGGAGCCGCGCCACATCGAAATCCAGCTCATTGGCGACAGCCATGGCAATGTGCTCTATCTCAACGAGCGCGAGTGCTCGTTGCAGCGTCGGCACCAGAAGGTGATTGAGGAGGCCCCCAGCCCCTTCATCAGCGACGCCACACGCAAGGCCATGGGCGAACAGGCCGTGGCATTGGCCAAGGCGGTCAAGTACCAGAGCGCTGGCACGGTCGAGTTCGTGGTCGGCAAGGACCAGAGCTTTTACTTCCTGGAGATGAACACGCGACTGCAGGTCGAGCATCCGGTGACCGAGTGCATTACCGGGCTGGACCTGGTGGAGCTGATGATCCGTGTGGCCGCAGGCGAAAAACTGACCATGACGCAGGCCGACGTCAAGCGCGATGGCTGGGCCATGGAGTGCCGCATCAACGCCGAAGACCCGTTTCGCAACTTCCTGCCCTCCACCGGCCGCCTGGTGCGCTTTCAGCCGCCCAAGGAAACGATGTTCGCCTCCGACGTGTCGCGTTGGCAGGGTGTACGCGTCGACACCGGCGTGCAGGACGGCGGCGAGATCCCGATGTACTACGACTCCATGATCGCCAAGCTGATCGTGCACGGCAAGGACCGCAACGAGGCGATTGCCAAGATGCGCGAGGCGCTCAACGGTTTTGTCATCCGTGGCGTGTCGAGCAATATCCCGTTCCAGGCAGCGCTGCTGGCGCACCCCAAGTTTGTCAGCGGAGACTTCAATACCGGCTTCATTGCCGAGCACTACTCCAAGGGCTTTCGCTCCGAGGACGTTCCGCACGCCAATGCCGACTTCCTGGTGGCGCTGGCGGCCTTTGCCAACCGCCGCTACCTCAACCGTGCTACCGCCATCAGCGGGCAGTTGGAGGGCCATGAACTGCGCATTAGCTCGAGCTTTGTGGTGGTTGCCATCGGTGGGCAGGGCCCGGGCGCGTCGTACCCGGTGCAGGTTAGCGACTACGAAGACAAGACCGGCTCCAGCCTGGTCACCATTGGTGCCAATAGCTACAAGATCTGCAGCAACGCCAAGCTCGGCCAGATTCGGGTTGAAGGCACTTGCAATGGGGAGCCCTTTACTGCCCAGGTGGAGCGCGGCGTCGGCAAGAACCCTCTGGCCATCCGCGTGAGCCACAACGGAACGCAGCTCGACGTGCTGGTGCTGTCGCCGCGCGCGGCCGAACTCCATGCCCTCATGCCCTACAAGGCACCACCGGACATGAGCCGCTTTGTGCTCTCGCCGATGCCGGGTCTGCTGGTCGATGTGGCGGTGCAGGTTGGCCAAAAGGTGCAAGCCGGCGAGCGCGTGGCCGTGATCGAGGCCATGAAGATGGAAAACGTACTGTTTGCTGCGGCTGACGGCGTGGTCGGCAAGGTGCTGGCGGGCAAGGGCGAGAGCCTGACCGTGGACCAACCCATCATCGAGTTTGCCTGATCTGCGGTGGGGGCGGATGCCCCCACCCGTGACTGATTCAACGGAGAAAAGAATGAACAGACCCTTCAAAGTGCTGGGTATCCAGCAAATCGCCATTGGCGGGGCCGACAAGCACCGCCTGCACAAGCTGTGGGTGGAAATGCTCGGCCTGGAGGTCACGGGCACCTTCAAGAGCGAGAAGGAAAATGTCGATGAAGACATTTGCGCCATGGGCAAGGGCGCGTTCAAGGTCGAAGTGGACCTGATGCAGCCGCTCGACCCCGACAAGAAGCCCGCTGTCCACACCACACCGCTCAACCACGTCGGGCTGTGGATCGACGACCTGCCCGCCGCCGTGGCCTGGCTCACCGAGCACGGCGTGCGCTTTGCACCGGGCGGCATCCGCAAGGGCGCAGCAGGCTACGACATCTGCTTTTTGCACCCCAAGTCCAATGACGAATTTCCGATTGCGGGCGAGGGTGTGCTGATCGAACTGGTGCAGGCACCCGTCAACGTGGTGCGGGCGTTCAGCGAAATATTTTGATTTGGATCATGAAAGCCTAATCTGCCCGGACCTGCCCGTCCAAACCTCTCCCGGACACTATAAACTGCGCCCGACCTGACGCGCTGTTGTCGAAGCCAACGCAGGCCAAGGAGACAGACTTGCAACCAACCAACACCTCCCTCCCGGCTTATTTCCATAAAGTCGTCGATTGTCAATGGGCCTGTCCGGCCCACACTCCGGTACCTGAATACATACGCCTGATTGGTCAGGGTCGCTACAGCGACGCCTACATGATCAACTGGGTGTCCAATGTGTTTCCGGGCGTCCTGGGGCGAACCTGTGACCGCCCCTGCGAACCCGCGTGTCGGCGCGGCCGGGTCGAAGAAAACAACGGCGAGAAACCCGAAGCGTTGGCGATCTGTCGCCTCAAACGGGTGGCTGCCGACCACAAGGACGACGTCAAGGCGCGCATGCCCAAGATTGCGCCGCCCAATGGCAAACGCATTGCCTGCGTGGGTGCCGGTCCGGCTTCGCTGACCGTGGCGCGCGATCTGGCACCGTTGGGCTACGCCGTCACGGTGTTCGATGGCGAGGCCAAGGCGGGCGGCTTCATGCGCTCGCAAATCCCGCGCTTTCGCCTGCCCGAGTCGGTGATCGACGAGGAAACTGGCTACATCCTCGACATGGGCGTGGACTTCAAGAGCGGCCAGCGTGTGGACTCGCTCAAGGACCTGATGACGCAGGGCTACGACGCCATCTTCGTCGGCAGTGGGGCGCCACGTGGCCGCGAACTCGACGTTCCCGGACGCCAGGAAGCAGCGGCCCATATCCACATTGGTATTGACTGGCTGGCCTCGGTGTCGTTTGGTCACATCAAGACGGTGGCACCACGCGTCATCGTGCTCGGTGGCGGCAACACCGCCATGGACTGCTGCCGCTCGGCACGCCGCATGGGCGGCACCGATGTCAAGGTGATCGTGCGCAGTGGCTTTGAAGAAATGAAGGCATCGCCCTGGGAGCGCGAGGACGCCATGCACGAGGGCATCCCGATCATCAATTACCACGTTCCCAAGAGCGTACAGCACGAAAACGGCAAGCTTGTGGGCATGACCTTTGAGATCGTCCGCGCAGAGTACGACGCCAAGGGTCGGCGCAGTCTGATCCCCACCGGCGAGCCCGACGTGTACTTTGAGTGCGATCAGATTCTGGTGGCCGTGGGGCAGGAGAACGCCTTCCCCTGGATCGAGTCGGACTGCGGTATCGACTTTGACCGCTGGGGCCTGCCGGTACTCACCGAGAACACCTTCCAATCCACCGTGCCCACCGTGTTTTTCGGTGGCGACGCGGCCTATGGCCCCAAGAACATCATTACCGCCGTGGCCCAGGGCCATGAGGCGGCGGTATCGATTGACCGCTTCCTGCACGGCGAGAATGTGTTGCAGCGCCCAGCGCCGCTAACCAAGATGCTGTCGCAAAAGATGGGCATCCACGAGTGGAGCTACCGCAACGATGTGTCCAACGACACGCGTTTCAAGGTGCCATGGGCTACAGCTGAAAAGGCGCTGGCCAACATTCGGGTCGAAGTGGAACTGGGTTTTGACGCCGCCACGGCGTTCAAGGAAGCCGGACGCTGCCTGAACTGCGACGTGCAGACGGTGTTCAACCGCGATACTTGTATTGAGTGCGACGCCTGTGTGGACATCTGTCCGATGGACTGCATCACCTTCACCGCCAACGGCGAGGAAGCCGAACTGCGTGGCCACCTCAAGGCCCCGGCAACCAACAAGGAGCAAGCGCTCTACGTATCGGGTGACCTCAAGACCGGACGCATCATGGTCAAGGACGAAGACGTGTGCCTGCACTGCGGCTTGTGCGCCGAGCGCTGCCCCACGGGCGCCTGGGACATGCAGAAATTCATGTTGAACACGATGCAGGCCGGTCCCGGCTGTCGTGGCAGCCTGGTATCACAAAAGGAGGCAGCATGAAGCGCCTAGAAGCCATCAACGATTTCGTTATCAAGTTCGCCAATGTGAACGGCTCCGGGTCGGCTTCGGCCAATGAGCTGTTTGCCAAGGCCGTGATGCGCATGGGCGTGCCGGTGAGTCCGCGCAATATTTTCCCCAGCAACATCCAGGGCATGCCAACCTGGTATGAGGCGCGTGTGTGCGAGAAGGGCTACCATGGCCGCCGTGGCGGCGTGGACATGATGGTCGCCATGAATCCCCAGACCTGGGATACCGACATTGCCGAAATCGAGTCCGGTGGCTATCTGTTCTATGACAGCACGCGCCCCATGCCCGAGAGCAAGTTCCGCGACGACGTGCACACCATTGCCGTGCCGCTGACCGAGATCACCAACTCGGCCTACACCGATCCGCGCCAACGCACCCTGTTCAAGAACATCATCTACGTCGGAGCGTTGTCGATGCTGCTTGACGTCGATGCCGACGTGTTCGAGAAGTTGTTTGCCGAGCAGTACAAAGGCAAGGAGCGGCTGCTTGAGTCCAACGTCAAGGCGCTGCACCTGGGGCGAGACTACATCAAGAAGAACATTGCCTACCCCTTGGGACTGCGCGTGCGCCGCTCCGACAAGGTGGGTGACCAGATCTTTACCGACGGCAACAGCGCTGCGGCGTTGGGCTGCGTCTACGGCGGTGCCACCGTGGCCGCGTGGTACCCGATCACGCCCTCGTCGTCGATTCCCGAGGCGTTCCAGAAGTATTGCGACAAGTACCGCATCGATCCGGCCACCGGCCAGCACAATTTCGCCATCGTCCAGGCCGAAGACGAACTTGCTTCGATCGGCATGGTGGTGGGTGCGGGCTGGAACGGCGCGCGCTCGTTTACCGCAACTTCCGGCCCGGGCGTTTCGCTGATGACCGAGTTCATCGGCTTGGCCTACTTTGCCGAAATTCCGGTGACCATCATCAACGTGCAGCGCGGCGGCCCCTCCACCGGCATGCCCACGCGTACCCAGCAGTCCGATCTGGTGTCGTGCGCCTACGCCTCCCACGGCGACACCAAGCACGTGCTGCTATTGCCGCAGGATCCGCATGAGTGCTTCACCCATTCGGCTGCAGCGCTCGACTTGGCCGACCGCCTGCAAACGCCGATTTTCGTGATGACCGATCTGGATATCGGCATGAACCAGCGCCTGTGCAAGCCGTTTGTGTTTGACGAAACCAAGCCCTACGACATCGGCAAGGTCATGACCGCCGCCGAACTCGAAGCCGGCAAGGATTTCGGGCGTTACAAGGACGTGGATGGCGATGGCATCCCCTGGCGCACGCTGCCCGGCACCCACCCCTCCAAGGGTGCCTTCTTTACCCGTGGCACCACGCGCAACCCTTACGCGCAGTATTCGGAGCGCGGGCCGGACTACATCTACAACATGGAGCGGCTGATCCGCAAGTTCAAGACCGCTGCCGATCTGGTGCCGCAGCCGATCTTGCGCAAGGCACCGCAGCCTGCACGCTATGGCGCGATTTACTTTGGATCGACCAGTCCCGCCATGCGCGAAGCGCTTGATGTGCTCGACGCTGAAGGCTTGAATGTGGACGCGATGCGGCTGCAAGCCTTTCCGTTTCCGGCCTCGGTGGACAAGTTCATTGCAGAGCACGACAAGGTGTTTGTGGTCGAGCAGAACCGCGACGCGCAGATGCGCTCCATGCTGATCAACGAACTGGAAGTCGATCCGGCGCGGCTGGTGCGCGTTCTGCACTACGACGGAACGCCCATTACCGCACGATTCATTGTTGCCGCCATTCGCAAGAGTGTGCAAGCCGTTGCAGCCAAGGAGCACGCATGACCTACATCGCCAAACCCCATCTGCACCACCCCACGCTGACCAAGAACAAGGTCGGCTACACCCGGCGCGATTACGAAGGCCGGATTTCCACGCTGTGCGCGGGCTGCGGGCACGACTCCATTTCGGCGTCGATCATCCAGGCTTGCTGGGAGCTCGACATTGAGCCGCACCGCGTAGCCAAGCTCTCGGGCATTGGCTGCAGTTCCAAGACGCCTGACTATTTCCTGGGCGCTTCGCACGGTTTCAACACCGTGCACGGGCGTATGCCCTCGGTACTCACCGGTGCCAACATGGCCAACCGCGAACTGATGTACCTTGGTGTTTCGGGCGACGGCGACTCGGCCTCCATCGGCCTGGGGCAGTTTGCCAATGCGATGCGCCGTGGTGTGCGCATGGCCTACATCGTCGAGAACAACGGCGTCTATGGTCTGACCAAAGGCCAGTTCTCGGCCACGGCAGACCGCGGCTCCAAGAGCAAAAAGGGCGTGGTCAATAGCGACAGCCCGGTGGATCTGGTGGCGCTGGCGTTGCAGTTGGGTGCGACCTACGTGGCGCGCAGCTTCTCGGGCGACAAGGCACAGCTTGTGCCCCTGATCAAGGGTGCCATGGCGCATGGCGGAGCCGCGTTTATCGACGTGATCAGCCCCTGCGTCACGTTCAACAACCATGCCGGCAGCACCAAGAGCTACGACTATGTGCGCCAGCACAATGACGCAGTGAGCCGCATCGACTTCATCTCGCCGCGCGGCGAGATCACCGCCGAGTACGCTCCGGGTGACCTGGTGGAAGTGCAGCAGCACGATGGCTCGATGCTGCGCCTGCGCAAGCTCCACTCCGACTACGACCCCACCAACCGCTATGGTGCCATGAGCTATATGCAAGAGCACCAGTCACGCGGCGAAGTGGTCACGGGGTTGCTGTATGTGGACCCGATGGCGACCGATCTGCACCTGGCGCTCAATACCACGACGCGACCGCTCAACACGCTCACGGCCAAGGAATTGTGCCCTGGCACCACGGCGTTGAACAAGATCAACGACGCATTGCGCTAAGCTCTCAGGGAACGCCGGTTTTTATTTATCTCTTTAGGAGGTGGTGATCATGTCTGAACGCACCGTATTCCAGTCCATGTCGCAACGCCACGTTGTGAGCCTGGCCCCGCAGGCCAGCGTGTGGGAGGCCGCCTGCGTCATGACGCGCGCCGGTTGCGGCAGTGTGCTGATTGTTGACACGCCCGGAACCCTGCAAGGCATTGTGACCGAGCGCGACCTGATGACGCGCGTGCTGGCCAAGGCACTCAACCCGGAGAAAACCACGGTGGCCGACATCATGACGCGCAACCCGTATTGCGTGGCACCTGAAGTGCTCGTGGCTGATGCGGTGCTGATCATGATCGAGCGCGGTTTCCGGCACTTGCCGATCGTCGGGCCGCACTCCAAGATTCTGGGTGTGTTCTCGGTGCGCGACGCCTTGCCGCGTGAAATTGGCAACGCCGTGAGCCTGGCCGAGTTTCACGAACAGGTCAACGACGCCCTGGGTTAAACCCCGGTGGGGGACACGCGCCCCTACCCAACCCCGTAGCAGTTCAGGCCTCGCGCCTGGCGCGGGCGCGCGCCAGCGCCGCTTCAATCACCGCGCGCTTTTTCTCCAGCACGACCGGATCGGTGTGGTGCGAATGCGCACCCAGGTTGGCCAGTTTTTCCCGGGCCTTGGCCTCCAGCCGCAGTGCCTGCTCGTCGTGCGCACGCGCGCGGCGCACCAAAGCGGCTTCGTAACGCTTGCGGGCGATGCGGGCATCCTCTGCTGACCAGGCTTGCCACCCGGCCGCTTCGCCGCTGGCGTTTTCCATCACGATGCAGTCCACGGGGCACACCGGCAGACACAGGTCGCAGCCGGTGCAATAGGTCTCCAGTACCGTGTGCATGCGCTTGTGGCTGCCCACGATGGCATCGGTCGGGCAGGCCGTGATGCACAGCGTGCAGCCAATGCACCACTGCTCGTCGATAAAGGCCATGCGGCGCGGGGCTTCCAGGCCGAATTGCGGGTTCAGGGGTTTTTCGGGTTGGCCCAGGATGGCCGCCAGCCGCGCCACGCCTTGCGCGCCGCCCGGGGGGCATTGGTCAATGTCGGCTTCGCTCAGCGCCAGGGCGTGGGCGTAGCCAGCACAGTCTGCAAAGCCGCAGCGCGTGCACTGCGTGTGGGGCAGGGCGTCGAGCAGTTGCGACGCCCGTTGTTCGTGTGCAGAACCCTGCGCCTTCACTTGGCCGTGGTTTTGCGCTTTACCGCCACAGGCTTGGAGGCTGCAGGCGCTTTCTTGGCGTTGGCAGGGATCGGCTTGGCCACCGCCTTTTTGGCCACCAACGCAGGCCGGGGTCGCGCAGCAGGGCGGGGCTGGTCGCCGTTGATCTGGTGGTTGGACAGGATGAAAGCCTTGACCTGGGGATACACAGTTTCGCGCCAGCGCCGACCGGAAAAGATGCCGTAGTGGCCAGCACCCTCGACTTCAAAATGCGTTTGCCGCTGCGTTGGCACGCCGCTGCACAGTCCGTGCACAGCGCGGGTCTGGCCAGAGCCGGAAATGTCATCGAGTTCACCTTCGACCGACAGCAGTGCGGTGGTCTTGATGTCCTGGGGCTTGACCAACTCAATCGTGCCTTGCGGGTTCTTGACTTCCCAGGTGCCGTTGACCAAGGCGAAATCCTGGAACACGACGCGGATGGTTTCGAGGTAGTAGTCGGCATCCATGTCCAGCACCGCGTTGTACTCGTCGTAAAACTTGCGGTGGGCATCGGTGCTGGCGTCGTCGCCCTTGATCAGGTCCTTGAAGTAGTCGTAATGGCTCCTGGCGTGGTTGCTCGGGTTCATCGCAACAAACCCGGTGTGCTGCAAAAATCCTGGGTAAACGCGCCGCCCGGAGCCCGGGAAACTGGTGGGCACGCGGTAGATCACGTTGTTTTCAAACCAGCTATGGCTCTTGTTCATGGCCAGGTTGTTGACGGCAGTGGGCGACCTGCGTGCGTCAATTGGGCCACCCATCATGGTCATGGTCAGGGGCGTCTTTTCCCCGCGGCTGGCCATCAGCGACACGGCAGCAAGCACCGGCACGGTGGGCTGGCAGACGCTCATCACATGGCAGTTGCCATAGATACTCTGCAAGTGGCGAATGAATTCCTGGACGTAATTGACGTAGTCATCGAGGTGGAACTCGCCTTCGGACAGTGGAATCAGGCGCGCGTTCTTCCAGTCGGTGATGTAGACCTTGTGGTCTTTGAGCATGGTCTTGACGGTGTCGCGCAGCAGCGTGGCGTAGTGGCCCGACAGCGGGGCGACGATCAGCACGGCGGGCTGGCCCTTGATTTTGTCGAGCGTGTGGGCGTCGTCGCTGAAACGCTTGAAGCGGCGCAGTTCGCAAAACGGCTTGTTGATCTCGACGCGCTCGTGAATGGCCACATCGACGCCATCGACTTCAATCGTGCGCAACCCAAATTCTGGCTTTTCGTAGTCTTTGCCAAGACGGTGCAGCAAATCGTATCCAGCCGATATACGCTGTGCAAAAGGGTTTTGACCAACGATTGACAGGGGGTTTCCGTACACCTTGGCCGCAGCCAGGGCCAGATCGGAAAAAGGCTCCATCAGGGAGCGTTGGGTCTCGTAAAGTTTGTACAGCATGAATCACTTTCAATTTGTTGCAGTGCAATATAACAGCTTTGCAACGTCAATGGAGGGGTATTCTCCTCTAAAGCAGCGCGCTTCTCGGGTGCCGGTTGTAATCTGCGCGTCAGCTATTGGTGGTCATGGCCTGCAGTTCGGCTTCGGTAAACCCGGCTAGCCGACGCGCTTCGCGATTCAGGGGTGGTTTGGGCTTGGGCGCGCCGTGCAGGAGCGCCATTTCTTCAAAATAGCGCTGGGGCTCCAGGCCATCGCGCTGGCACAGCCAGTGGTACCAGCGGTTGCCAATGGCAACGTGCCCCACTTCCTCTTTCAGGATCAAATCGAGCAGGCTTACCGCCTCGAGTGCCATCGCACTTCCAACGGTGCGCAGCTTGGCCTGGATCTGGGGTGTGGCGTCAAGCCCTCGCGCTTCGAGCGTGCGCGGCACCAGGGCCATACGCGCCACCACGCTGTCGCGGGTGCGCTCGCACATGGTCCACAGGCCGTCATGCGCGGCAAAGTCGCCATACGAGAACCCCAGCGCCTGCAGGTGCGACTGGAGCAGTGAAAAATGGTGGGCTTCCTCGTGCGCCACGCGCATCCAGTCGGCGTAATAGGCGCTTGGCATGCCGCCAAAGCGCCAGACCGCGTCCAGGGCGAGGTTGATGGCGTTGAACTCGATATGGGCAATCGAGTGGATCAGCGCCGCGTAGCCGTTGGCCGTGAACGGTGAGCGCCGTGGCACCTGCTGCGGCTCCACCAAGGCCGGGCGTGGCGGTCGGCCGGGCTGCCCGGGGTCTGGCAAAGGGGCCTCGCAATCCAGCGTCAGGCTGGGCAGGCGCTGCCAAAGCGCCTCCACAGCGGCGAGCTTGGCAGGCAGGTCAGAGAGGCAAAACGCATCGAGCGCAGACTGTCGCAGTTCCATCTCTACAATTCTAGGCATTGTTACGAACGGAATCCCTAAATGGCAATTTACGAACTTGACGGCGTGCAACCCCGCATTGCGGCCTCGGCCTGGCTGGCAGACAGCGCACAGGTGATGGGCAATGTGGAACTGGCAGAAGACTGCAGCGTGTGGTTTGGCGCGATCGTGCGCGGCGACACCGAACTGATCCGCATTGGCCGGGGCACCAATATCCAGGACGCCAGCGTCCTGCACGCCGACGTGGGCCAACCGCTGACCATTGGCGCGGACGTGACTGTGGGCCACATGGTGATGCTGCACGGCTGCACCATTGGCGACGGCAGCCTGGTGGGCATCGGTGCGGTGGTGCTCAATGGTGCCAGGATCGGCAAAGGCTGCATCGTGGGCGCAGGTGCCCTGGTTACCGAAGGCAAGGAGTTTCCCGATGGCAGCATGATCATTGGCAGTCCCGCCAAAGCGGTGCGCAACCTCAGCCCTGAGCAGCAGGAAGCCTTGAAGCTTGGCGCACTCGGTTACGTGGGCAATTCGCGCCGCTTCAAGGCCGGATTGAAGCGCATCGACTGAGGTCTGGGCTCCAGCCACGAGAAGGGATATGTGTGTCTGAACTGCACCGATTTTTGTTTGACGGTTTGCCGGTGCGTGGGGCGCTGGTGCGCCTGACTGGCAGCTGGGTCGAAATACTGCGCCGCCGTGCGTCCAATAGCAACACCGGTGCCTACGCGCCCGGTGTACGCAACCTGCTGGGCGAAATGGCAGCAGCGGCCACGCTGATGCAGTCCAACATCAAGTTTGACGGCTCGCTGGTGCTGCAGGTCTTTGGCGACGGCGCGGTGAAGGTGGCCGTGGTCGAGGTGCAGCCTGATTTTGCTTTTCGCGCCACGGCGACGGTTGTCGGCGAGATTGCCGCAGACGCCACCTTGAGCCAAATGGTCAACGCAAGCAACCAGGGGCGCTGCGCCATCACGCTCGACCCCAAGACCAAGTTCCCGGGCCAGCAGCCCTATCAGGGCGTGGTGCCCCTGTGCGACGCCCAAGGCGAGCCGTTGGAGACGCTTGGCGCCATGCTGGAGCACTACATGCAGCAAAGCGAGCAGCTTGACACCACGCTGGTGCTGGCTGCCAATGACGCGTTGGCCGCTGGATTGCTGATCCAGCGCGTGCCCATGCAGGGCAGCGCCAACCTGGGTGGTAGCGTGGCACCAGAACGTGATGAGGAGCGACTGCGCGCACTGGACGAGGACTACCACCGCATCGCCCTGCTGGCGCGCAGCCTGCAACGCGAGGAATTGCTGACGCTGGACGCGCCCACGATATTGCGCCGACTGTTCTGGGAAGAAAAGCTGATTGGCTTCGAACCGGCGCAGGGCAGCACGGCTCCGCGCTTTGCCTGCAACTGCAGCCGCGAGCGCGTGGGCAAGATGATCCACCAACTCGGCGTAGCGGAAGTCGACGGCATTCTGGCTGAACGCGGCGAGGTTGAGGTGGCGTGTGAATTCTGTGGCGTGCAGTACCGCTTTGATGCGGTTGACGCAGCGCAGTTGTTCGCAACCGACTCCGTGCCCCTGCCCGGTGGCACGGCCAGACACTAGTTCCACCACACCGCTTACTTGGCGATCTGCACCAGGATTTCGTTGGTGCGGACCATGCCCAGTTCGCTGCGTGCGCGCTCTTCCACGATTTCCAGGCCTTCCTGCAAATCGTGGATTTCGGCGTTGAGCCGTTCATTGGCCAGCAAGGCCTGCGCATTGCTGCGCTTTTGCTTGTCCAATTGCTCCTGCAGCTTGGCCACGCTGGGCACGCTGCCCCGGCCAAACCAGAGTTGTCCGTGCAAGATCACCAAAAGGGTGATCAGGGCTGCAGGGACAAAGCGGTTTCGCATGAGAGGCGTGGCCGAAGGTCTGGCGCTTACCGCAGGTTGTAGAACGCAGCCCGACCGGGGTAGGAAGCCACGTCGCCCAGGTCTTCTTCGATGCGCAGCAACTGGTTGTACTTGGCCATGCGATCAGAGCGGCTCAGCGACCCGGTCTTGATCTGGCCGGCGTTGGTACCCACGGCGATGTCGGCAATGGTTGAGTCTTCGGTTTCGCCCGAACGGTGGCTGATGACGGCGGTGTAGCCGGCGCGCTTGGCCATCTCGATGGCTTCAAAGGTTTCGGTCAGGGTGCCGATCTGGTTGATCTTGATCAGGATCGAATTGGCGATGCCCTTGTCGATGCCTTCCTTGAGGATCTTGGTGTTGGTGACAAACAGGTCGTCGCCCACGATCTGCACCTTTTTGCCCAGGCGGTCGGTGAGGATCTTCCAACCTTCCCAGTCGCCTTCGGCCATGCCGTCTTCGATGCTGATGATGGGGTATTTGTCGACCCAGGTTGCCAGAATATTGGTCCACTCCTGCGAGTCCAGGGTCAGGCCTTCACCGGAGAGCACGTACTTGCCGTCCTTGTAGAACTCGGACGCGGCGCAGTCCAGGCCGAGCGCTACCTGCTCACCGGCCACAAAACCGGCCTTGTCGATAGCTTCCAGAATCAGTTGAATGGCAGCTTCGTGGCTGGGCACGCTGGGGGCAAAACCGCCTTCGTCGCCCACGGCCGTGCTCATGCCCTTGTCGTGCAGGATTTTCTTGAGCGCGTGGAACACCTCGGCGCCGTAGCGCAGCGCTTCGCGAAAGCTCGGCGCACCCACCGGGATGATCATCAGCTCTTGCAGATCCAGATTGTTGTTGGCGTGCATGCCGCCGTTGACCACGTTCATCATGGGCACGGGCATCTGCATGCGCCCCATGCCGCCAAAGTAGCGGTACAGCGGCAGGCCCGACTCTTCGGCGGCGGCACGTGCCACCGCCATCGACACGGCCAGCATGGCGTTGGCACCCAGGCGGCTCTTGTTGTCGGTGCCGTCGAGGTCAATCAGGGTCTTGTCCAGAAACGCCTGCTCGGAGGCGTCGAGCCCCAGCACGGCTTCGGAAATCTCGGTGTTGATGTGTTCCACCGCCTTGAGCACGCCCTTGCCAAGATAGCGCTGCTTGTCGCCGTCGCGCAGTTCGATGGCTTCGCGCGAACCGGTCGAGGCACCCGACGGAACGGCGGCGCGCCCCATGGTGCCAGACTCCAGCAGAACGTCGCATTCAACGGTGGGATTGCCGCGTGAATCCAGAATTTCGCGGCCAACGATATCAACTATTGCACTCATGAAGTCTCTTTCAAAAAACAAACCAACTCAAAAAATGTCTGCTCCACCCGGTAGCGGCACACGCACAGTATAAAAAGGATGCTCAAGTCCCAAAATTGCTCTCCAGCAAAGGAGTGCGCTTGGTTGCATAGTCCAGCGCCACCAGGGTTTCCAGTAGGGTCTTCATGTGCTTGAGCGGCACCGCATTGGGGCCGTCGCACAGCGCTCTGTCCGGGTCGGGGTGGGTTTCCATGAAGACACCGGCCACACCCGCGGCAACCGCCGCGCGTGCCAGCACCGGCACCATCTCGCGCTGCCCGCCACTGCTGCTGCCCTGGCCACCGGGCAACTGCACCGAATGCGTGGCATCAAACACGATGGGCACGCCACACTCGCGCATGATCGCCAGCGAACGCATGTCGCTCACAAGGTTGTTGTAGCCAAAGCTCACGCCACGTTCGCAGGCCATGAAGTTGTCTTCGCTCACGCCCGCAGCGCGGGCGGCAGCGCGTGCCTTGACGATCACGTTCTTCATGTCGCCCGGCGCCATGAACTGGCCCTTTTTGATATTCACCGGCTTGCCAGATACCGCCACCGCGTGGATGAAGTCGGTCTGGCGGCACAGCAGGGCCGGGGTTTGCAACACGTCCACCACCGACGCCACCTGGGCGACCTGGGCGGGGTCGTGGATGTCGGTGAGCACCGGTACGCCAATCTCGCGCCTGACCTTGGCCAGGATCTCCAGGCCCTTGTTCATGCCCAGTCCGCGAAAAGCCGACTCGCTGGTGCGGTTGGCCTTGTCGAAGCTGCTCTTGAAGATAAACGGGATACCCAGCGCGGCGGTGATTTCCTTGAGCGTGCCAGCCGTATCCATTTGCAACTGTTCGGACTCCACCACGCACGGCCCGGCAATCAGGAACAGCCGCTGCTCCAGGCCGACGTCAAATCCGCACAGTTTCACGCGGCCACTTTCAGGTTCTTGCCGTCCGAACGGTGGTCCAGAGCAGCCTTGACAAAGGCGTTGAACAGCGGGTGGCCGTTCCAGGGCGTGGACTTGAACTCGGGGTGAAATTGCACGCCGACGAACCAGGGGTGCAGGGATTGCGGCAACTCAATAATTTCAGTCAGATGCTCGCGCTGCGTGAGCGCCGAAATCACCAGCCCGGCCTTGCGCAGCGAGTCGAGGAAGTTGACGTTGGCCTCGTAGCGGTGGCGGTGGCGCTCGGTCACTACGTCGCCATAGATCTGGTGCGCCAGCGTGCCTTGGGCAACGTCGGAGCTTTGCGCGCCCAGGCGCATGGTGCCACCGAGGTCGGAGTTTTCGTTGCGGGTCTTGATGGTGCCGTCGGCATCTTTCCACTCGGTGATGAGTGCGATCACCGGGTTGGGCGTGTCGGGTTCAAACTCGGTGCTGTTGGCGTCTTTGAGTCCGGCTACATGGCGCGCGAATTCAATCGTGGCAACCTGCATGCCCAGGCAGATGCCCAGGTAGGGAACCTTGTTTTCACGCGCAAAGCGGGCCGCGCAAATCTTGCCTTCGATGCCGCGCTTGCCAAAGCCGCCGGGCACCAGCACCGCGTCAAACTTGGCCAGTTGCGAAACGCTCTCGGGCGTGATGGTTTCCGAGTCGATGTATTCGATGCGCACTTTGGCGTGGTTCTTCATGCCGGCGTGGCGAATGGCTTCGTTGAGCGACTTGTAGCTGTCGCTCAGGTCCACGTATTTGCCCACCATGGCGATGCTGACTTCGCTTTGCGGGTGCTCGGTCTCGTACACCAGGGCGTCCCAACGTTTGAGGTTGGCGGGTGGCGTGTTCAGGCGCAGCTTGTCGCAGATCAGTCCGTCGAGCCCCTGCTCGTGCAACATACGCGGCACCTTGTAAATCGTGTCCACGTCCCACATGCTGATCACGCCCCACTCAGGCACGTTGGAAAAGAGCGAAATCTTCTGGCGCTCTTCGTCAGGGATTGGGCGGTCTGCGCGGCACAGCAGCGCGTCGGCCTGGATGCCGATCTCGCGCAACTGCTTGGCCGTGTGCTGGGTGGGCTTGGTCTTGAGTTCGCCTGCGGCCGCAATCCACGGCACGTAGCTCAGGTGCACAAAGGCGCTGTTATTGGGGCCGAGCTTGAGGCTCATCTGGCGCACGGCCTCGAGGAACGGCAGCGACTCGATGTCGCCTACGGTGCCGCCGATTTCGACGATGGCCACGTCCACTGCGTCGGGTTCGCCAAAGCGCGCGCCGCGTTTGACAAATTCCTGAATTTCGTTGGTTACGTGGGGAATCACCTGAACGGTCTTGCCCAGGTAGTCGCCGCGACGCTCTTTGTCGAGCACGCTCTTGTAGATCTGGCCGGTGGTGAAATTGTTAGCCTTGCGCATGCGGGCGTCGATGAAGCGCTCGTAGTGGCCCAAATCCAGATCGGTTTCGGCCCCATCGTCAGTCACGAACACTTCACCATGCTGCAGCGGCGACATGGTGCCGGGGTCTACATTGAGGTAGGGATCGAGTTTGATGAGGGTGACTGTGAGGCCCCGCGATTCCAAAATCGCAGCGAGGGAGGCTGAGGCGATTCCCTTGCCAAGGGAAGACACCACACCGCCGGTGACGAAGACAAATTTGGTCATGTCAGGGGGAGCTGTCAGGCTCTAGGAGGTGGTAATGCGCGATTATAGAGGTGAGTGATGCGCTGCCCCGCCAAATCCGCCGCCGCGGGCCTTCATGCGACTGTCTTGCGCCCACCTTCTGCTACATTGCGAGCCATGAACGACCTAGCTGGAAAACATATTGTTCTGGGCATGACTGGCGGCATCGCCTGCTACAAGGCTGCCGACCTGTGCCGCGCGCTGGTCAAGGCGGGCGCAACTGTCCAGGTGGTGATGACCGAGGCGGCCACCCAGTTCATCACACCGGTGACGATGCAGGCGTTGAGCAACCGGCCCGTGTACACCTCGCAATGGGACCAGCGCGAAGCCAACAGCATGGCGCACATCAATCTGAGTCGGCAGGCGCACGCGATCCTGATTGCGCCTTGCAGTGCAGACTTCATGGCCAAGTTGCTGCACGGCCGTGCCGATGACCTGCTCAGCCTGATGTGCCTGGCGCGTCCGATGGAGAGTGTGCCGTTGTTGCTGGCCCCGGCCATGAACCGCGAGATGTGGGCCCATCCGGCCACGCAGCGCAATGTGGAGCAACTGCGCGCCGATGGTTGCACCGTGCTGGACGTGGGTAGCGGCGAGCAGGCATGCGGCGAGACCGGCGACGGGCGCATGCTGGAGTCGCACGAGCTGCTGGAAGACCTGATCGCGTTCTTCCAACCCAAGCGCCTGCGCGGACAGCATGTGCTGGTGACGGCTGGCCCGACCTACGAGGCCATTGATCCGGTGCGCGGCATCACCAACCTGTCGAGCGGCAAGATGGGTTTTGCCGTTGCACGTGCAGCGCACGAGGCGGGTGCCCAGGTCACGCTGGTAGCGGGTCCGGTGGCGCTGGCGACCCCGCGGGGGGTGCGCCGCGTAGATGTGAAATCGGCGCAAGAGATGCTGCAAGCGTCGGTCGAAAGCGCCCCGAGTGCGAGTATTTTCATTGCTGCGGCTGCGGTGGCCGACTGGCGTCCGCAGCAAAGCGCGGCGCAGAAAATCAAAAAGGACGGATCAGGCCAGCCGCCCGAACTCGGCTTTGTTGAAAACCCCGACATTCTTGCAACGCTGGCGCAATCGCCGCGTGCGGCCAGTGGTGCCCTGTATTGCGTAGGCTTTGCCGCCGAGAGCCACGACCTGCTGGAGCACGCCACCGCCAAGCGCATCAAAAAGCGCGTGCCGCTGCTGGTGGGCAACATCGGCCCGGCCACCTTTGGGCAGGACGACAACGCGCTGCTGCTCGTGGATGCAGCGGGCGCCCAGGAACTTGCGCGCAACACCAAGATCGCGTTGGCGCGCCAATTGATTGCCGAAATTGCGACGCGCGTCACAATCCACACCGCACCCGCACCATGAAGATTGACGTCAAAATTCTCGACCCCCGGTTGGTCGACCAAATGCCCACCTACGCCACCGCAGGCAGCGCCGGACTGGACTTGCGCGCCTGTTTGCCGCAGGCGCTCACGCTGGAGCCTAACGCCTGGCAACTGGTGCCCACCGGCCTGGCCATTTACCTCCAGGACCCGGGATACGCGGCGCTGATCCTGCCGCGCTCGGGCCTGGGCCACAAGCACGGCATCGTGCTGGGCAATCTGGTCGGGTTGATTGACAGCGACTACCAGGGCCAACTCATGGTCAGCGCCTGGAACCGCAGCCCGGTGGCGTTCACGATCGAACCGCTGGAGCGCATTGCGCAGCTTGTGATCGTTCCGGTAGTGCAGGCGCAGTTCAACGTGGTGACCGAGTTTGAAGCCACCGAGCGCGGCGAGGGCGGCTACGGATCAACCGGCAAGCGTTGAACCTAGTGCAGGGTGCGTTCCAGCGGCACTTCCACCGCGCCAACCTGCAACTTGAAAAATCCGGTGCCACAACTGCCGCGCGCAATTTCGTCTTGCTGCGCGGTGCGTACCGACTCCACCCGCAGGTGCAGGCGAATGGCAATTCCGGCCAAGGGGTGGTTGGCGTCGAGCACCACGTGTTCGGGGTAGATGTCGGTCACGGTGTAAAGCGCGTCCTTGGGTGCGTCGGGGTTGCAGCCCGGTGGCAGTGCTGAGCCTTCAAACGTCAGCCCTTCCTGCAGGTCAGCGGGAAACAGCTTGCGCGGCTCCAGAAATAGCAGTTGGTCGTTGAAGTCGCCAAAGGCTTGCTCGGGTTCAATCTGCAATTCCACATTGGCTTGGGCTTCATGGCCCTGCAAGACCGCTTCGATGGCGGGCAGCAGGTCATTGCCTCCGACCAAAAATTCCACCGGCTCGTTGAGCACGTCCAGTTCTTCGCCCAAAGTGTCTTTCAGCGTCCAGGTGAGGGCAACGACGCATTGTTGAGAGATTTTCATGGCGGAATTGTCGCAGCTTGATCGGGCGTCGGCAATTCTTGCGCGCACGCTGACCAGTTGATGCGTGCGGTTGTGCTGCATGGCGCGGCCATCGGTGGCAGAATGGGCCGAGGAGGGCTGCGGGCATGGACAACGATGCGACTTCTGCGACCTTGACGAGTGGCCACTTTGCCGGCGTGGAAGTGTTTGCGCAACTGGTGCGCACTGCGCTGCAGCGTGCCGCCTCGGACGGCTGGCCGCTCATGGCGTGGAGTGATGCCAACTACGGCGACTGGCCGCTGCGCGAGCGCGCCGTAGTCGACTCTTTACAGCAATGGGCCGGATCCGGGCGACGCCTGGTGATGCTGGCCAACCAGTTTGACGACATCCGCCGCCTGCACCCGCGTTTTGTGGCCTGGCGCAACAAGTGGGACCACATCATCGAGTGCCGCGTTTGCACCCAGTTGGATGCCGCTCAGGTGCCCAGCGCTCTGTGGAGTCCACCGTGGTGCATGCGTCGCATGGATTTGGTGCGCAGCACCGGCTACGCAGGTGACGAACCCCAGCGCCGCGTGCTGCTCAAGGAAGAACTGGCAGAGTGTCAGCGCCAAAGCAGGCCCGGATTTCCAGTGACCACATTGGGCCTGTAATCCATCACCGAGGGTTTTCCCCAGTTTGGCTCGTAACTTGGGGTATACTCCGACGCTGAGCAAAAAGAGCTCGAATGCTTTTTGCCCACGTTTGGGGAGGAAACTGTCCAGGCGCTCTCAGGTAACTATTTCGTCAACTCTTACTGGGTACAAACATGAACAAAACTCTCATCTTGGCAGCTGTGATCGCTGCCGCTGCTCTCGCTGCTTGCGGCAAGAAAGAAGAAGCTCCCGCTCCCGTGGCCGCTCCCGCTGCTGCTGCACCGGCCGCTCCCGCTGCTGACGCATCCGCACCTGCTGCTGCTCCCGCAGCTCCTGCCGCCGACGCATCTGCACCTGCTGCCAAGTAATCTCTTACTTGCTGAAAAAAGCCACCGCTTGCGGTGGCTTTTTTTACGCGCGCCACGGACTCGGTGCTTAGCAGGAAATAGAAACTGCTGGACTCAGGACGGCGTGGCACTCAGCGCGTTCGGACACTTCGGGACTCAGGACGGCGTGGCACTCAGCGCCGTTCGTGTCCTCCGGCCTTCGGCCTCCCCCTTGACCTCACTGCGCTGAGCGCCACGCCGTCCTGAGTCAATCAACGGTGTTGGTGCGCAAAAGCACGTGCAGGAGGGCAGGCTGATCGCCTGTCAGTAGCGCCACCTCGCTCGACTTTCCAACGGAGCGACGGTCACCGCCAGCAAGGGTTTCAAGCACTGGATGCATGGTGACGCAAGTGCGCCATTCTTTCCCGCAGGCACGACCTTTGGCTGGGCCCGCCCCGCGTTGGCGAACGCGCCACTGACTGCAGGCCAGCAGCGCAACACGCGACGCTTATTTGATGTCGTCGGCGAGGAGCTTGACGATGCGCTCGGCGGTGGCTGCGCTTTCGGGGCTGCCCTGGTTGTTGAGTACCGAGACGGTTGTTACGTCACCCTGGCTGCGCACCACGATGCGCATCTTGGAGGCAGCTTCTTCGGTCTTGCTCGAACTGCTGAAAAGCTTGCTGAAAAAGCCTTGCTCGGCCTTGTCGGCGTTGGGGGCGACGTAGCGCACAAAATAAATACCTTGCGCGCGGTCGCGGTCTTCCACGGTGAAGCCGGTGCGGTCCAGTGCCAGGCCAACGCGGCGCCAGGCGCGCTCAAAGCCCTCGCCGATACGGACAACCGGCTGGCCGTTTTCAGCAGCGACTGAGGCGACTGTCTTGGATGCGCTCTGTGTAACCAGGGCAGCGGATTGCTCAGGCGTTGCGCCCAATCGGTTCATCAGACGGCGCAGAAATTCCACTTCCAACTCAGGGTCCGCAGCGCGTGGTTGCCAAATGGTCTGGTCTTTGGAGGATGAGGTGTAGGTCTCCTCCATACCACGATGGCTGATATAGATCTCGGTCCCGCCCTGGCTATTGCGCTCCAGTCGCGTGCGGTACTTGTCACGCTCGGAGGTCGAGTACAAACCGTCAAAGAGCTTGCCGAACGTGTTGCGGATAAAGTCCGTCGGAATCTTGGCCCGGTTCTCGTTCCACTCGGTTTCCATGATGCCCAGGTCACTCTTCTCGAGCACCAGCGTAAAGCCGCTTTCCTGCCAGAAGTCCTTCACCGGGTCCCACAGCTTCTCGGCAGGGCGGTTGACCACCAGCCAGCGCTGGTTGCCCGCGCGCTCAATGCGCATGTCGCCAGCGGACAGGGGCGCTACCGCGCTCTTGCCTGGCTGTGCTTGCGCCTGTGCCGACTGCATACCGGAGGCAGAGACAGCACCGTCGATCACCACATAGCGGGAGTCGCGTGAGAGTTGGGTCAGGTCGGGCGGAACATCGAGCGTGGGCGATTTGGCCGCCGAGGCACTGCGGTAGTCCACCTTTTCGGATTGCAGGGCCGAACATGCGCACAGCGCCAGGACTGCGGTTGCCAGTGCTGCTTTGGAAATGTGATTCACAAGGATCCTTGAAAATGGATTGAATTTCAAATCAGGCCGCTCTCGCGCATTACACGCTCCAGGCCGGGTTGGTTGGCTTCGGTCAGTGGCGTCAGCGGCAGACGCAGCGTGCCACCACAGTGGCCCATGCGCGCCACCGCCCACTTTACCGGAATCGGGTTGGACTCCACAAACAGCGACTTGTGCAGCGGTAGCAGCTTGTGCTGGATCGCCATGGCTTCTTGCACTTTGCCGGCCACGGCTGCCACGCACAGTTCATGCATCAGGCGTGGTGCGACGTTGGCTGTGACGCTCACATTGCCATGGCCGCCGCACAGCATCAGCGCAACGGCGGTGGGGTCGTCGCCCGAGAAAATCGAAAAGCCTTCCGGGGCTTCCTTGATCAGCCACTGCGCGCGCTCGATGTTGCCGGTGGCTTCCTTGATGCCCACGATGCCCGGCACCTTGGCCAGTCGCAACACCGTGTCATGCGCCAGATCGGCCACCGAGCGGCCCGGCACGTTGTACAGAATCACCGGCAGATCCACCGCTTCGGCAATCGCCTTGAAGTGCTGGTACTGGCCTTCCTGTGTGGGCTTGTTGTAGTAGGGCACTACCTGCAACTGGCAGTCGGCTCCCACTTTCTTGGCAAAGCGCGCCAGTTCAATTGCCTCGGCAGTGGAATTGGCACCGCACCCGGCCATGATCGGCACGCGCCCACGCGCTTGCTCCACCGATACACGGATGATTTCGCAGTGCTCCTGCACTGTCACCGTGGGCGACTCGCCAGTGGTGCCCACCACGCCAACGCAATCGGTGCCTTCGGCGATGTGCCAGTCAATCAGTTTGCGCAGGGCGGGGTAGTCGATCGAGCCATCGGCGTGCATCGGAGTGACGAGGGCGACGATGCTTCCCTTGATTTGGCAGTGAGGTGAGTTCATGACGGCAGAAGGTTGGGTACTGCGGCATTTTACCTACAGTCCATGGCGCAGCGCGGCAACCGGTTGGGCACCGTCTGCGCCTGGTCGCAGCGCAGCGATGCGCTGCACAAAGCGCGCCGGGTCGCTCAGGTAGCCGTTCTCATACGCCACCACGTGCAAGTTGCAGCACAGGTCCAGAAGTTCGCCGGGGCGCAGCAGGAAGTCAGGCCGCGTCGGGCGGCCCACGGTCTCGTTGCCACTGGCAAAGGTTTCGTAGAGCAGCACGCCGCCGGGTGCCAGGCTTTGCACCAGGGTGGGCAGCAACGGTCGCCACAAGTAATTGGTTACCACCACTGCGCCAAACTGCATCGGCTTATCCTGTTCAAGCTGCGGCCAGGGCTCGTTTTCGATGTCGGCGCAGAGCAGGGTGGCTTGCTCCTGCAAATCACGCGCTGCCGACAGGTCGCGGTCTACGCCGATCACTGCATGGCCGCGCTGGGCAAACCAGGCTACATGGCGGCCCGCGCCGCAGGCCACGTCCAGCACGGTGGCCTGGGGTTGGAGCAGATGGCTCCAGCGCACGACCCACTCCGAGGGCGCGCCCCGGGCGTGTGCGCAATCCGGTGCTGCGCTCAAAAGCAGGACCACAGTTGGTTGACCATCTGCACCATGAAGTCGGGCCGGGTGTAGAGGTAAAACACGCCGATGAGCGCCACTACGGCCAGTAGCGCCAGTGCCGAGCGGCCCGGTGTTCTCATGAGGCCAAGGCTCGCTCGGTGCGGTGGCGGGCAATGGTCGCTTCCTTGACCGGCAGATTGATCAGCGCCGCAGCTACACCGAGCGCTATCGAGATGTACCAGACGATGTCGTAGCTGCCGGTCTTGTCGTACAAGTAGCCGCCCAGCCACACCCCCATGAACGAGCCAATCTGGTGGCTGAAGAAGACAAAGCCGCCCAGCATTGACAAATGCGCCACACCAAAAATCTGCGCCACGGTGGCGTTGGTGGGCGGCACCGTGGACAGCCACAGCAAGCCCATGGTGGCGGAGAACACATACACGCTCATCGGCGTCAGCGGCACCAGCAAAAACAGGCTAATGGCAATGGCGCGCGCAAAGTAGATGAAGGCCAGGATGTTCTTCTTGGGCATGCGCTGACCCAATACCCCCGCGATATAGGTGCCAAACACGTTGAATAGCCCGATCAGCGCCAGCGAGTAGCTCGCCACCTGGGGCGACAAGCCGTGGTCCTTGAGGTAGCTGGGCATGTGCACGCCGATAAATACCACCTGAAAGCCGCAGACAAAGTAGCCCGCCGTCAGCAACTGAAAGCTCGGGTACTTGAAGGCCTCGCGCAGCGCCTGCACGATGGTTTGGTCGCGCACCGGCGGTGTGGAGCCGCCAAAGCCGGGTTCGTGCAAGCCCCAGGCCATGGGGATCATCAGCAGCGCGGCGCTACTTAGCAGCACCAGCGCCTGCTGCCAGCCAAACTGGCCAATCAAAAAGCCTTCGGTGGGCACCATTAAAAACTGGCCAAACGAGCCCGCCGCTGCCGCCACGCCCATCGCCCAGGAGCGCTTGTCGGGACTGACGTTGCGCCCGATCACGCCATAAATCACCGCATAGGTGGTGCCCGACTGCGCCACCCCAATGAGCACGCCGGTGCTGAGCGAAAACAGCAAGGGCGTGTTGGCGTAGGCCATGCCAAACAGGCCCAGCGCGTAGAAAATGGCGCCACCGATGATGACCCGGAACGCTCCAAAACGGTCGGCCAGCATGCCCGCAAAAATGCCCGACAAGCCCCAGGCCAGGTTTTGTATCGCCATGGCAAAGGCGAAGGTTTCGCGCGTCCAGCCCTGGGCCTGGGTGATCGGTTGCAGCCACAGGCCGAAGCCGTGGCGAATGCCCATCGACAAGGTCACGATGGTGGCCCCACAGGCCAGTACTTGCAGGGTGGAGAGAGGTTGTTTTGGCAGCGTCATGGACCCGATTGTCACCAATCCGGCTGCGTCACGTGGGCGACAGGGCATGGCGCTGGCAAATAACTGGTTGTATGTACAGCAAAAAGGCCTTGAGCGACTACAATCGCGCCCTATGGCAGTCAAACCTCCCCCCGAATATTCCGAAAGTTCCATCCGGGTCCTCAAGGGCCTGGAGCCGGTCAAACAGCGGCCGGGCATGTACACCCGCACCGACAACCCCCTGCACGTCATCCAGGAGGTGCTCGACAACGCCGCCGACGAGTCGCTCGGCGGCTACGGCAAAAAGATCAAGGTCATCGTCCACAACGACAGTTCGGTCACGGTGGAAGACGACGGGCGCGGCATTCCCTTTGGCATGCACCCGGAAGAAAAAGCGCCGGTGATCGAACTGGTGTTCACGCGGCTGCACGCCGGTGGCAAGTTTGACAAGGGCAGCGGCGGGGCCTACAGCTTTTCCGGTGGCCTGCACGGCGTGGGCGTAAGCGTCACCAACGCGCTGGCGCGGCGGCTCGAAGCCACCTCGTACCGCGACGGCATGGTGGCGTCCATGGTGTTTGAGAACGGCGATGTGGCGGTGCCGCTGCAAACGCGCGCCGCCAACGCCGACGATCGGGCTGCCGACGCCGCACGCGACCGCAAGTCCGGAACCACGGTGCGGGTATGGCCCGACCCCAAATACTTTGAGTCGGCCGTGCTGCCGATGGCCGAGCTCACCCACCTGCTGCGCTCCAAGGCAGTGCTGATGCCGGGCGTGAGCGTGTCGCTGCTGGTCGAAAAAACCAAAGAGAGCCAGACCTGGCTGTACAAGGGCGGACTGCGCGACTACTTGATGCAAACGCTCAATGGCGAGCCGGTGATCCCACTGTTTGACGGCGAGGGTTTTGCCGACAGCCAGAGCGACAACTTTGCCGAAGGCGAGGGCGCGGCCTGGTGCGTGGCCTTTACCGAAGAAGGCCAGCCGGTGCGCGAGAGTTACGTCAACCTGATTCCCACCAGCGCCGGTGGCACGCACGAGAGCGGCCTGCGCGACGGTCTGTTTACCGCCGTCAAGAGCTTTATCGAGTTTCACTCGCTGCTGCCCAAGGGTGTCAAGCTCATGCCCGAAGACGTGTTTGCGCGCGCCAGCTACGTGCTCTCCACCAAGGTGCTCGATCCCCAGTTCCAGGGCCAGATCAAAGAGCGCCTGAACTCGCGCGACGCGGTGCGTCTGGTGTCGAGCTTTGTGCGACCGGCGCTCGAACTCTGGCTCAACCAGCACGTTGAGTACGGCAAGAAGCTCGCCGAGCTGGCCATCAAGGCTGCGCAGTCGCGCCAGAAGGCCGGGCAAAAGGTGGAAAAACGCAAGAGCTCGGGCGTGGCCGTGTTGCCGGGCAAGCTCACCGATTGCGAGAGCCGCGACATTGCCTACAACGAAGTCTTTTTGGTCGAGGGCGACTCGGCCGGGGGCAGCGCCAAGATGGGCCGCGACAAGGAAAACCAGGCGGTGCTACCCCTGCGCGGCAAGGTGCTCAATACCTGGGAAGTTGATCGCGACCGGCTCTTTGCCAACACCGAAATTCACGACATCTCGGTGGCTATCGGGGTGGACCCGCATGGCCCCAACGACACCCCTGACCTGAGCGCGCTGCGCTACGGCAAGATTTGTATCCTGTCGGACGCTGACGTGGATGGCTCGCACATTCAGGTGCTGCTGCTCACGCTGTTTTTCCGCCACTTTCCCAAGCTGATCGAAACCGGCCACGTGTTTGTGGCACGCCCACCGCTGTTTCGTGTGGACGCACCCGCACGCGGCAAGAAGCCGACCTCCAAAGCCTACGCCCTGGACGAAGGTGAACTCAGCGCCATACTGGACAAGCTACGCAAGGAAGGCGTGCGCGAAGCCGCCTGGACCATCAGCCGCTTCAAGGGCCTGGGCGAGATGAACGCCGAACAGTTGTGGGACACCACGCTCAACCCCGACACGCGCCGCTTGCTGCCCGTGGCGCTGGGCGACATCGACTTCGCCGCCACCGAGGCGCTCATCACCAAACTCATGGGCAAAGGCGAAGCCGCCGCCCGACGCGAGCTGATGGAGTTGCATGGCGACTCGGTCGAGGTGGATGTATAGCGCAGACATTGCAGCGGGCGATTTTGCTAAGCCATGACACCGCTCGGGCCAATTTGGCCGAAATTTTCATGTTAAACCATGCAAAATATCCATTAACGTTAGAAAATACATGGATGGAAGAAAGAGAAGTTCAGCAACAGGTGAATGAGCTGCTTGCCCAGTTTCCGGCGGTGGCGCTGCTTGGCCCGCGCCAAAGCGGTAAGACCACGCTGGCGTTTGCGCAAAAGGCAATCCACGGCAACGCCCTCTACCTGGACCTGGAACTGCCCTCGGCCCAGCGCCAACTTGACGACCCAGAGGCGTTTTTGTCGGCGCATCCTCACGAGTTGATCATCCTGGATGAAGTCCAGCGCATGCCCGACCTGTTTAACGTCTTGCGGGGGGTGATTGATCTGCGTCGGCGCAACGGCGAAGCCGCGGGTCAATTTCTCCTGTTGGGTTCTGCCTCGGGCGTGCTGCTCAAGCAATCCAGCGAGAGTCTGGCCGGTCGCGTGGCGTACGTGGAGCTAACCCCGTTCCTGGCCGCAGAGGTCATGCAAGAGGGCTTTCAGGCGGCGCAGATGAATGCCTTGTGGGTGCGCGGCGGCTTCCCGCTGTCATGGCTGGCAAGCGACGATGCGGCAAGCCTTACCTGGCGCGAGGTGTTCATCAGCACCTACCTCGAAAAAGACATTCCGGCGCTGGGCCCCCGGATTCCAGCCACCACCCTGCGGCGCCTGTGGACCATGCTCGCCCATAACCAGGGCGAGTTGCTGGATCAGTCCAGGTTGGCATCAGCCTTGGCGATCAGCGGGCAAACGGTGGTGCGCTACATTGATCTGCTGTGCGATCTCATGCTGGTGCGGCGCCTGCCAGCCTGGAGCGGCAATGTAGGCAAACGCCTGATCCGTGCCCCCAAGGTGTATGTGCGCGACAGCGGAATGGTGCACACCTTGCTGGGTCTGGAACATCTGGACGCCGTCCTCAGTCATCCGGTGGCAGGGGCGTCGTGGGAGGGCATGGTGATCGAGCAACTCATCAACGCGGCACCGCACGCCAACGCCAGTTTTTACCGCACCAGCAATGGTGCAGAAGTGGACCTGGTTTTGGAGTTGCGCAACGGGCAAACCTGGGTCATCGAGGTCAAGCGTTCCACCGCGCCAGCAGTCTCCAGAGGCTTTTACGTGGCGGCAACGGATCTGGGTGCCGCACGCAAGTTGCTGGTGGCACCTGTAGAGCTTTCTTACTCCCTGAAAGAGGGTATCGAGGTCATGAACCCACTAGCCGCTGCTGCGCTGCTTTCTGAGCAGACGTAAGCGGCCCTTGAATCCCATTTATTTACGGTACCGACATGACAGACCACAACACGCTTGATCTTCTGGCCGCTCCCGCCGAAGACGACAGCCAGCTCAACCTGGCCACCTACGCGCAGCGCGCTTACCTGGAATACGCGCTGAGCGTGGTCAAGGGGCGGGCGCTGCCCGATGTTTGCGACGGGCAAAAGCCGGTGCAGCGGCGCATTTTGTACTCCATGTCGCGTATGGGCCTGGGCTTTGGCGGGCCCAACGGCAACACTGGCGCGCGCCCCGTAAAAAGTGCGCGTGTGGTGGGCGATGTGCTGGGGCGCTTCCACCCGCACGGTGACCAGGCCGCTTACGACGCGCTGGTGCGCATGGCGCAAGACTTTTCGCAGCGCTACCCGCTGATTGACGGCCAGGGCAACTTTGGTTCGCGCGATGGCGACGGCGCTGCCGCCATGCGCTATACCGAAGCGCGCCTGGCCAAAATCACCAGCCTGCTGCTCGACGAAATTGACCAGGGCACGGTCGATTTCCAGCCCAACTACGACGGCTCCACCGAAGAGCCGTGCCAGTTGCCCGCGCGCTTGCCGTTTGCCCTGCTCAACGGTGCCAGCGGCATTGCCGTGGGGTTGGCCACCGAAATCCCCAGCCACAACCTGCGCGAGATAGCCGACGCCTGCGTGGCGCTCATCAAAAACCCCGCGCTCGAAGAGGAAGCGCTGGCCGCGCTGGTACCGGGCCCCGACTTTCCGGGTGGCGGCCAGATCATCAGCAGCAGCGCCGATATTCTGGACGCCTATCGCAGCGGGCGCGGCTCGCTCAAGGTGCGTGCGCGCTGGAAGATTGAAGACCTGGCGCGCGGCCAGTGGCAACTGGTGGTGACCGAGTTGCCCCCGGGCGTGAGCAGCCAGCGTGTGCTGGAAGAAATCGAAGAACTCACCAACCCCAAGGTCAAGGCCGGCAAGAAGGCCTTGTCGCAGGAGCAAACCCAGCTCAAGGCCAGCGTGCTGGCGGTGCTGGACGTGGTGCGCGACGAATCCAACAAGGACGCACCGGTGCGCCTGGTGTTTGAGCCCAAGACCAGCCGCATTGAGCAACAGGAACTCATCACCACGCTGCTGGCGCACACCAGCCTGGAGACATCGTCGCCCATCAACCTCACCATGATCGGGCTGGACAAGCGGCCCACGCAAAAGTCGCTGCGCCAGATGCTTACCGAGTGGATTGCGTTTCGCCACAGCACCATCGAGCGGCGCTCGCGCCACCGCCTGGGCAAGGTGCAAGACCGCATCCACATTTTGGAGGGACGACATCTCGTCTTGCTCAACATTGACGAAGTGATTGCCATCATCCGCCAGGCCGACGAGCCCAAGGCCGCGTTGATGGAGCGCTTTCGCCTCTCGCCGGTGCAGGCCGAAGACATTCTTGAAATCCGCCTGCGCCAGTTGGCGCGGCTGGAGGCCATCAAGATCGAGCAGGAGCTGTCCGAGTTGCGCACCGAGCAGGGCAAGCTGGAAGAAATTCTGGGCAGCCCGGCCACGCTGCGCCGCCTGATGGTGAGAGAGATCGAGGCCGACGCCAAGACCTTTGCCGACCCGCGCCGCACGCTGATTCAGGCCGAGAAGAAAGTGGTGGCCGAGCTGCGCGTGGTCGATGAGCCGGTGACCGTGGTGGTCAGCCAAAAGGGCTGGGTGCGCGTGCGCAGCGGCCACGGGCACGAGGCCACCAGCTTTGCGTTCAAGGCCGGCGACGGCCTGTACGGCACGTTTGAGTGCCGCAGCGTCGATACGCTGCTGGTGTTTGGTTCCAACGGGCGCGTCTATTCGGTGGCGGTGGCGCTCCTGCCGGGCGGGCGCGGCGATGGCCAGCCCGTTACCACGCTGATCGAGTTGGAGTCGGGCACCCAACTGCTGTACTACTTTGCCGGTGCGGCCAACGCAACAATGCTGATGTGCGCCAGCGGCGGCTACGGCTTTATGGCCACGGTGGAAAACATGGTCTCGCGCCAAAAGGCCGGCAAGGCCTTTGTGACCTGCAACGCGGGCGAAACCCTGTGCTGCCCCTCGCTGGTGTCTGGCGCGCATGGCCGTGTGCAAGTGGTGGGCACGCCGGGCACGCTAGTAGCCCCCGCCAGCCACGTGGCCTGCGCCTCCACCGGCGGGCGCATCCTGACCTTTGAGATCAGCGAACTCAAAGCCATGGCCAACGGCGGGCGCGGCCTGATGCTCATCGCCCTGGACGACAAAGACACTCTGGCCGGTGCCGCCGCCTACACCCGCAGCATCCGCATCGACGGCATCGGCCGCGGCGGCAAGCCGCGCGACGAAACGCTGGAGATCCGCAGCCTCAACAACGCCCGCGCCGCGCGCGGGCGCAAGGGCAAGGCAGCGGACTTGGGCTTCAAGCCGGTGAGCATTGCGCGGGTGGAATAGCCTATTGCATTGCGCTCCGGGGGTGGGGGGGAGTGTGCTATGCAGCAACTTCGATGTATTCCACCTGACTCGCTGGCGGTCGAACTGGCAAGAACGCTATTTTGAGTGCCAATAGCCAAATCGTCACTGGGTTTTCCCGGGACTGTCACACGCCCTGGTTCGGTCAGTTTCCGTTGACAGTGGCGGATCGATGGACGCAAAGCAAATGCCGAAAGATATGCGTAAGCTGCTTTGGCTCGCACGGCGCAACTGCAGCGCCCCTCCTGGCTTGCGCACCAACCCCGCCGCCCGCAGAGGTTCGGGCACAGGCCCGTGCCGATTTTCTGGGCGTTTGACAGATGAGGCACGGGCCTGTGCCCGAACCTCTGCTACCAACAGTCAGCGAGTGACAAGATCACCAGTGCACCCGCCAAGCACCGCACAAGGAAGCGCGGCGCAAGCCATGTCAGGGCAAGCTTACTTCCACCCGCCGCCGAGCACCTTGTACAGGCTCACCAGGTTTTGCTGTTGCAGTGCGTGCGCCTGCACCGTGGCCTGTTGCACGGCGAATAGCGAGCGCTGGGCGTCCAGCAGGTCGAGGGCGCTGGCGGCGCCTTGTTTGAAGCGCAGTTCGGTGAGTTGCGTGCGCACTTTCTCGGCGGCAAGCTGGGCGCTTTGCGCGCGCACCTGCTCGCCCAGGGTGGCACGTCCGGCCAGGGCATCGGCCACTTCGCGGAAGGCGCTCTGGATGGCCTTCTCGTATTGCGCGACGGCAATGTCGCGGCTGACCTTGGCGCTCTCCAGGTTGGCCTGGTTGCGTCCGGCGTCAAAAATCGGCAGCAGCAGTTGCGGCGCAAAAGTCCAGGCACTGGTGCCGCTGTTGAACAGCGTGTCCAGATCGCCACTGACCACCCCGGCGCTGCCGGTCAGCGTGATGCGCGGAAAGAACGCGGCGCGCGCCGCGCCAATGTTGGCGTTGTTGGCAATCAACTGCTGCTCGGCCTGGCGCACGTCCGGGCGGCGCGTGAGCACGTCGGCGGGCACACCCGCAGGCAGTGCGGGCAGCAGGTCTTGCTCCAGCAAACTGCGCCCGGCAGGCAGGTCGGCGGGCAGGCTCTGGCCCAGCAGCAGCACCAGGGCGTTTTCGTCCTGGGCGCGTTGGCGCGTGAGTTGGGCCAGCGCCACCTTGGCGGCTTCCAGCAGCGACTGCGCTTGCGACAGGTCCAACTGCGACGCGGCCTCGCTGTCAAACTTGAGCTTGGTGAGTTTGAGCGACTCTTCGCGTGTGCTGACGGTGTCGCGCGTGGTGCGCAGCAGTTCGTCGTCGGTCAGCAGATTGAGATAGCCCGCAGCCACCGAGGCCACCAGACTGATCTGCACCGTTTTGCGCGCTTCCTCGGTGCCCAGCAACTGCGCTTGTGCGGCCTCGCTCAGGGCGCGCACGCGGCCAAACAGGTCGAGTTCGTAGGCGGTAACGCTCAGCCCGGCAGTCAGCGTGGTGGTTTGCACACCCGACGTGTTGGGCGCGCGTGTGCCGGTCAGACCCGCGTTAAGCGTGGGCAACTCGTCGGCGCGGCGCAACTGCAATTGGGCGCGGGTCTGGTCGATGGCCAGCACCGCCACGCGCAGGTCGCGGTTGTTGCTGAGCGCAATCTCGATCAGGCGCTTCAAGCGCGCGTCCTTGAAGAACGTCTGCCACTGCACCTGTGCAGCAGACGGCGTGGCCGCGCTGGCCGCAGCGTCGGCAGAAAACGCAGCTGCCACCGGGGCAGCGGGGCGCTCGTAGGTGGGGATCAGGCTGCAACCCGCCAGTCCCAGGGCGGCGGCAAGGCTTGTGGCGCACAGCTTATTCATCGGCTTCAACTCCCATTTGGTGGCTGTGTTCCATATCGAACTGGTGCTGGCGGTCGCTCACCTTGAACATGCCGCGAATCACCACAAAGAAGATCGGTACAAAAAACACCGCCAGCACCGTGCCTACCAGGCTGCCGCCAATCACGCCGGTGCCAATGGCACGCTGGCTGGCCGAACCGGCACCGCTGGACAGCGCCAGTGGCATCACCCCCAGCATGAACGCCATCGAGGTCATGATGATTGGCCTAAAGCGCAAATGCGCCGCCGCCAGCGCCGACTCCACCACGCTCTTGCCTTGCGCCTGCAGGTCCTTGGCAAACTCGATGATCAAAATCGCGTTCTTGGCCGACAGGCCGATGATGGTGATCAGCCCCACCTGGAAGTACACGTCGTTGGCATAGCCGCGCAGCACCGTGGCCAGCAGCACACCCAGCACGCCCAGCGGCACCACCAGAATCACTGCCATGGGGATGGACCAGCTTTCGTACAGCGCGGCCAGGCACAAGAACACCGCCAAAATGGCAAAGCCGTACAACACCATGGCCTGCGAGCCGGCCAGCTTTTCTTCGCGCGACTGGCCGGTCCACTCATAGGCAAAACCGGCGGGCAGTTGCGCTGCCAGACGCTCCATTTCGGCCATGGCCGCGCCGGTGCTGTAGCCGGGCGCGGCGTTGCCGCCAATGCGCATGGCGGGGTAGCCGTTAAAGCGCACGGTCTGCATCGCCCCCTTGACCCAGCGCGTGCTGGCAAACGCCGAAAGCGGCACCGGCTTGCCCTGGGCGTTGGCGGCGTTGAGTTGCAACAGGTGCTCGGGCTGCATGCGGGCACCGGCCTCGGCCTGCACCACCACGCGCTGCAAGCGGCCCTGGTTGGGGAAGTCGTTGATGTAGGCAGAACCCAGCGCGGTGGAGATGGTGCTGTTGATCGAATCAAAGCTCACGCCCAGGGCGTTGGCCTTGTCGCGGTCAATATCGAGTTGCAGTTGCGATGCGTCTTCCAGACCGTCAGGGCGCACTTGCGTGAGCACCGGGCTCTTGGAGGCCATGCCCAGCATCTGGTTGCGCGCGGCCACCAATGCGTCGTGGCCCATGCCGCCACGGTCTTGCAGGCGGAAGGTAAAGCCCGAGGCGTTGCCCAGCTCTGAAATCGGTGGCGGGCTCAAGGGGAAGATAAACGCATCGTGGATGCCCATCAGCGCGCCAAACGCACGCCCGGCCAGTGCCTGGGCCGAATGCTCGGGCCCCTCGCGCTCGTTCCAGTCCTTGAGTGTGACAAAGGCCAGCGCGGCGTTTTGCCCCAGGCCCGAGAAGCTAAAGCCCAGCACGCTGACCATGCTTTGCACCTCGGGCTGCTTGAGTACATAGCCTTCCACCTGCTGCATCACGTTCAGGGTGCGTTGCTGCGTGGCCCCGGGGGGCAGTTGCACGTTGACCAGCATCGTGCCCTGGTCTTCATTGGGCAGGAACGAGGTTGGCAGGCGCAGATAGACCACCGCCACGGCGGCAATGATGGCGGCGTAAATCACCAGGTAGCGCGCCGCCCGGCGCAGGATGCGCGCTACCAGGCTTTCGTAGTTCTTGGCGGTGTCGGCAAAGCCGCGGTTGAACCAGCCAAAGAAGCCGGTCTTGGCGTGGTGGTGCCCGGCCTCTACGGGCTTGAGCAGCGTGGCGCACAGGGCGGGCGTGAGCGACAGCGCCATGAAGGCCGAGATCGAAATCGAGCTCACCATCACGGCAGAAAACTGTCGGTAGATATTGCCTACCGACCCCTTGAAAAACGCCAGCGGTACAAACACCGCAATCAGCACTACCGTCACGCCGATGATCGCGCCCGAGATCTGGCCCATGGCTTTGCGTGTAGCCAGCAGTGGCGGCAGCCCTTCGTGGCTCATGATGCGCTCCACGTTTTCCACCACCACGATGGCGTCGTCCACCACGATCCCGATCACCAGCACCATGCCAAACATGGTGAGCACGTTGATCGAAAAGCCCAGCGCCGCCAGCATGCCAAACGTGCCCATCAGGGCCACCGGCACAACGATGGTGGGGATGATGGTGTAGCGAAAACTCTGCAGGAACAGGAACATCACCAGGAACACCAGCACCACCGCAATCACCAGCGTCTCGGCCACCTGCGTGATCGAGATCTTGACAAAGCGCGAGCTGTCATAGGGGATGGTCCACTTCACGCCCGGCGGGAAGTAGGTCTGGAGCTGCTCCATGCGCTCGCGGATAGCCTTGGCCGTTGCCAAGGCATTGCCCGTGGGCGACAACTGCACACCCATACCTGCGGCCGGGTTGCCGTTCAGGCGTGCGGTGGTGGCATAGCCTTGGGCACCGAGTTCGATGCGCGCCACATCGCGCAGGCGCACCGCCGAGCCATCGGCATTGGCGCGCAGCACAATGCCGCCAAACTGCGCCACGTTGCTAAGCTGGCCATTGACGATCACCGTTGCGGCGATGGACTGGCCGGTGATGTTGGGCAGGTCGCCAATGGCGCCCGACGATACCTGCGCGTTTTGCGCACGGATGGCGTTGTTGACGTCGTTGGCCGAGAGGTTAAAGCCCTGCAGCCTGGCCGGGTCGATCCACACGCGCATGGCGCGCTCGGTGCCAAACAACTGCGCCTGGCCCACGCCGGGCAGGCGCTGCAACTCGGGCAGCACGTTGCGCGAGGCATAGTCGCCCAGCGCCACGATGTCGAACTCGGGGTTGTCCGACGACAGCATGGTAAACAGCAGGAAGTTGGAGCGCGCCTTGTCCACGCGCACACCGGCTTGCGTCACCGCTGCAGGCAGGCGCGGCGCTGCGCGCGAGAGGCGGTTTTGCACATCCACCTGGGCCAGGTCGGGGCTGGTGCCGGTCTCAAAGGTCAGTGTGATGCTGCCGGTACCGTCGGCCTGTGCCACCGACTCCATGTAGATCAGGCCGGGCGAGCCGTTCATCTCGCGCTCGATCACGCTGATCACGCTGTCTTCGAGTGTCTGCGCCGAGGCGCCGGGGTAGCCCATGCTCACTACGATCGATGGCGGCGCCACCGGCGGGTACTGCGAAATGGGCAACTGGGTGATGGCCACGCCACCGGTCACCAGCAGAAACAGGGCAATCACCCATGCAAAGATGGGGCGGTTGATAAAAAACTGGGCCATGGGTGCTTACCTTACTTGCTGGCCGAAGCGGCAGAGGCCGGTGCAGACGCAGGCGCTGCCGCTGCACCAGGCGTCCAGGGCACGGGCTTGACCGGCGCGCCGGGCACCATCATCTTCTGGAAGCCGTCCACAATCACTTGTTCACCTGGCTGCAAGCCGCCCAGAATCACCCATTGGTTGTTCTGCGCGTTGCCCACCTTTACCGGGCGCGGTGCGGGCTTGCCTTCTGGCCCCACCACCAGCACGCTGTCGCCCTGGTTGGTACGGGTTACGGCCTGTTGCGGCAGCAGCACGCCCGAGGGCAGCTCGGCCTGCGACAGGCGCACGCGCACGTATTGGCCCGGCAGCAGCATGCCGTCGGCGTTGGGCACCTCTGCGCGCAGCGTGATCTGGCCCGAGGTGGCGTCCACCGTCAGATCAGAAAAAAGCAGCCGCCCGGGGCGCGGCAACTCGCTGCCGTCTTCGAGCACCACGCGCACCGGCACCGAGCCGTCGCCCGCGCTGCGCAACTGCTTGTTGGCAATCGCCTTGCGCAGGCGCAGCACGTCGGTGCTGGACTGGGTGAAGTTGACATACACCGTGCTGGTTTGCTGGATCACGGCCAACTGGGTGCCTTCGACCTGGCTCACCAGCGCGCCCTCGGTCACCAGCGCCTGGCCGATGCGCCCGGAAATGGGTGCCGTGACGGAGGCGTACTCAAGGTTGATGCTGGCGGTTTGCGCCGCTGCCTTGCCTGCGGCCAGATCGGCTTCGGCTTGCTTCTGGGTGGTCACCAGGGTGGTGAATTCCTGCTTGCTCACCGCGTTGGCTTCTACCAGCGGTTGGTAGCGCTCCACCTGCACCTTGGCCTGGGCCAGATTGGCCTGGGCCTTGGCGACGCTGGCCTGGGCGCTGTCGAGTGCGGCCTTGTAGAGAGCGGGGTCAATCTGGTAGAGCAACTCGCCGGCCTTGACCTCGGCACCTTCGCGAAACAGGCGTTGCAACACCACGCCATTCACGCGGGCACGCACCTGGGCCACGCGCACCGGCGACACGCGCCCGGGCAACTCGGTTTGCAGCGCCACCGCCTGCGGTGCGACCGTCACCACGCCCACTTCCGCTGGCGGCATGCCACCGGGGCCGCCGGGCGCACCACCCGGTCCGTCCTTGGCCCCACAGGCCGCCAGGGCCAGCACCGCAGCACCTAGCGCGACGTGGCGCACGAGAGAAACAGAACCAAGGGAGCGAACAGCGGGACTTGCAGAATACATGGATCAGCCTTCAGAAGAGGGGAGCCGGACAGCGGCTCTTGAGTGCGCGGCCAGGGCGCACCAGAAACCAGCCCGGTGCGTCACCCGGGCGAACGCAGGTGCCAAGTGTACAAAGAAGCAAGCGGGGCCCCAGTCGGCCACCGGGTAAAGTCACTGTAAAGCGGCTGGCTATAGGTGGACTTCAGAGTGCGGTTAGCGGCCTACCCCCACCGACTGCTGTAACTTCCCGCAGTGGGTTCTCAATAATTCCTCCAGTTGGGCTCGGGTAGATTCAAAGCGCTGCGTTGGCACCGGAATGGATACGGCAGCAAGTTCGCCGTTGGACAATACGAGCGCCATCGCTACCGCGCATATGCCGTGGGAATTCTCCTCACGGTCAAGCGCAATGCCGGTGCTTCGAACCAAGGCCAGTTCTTTGTCCAGTTGCTCCCACGTGGTCGCAGTGTTGTCGGTAAGTCGCGCGAGCTTGAGGCCGGTCTTGAGCTTGCCAAGATTGCCAGCACTCATTGCGGCCATCATGGCCTTGCCAGGAGCGGTGGAATGCAAGGTGAACGAAACACCGATGGCAGACTCGGCTCGCAGGCGATGCCCACCCACCACCTGATCGACGAACACCAGCTTGTTGCCGTCGAGCACGGACAAGTCCACCGTCTCCCCGCACTGCATCGATATTTCCTGGAGCGTGGGGCGCGCCAATTCCGAAATCTCAAAGCGTGTGGCGGCTGCCAAGGCGAGCAGCGCCGGGCCCAGGCGCACGCCGCGCGTGGGCGAGGCTGCAATCACGAAATTCTCATCGGCAAGTGCGTCAACAATGCGCTGCACGGTGGAGCGCGGCAGCTTCAGTAACTTGGCCAATTCCCCCAGCGTCAAACCTGACGGATGGTCTTGAAGCTTGCGCAATACCGCTGCGGCGCGCGCAATTACCTGCACACCCGAGCGCGGGGCATCGTCGTCTTCCATTGCTGGTTCGTTCTTCGTCATCTTTCCTCTTTCACGGCCAATCATGAGTGTGCCATCAGTCAACGCGAGCGACCGATGGCGGGCGCTCTGTGTACGGGTTTATACCAATGGCGCTGGTCATTCGGAATCCTAAAATCCCCACTCAGTGAACCGCATAATGATACATATGTACTGCGATACGGTTCAGTATAACAGACCGGCCAGGCCTTTGAAAAGCCATGAGGAGCAGAAATGACGATTGATGTGCGTGGGACGCAGTTTCAGGAAAACCTCTCCAACCCGATGGGTCTGGAGTTCTATGACTTGAGCCACCCCTGGGGTTACGGCCAACCGTGCTGGCCGTACTTCAAGGACGTGGAAATTGATCGCCTGCACACCATGGCCAAGTCGGGCGTGCTGACGGCGCGCATTTCCACCTCGATGCATACCGGCACCCACATGGACGCACCCGCCCACGTGGTGGAAAACACTGCCTTTATGGACGAGGTGCCGCTTCCGCACTTCATGGGTACCGGTGTGTGCGTGTCCATCCCAAAAGAGAAGTGGGGGGTCATCACGGCCGACGACCTGGAAAAGGCCAGCCCGCAAATCCGCGAGGGCGACATTGTGGTGGTCAACACCGGCTGGCACAAATACTACGGTGACAACCAGACCTACTACGGCTATTCACCCGGCTTCTACAAGGAAGCAGGTGAATGGTTTGCCGCCAAAAAAGTGAAGATGGTGTGCACCGACACGCAGGCGCTTGACCATCCATTGGCCACCGCTATGGGTCCGCACGGCCCGGCGCGCCCGCACGGGCTGCTGCCGCACGTCTGCGCTGAATACAAGGCAACCACCGGGCGCGAGGTGTTGCAAGACTTTCCCGAGTGGGAGCCGTGCCACAACGCGATCTTGGCGGCGGGTATTTGCGGCATTGAAAACGTCGGCGGCGACATCGACAAGATCACCGGCAAGCGCTGCACCTTCATGGCCTTCCCCCTGCGTTGGAAGGGCGGTGACGGCTCCATGATCCGGCTGGTGGCTGTGCTCAACCCCAGCGGCCAGTACCGCATCGAAACTGGCAAATAAACCCATCAGGCACAGCCATGAAAGTCACACACTTCGCCGACGCCACGCCGTACGAGGCCCCCAACCATTACGACATGCGCTCACTGCGCCTGCAGGGCTTTGAGCCCGGCGGGCCCCAAGCCTTTTGGACCGGTCTGTCGCACTTCCTGCCAGGTGGCGGCGCAGGGCCGGATGCCTCGCCTCTGGAGAAGGTCTATGTGGTCGTCGCCGGAGAACTTACGGTCACGGTGGGCGAGACCAAAGTGGTTCTCAAGCCGATGGACAGTTGTTTCATCCCCGGGGGTGAAACACGCGAAGTTAAAAACCACAGCAATGCCGTTGCCAGCATGCTGGTGGTCATGCCCTATCCACCCAAGAACTAAGGCCGACTGCCATGGGAACATCTTCTTCGATGGAGTGGCTGAAAAACCCGGCCAGCCTGTTTGACATACGCGCCAAGGTGGCGATTGTTACCGGCGCTTCAGGAGCCTTTGGCATGTTGGCAGCCAAGGTGTTGGCGGGCGCTGGCGCGAGGTTGGTGCTGGCAGCAGGCAATGGCACGGCGCTTGAAGAAGCAGCCCTGGCTTGCAAGTCCCTGGGTGCCGAAGTCACGTGCGTTGCCAAGCGCCCCAATACCGAGGCCGATTGCCAGGCCATCGTGCAGGCGGCAGTGGATTCGTTTGGGGGCGTAGACATTTTGGTGGTTGGCTCGGGGTTGAACGATCCCTGTCCCATTACCGAGATGTCGCTGGAGCGCTTTGAGGCGGTGATGGACGGCAACCTGACCGGTGCCTGGCTCATCAGCCGCGCTTTTGGCAAGCAGGCGATTGCGCAGGGGCGTGGCGGCAAGGTGGTGCTGGTGTCGTCGGCACGCGGCAAATTGGGTCACCCCGCAGGCTACTCGGCGTATTGCGCCTCCAAGGCGGCAACCGATGGCCTTACCAAGGCGCTGGGTTGCGAGTGGGGCAAGTACGGCATCACGGTCAATGCGATTGCACCCACCGTCTTTCGCTCACCCCTGACGGCGTGGATGTTTGAGGACAATGAACGGGCAAACGCGGTGCGGGCCGGCTTTCTGGCGCGCGTGCCGCTTGGGCGCTTGGGCGAGCCCGAAGATCTGGCCGGGCCGCTGCTCTTTTTGGCTTCCAGAGCCTCGGACTTCCACACCGGCCACACGGTGTACGCCGACGGCGGTTACACCGCAGGCTAGGCCATGAACGAGCAAATCTCGATCATTGGTGCTGGTCTGATGGGCCACGGGATTGCGCAGGTGTTCGCGCTGGCGGGCCACACGGTGCGCGTTTACGACCCGGATTTCCAGGCCATGGCCTCGCTGCGGGAACGTATTGCGAAAAACCTCGCCGACCTTGGCCAAGATGTCAATGCGGCTTCCCGCGTGTTCCCGACCGAAGACCTGGGCCAGTGCGTCACTGGCTCCGATGTCATCTTCGAGGCCGGCCCGGAGAATCTGGCGTTCAAGCAGAAGCTCTTTGCCCAACTCGAATTGCTGGCACCAGCGCACGCACTCCTGGCAAGCAACACCTCGGTAATTCCGATCACCAACATCATGGCCGACGTCAAGATCGGCGCGCGTGCCATGGGAACCCATTGGTGGAACCCGCCCTATCTGGTTCCTTTGGTGGAAGTGATCAAGACACCCGCAACCGATTCCGTTTTTGCGCAGAAGATGTTTGATCTTCTGGCCAAGGTCGGCAAGACACCGGCGATGGTGGAGAAGGATGTGCCCGGCTTCATTGGCAATCGTCTGCAGCACGCGCTGTGGCGTGAAGCCATCGCCATCGTGGCCGAGGGCATTTGTGATGCACAGACGTTGGACACAGTCGTCAAGGCCAGCTTTGGCCGCCGACTGCCGGTGATAGGCCCGCTTGAAAACGCCGACTTGGTAGGGACCGAGCTCACTTTGGCGATCCACGAAACCGTGTTGCCAGCCATCGACTGCACACCCGGGCCCTCTCCCTATCTCAAGCAACTCATCCGTGAGGGCCGTTTGGGAATGAAGAGCGGTGAAGGGTTTAGAACCTGGACGCCTGAGCAGCAGGCGCAGTTGCGCGCCAGGGTGCTGCGGCACTTGAAGGCCATGAACGCAGCAGAAAGCTGCTGAAAGATTGACGATGGACGCAAGCAATAAAGTCATCCTGACCGTGGCCTGTACCGGTGCCTGGCCGCAGAAGTCGGACACGCCCTACATCCCCCTGACCCCGCAGGAAGAGGCCGACGAAATTGTGCGCTGCGCCGATGCGGGCGCGTCGATTGCACACATCCATGTGCGTGACGATGCGTTCAAGGCATCGATGGACTTTGACAAGTTTGCACAGACGGTACGACTGGTGCGTGCGCGCAGCGACATCGTCCTGAACCTGACTACTTCCGGGGGCTTGGGCCTGTCCGACGAAGTGCGGATGCGGCCCTTTCAGGAGCTGCGCCCGGAGATGGCTTCGTTTGACGCCGGAACCATGAATTGGGCGCACACCACCATCTTTGAGAACAGCCCGACTTTTCTGGAAAAGCTTGCGGTTTCCATGGCCGAGTGCCAGGTCACGCCAGAGTTCGAGATTTTCGATGCGGGCATGATCTACAACGTCCTGTACTACATGAAGAAGGGGCTCATCACGCATCGCCCCCATTTCCAGTTTGTGCTGGGCGCACCGGGCGGAATGACGGCCGAAGTCACCAACATGCTGTTTTTGCTCAATGTTTGCAAAGACAACCTGGGCAACAACTTCACCTGGTCGGCGCTGGGCATTGGCAAGGGGCATCTGCCCATCATCTACGCGGCACTCGCACTGGGCGGCAATGTGCGCGTCGGGATGGAAGACAACATCTTCTACCGCAAGGGCCAACTCGCCCAATCGAACGTCGAATTCGTTGAGCGCGTCAAGCGCACCGCAGCAGAAATCGACAAGACAGTTGCCACGCCCGATGAGACCCGCGCAATCCTGGGCCTGCACGTGGCAAACGCGGTCAATGCTTGAGTACCCATTGCCCCATTTTTTTACACCAACCCGGAGACAAAGACATGAACCCGTCAACAGCAGATACGAACTTCACGCCGACAAGTTTTGTCGGCACGCTCATTGGCACTCTGGCGCTCTTGGCGACCAGCGCACACGCGATGAACGGTGCGCAGTTGGGGGGCTATGGCATCAAAAACGCCGGCATGGGCGGCGCGTCGATTGCGCTCCCGCTGGACGCGTCTGCGGCGGCGAACAATCCGGCCGGCATGGCCTTTGTGCCAACCTCCATGGTGGGCAACTTGGTGGTGTTCAAGGGCCAGTCTTCGGTGAACTTGCTGGGCAATGCGCTGGAAGACAACACCACGGTGGTTGCGCCCGAAGGTGGCTTCAACTATGTCCTGAGTCCCAACATGACCATGGGCTTGACCATTTCAGGTTCCGGCGCGGGGGTGGACTTTGGCAAGCCTGCGGTACCGGTGCCAGGTGCCGAAAACGTCAAGGGTTCCCAAAAAGTTGCTGAGTTTTCGAATAGCGTGACCTGGAAAATCCAGCCCAACCTGGCCATCGGACTGGGCTTGATCTACATGGTGCAGCAAGTCGAGACACAGGGTGTGGTGGTGAGTCCTGCTCCGGGGGTGTTTGTTCCAATACCCGGCCATGGAACACAGACCGCAACCGGCTTTGGTGCACGCGTGGGCATGCTGTGGAACGCAACGCCCGAGGTGTCGCTTGGGGCCACCTACAAGACCAAGACCAATATGAGCAAGCTCGACGGCTACGCCACCGATGTGCTGGCCTACAGCGAAGGCAAGATTGACATCCCGTCCGAATACGGAATCGGCGTTGCATGGAAAGCCACACCAGCGCTTACCGTTGCGGCCGACTACCTGCTGATCGAATACGCTGGAATCAAGGCACAGCAAGACCCCAATGGCCCAGGGTGGAAAGACCAGCCGGTCTTCAGGCTCGGAGTGTCTTGGGACCTTGACTCGACCTGGACGCTGCGCGGTGGCTTGAGCAGCAACAAGGGTCAGATTGAGAGCTCGCGCGCTGCGCAGAACTTCATGACCCCGGCCATCAACGACAAGTCCTACACCCTGGGCGCGACGCTGAAGCTCGACAAGGCTTCGGATCTCAGTTTCAGCATCGAGATGAATCCCTCGGTGACCTTGGACGGCTCCGGTCCAAGCACCGGTGTCTCCATCACCAGCAAGACCCAGGTGTTGCGCTTGGGATACCAGAAAACCTTTTAACCCCGCCTGGAGCAATGCCGTCTGGCAATGATCACAGGTACCATGCACCTGTCACCGCATTGATCGAAGGAGCTTGGTCCGTCCATGTCCGAACACGCAGACAATGTCCTGCATCTGGGTTTGAACGCCAGTGAGGTGGCGACCAGCCCCTATGCCCGGTTCTTCAATCCGGTGATGGAGCCCTTGCCCGAGCACGTCCGTGAGGCCCTGGCGACGGGGCCGCTTGCCCACGAACTGCTGCCGCCAGTGGAGCACGCCGCTGCGTTGCAGGACCCGGGCTACTGGCCGGTGGAAACCGGTTACACGCTAGCCCCGGACGGTTCTGCGCGTGTCTTTGTCAACTCGCCCATGCCGGGTGTAACTCCTGCCATGTGGGAATGGTGGTTTGTCTGGCACGGCAGCAACGGACAGCGCTACAAGCTCTGGCACCCGCAAGCGCATGTCGATGTCCGGTGGCAGGACGGCCGCGACGATCTGGACTACTACATTGGTCGCGTCTCCAACGTGGTCGAGTATGTGGGCCCGGTGCGCATGAACGTGGCCATTCGCTTTGTGCCGCCGTCGGCACTGGGGTTTGATGAGCAGCGCCTGAAATCCAACGCAGAAGTGGCGATTTGTGCAAGGGTAGGGCTTGCCGGTGCACCCATCGAGACGGGCTGGTTGGTACACCATATTCGGCCTGTGCCCGGTGGCTCTGAATTGCGTACGCGCATCTGGCTTGGTGGCTCCAACGTGCGCCCACGTGGAATGCCGGGAGCCATAGGCGCATGGCTTGGTCGCACCGCAAGTCGGCTGCAGCCGATCACGGCAATCCAGGTTCAGCAACTCATGGTGCATGACGCGCATGAAATGGGGCACCTTGCCGCCATCCTGCCGCAGCTTTACGAAACCTTCAAGACCTGACCGGTTTGAATGGGAAGGACTGGCATGACAGCACACACCGCCAACGCCATTCACCTGGGCTACAGCGCCAGTGAATTGGCCAGCAGCCCCTATGCCAGATTTTTCAAACCTGACATGGCACCGCTGCCAAGTCATGTGCGCGAGGCCATTGCAGTGGGGCTGCAAGCGGTTGAGTTGCTTCCCCCGGTGGAAAGTGCGCCCGACTTGCACGCCGCAGGATACTGGCCGGTTGAAACCGGTACCACCATCAGTCCGGACGGTGCCTTTCGGGTTTTTGTTCTGACGCATATGCCCGGTGTGACGCCTGCCATGTGGGACTGGTGGTTCGCCTGGCACGGCAGTGAGGCGCAGCGCTACAAGCTGTGGCATCCACGTGCCCACATGCATGTGGCCTGGGCGGACGGGCGTGCTGACCTGAATCACTACATCGGTCGAACCTCGCGCGTGGTGGAGTACGTGGGCAACCAGCGCCTCAACCTGGCAATCCGCTTTGTGAGTCCGGCCAGCCTTGGTCTGGACGAAGCCCGCCTGGCGCGCGACGGTGAGGTTGCCATCTGTGCACGCGGCAGCATGGCCGGGACGCCCATGGAAACCGGCTGGCTCATACACCATGTGCGCCCGGTGCCGGGGGGCGCAGAAATGCGCTCGCGCTTCTGGCTGGCGGGCTCCAACATCAGGCCACGCGGCATGCCCGGGCCTGTGGGTGCCCTGATAGGCGGCGTTGCGGCGAAGTTTGCACCATTGACCGACAACATGGGCATGGAACTGCTGGTGCATTGCGCCCAGGAAATGAACCATCTGGCGGGAATACTGCCAGAGATCTATGCCAGGTTCGGTCCCGCAGAGATGCGCTGAATCCCCGGAGTCTTTTCCTCATTCCAAGCCATAGGACATTCGATTCATGCAAAGTACTCACACCAAAGGCTCCGTATTTCGCCGGGGCGAGGCCGGTTTTGAGCAGGCCGTTCTTGGCACCAGCTTCACAGCCCGTGACCCAGGCCGCCGACCCGATATTGCGGTGCAGGTCAATGATGTTTATGAAGTCATTGCCGCCGTGCGCCAGGCCGGTCGCGATGGGCTGCGCATTGGCCTGTGCTCAGGTGGACACAGTTGGGCGCAAAACCATATTCGCGAGGGCGGCATGATGCTGGACCTCTCACGATTGAACGCGATCGAAGTCAACGTGAACAAGAGAACTGCAGTCGTAGGCCCTGGCTGCCTATCGGGTGAGTTGAATTTGGCGTTGGTTGAACACGGTTTGTTTTTTCCCACCGCCCACGCATGGACCGTAGGCATTGGCGGCTTTTTGCTTCAGGGCGGTTTTGGCTGGAACAGCCCGCAACTCGGTGTCGGCTGCCAAAACGTGCTCGGCATTGACGTGGTTCTGGCCGACGGCACGCTGGTACATGCCAACGAAACCGAAAACGCGGACCTGTTCTGGTCTGCGCGCGGAGCAGGCCCGGGTTTCTTTGGTGTGGTGGTGCGATTTCATCTCAAACTGCACGCCCGCCCCAAGTTCATGGGCATGAAGATGCAGGTGTTTCGCATCAAGCATCTGGAGCAAGTGCTGAAGTGGGCCGATGATGCTGGCCCGCAGGTTGCACGCAACGTCGAGTTTCAGATGGTCATGAATCCCAAGGCGTCGGTCATCAATGCCCATGGCATCGAGGTGATTGCGCCAGTGTTTGCGGATAGTTGGCAAGAGGCACGTCAACACGTGGATTTCATCACCAACAGCCCGGTGCGCTCACTGGCCAGCGTGACGCTTCCGCTGCTGCCCATGTCTCTGAACTTCATGATGAAAGCGGGTGAAAAAACGCTGTTCTTGTCAAACACGCGCTGGAGCGCCGACAACATGTGGATGGATGGCCCGATTGATCCGGTGTTGCCGGGACTGCAACGCATCGCAGAAACCCAGCCGCCCCACCCCAGCCATGTGCTGTGGCTGAACTGGAACGCTCCGCCCACGCGCCCGGACATGGCGTTCTCGGTCGAACACCGCACGTATCTAGCCTTGTACTGTGGTCTGGGCCAGGGCGTCGACGAAGCCCGGCATGCCAACTGGGCAACAGACCACATGCGTGCGCTGGAGCCATGGAGTCTTGGCATTCAACTGGCCGACGAAAACCTGGGAAGGCGACCGGCACGCTTTGTCTCAGACGCCAATATGGTGCGACTCGATCAGGCACGCGCCAAGTACGACCCAGAGGGGCGCTTCCATCCCTGGATGGGTCGCTTGCCCGCTCAAAGCACCTGAGACACAAATCAGCAAGTGATTCCTGCGCTAGAGCGCAGCCGCCTGACTTCGTCCCAACATGGCGAACCATGGAACATCGACACAAGGAAGACAAATGAGTGAAGACATCAAAACACCGTTGGAAATGCTCTACCACTGGGAGCGCGAAACACCCCAATCCGTGTTTCTGCGCCAACCCAAGGGGCTGCAATGGACCGAATACACCTGGGCCCAAGTGGGCGATGCGGTCAGGCGGGTGGCTGCATTTCTGCGCACCAAGGACTATCCCGCAGGTTCCAGCATTGCGCTGTGGTCGGCCAACAGCAAGGACTTTGTCATCGCGGACCTGGCCATCATGATGGCGGGGCACGTCAGCGTTCCGCTGTACCCGGGGCAGGATGTGGTTTCTGCGCGCTACATTCTCGAACACAGCGAAACCAGGTTGATTTTTCTCGGTGCTTTCGACAACGCCGCTCGGGTTGATGAGTGCATTCCAGTCGGTGTTGAACGTGTCGGTCTGCTGGGCTGCGCCTGTCCTGTGGAATCGACACTGGACTCAGTGTTGGCCAGTCACTCTGCGCTGCAGGACTCCCCGCATCCTGACCCGCAAGCACTGTTCACCCTGGTCTACACCTCTGGCACCACTGGCAACCCCAAGGGCGTGATGCTGGTGCACGCCACGCCGGGGCGGGTCGTTCCCGAGTTGGCGGTCTCAGCCAAGCAAACACCGGGCGACTGTCGGCTGTTCTCGTTTTTGCCCATGGCGCATATCGCTGAACGGATCATGATAGAGATGATCGCGCTCTACATGGGTGGCAGCATATCGTTTTCAGAAGGATTAGCCACATTCGCTGAAGAGTTGCGCTCGGTGCAGCCCACTTTTTTCTTCTCAGTGCCACGTTTGTGGATCAAGTTCAAGGAAGGGATAGACGCCAAGGTACCGCCGGCAGCGCAGAAAGGGCTGCCTGAAGCGCACAAAGCCGGCATCCGCCAAATGCTGGGGCTGGCCAATGCGCGCTTCATCCTCACCGGTTCCGCTCCCTGCCCGCGCGACGTGCAGCAGGCCTTCATCGACCTTGGGATCTGGGTGCGCGATGGCTACGGCATGACCGAGAACTGCATCCACGGTTGTGGCTGGGTGCAGGATGGACCGCCGGTGGCTGGGTGCGTGGGCAAGGGCATCAGCCCCAGTGTTCAGATTCGACTGGGCGAAGACAACGAAGTGCTGTTCAGTAGTCCAGCGCTGATGAAGGGCTACTACAAGGAGCCAGAGAAGACCGCCGAAGTGCTGGTCGATGGCTGGTACCGCACGGGGGACACCGGCCGCTTTGACGAAGACGGAAACTTGTGGCTCACCGGGCGGCTAAGCGAGGTGTTCAAGACCTCCAAAGGCAAGTTCATCAAACCCGGCGCGATCGAAGATCGGCTGGGAGGCTGCGCACTGCTGGGCCAGGTATGTGTGTTTGGCCATGGTTTGGATCAACCCGTTGTGCTGGCCAGCCTGTCGGAAAGCGGCAGGAAGCTTGAGCGAGCAGCACTGTTGCAGGCACTGGCGGACTACCTTGCGGCGCTTAACGCCGATTTGCCGCCGCATGAGCGTCTGCCGCAGATCTTCGTCACACGTCTTGATTGGACCATGGCCAACAATCTGCTGACACCTACGATGAAGCTCAAACGCAAGGCGGTGGAAGCGAATTACCGACCGTGGGTGCAGAGCCTGATTGGTCGGGACACGGTGGTATTTGAATGAGGAAACAAGGCAATGACCAGTACCGTTCATCCGATCCGCCCGCACATTCTTTGGGGCACGCCGCACTCGCTCTACACAGGTAAGGCGCGCTCCTGCCTGATCAAGAAAGGGATTGCATTCGCAGAGCGCTGTCCCTCGCACCCGGACTACAAGGCGCGCGTGCGCGTTGCAGTCGGGCTGGTGACTTTTCCGGTGCTCGAAACACCGGATGGGCAATTCATTCAGGACTCAACAGATATCGTCACTTACCTGGAGACGCTCGACAGTGGAATGCAGCCCAAGTCCATGATGCCGTCCACACCGGTGCAGCTTGCAGTGGCAAAGCTGATCGATGGCTTTGGTCTCGAAGGACTGCTGCAGGTTGCCATGCACTACCGCTGGAGTTACCGCGACGAGCAGGAACTGTTTTTACAGACCGAATTTGGGCGCGGTTTGTATGCCGGGGCCGACCGTGAAGCACGGCGTGCCGCTGGCAGGCGCGTTATGGACTTCTTTAGCTCCAGCCTGCCAGGGCTGGGAATCAACCTGCAGACCATCCCAGCTATCGAGACGGCCTACGAAGAACTGTTGGAAGCACTGGACGTTCACTTTCAGAGCTACCCCTACGTGATGGGCTGGCGCGTCAGCATTGCGGACCTGGGTCTGATTGCACCGATGTATGCGCACCTTGGGCGCGATCCCTACCCCACAGCGCAGATGAAAAAGCGCGCTCCCAACGTGGCGCGGTGGGTAGAGCGCATGCAACTGCCCAATACACCGGATGGTGAATACGCTCCGCACGTTGCCGACTGGCTGCCCGATGACGCTATTGCCGCTACCCTGGAGCCGGTGCTGGCCTTGTTGTTCAAGGACTGGGGGCCGCAGATTGGTGCGGATGTTGCCAGTTACCGGCATTGGCTCGACGCGCTTGCCGGGTTGCATGCCGGTCAACTGGTAAACATCAACGATGGCCGCATGGTGCATCCCACACTGGGCATGGTGAGCTATGCGTGGCGTGGTGTGCAAGTGCAGCGCGCCAGCGCTGTGCATGGGCTGTGGTTGTTCCAACTGGCTCAGGCTGCGGTGCACGCAATGCCCGCAGACGCGATGCAGCGCCTGGCTGCCTTGTTGGAGCGCACCGGTGGGCAGGACGTGATGGCCCTGCGCCTGCCGCACCCACTCGAGCGCCGCAACAACGTGCTGCTACTGCAGTAGCCGCTTAGGGTTTTACACAAGGGGTTTGAATATGAGCGACACAGTGACGGTAACAATCAACCGTCCCGATGCCAAGAGTGCGGTGAACGCAGAGGTCGCAGGAGGTATTGCGGCGGCAATCCGAAAGGCATGGATTGCTTCACTGCGTTCGCAATGACGGTGCGGGGAATGATCTATGTGACGGGAAGCGGTTCATCCAGAGTAGGATGTGCGCCATACACCTATGGACCCCATCCCCGATCATCCCCACGCATCCAAGCCCAAGGCGGTGCGGCTGCTGCTGGTGCGGCCCAGGCTGCTGACGAGCATCGCCGTTGGCCTGGCCACTGCGTTCCTGTTGCCCACTGACGTCGCGCAGCAGGGAGTGACCCGCGCCATCATTGGCTGGAACGTGGGTGCCTGTTTGTACATTGCGCTGGCCATGAAGATGATGTTTGGCTCAACCCACGAGCGCATGCGAGCGCGGGCGCAGTTGCAGGACGAGGGCAGCGCGGCGGTGCTGCTGCTGGTGGTGATGGCGGCGCTGATGTGCGTGGGGGCCATCGTGGCCGAGTTGGTGTTGATCAAGGATGTGCATGGCGTGGCGCGCTACCTGCACATGGCGCTGGCGATTCTGACGATTGTGTCGTCCTGGGCGTTTACCCAGACCATGTTTGCACTGCACTACGCGCACGACTTCTATGCCACCGAGATGCGAGGCGACCACGGCGGCCTGGCGTTCCCCGGCGGCCATGCGCCGGATTACGGCGACTTTCTGTACTTTGCCTGCGTGATCGGTACCTCGGCGCAAACCGCCGATGTGAGCTTTACCAGCAGGCGCATGCGCCGCATCGGCACGCTGCACTGCGTGCTGGCGTTCTTCTTCAACACCACGCTGCTGGCGCTGACCATCAACATCGCCTCGGGCCTGCTGTAGCGGGCCGCCGCGCGAGCTTATGCCACGGCCTGGAGCGTGATGGCCACACCGCTGAGCACGGCGTTGCCCGAGAGCGGGTCGCGCAAGTTTTCATCGAGCAAGGCGTTGAGGTTGACGCCCGGGCGCTGCGCGGCCAAGTGCAGTTGCGCGCCGGGCAAGTCGTGGCCCCAGCCATGGGGCAGACTCACCACGCCGGGCATCATGTCGGCGCTGCAATGCACCTGGGCCTGCACTTGCCCGCCAGTGGCGGGGTTGCGCAGCAGGGCCATGGCACCGTCGGCCACGCCGTGGCGTTGCGCGTCGCTGGGGTGAACCAGCGCCGTGCAGCGAAACGGGCCTTTGGCCAGCGTTGGCAGGTTGTGCATCCAGCTATTGTTGGTGCGCACGTCGCGTCGGCCAATCACCAGCAGATCGGGTGCGGGGGCTTGCAGATCGGTCAGGGCGCGCTGCAAGTCCTGCACCAGCAGGGCCGGGGCGAGTTCGATCTTGCCACTGGGGGTGCGCAGCATTTCGGGAATGCGTGGTTGCAGTTCGCCCAGGTCCACGCCGCCCGTGGCCGATGCAACCATCACCGTGGCCAGGTTCAGGCCATCGGGCTTTCGGCCAAACTGGTCGCCATAGGGGCCGCTGCGCAGCGCCACATCCAGGTTGCGCTGCGGGCCACGGTAGCGCGCGGTGGCGGCAATCACCGCATCGGCATGGGCGCCAAACAGGCGTTGCGCGTCTTGCGCAAACTGGGCGTCGTCCAGCGCGTCGGGGTCGCTGGCCGCGCCCTGGCCTTGCACGATCGCGGCGAGCTTGAGCAGGGTTTGCCACTCCTGCATTGCGCCCTGCGGCAGTGGCAGCACCGGAGCGCTGTAGCGCGCGTGGTTGCGCCACGACAACTGCGGAAAGGCTACGTCAAAATGCAACTCTTCCAGCGGCGAGAGCCCGGGCAGAATCACATCGGCGTGGCGCGTGGTCTCGTTCACGTAGATGTCCATGCTGACCATGAAGTCCAGCCGCTCCAGGGCGGCCGCCAGCCGCGCGCCATTGGGTGCCGACAGCACCGGGTTGGTGGCCACGGTAAACAGCGCGCGGATCTGGCCCGCGCCAGCGGTCTCAATCTCTTCGGCCAGGCAGTTCATGGGCAGTTCGCCATACACCTCGGGCGCGGCGCTCACGCGCGAGTGGTGGCGTCCGGTGCTCACGCCCTTGCCGACGCCAGTGGCGCCAACGGTGTTGCTGGCAAACGCCGCCGACTTGGCAAACAGCACACCGCCGATCTGGTCGAGGTGGCCGGTCAGCGTGTTGAGCACATCGACCAACCAGCTTGCCGTGGTGCCGTATGCCTGCGTGCAGGTGCCGATGCGCGCATACACCGCCGCGCGCGGCGTGGTGGTGAGTTGGCGCGCCAGGGCCCGGATGGTGTCAGCGCCCATGCCGCAGCGCTGCGCTACGGCTTCGGGGCTAAACGGCGCAATCGCCGCTTGCACTTCGGCCACGCCGCTCACGTGCGCGGCCACCGTGCCCAGGCGCACCAGGCCCTCGTCAAACAGGGCGTGCACCATGGCCGCCAGCAGGAACACGTCGGCACCGGGGCGGATGAAGTGGTGCGCGTCGGCCACGGCGGCCGTTTCGGTGCGGCGCGGATCGATCACGATCAGTTGGCCGCCGCGTGCCTGCAAGGCTTTGGCCTTGCCCCGGAAATCCGGGACGGTCCACATGCTGCCGTTGCTCACCAGCGGGTTGGCACCAATGACCAGCAGCAAATCGGTGCGCGCCAGGTCGGGCAGGCCGACCGAGAGCCAGTGGCCAAACATCAGGCCGCTGGCGAGTTGCTTGGGCATCTGGTCGAGCGTGGAGGCCGAAAACACATTCTTCGTTCCCAGCGCGCGTGCCAGCTTGCCAAAGTAGGTGAGTAGCCCGATCTTGTGCGCCGAGGGGTTGCCCACGGCAATGCCGGTGCAATCGCGCCCGTGCGCGGCGCGCAGCGGCAGCAGGCGGCGCTCGATTTCGGCAAAGGCCTCATCCCAGGTGGCGGGCTCAAACTGGCCGTTGCGTTTGATCAGCGGCGTGCGCACGCGGTCGGGGTCTTCGTGCAGGTCCTTGAGCGCCACCGCCTTGGGGCAGATATAGCCGGCGCTGAGCACGTCGGCCTGGTGACCGCGAATCGACGTGACCTGGCCGTTGGCAACTTTGATTTCCAGGCCGCAGCAGGCCTCGCACAGCGGACAGATGCGGTGGTGGACGGTTTCGGTCATGGCGTGCCCAGGGTGGTTTCGAGAAATTTCACGGTGGCATAAAACTCGTAGTCGGCATTGACCTTGCGCCGAAAGCCGTGGCCCTCGTTGTCGGCCAGCAGGTACCACACGGGCACGCCGTTCTTGCGCACGGCAGCCACCATCTGCTCGGCCTCGGTGTAGGGCACGCGCGGGTCGTTCTTGCCCTGCACCACAAACAGCGGCTTCTTGATCGCGGCGGCGTTGTTCAGCGGTGCAATCTGCTCGTGAAAGGCGCGCATGGCGGCTTCGCGCTCGTCGCCGTATTCCACCCGGCGCAGGTCGCGCCGGTAGCTCTCGGTGTTGTTCAGGAAGGTGACAAAGTTGCTGATGCCCACCACGTCGATGGCACCACGGATCAGGTCGCTGTAGTCCACCGCCGTGGCCAGGCTCATGTAGCCGCCGTAGCTGCCACCAGCCACCACAATGCGGCTGGCGTCAAGGCGGGGGTGGCTTGCGCTCCAGCGCAGGAAGGCACCACCGTCCTTGACCGAATCCTTGCGCTTGAAGCCGTTGTCCAGGTCCAGAAAAGTCTTGCCGTAGCCGCTGGAGCCGCGCACATTGGGCAGCAGGATGGCAATGCCCAGCTCGCAGAGCAAATAGTTCCAGCGCCCCATGAAGTGCAGCGTTGATTGCCCCTCGGGTCCACCGTGAAAGTCCACCAGTAGCGGGCGCTTGCCCGCAAACTTTTTGGCGTCGGGCAGGTACAGCCAGGCGCTGATGGGCAGGCCGTCAAAGCTCTTGATCTGCACCAGTTCGGGGGTGGAGAAGCTTGCTGGGTCAATGCCAGCGGGGGAAGCTGCCTGGGTCCAGCGCAGTACCTTGCCGCTGGAGGTGTCCAGGCTGAACACGTCGCTGGGGCTTTGTGGTGAATTGAGCGTGTAGGCCAGCTCGGCGCGCGCCTGGCGGTGCCACTCACCGCCGCCAATGGCGCCGCCGGGCAGGTCAGGGCGCGGCAGTTCGGCACCACTGAGCGCGTCAAACAGATGGACTTCGTCGCGCCCGCTGGCGTTGGCCACGGCAAAAAGACGAGTGCCGTCTTCGGACAGGCTGAAACGCTCGATGTCCCAGGGGATGTGGTGCGAGAGCACGCGCATCTTGGCGCTGGCAAGCTCGAACATGGCCAGCGCAAAGAACTCGCCACCCTGGTTGGTGCTGAGAAACAGGCGCTGGCCGTCCTTGCTCCAGGCAATGTCGCCAAACCCGGCGCTGCCGCTTTGGGGCAGGATCTTGCGCCGCTCGCCGCTCCTGGCGTCGATCAGGAAGACATCGGCGTCGCTGGGCGTGCGGTACTGGATGGCGGCGATGGTGGCGTCGTCGTGCGAAAACTCGAAGCTACCCCAGCCGCCGCCAGGCAATTCCGTCAGGACGCTGGTTTGCGCGGGGTCGAGCGGGCTGACCCAGCGCAGGGTGGTGCCCACGCGCTCGCGCTTGCCCGCGTTGGCGGTGCGGTCCAGCGGCACCGAATGCAGCAGCAACCGGTCGGCCTTGTGCGTCCAGGTAAAGCCGCTGCGCTCGTCCGGGGGCGACAGCAGGGTGGTCTGGCGCGTGGCCAGGTCCATGCGGAACACCAAGGTGGCCTCGTTGCCCCCGGCGTCGCGCGAAATCACCAGGTACTTGCCCTGGGTGGGCTCAAAGGCGGCCTGGGCCACCGGGTCGGGGAAATCGGTCAGCTTTTCGGGCTTGCCGCCGGGGCTGCGTACCAGGTGGAGCTGGGGCACATTGGCTCCGGCTTCGCGGTGGCGCACCAGCATGGAGCGCTCCTGCGGGTGCCACTGGACAAAACCAAAGCCGCGAAAGTCGGTGTAGAGCGCCACCTTGTCGGCCGTCGCCTGGGCAATCGGCGGCATGCCGTCGGTGCGCAGGTTGGCGTTGGGTTGCACCGTGTCCTGGGCCTGGGCCAGGCACGCGCACAGGGCCAGACCTGCGGCCAGACCGGTGCGCCAGCGCGGGAGCAGCCTGGCAGCGGCCGGGGACGCGATTTGCTGCGCAACGTCAAGGGAGAGGGGAGCGTTTGGTTTTATCATTGGAGCATTAGGAGTAAGCCATGCGAAAACAAGTCAGCGTCACGTTCAAGAACCAGCCCGCCGTGCGGATCGACCTGCACGAAGAGCCGCCCATGCCGCGCGACGAAGCGCGCAAGTGGCTCGACGAGCAGTTCATTGCCATGGAGTGCGAACCCCTGCGCGCCACCGGCAAGCTGCTGATGGCTGACCGTGTGGTGGTGGTGGCGCAGGCCGCTGGCCCGGCCAAATTTGCCGACGCCGCCTGGGCCAAGGTGTTTGCCCAAGCCGCCTGCGCGGTGCTGGGCAAAGAGTCGGTCAACGTGGACGCCGATTCCCTGGTCATCACCTACTGACCTTTTTCGTTGGACGTAGCGCCCGGCATCAGCCGGGCCAGCAGTGCGCCCTGGTAGCGCGCCTCCAGTGGAATGCGCACCTGCAACGGGCTGCCCGGGGCCACGGCAATCGACTCTCCCTCCAGATTGCGCATTTGCGCCAGCGTCACGATGTGGTTGCCGCTGGGGTGAATCACCTCAATCTGGTCACCCACCTGGAATTTGTTCTTCACCTCGACTTCGGCCCAGCCGTTGTGCATGGCGCGCACTTCGCCCACAAAGTGGCTGTGGCCGATCTCGGAGTGGCCGGTTTCGTAGTTCTGGTAGTCCTGTGAGGGGCGGCGCTCCAGAAAGCCGCTGGTATAGCCACGGTTGGCAAGGCCTTCAAGCTCGGTCACCAGACGCGGGTTAAAGGGTCGACCGGCCACTGCGTCGTCGATGGCGCGCCGGTAGGTCTGGGCGGTGCGGGCAACGTAGTACAGGCTCTTGGTGCGCCCCTCGACCTTGAGCGAATCCACGCCAATTTGCACCAGGCGCTCGACGTGCTCGACGGCGCGCAAGTCCTTGCTGTTCATGATGTAGGTGCCGTGCTCGTCTTCCATGATGGGCAGGTGCTGCCCCGGTCGGCCTTCTTCTTCGAGCAGATAGACCTGGTCGGCCAGCGGGTGGCGCGCGCTGCCGCCGCAGGCAGCAAAAGATGATTCGGCCTCGCGCTGGGCTTCGCTGAAGTTGAAACCAGCCTCCATCGTGCGCGCGATGGCTTCGCCGGTATTGGGGTCTTGCGTGGACGCTTGCGTGCTGTAGTTCCAGCGGCAGGCGTTGGTGCAGGTGCCCTGGTTGGAGTCGCGCCGGTTGAAGTAGCCCGAGAGCAGGCAGCGCCCCGAGTAGGCAATGCACAGCGCGCCGTGGACAAACACTTCGAGTTCCATGTCCGGGCATTCCTGGCGGATTTTCTCGATCTCCTCCAGGCTGAGTTCGCGCGAGAGGATGACGCGCGTGACGCCCACCTTCTGCCAGAACTTCACCGCAGCGTAGTTGACGGTGTTGGCCTGTACCGAGAGGTGGATCGGCACGTCCTGGTAGTTGCCCTTGTCCATGCCTTCGCGCACCATCATGATCAGGCCCGGGTCGGCCATGATCAGGCCGTCGGGGCGCAGCGCGATCACCGGCTCGATGTCGCGCAGGTAGGTGCGCACCTTGTCGTTGTGCGGCAGCAGGTTGCTGGTGACAAAAAACTTCTTGCCGCGTGCGTGCGCTTCTTCGATACCGGTCTGGATTTGCTCCAGCTTGAATTCGTTGTTGCGCGCGCGCAGCGAGTAGCGCGGCTGACCGGCGTAAATGGCGTCCGCGCCGAAATCGAAGGCGGCGCGCATTTTGTCCAGCGACCCGGCGGGCAACAGGAGTTCGGGGGTTTTCAGGCTCATGGGCGCTATTGTCGGGTAAGCGTCAATTCAGTGCTCGGCCAAGGGCCGCTGTTTTGCCGACACAATAGCGCCATGAGCAAGCAAATCGTGATTGCCGGTGGGGGAATTGGCGGCCTGGCAGCCGCGCTGGCGTGTGCCCGCTCCGATTGCCAAGTGCAGTTGATTGAGCGCGCCGATGCCTTTGGCGAGGTGGGTGCGGGTATCCAGCTCGGGCCCAACGTGGTGCAGGTGCTGCATGGCTGGGGTCTGAAGGCTGCACTGGCCGAGGTGGCGGCGTTTCCTGCCGCCTTGCAGGTGCGCAGCGCCGCCAACGCCGCAGTGCTGGGCAGCCTGCGCCTGGGCGAGCGTGCGCTCTCACTCTACGGCGCGCCCTACGCCACCATCCACCGCGCCGACATGCACCAGGTGTTGCTGCACGCCGCGCGCAACCAGGACAACGTGCAGTTGCACCTAGGGCATTGCTTTTCGCACTTCGAGTTGGGCGACGGGGGTGTGGGTGTGCAAACCGAGCAGGGCATCGCGCTGCAGGCCGATGCGCTCATTGGCGCAGATGGCCTCTGGAGCCGTGTGCGCGGCCAACTACTGCACGACGGCCCACCGCGCGTCAGCGGCCACCTGGCCTACCGGGCGATGGTGGAGCAAAGCGAGTTGCCCGAGCGGCTGCGTAGCCAGGTGGTGACGGTCTGGCTGGGGCCGCGGTTGCACGTGGTGCAGTACCCGGTGCGCGGCGGCGCGTGGCTCAACGTGGTGGCCATCGTGCACGGCAAAGTAGCGGGCGAGTTGCAGAACTGGGACCACAGCGCCAACGCGCAGGATTTGCGCGCCGCACTCTCCCATACCGGCAGCGCCTTGCAGGACCTGGTAGGCGCAATTGATCACTGGCGCTTGTGGCCGCTGTGCGACCGAGCGCCGATGCTGGGCGCGCACCAGCAGGCTTGCGGCCGGGTGGCCTTGCTGGGCGACGCCGCGCACCCCATGCGGCCCTACATGGCCCAGGGCGCAGGCATGGCGATTGAAGACGCGGCCTGCCTGCAGCAAGAATTGGGGCATGAAGCCAGCATGGAGCAACGCCTGCGCCGCTACGCGCAGCGGCGCTGGCAGCGCAATGCACGCGTGCAGGCGCGCTCCATCCGCAATGGCGAAATCTTCCACGCCACGGGCTTGGTGCGCTGGGGGCGCGATCTGTCGATGCGCCTGCTGGGCGAAAAACTGCTGGATGTGCCCTGGCTGTACCGCGGGCCGATTGACTGAAATATTTCTGGAATCAGGACCACCGCGATTGTCATCGGGCCCCTTGCCCCCGTCCTTGCGAGCGACCTGTTTCGGTGCCGAAACTGCACAGAGACGAGGACAAAAGGTTGTCATTGCGAGGAGCGTAGCGACGTGGCAATCCATGACTTCCAGTTGCATGGATTGCCGCGCTTCGCTCGCAATGACGGATGCCAAAGACATGGATCGCCACGGCCTTCGGCCTCGCGATGGCGAGGACAAAAGGTTGTCATTGCGAGGAGCGCAGCGACGCGGCAATCCATGCAACTGGAAGTCATGGATTGCCGCGCTTCGCTCGCAATGACGGATGCCAAAGTCATGGATCGCCACGGCCTGACGGCCTCGCGATGACGAGAGAAAAAGGCTTCGCGATGACGGGCGGTAGTCGCCTCGAGACGACGAGTTGAAAAGGCCTCGTGATGAAAAAACGGCAAGCTTAGTCAGTCGGGAACATGCGCGCGAGCGCTTGTTCGTCAATCACATCGTCGGCGGCCACAAAACCTACGGCTTGCGTCCCCGCGCTGTTGCGCAGGTGGTCGCGCAATTCCTTGTCGGCTTCGCGGATATGGTGCGCGAGCCAGTCGCGCAGGAGTTCGGCCAGTCTTAATGCTGAGCCCGAGCTTGCGTCGTGGTAGTCGCGCTGGAGTTCCTGCAGGCGTGCCATGACCGCCAGGTGCGACTGCTTGTGTTCGGCCAAGTCGGGAAAGTTGACGGCCTGCATCAGCTCTTCTTCGCGTAGCAGGTGGTCCTGGGTATCGAAGATCAGCTCGGCCATCAACTCGCGTACGGCAATGGGGTCGCTGTTCTGCAGTGCTGCGGCATGCAGCAGATTGACCAGATCGACCAGCCGGTGGTGGTCTTTGTCAATCGGACCCTGGTCGATGACCAGATCATCAAGCCATTCAAAATATGCCATGGTGGGGTAGGGGGTACTCGCTGGCGGTGAAGTTGCAGCCCGATGGTAGCGAGTTTCGCGCGCAGGGTTTGTAAAGTATTCAGGTGACCACGCTCTTTTGTTGGAATTGAGGTTGCTGCCATTGGCCGCTTTGCAGTACCTGGTGCACATGCTCTGCCGCGCGGAACACGTCTTCAAAGCCAATGTACAGAGGGGTAAAGCCAAAGCGCAGGATGTCGGGCTGGGTGCTGCCGTTGCCCGCGCGGAAGTCGCCAATCACCCCGCGTGCAATCAGGGCTTGCACGATGGCAAAAGCGGCATGGTTGGGCAGCGGTGCAACACAGGCCAGACTGACTTGCGAACCGCGCAGGCTATGGGCACGCGGTGTCACCAACTCCAGGCCCAGCGTGGCGCAGCGTTCTTCCACCAGCGCAATGAACAAATCGGTGAGCGCCAGCGACTTGGCGCGCAGCGCTGCCATGCCGCCTGCGGCCTGTGCTGCGGCAAAGCCGTCCAGGCCGCACTCCAGCAACGCCAGGCTGACAATCGGTTGCGTGCCGCACAGGTAGCGCTGGATGCCAGCTGCGGGCTGGTAGTCGGGCGTAAAGGCAAAGGGCGCGGCATGGCCCCACCAACCCGACAGGGGCTGCCAGAAGCGATCAGCGTGGCACGGATGCACCCAGACGAAGGCGGGTGCGCCTGGGCCGCCGTTGAGGTATTTGTAGCCGCAGCCGATGGCAAAGTCGGCGTGCGCGCCGTGCAGGTCCACGGGCACCGCGCCAGCGCTGTGCGCCAGGTCCCACACCGTGAGAATGCCCGCCGCGTGTGCGGCAGCGGTGACGGCCTGCATGTCGTGCATCGCGCCAGTGCGGTAGTTGACATGGGTGAGCATCAGCACCGCCACCTCGGGCGTGAGTGCCGCAGCGACGGCGTCGGGCTCCACCAGGCGCAGTTCCCAGCCGTGCTGGCGGCACAGCCCTTCGGCAATGTAGAGGTCGGTGGGAAAGTTGCTGCGCTCGCTCACGATCACGCGCCGCCGGGGCGCGTCCTGCGCGGCGATGGCTACCGCTGCCGACAGCACCTTGTAGAGGTTGATCGAGGTACTGTCGCTCACCATTACTTCGTTCGCTCCCGCGCCAATCAGCGGCGCAATGGCATTGCCCAGCCTCTGCGGCAGCGCAAACCAGCCTGCCGTGTTCCAGGAGCGGATCAGCCCTTCGCCCCATTCCTGGTTGACCACCTCCAAGGCGCGCGCGCTGGCCGACTTGGGGCGCGCACCGAGCGAATTGCCATCGAGGTAAATCACGCCGTCGGGAATCGAAAACAGGTCGCGCAGGAGGCGTAGCGGGTCGGCGGCATCGCGTGTCTGGCAGTCTTGCAAGGTGGTCATGGTGCGCTCTCGTGGTTGGTCAGGTCAGTCCATGGCGGGTGCGGGCGCGCAGGCAAGCGTCGCTACCGGCTTGCAACTCGTGGCAGGGCGAGGGGCGCCACTCGTAAATAGCGCAGCTTGCCCGCACGCCGATGCGGCCAGTCAGTGCGGCGCAACGCGGGCTGGCGTAGTCGGTGCCGCGCATGCGCTGGGTGCCATGCGTTACTTCATGCGACAGGCCCTCGGGCACCTGGCCGCCGTGCGACTCACACTCCTGCGACGAAAAGTCAACCCGGTAGCTGGCGCAGCAGGCACCACAGGCAGTGCAGGCTTGCATCGCTTCGTGCCTGGTGCCTAGCTCTGGCGGCCGAGCAGCAGGTATTCCATCAGTGCCTTTTGCACGTGCATGCGGTTCTCGGCTTCGTCCCAGACCACCGATTGCGGTCCGTCGATCACGGCGGCGCTAACCTCTTCGCCCCGGTGCGCGGGCAGGCAGTGCATGAACAGCGCGTCGGGCTTGGCTACGGCCATCAGGCGCTCATCCACACACCAGGCGGCAAAGGCCTCGCGCCGCACTTCGTTTTCGGCTTCAAAGCCCATGCTGGTCCAGACGTCGGTTGTCACCAGATCGGCATCGGCACAGGCTTGGAGCGGGTCGCCATAGGCTTGGTAGCTACCGCTGCCCATGCTCGCGGGCATGGCGGCGGTTTTCTCGTTGACCTCGTAGCCGCTGGGGGTGCTCACACGCAGGTGAAAGCCCAAGAGGGCTGCGGCCTGCAGCCAGGTGTTGGCCATGTTGTTGCCGTCGCCCACCCAGGCCACGGTTTTGCCCGCAATCGAGCCGCGGTGCTCGATGTAGGTAAAGATGTCGGCCAGAATCTGGCAGGGGTGGAATTCGTTGGTCAGTCCGTTGATCACCGGCACGCGCGAGTGCGCGGCAAAGCGCTCGATCTTGGTTTGCTCGAAGGTGCGGATCATCACGATATCGGTCATGCGGCTGATCACGCGCGCACTGTCCTCAATCGGCTCGGCGCGGCCGAGTTGGCTGTCGCCCGTGGTGAGGTGCACCACGCTGCCGCCCAACTGGTACATGCCGGCTTCAAAGCTGACCCGGGTGCGGGTGGAGGCCTTCTCAAAAATCATCGCCAGGGTGCGGTCCACCAGCGGCTGGTGGCGCACGTAGGTCTTGAACTTTTGTTTGATGAACGCGGCGCGCTCAAACAGGTAGTGGATTTCTTCGGTGCGCAGGTCGGCAAACTGCAGGTAGTGGCGCACCGGTGGCGCGCCCTGGGGCAGGGTACTGGTGACGCTGGAGTGCGGAGCGTTCATGCGGATTCCTTCAACAACGCGCTGATCAGCGGGCACAGGATGGAGACAACCTGATCGGCCTCGGCCGTGGTCATGATCAGGGGCGGCACCAGGCGCACCACGGTGTCGGCGGTGACGCTGATAAGCAGGCCGTGGTCCACGCAGCGCTGCATCAACACCGAGCAGGGTTTGGCCAGCTCGATGCCGATCATCAGACCCTGGCCCCGGATCTCCTTGACCTGGCCGCTTTGCAGTTCGGCGCCAAGTGCCGCAGCCAGAGCCGAGCGCAGGTGCGCGCCCACGCTGGCGGCGTTTTCCAGCAGATGCTCGTCTTCCATGGTGCGGATGGTTTCGACCCCGGCGCGCATGGCCAGCGGATTGCCGCCAAAGGTGCTGCCGTGGTTGCCCACTTGGAAGATGTTTGCGGCGCGCGGGCCAGCCACCACTGCGCCCACCGGCACGCCCGAGCCCAGCCCCTTGGCCAGGGGCATGACGTCCGGTCGGATACCGGCCCACTGGTGAGCAAACCACTTGCCGGTGCGGCCCATGCCGCATTGCACCTCGTCAATCATCAGCAGCCAGTCGCGCGCATCGCACAGGGCGCGCACGTCGCGCAGGTAGTCCAGGTGCATGGCCTGAATGCCGCCTTCGCCCTGGATCGCTTCCATGAACACCGCCACCACGTTGGGGTTGCCTTCGGTAGCGGCCTTGAGTGCCTCGATGCTGTTGACCGGCACCCGAATGAAGCCTTCCACCAGCGGACCAAACCCGGCTTGCACCTTGGGGTTGCCGGTGGCGCTGAGCGTAGCCAGCGAGCGGCCATGAAACGCCTTCTCGTAGACCACGACTTCGGGGCGCGCGATGCCCTTGTCGTGCCCGAACTTGCGCGCCAGCTTGAGCGCGGCTTCGTTGGCCTCCAGCCCGGTGGAACAGAAGAACACATTGGTCATGCCAGAGCGTTCCACCAGCAGTCGCGCCAGCTCTTCCTGCAGCGGGATGTGGTAGTAGTTGGACGTATGGATCAGTTGCGTAACCTGGTGCTGCAGGGCCGCCACCAGGCGCGGGTGGTTGTGGCCCAGCGTGTTGACGGCAATGCCGCCGAGCGCATCGAGGTACTCTCGGCCCTGGGTGTCCCAGACGCGGCAGCCCTGGCCATGCGAGAGCGCAATCGGCAGGCGTCCATAGGTCGTCATCACGTGTGGCGATGTCGGGGCGGCGGGCAGGGCAGTGGCAGACATGTGCGGGCTCCAGGGTTGGCACAAAATACGTCGGCCCAACGTCTGACGTGGCAGGTTGGGCCGTGGAGGTGCAATTCTAGTACTCTGGCACAGAGGTATCGGAACACAATGAAAGTGATGGATTCGCGCAGGGCCCAGCCCACTTCGTCATCGCCAGGCCAACCCCCTCCCGTCATCGCCAGGCCCCTCCCACTCGTCATCGCGTACATGGACGCCCCTTGTTTTGCAAGCCACATTGCAAGTGCTGGCGAGTCGGAGAGATTGCAACCGTACATTCGGACTCAATTGGTCCCTGATGGGTTTAGCGGGTTGGATCCTCT